>Ga0070699_100005096_pt1 | contig 11563 bp, 10 predicted proteins | sample KBSK1503metaG_FD_65473 | JGI IMG/M metagenome (GOLD analysis project Ga0070699, IMG submission 65473) | Corn, switchgrass and miscanthus rhizosphere microbial communities from Kellogg Biological Station, Michigan, USA - KBS K1-50-3 metaG | ecosystem: Host-associated > Plants > Roots >...
GCTCGAGGCCAGGCAATCGCGCGAGCAGATCCCAATCGGCCGGAACCAGACCGTGCGGATCGAAGCCGCGATCGGAAACCGACAGCACCACGTGTCGGACAGGCCGATCTGCCGCGGTGCGCCGAAGGCGATCGCGCAGCCCGTGCTCGTCGACCCCGACACTCGAACACTGCCGCTCGAATTCCCTGAATGCGGCGACGAGGAACCGCGTCTGCTGGACCAGGCGCGCCGCGCCACGGTCGGCATCCGCGCCGGGCTCGAGCAGCCCCAGTACCAGCCGTTCGAACGTATCGATGTCCTTCTGGTTCCGCCGCAACGCGTCATAGAAGCGGAGGATCTCCGCGACCAGGCCAGGCCGCAACCGGAAGGGTGGCTGAAGACCGGACCCCTCGACCGCGTGACAGGCGACCGAGAGGAGGACCTCACGCTCCGCATCACGCAGCACTGGACCATCGAGCGTGATCCGTTCCGCCAGGTGCGTGACGAGCTCGCCGGACGTAATGAGGTCGGGCAGCACGACGGCGCCCGAGGCCCCGAGCCGCTGGTTTTCGATCGTGCGGGTGAGCTGCGCGGCAGCGGCGCGCGTCGGCACCACGACCACCCGGTCGCGGGCGTCGAGCGGCTCACCGTCGCAGGCGAGCGTGACGAGGGCGGCACGAAACGCCTGGAGGTTCGCGGTGCGCACGAGCGTGGTCGTGCGCGGACTAATCATTGAACGCGTGGCGGATCGATCAGCGTGCGAATCTCCTGCTGCGCACGCGACAGGAGCATCAGCGCGCCGGCCGCCGCTGAAGAGGCCTCCCACGCCGTGTTGACGTTGCCGGACGAGATCGCGGTAAAGCGGCTGTCGACCGCGTGCTCGGCAAACCGCCACGCATTGACGAGGAGATCGAACGGCCCCCGCAGATCCTCGGGCATCTGCAGGCGTTGCAGCCGATCGGCGCCGCCCGACAGCCGGCCGCGCAGCGTCGTCAGCCGCGCCGGCGTCGGACCTTCGAGCTTGCGGATCGCCTCGAGCGCGGGCTGTGCCTTGACGAGCTGCAGCATCTGCGCCTGCATCGCACGTTCGTAGTCACGATACAAGTTGCGACGGATTTGCCACTGGTCGTGCAGCAGACGCGTCCGCCGCGCGGTGTCGAGCTGCGCTTCGACCGTCTGGCGCAGCGACTGGATCGTTTCAGGCCGGCGCTCACCGAGCCGGGCATCCTCGCGGGGAATCTGACCCAGGACGCGCTCGACGTCTCCCACGCGTCCGCGCGCCGCGGCACGGGCGGCGATTGCGGTCAACCGCTTCGACAGGTCGGAGTAGCGCGTGTCGATCGCGGTCTCGTCAGCGATCTGTCGCTGGATGGACCGCCGATACACTTCCGTGTCGATCGTGCTGAGCCCCGTCGGCGCATCAGACAGGACGGCGAGCGCCGACTGCAGGAGCGCCACACGATCGGAGGCACGCTGTGTGATCTCTGTGAGCTTGAAGATCGAATCGAGCTGCTCGCGCGGCGTCGGCAGGCCGGGAAGCGAATCCAACGGCAACTGCGGCCTCGAGCTCACCAGCGCCAGTTGGAATTCGGTCGCGCTGCGAGTGCCTTTCAACCTGGCGATGGATTCGTCGATGAGGCCGATGATTTCCTGGACCTCGTCCTGCCGGTAGCCATAATGCGCGCGTGGCCAGCTGGCGAGCGTCCGTCGCGCCTGCTCGGCAATGACGAGCGCGCGATCGCGGTCGGTGCTGAGCGCGATGTCGTTCAACACGCGCGCGACCTCGTTGCTGAGCAGCTGAAAATCCTCGTCGCCCCGAGTGGTCGCGTACTGCTGATACCGCGCGGATTCGGCGTACGCGTCGGTGCGGGTCCAGTCGACAAGCGATGCGTTGAGCGTGACGACGTGCAAGCGCGGCTGCTCAACGGAACCACCGGCCGCCATCGAGAAGATCACCTGGTCGTTGACGCGCGCGTACTCGCCGTAGCTCACCAATGTCGAGCCGTCGGCCAGGTAGATGCGGAACAACGTCGCGTCGGCTGCCGCAACCGACCGCACCGGAAGCAGCGCGACGACGATGGCGACGGCCGCGATGGTCGAAACCCGAATGCTCACTCGCGTTGGTCGCATTGTACCCTTCGGCCCCAAGCTGGTTGGTGGATGGTGGGGGGTAGGTCGTGGGAGGTCGTAGTTGTTCGAGGTTCCTGGCGCCAACCCACTACCCACTACCAACTATCCACCATCCAGCCAACGGCTTATCGGGCGAAAGGGGCGTTGATTTCAGCCGCCTGTGGAAAACCTGTGGACGGAACGTGAAAATCCTGTTGAGAAGTCGTGACAGCAAATTTTTTTTCGACCCGATCTCGCGAGTACCCCGCGACCCACTCGCTGCGCGTTTCCCTTCGCGTGGCGCTTCGCTTGCGCGGGCGCGACCGATCCGTAGAATTCCCCGTCGGCTTTCAACCCTTCTTCGCGGATTGGATCACGTGAACGTTCATCGATACGAAGAAGTCATTGGCGGGCGCACGTACCAGATCGAGGTCACGCCCGTCAACAACCGATGGCGTGCGCAACTGCGGAGACGGCCTGGCGTCCCCACGGCGATGATGCCCTTCTATGGGCAGACGCCTGATGAAGCGGCGCGGCAACTGGCCCAGTGGCTGGCGCTCGCCCATCGCCCGGCGCAGGTTGTCATCTCCCCACCCGTTCGCAGCTGACGATACGATCGCGAGGTGACTCTCAACGAGCCGGTCACGGCTCTCACCGACTACGCCGCTGCGCTCGTGAGCCTCGCCTTCGCTCTTTCAATGTATCGAAGGGTGGGCCCTGGTAATAAGGTGAGCGCGTGGTTCTGGTGCGCGTCGTTCCTCGCCGGCTCGGGTGCGGCGGCGCTCGGCGGAACGTTTCACGGCTTCATGCCGGCGCTGAGCCGCGGCGCGCGCGACGGGCTGTGGAGCGGGGCGATGGTGCTGATTGGCGTGTCAACCGCTTTCGTGGCTGCCGCCGTTCATAGCGCCCACGTCCGCCGCGTCGATCGTACGGTTCACTGGCTCGTCGCAGGAATCGTCGTCTCGTTCGCCGGCCTGGCGGTGCAGCAGAGCAATCTCCGAGTCGGTTTTCTCAACCACAACGACGTCTACCACCTGATTCAGATCGTCGGGCTCTTCCTGCTCTTCCGATGCGCGGGCACGACACGCGATCGCGGATCCTTCGCCGCGTCAGTCGCGACCTGACGTCACCGCCCGCCTCCACTTTCGGGAACTCTCGACCTCCCACCCTGCATTAACCCGGCGAACGATGAGCGTGGTGGCGCGGGGCCATCTGGAGCGTCGCGCACCCACGCCCGCCAGCGCCAAGGTCGCGGCCAATCAGGCCGCACGTGGAAGGTGACGTGTATGAAACGGATTTTCGTCTGGATCTTTCTTCTCGGAATGGCGGGCCTCACGACCGCCTGCAGCGGCACCGAGGCATCGAGTTTCAATCCAACCTCGCCGTCGGCCACTTCGTCATCCGGCGCCGATCAAACGAGCGCCACTGCGGATGACTGCGGCGGCGGGACACCCGCTTCGGGTAGCAGCGGTCCGGTGCGCACTCCTCCTGACGCCGGGCCCGGCCAGGGATGCGGCGCGGGAACGCCGCTCGGCCCCGCGCCGGGCAGCGGCCCGATCACGCCAAGACCGTGAACGGGGCGGCGACGTCCGATGAGTGACATGGGCGCGCTGCCGCTCGCATGGCGGGCGGGAGCGCGCCAATCGCAGATCGTTGAGTGAATCGATTCCCGGGCCGACCGATGAGGACCTGCTGCGCCTGGTTGCTTCCGGCAACCGTGACGCGCTCGCGATGCTCTATCGGCGGTATCAGGCCGTCGTTTTTCGGTTTGCCTTTCAGATGAGCGGCAGCGAATTCCTCTCCGAGGACATGGTCCAGGAGACCTTTCTCGCGCTCACGCGCGCCGCGAAGCGCTATCAGCCTGGTGCTGCCAAGGTGAGCACGTATCTGTACGCGATTGTCCGCAACCTGACGCGTCGCCGCCTTCGGCGCGAACGGCGCGCCTGGAGCATCCGCAACTGGACGAGCGAGCCATGGGCTCGTCACGAACCAATCACGGAACAGTCACTCATCGACGAAGCCACGAGGCAGCAGACGATCGAGCGCGTGCGGCAGGCCGTACTCAGCCTCCCACCTCGCTATCGCGAAGCCGTCGTCCTGTGCGACCTGCATGGATGTGGCTACACGGAGGCCGCGGCGATTCTCGGCTGCCCGATTGGGACGGTTCGATCGCGATTGCATCGCGGTCGCGACCTGCTCGGTGAGAAGCTTGGATATACGCGGGTGAAAGCTGGCAATGGATAGCGATGATCCGGTTCTCCGCGCGCTCGACGAACTGGCTGCCTCCGACGCATCCCGGCGGGCTCGACCGCACGTGGAGCGCGCTGTGCTCGACGCCTTCGATCGCGAGTCGACGCGACCGCTGTGGGCCGGTCTTTTCTCATCGCGATGGGTCGTCGGGGTTGGGACCGCGGCATTGCTCGTCGCAAGCGTCGCGATAGGAACGTATGTCCGCACATCCTCTCCATCGCAATCGACCGCAAACGAGAGCTCGCCGCAGGCTCGCACGGCAGGCGACGCTCTCGCGGGCGACGATGGCGTGCAGGCGTTCACGCAGAGGGTTCGCGCCCGCATTCCGCGAGCCTACCTGCCGATGCTTGGCGTCCCGATCATCGATCCTGATGCGGAAGGGTCCGTCGATATCGAAGTGGTCCTGGGCGAAGATGGATTGCAAAGAGCGATTCGAGTCCTTCGGTAGCGGCACCCGTTCAGCGTCGCGGCGACCCGCGCACGTCTGGGCACACCTGGTGACGCTGATATTCGTGCTGTGCAGCACCGTCTCCGCCCAAATCCCGGCACGATCGGGCGGCGTGGGACGCGGCGCGGGCGTACCGGGACAGCTCACGGCGGATGCCGTGGCACTTGGTCCGGTGGAGATCGGCCCGCCGGTGAAAGGGGCGCCGTACTCCGCGGAGGCCCTGACCGAAGTCGTTCAGGTCCTGATGGACGGCAATCGCATCATCCGGCGGACGAGCGCCATGTTGTATCGCGACTCGCGAGGCTGGACGCGGCGTGAGGTCGCGCTCGGCGAGATCGCCGGCATCGTCATTAGTGGCGAACCCGTCCGCACGATCACGATCAGCGATCCGGACTCGGGCACGACGTACGTCATCGATGCCGACAACAGGGTCACTGCTTTACCACGCCCTGAACGGCTTGGACCCGGCCAACCGAGCAGCGCGCGCGGCGCTCCAGGGCCTCCGCAGCTGCCGACACCCACGCGTCAGCGGGGCGCGTTGCCGAACGTCACGACGAAAGAGGAATCCCTGGGAACCCGTGGCTTCGACGGCGTGGTTGCGGAAGGCACGCGGCGAACGCTCACGATCCCGGCGGGTGCCATCGGCAACGAGCGTCCCATCGAGAGCGTCACCGAACGCTGGTTCTCACCCGAGCTGCAGGTCGTCGTCATGAGCCGTCAGCGCGATCCCCGATTCGGCGAGACGACGTACCGTCTCACCAACATCGTGCGCACCGAGCCACCAGCCACGCTGTTCAAGGTCGCGTTCTGATTTCGGCAGAACGCGTGCGCTCACGTTCTGGAATCGAGCACGTCGCGAACCTTCCGCACCAGGACGAATGGACTGAACGGCTTCTGCAGGAACTCGACGCTGCCGTCCAACACGCCTTGGCGACTGGTCGCCTCGTCGGTGTACCCCGACATGAAGATCACGCGAGTGTTCGGTCGCCGCACGAGCAAGGCGTCCGCGAGCTGCCGTCCACCCATTCGCGGCATGACCAGGTCCGTCACGACGACGTCGATCGGACCCGGATGTTTGGCGGCGATGTCCAGCGCCTCGAGTCCGTCGCCGGCATCGATGACCCGATAGCCGCTCGATTCGAGGACACGTTTCGCGAGATCGCGGACCGCTTCCTCATCTTCGACGAGCAACACCGTCTCAGTACCGCGAGGCAGTCCTCCGATTCGCGGAACAGGAGCTGAAGGGCTGTCTGCAGGCTGAGCCTGCGGCAGATACAAGTTGAACGTCGTGCCACGTCCGATCTGAGAGACCACGTCGATGTGGCCGCCGGATTGTTTGACGAATCCGTAGACCATCGCAAGACCCAGACCGGTTCCCTTTCCAGGCTCCTTCGTGGTGAAGAACGGCTCGAAGATGCGCGACCTGGTGGCCTCGTCCATCCCGTGGCCACTGTCGGTGATCGACACCATGACATAGGAGCCGGGCTCGACGTCCGGATACTCGCCGGCCTGTCGCGCGTCGAGTGTGCCGTTACGCGTTTCGATGGTCAGTCGACCGCCGTGCGGCATCGCATCACGTGCGTTCACGGCGAGGTTGATGATCGCCTGCTCGAACTGTCCCGGATCGACGCGGGCCAGGGCAATCGACGCGCCTTGCAGGAACGCGACCTCGATGTCTTCGCCAATCAACCGCTGCACCAGCTTGAGCAGATCGGTGAGCACCGTCGTGACGCTCACGATCTGCGGTCGCAGGACCTGCTTGCGGCTGAACGCCAGGAGTTGTCGTGTGAGGTTCGCAGCCCTCTCGGCCGACTTCTGAATCTCGGCGAGCATCTCGCGATTGGGATCGCCGGACGGCATCTCGTTGAACAGCAGCTCGCTGCATCCGTGGATCACGGTCAGCAGGTTGTTGAAATCGTGCGCGACGCCGCCCGCCAGCCGCCCGACGGCTTCCATCTTCTGGGACTGTCGAAGCTGCTCCTCGAGGCGGTTGTGGTCGGTGATGTCCCGCGAGATCCCGATCAGACCGACGACCTTGCCGTGACGATCGCGAAACACGCTCTTGCGCGCCAGGAACGTTCGTGGCTCGCCGTTCACCGGCATCGTGTACTCGAAGGTCTGCGGGTGACCGGTTCGTATCACCCCTCGATCCTGATCGATGACCCAGTCGGCGATATCGCGCCGCCACAGTTCCCGGTCGTCCTTACCGAGGATTTCCTTCGGCTCCATCCGGAAATTGCGTGCGCCGGCGGAATTGATCATCAGGTAGCGTCCCTCCACGTCCTTGAGGAAGACCACGTCGTCGGTGCCTTCGATCACGGCGGTCAGGAGGTTGTGGCTGTCGACGATCGTCCGCTCGAGGTGTCTGAGCTCGGTGATGTCCTGGACCGTGCCAAAGAACCGGACGGCGCGACCTGACGGGTCGAACGCGAGATCCCCTTGATTGTGCAGGATGCGCTCCTCGCCATCGGAACGAACGATTCGGAATTCGATGTCGTGGCGTGGCCCGCCGGCGATCGCCTCCAGCCTGGACGCTCTGACCCACGCCCGATCGTCGGGGTGAATCCGCTCGGCGATGCGATCGATGTCCAGCGAGTGGTCGAACGGAAGCCCCCAGATTCGATAGGTCTCTTCCGACCACGTGACGACGTCACGCTCGAAGTCGTGCTGCCAGTGGCCGACGCGTGCGATCCGCTGCGCATCACGGAGACGGTGTTCGCTCTGTTCCAGCTGCCGAACCATCAGCAGCGACGTCAAGGCATCCGCCAGCCGGCGACCGATTTCCTGAAACAGCCGCACTTCCGCCGGCGTCCACTCGCGCGCAGACGCGCACTGATGCAGTCCGAACGCGTATGGCTCGCCAATCTTCGGATGGACGGCCATCACGAGCTGCGACTTGATGTGGAACCGGGCCGCCGTCATCGCCGGTAACGGATGCTCGGAGCCTGGACCGAAGCGAACGGGGCCGCTCGCCGCGAGAACCACGCGGAACGTCTCCGCGATCTCGGGGAGCGTCGCGACATCGATCCCAAGGGCACGCGCCCCCGGGAATTCGTCTTTCGTCCGTTCGATCAGCGCGGTCCATGCGATCGCCTGCGGATCGCAGGGAAAGGTCAGGAACGCACGGTCGCAGTCGAACACGCCGAGCACCGCCTCCATCGCCTCCGACATCGTCTCATCGAGATTGTTCGTGCTGGTCAGGGCGCGGTTCACCCGATCCATGCTCTCGAGGAACCAGACGTACGATTGGCGCTCCTGCTCCGCGCGCTTGCGTTCGGTGACATCGACGTGGCAGCCGAGCATGCGGATCGGGATGCCGCTGGCATCGCGCAAGACCTCGCCGCGCGCGTAGACCCATCGCCACGAGCCGTCTTTGTGTCGCATCCGGAACTCCACGGAGTATTCCGGATGCAGCCCCTGCTGATACGCGGAGAGCGCCCCTTTCGTTCTGACCACATCGTCGGGATGGAGCCGTGTTTCCCATTCCAGGTAGTCGTCGCCGATCTCGGTTTCGTCGTACCCGAGCTGACTTTTCCATTCACGCGAAAACACAACGTGATTGGTGCGCAGGTCCCAGTCCCACAGGCCGACGTTCGAGGCGCGAGCGGCAAGGCGCACCCGTTCGACGCTCTCCCGCAGCGCCGATTCCGTCTGCTGGCTGCCCGTGGCATCGCGCGTGATCCCGAGCACGTGCGGCTGCCCGTTGTATTCAACGAGCTCGCCCAATCCCTCGAGGACGTGCCACGAGCCATCGGCCGCGCGGAGTCGAAACCGGACTCGTTGCGACTGCCCGGCGATCACGCGGGCAAATGCGGCCTTCGTGAGTTCGAGATCATCGGGATGGACGCCGCTGAACGCATCGGTCGAGACGCGCCCGACGAAGTGCTCGAAAGACGGGCTGACATAGACACGTCTTCCCCGCACATCGAGCAGCGTGATCATGTCTCGCGAATGCTCGAGCAGCAGCTCGCACAGTTGTCGGCTTTCCAGGGGATCGAGCTGGCGGGAAATCAGATCAGGCGCCGGTTCCGCGGCCATGAGCACCTCCGGTCAGTCACTGACGGACGAAGAGTGCACGCACGCGACGGCCAACCTTCTCGAGGTCGTCGTGGACCCGTAGGTGCCCAGATGCTACGGCAGGCGTACCAGCGGTGCAACCGGTTTCTGGCGGACAAAAGGGAATGAATTCCGTCACCGCACCAGCGCGGGCCGGTGTCGGCCCCTCCGCGTCTCGCGGTATAAAGGAACGGTGAAGAAGCGATCGGTGGAGGAGTGCAATCGCCGGATGCTGCGCGCCAGGGATGCGATGGACCGCACGTTTGCGGAGCCGCTCGACATCCCATGCCTCGCGCGGATTGCGGACGTGTCCGAGGCGCACTTCATCCGCACCTTCCGCGCGACGTTCGGCGAGACGCCGCACCGCTATCTGCAGCGCCGTCGTGTCGAGCGCGCGATGTTCCTGCTGCGGTCGACCGATCGCAGCATCACCGACATCTGCTTCGACGTTGGCTTCAACAGCCTCGGTACTTTCAGCCGGACGTTCCAGGACGTCGTGGGTGAATCGCCGAGCGACTTCCGCCAGCGAGGGCGCATGCCGGCGGTCCCCACGTGCTTCATGATGGCGTGGACGCGACCGAGCAGTTTTGGAGAAGCGCGTTCGTCCTCACCACGCTAGAGTGACTCCCCATTGAAGGGAGACACTCACTTGCTGAACGCCATCACCATCTCACACGTGTTCGTCGCCGACCAGGACAAGGCTCTGGACTTCTACGTCGGCAAACTCGGCCTCGAGGTCAGCAGCGACCAGGACCTCGGATTCATGCGCTGGTTGACCGTTGGCGTGCCGGGACAGCCCGGACGCAACATCCTGCTGGAGAAGCCAGGCCCACCGGCCATGGACGATGCGACTGCCAGGCAGGTGCGCGAGCTCGTCGCCAAGGGCGCATCCGGTTTCACAATCGGGTTCACGACGTCCGACTGCAGAAGGACATATCAGACGCTGTTGGCCAAGGGCGTCGAGTTCACTCAGGAACCGGTCGAGCATCCGTACGGCATCGACGTGGGACTGCGCGACCCGTTCGGCAATCACATTCGCATCGTGCAGCTGAAGGCCGCATCGTAAGCAGAGATGGTCGCCTGGAGACGCTGGTCGCCAGGCGACGCGCGCTGCCTCGGGGTCAGCGCGGCGGTGGCGCGAAGCTGTAGGTCCCGTCCCAGTTGAAATCCAATCCGCCTGCGGGCGAGACGTTCACGCGAGCGCTGAAGCCGGCGAGCTGACCGACCCCGTCGGAGAAGGTGCACAGCCCGCGATAGGTGCTGCCGTCGAGCGTGCAATGGCCGACCGCCCAGTCGCCCGTCCCGACGTAGAGCAGGACGTCGCTGTCGAGAAACCCGGTCGGAGTGCCAAACGCCTGGTCGTAGTAGACACGCGCGTTGGGCGCGATCGCTGAAAGGTTCGAGATCGTGATCGTGCAGAAGTCGCCCGCGTAGCCGTGCCAGTCCGAGCAGTTCTTTGTCACGTGGAGCTGCCCGCTTTGCGCAGCCGACGCCGATAGCGCAACCGCTCCCACGCTCGATGAACGAGTCGGCGCGGCAAAGCCTGCTGCCAAGGCGAGTACGAACACCACGCTTGTCACGTTTCGTTTCATGTCAATGCCTCCTGTTCCCCTAACGCGAGAAGACGGACAAGACTTGCTCACGCCGCTCCGCCGGAGGAGACTGGGCAGACATTTGGACGCGAGCACGAGATCGGATGCGGACGTCACGGGCCTGCTGCAGGCATGGGCGCGCGGTGACGCCGAGGCGCGCGATCGGCTGTTGCCGCTCGTCTACCAGGAGCTGCGCCGCCGGGCGGCGGCGTACCTGCGACGGGAACGGAGAGGCCACGCCTTGGAGCCGACGGAGTTGGTCCACGAGGCCTATTTGCGGCTCGTGAAGCAGGACCGCACCGCGTGGCAGAACCGCGCGCAGTTTCTCGGCGTGGCGGCGCAGATGATGCGCCGGATCCTCGTGGACCGGGCGCGCGCCCGTGACATGGCCAAGCGGTCCGGGCGGTGGGGCCGCGTGACGATGGTCGAGGAACTGGCCCAGGGTCAACCGCGCGAAATCGCATTGCTCGATCTGGATCGCGCGCTGAGCGAACTGGCGGCGTTCGACGCTCGGAAGAGTCAGCTCGCCGAGCTGCGTTTCTTCGGCGGGCTGACCCTCCACGAAGCCGGGCACGTGCTCGATCTCTCGGTCGCCACCGTCGAGCGCGAGTGGCAGGCGACGCGCGCCTGGCTCTACACGCGTCTCACCGCAGCCCCTCACCATGACGCCTGAGCGGTGGCGTCAGATCACCGAGTTGTTCCACGCCGCGCGCGAGCGCGATCCGGCGGACCGCGAGGCATTCATCGCCGACGCCTGCGGCGCGGATCCGGCCCTCCGGCAGGAAGTGGAGGCGATGCTGGCCGGGCACGATCGAGCCGGCACATTCGGCGAGACTCCAGTCCGCGGATCGGTTTCGCATGCGGAGCCGAGCGCGTCGGACGCCAGCACGCTGACCCCCGGATCACATCTCGGGCCCTATCGGATTCTCGGTCCGCTGGGAGCCGGCGGCATGGGGCAGGTCTACAAGGCGTTCGATCCCCAGCTTCACCGGGAAATCGCGATCAAGGTCGCCGCGGCGCGCTTCAGCGAGCGGTTCGACCGCGAGGTTCGAACAGTCGCGACGCTGAATCATCCGAACATCTGCACGCTGCACGCCGTCGGCCCCAACTACCTGGTGATGGAGCTGGT
>Ga0070699_100005097_pt1 | contig 11562 bp, 14 predicted proteins | sample KBSK1503metaG_FD_65473 | JGI IMG/M metagenome (GOLD analysis project Ga0070699, IMG submission 65473) | Corn, switchgrass and miscanthus rhizosphere microbial communities from Kellogg Biological Station, Michigan, USA - KBS K1-50-3 metaG | ecosystem: Host-associated > Plants > Roots >...
GAACAGCTTCGATAGGTGCCTTTGCTTTTGTTGTGAATGTCACACCTTCAGGCAACTCTCCCAACCATGCTTTGTATTCCTTCGGCGCGTTGACCAATAACACTTTCAATGGGGATTTGAATCCAAGTTTTTTCGCAAGCGGTGTTCCGGAATAACCAATATCAGCCATGCGGTGATTATAAGCAAAAAAGGCGATGCTTTTCGCATCGCCCCTTCTCACTATTCGCTGATTTTCCGGTTCACCAGGAAGAATGCAATCCAGAAGATGCCTGCCAGCCCACCGAAGACAACCCGTGCCGCGGCACCCCATGGCTTATCCCACAAAAAGATATACGAGATACCCACCATGCTCGTCAGGATCACCGCCAGGGCTAAGAATACATTGAGTTGAACCATCAATTTCCTTACTTTCTTTAGAGCTTCCATTTCAGTCTCCTTATTGATTGGCGCAGGGATCTCCTGCAAAGATGTCGATTGCTTCGCCTGTTCGGCGAGCGTTGCCAGTTGAGGGTCGGTCTTGAGATATTCTGCAATCAGGTTACGAGTCTCTTCGCTCACTTCATCGGCCAGATAAAGCGGCAGAAGGTCAAGGATCACGTGTTGGGGAATCTTTTCTGTCATCCGTTCTCTCCAATCTCTTGGGCGGCAAGTTTCAAACGAGCTCGGTGTATCTTCACTTTGACGCTCGTCAGCGACAATTGCAAAATGCGGGCTATTTCATCGTAAGGCAGTTCATATTGGACGCGCAGGAGGAATGCGGCGCGGTCGGCTTCAGGGAGGGACTGGATAGCGTCCATGGCGCGGTTCAGTTCCAGTCGAGTTTCGACCAATCGTTCAGGAGCAGCCTTCGGGTCGGCCTGCTGCGGGGCTAAGTTGGCTTGGTGTTTTACATGCCTGATCGCCTTCAAATACAGGTTGCGCGCAATTGTGAACAGATACGCTTTCACCGTCTCGGTACGAATCTCTTCACGTCCCGCCCAGGCACGCGCAAACGTTTCGGAGGTGATGTCATCGGCCTCGTCGGCGCTGCCTGAGAGCCAGAAGGCATAACGGTAGACATCTTTCGAGTGGCGTTCGTACATTTCATGGAACGTGAGCATAGGGTCTTGCCATACATTATCCACTCAAGGCAAAAAAGTTACAAAGCAGTCACAATGGTTTTTTGGACCTTAAAATCCTATGTAAAGTATACTTGACAAAAAGTAAAGGATGCTATAAAATCCAAAAGTCAAGCAAACTTTACACAAGGAGACGAAATGAAAAAACTAGACGCGGGCACAGCCATTGCACTTGGAGCTGGAGTAGGCGCTGCCTTCGGAACGGCATTTGACGACATCAGCATGGGCGTAGCGCTTGGGGTGGCAATTGGTTTACTCTTGAGCGCGGTGCTCAAACCCAAAAATAATCAGCCTGATAACAAATAATTGAGGCGGATATGAATCAAAAACAACTCATGAGGCGTTACTACAGGGAACTGATCTGGTCAGCGATTATTTATACTCTTGTCCTGATTGGCAGCATCACCATGCTCAAACAATTCGAGTTTCCGAGAGCCTGGCAGATCGCCATCTCCCTCTCCCCCGTTATCCCTGTAGCCTTTGTCATCCTCGCCATTATGCGACTGATGATCTACAGCGACGAATTGCAACAACGCATTCAACTGTTTGCCATATCATTTTCCGCCGCACTGACAGGTTTAATCACCTTCAGTTATGGTTTTCTTGAGAATGTTGGCTTTCCCAAATTTCCCACTTTCTTCGTTCTCCCAATGTTAATTTTTATCTGGGGTATCAGCTTGAGATATTTCGAAAAGAGATACCAATGAAGAATAAGCTCAAAGTTTTGCGGGCTGAACGCGACTGGTCACAAGCTGATCTGGCTGATAAACTCAACGTCTCGCGGCAAACCGTCAACGCGATTGAGACTGAAAAATATGACCCCAGTCTGCCGCTGGCATTCAAGATCGCAGAATTGTTCGAGAAAAAAATAGAAGAGATATTTTTCCCGGAGAAAGTCAAATAATCGTTAGAATCCAGCCACGGACACTTGCACCCCGTTCGGGCCGGGAGCCCGTGATTTGCTTAGCAAATCAGGCGAGACGGCCTGGCGCAAGTGCAGGTGTGGCACGGAAAACGCACATAGATTTTCAACTCATTGTCTTGAAATGATCAAATCAAAAAGCCAACCTATTGAATAGGTTGGCTTTTGTGTAAAGCAGTGACTTTCGTGGCTAAAAGTCAGACAGAGTAAATCTCTTATTCAGTGTACTGAGCCAATTTCGGCAGAGATTGTAAATATAACCAGATGGCTTTTAGTTCATCATCATAAAACAGACCATAATACTTCCACGGCATTAACTCGCCGTCCAATTCATGCCCACCCGGAGTTTTCCCAGTTCGAAGGGTGTTGATGAAATCATCTTCCGTCCAGAAGCCAAGTTCACCACCAGGAGTCAGGTTCGGGGAAATTTTCGTAATCGTTGGGTCCGGATACGGCCCACCGTTCAAGTTGGGTCCATGACACAAGTGACAATCATTGATATTGACCAGATATTCGCCATATTCCACGCTCACCCCGCGCTCAGGCGCGGTGACCTGCGTCTCATGACCCACCGCTTCCACAGGCAATTGACCCAGCATACCAGCCGCCAGTAAAATCTTTGCCAAAGGTTTGAAACGATTTCCATTCGTTTTATGATCCACAGGCGGAACGGTTTTCAGGTAGGCAATGATCGAGCCCAAATCCTGATCGCTCAAATGAGCGGTAGAAACAACCGCCGGCATAAAGATAGGCTTGCCTCCCGGTTGATACCATGTCGAATCGCACGCACAAAATCTTCAGTTGTAAAATCCATCCCCACCCCGCCTTCACCAGATGTAAGGTTGGCTGAGTCGATTGTCCCGAGCGGACCCGCGTTGAACCAGTTTTCAATTCCACTTAGATCCTGGCCATGGCAACCCTGACATAACGACTCCGCACGATGTTGGCCATATTCAATACTGGCCGCATCTGTTGGTAGCACAATGTTCGATGGTGGAAAATCATATGTTTTATTCAAGCGGGAATTACCTGTCAGAAACAACACCACACCTGCCACGAGAATCAAACCCACTAACGAACCTAACACAACCCCAATTATCCTAAGTACTTTTCTCATTTTGTTTTTCTCCTCGACGGATATTTTAATGCCAGTTCGACGTGTTTCCACAAAAGACCTTAAAACAACACAGCCTCCGATATCGGAGGCTGTGTTATTGTCGTTAAGCAAATCTAATTATCGCACGATTTGGGCAAACGTTTCTCCGAAAATCAAACCATGCACATGGTTGGAGCCAAGAAACGAGTGTGGGAATCCCAAATCAATAGGACTGGCTTCATCCAGGCGGTTGATTTGTTCGCCGGTCAATTCAAAATCAAGACAGCCAAGATTATCCTTCAATTGTTTTTCAGTTCTTGCACCTATGATCGGCAACATGTGATAAGGTCTCTGCCGCACCCAATTGACCGCGACCTGTGAAGGCGTACGATTCATTTCTTTTGCCACTTCCATCAATACGGCCGCGATGGCCTTGATACGTTCATTCGTATCCTTTGATCGCTTCGGCTCATCCGACTTTGAGTTGTATTTTCCAGTCAGTTCTCCGCCCTCCAATGCGCCCCACGGCAGAAAAGTCATATTCAAGGCCTGGGTCATCGGCAAAATGTCACGTTCGGGCGCACGGCTGGCAAGACTATATTCACCCTGATACGCTACAAACCGCGACCAGCCACGCATATCCGCCAGCATATTCGCCTGCGAGACAACCCAGGCAGGCGTATCGGAGATACCCGCATAAAGGATCTTGCCCGCGCTGACCAGATCATCCAACGCGCGCATCACTTCTTCTACGGGCGTCATCCCATCCCACATGTGCAGCCACAACAAGTCGATGTGATCCGTGCCCAACCGCTGTAAACTTCCCTCCAGAGAACGGCGCATATTCTTACGATGATTTCCGCCAAAGTTAGGGTCAGATCTGCGTTCGGTGAGTGTATATTTCGTTGCGATGACAAAATGATCGCGGTCACTTCCCACAAACTCACCGACGAATTTCTCGCTCGTACCGTTTGTGTAGTTGTTGGCTGTGTCGATAAAATTGCCGCCTGTTTCAACAAACAGATCAAACATCTTTCGGCTTTCATCCTTCGACGCACCCCAGCCCCAGTCGTCGCCAAAGGTCATCGTACCCAAACACAATTCAGAAACCCGCAAACCGCTTTTACCGAGTAATTTATAACGCATGGAATTCTCCTATTTCGTTATCCACAACTTGGGCAGGGATTCGATCTTCTCCCAGCCTTTGCCTGCCTGAACCCGCTCCACATTTAACTCTGTGAAATAGGTGTCCAGCACTGCGGCACGTTCCTGCGCCAGTGGCGGGCTGCAATAATCTTCCTCTTCCCACACTGCCACACCAGTTCTGTGTAGGTCAAGGCGTGCATTGTCGAGACCATACTGCAACGCCATTCCAAACGGTTTCATCTTTTGAATCTCGCCGCTCTCCAATCGGCTTCGTAATTCAGTCAACAGGTCTTCATGATATTTGGCTCTCACCAGATAATATGCCATGAGTTTCTCCTATCTTTTTTCAACTACTAATTGAAGTTCGGTCACATATTCATTCGCATCATTTGCCAGGTAAGTTTGTGGTAATTCGAAATTCAAACCGTCCGCGCCATAACGAATGTAAACCTCCCGAATTGGTCCCAGCATGTGATAGTCATTCGCCTCAATCCAACTAAGCAAAGCGTTGTAAGCCTGATCGATATCTGAATAATTTCCCACGTGAATCACACAGGCCACGTTCGTCTGGCGCGGGGTCTCGCGTACGCGAATCGATTCACTCTCCGGAATCGCATACTTCAACGCGACTGCCACTTCAGCGTCAATGTTCTGATCGCGGAATTCATCGTCATAATAAATCGTGAAAGGCGGTTCGTCGGCACGCGCTTCATTGAATTGCGCCACATAGATCTCTACCAGATCAAACATCTGTTGGATGCGGTCGTCATCCACGGCCACTTCACGATACGTGGCAACCAGCTTGGGTCCAACATCGCGCAGAATCACATCATACGTTCCAGGCTTCGTTGACTCATTCATCTGATGAATTCTCGCCTCCAGCCGCGCCAGCCGTGTTTGCTCGGCTTGCATTTGTCCCTCAACCTCTGCGCGCTTTAGTTTTAGCATCCCCAATAATTGCTCAGGCGAAACGTCTTCATCCAACATCCCCGCAATCTGCTCCAGCGAAAAACCCAGATCCCGCAAAGCCAGAATCCGGTTCAAGCGCGGCAACTGATCGCCCGAGTAATAGCGATAATTCGTGAAAGGATCAGTCTGCGAAGGTGTCAGCAGCCCCAACTGATCATAATGCCGCAACATCCGCACCGACACACGACTCAACCTGGAAAATTCACCGATCTTGAACATAAGCTTATCCCGACTATACACCCTGACATAATGTCAGAGTCAAGCCATTATAATCAGATGAATGACTCGCTGGCTTGACCCTCATCCCATACAAATTCCCGCTTCTTTCTCAGCCCTGGGACTGCCTTCCCTCGTCGCGCAGACTCTCATCCGCCGCGGGATTCTAACTCCCGATTCCGCCCGTGCTTTCCTCCACCCTGATACACTTCCTTCCACACCATTTCCTGAAATCGAAAAAGCGGTAGATATCATTCAATCTGCCATTCAACGCAATGACCGAATCTGCGTCTGGGGTGACTTCGACGTGGACGGGCAAACTTCCACGGCTTTGCTGGTGCAAACCCTCCGAGTCATCGGTGCAGATGTGGTGTATTACATCCCCATCCGCGGCAAGGAAAGTCACGGTATGCACATCGAAACTCTCCAACCGATTATTGACAACGGCGCGAAGTTGATCGTCACCTGCGATACAGGCATCACCGCCCACCAAGCGATTGATTACGCCAACTCGCGCGGCGTGGATGTAATCGTCACGGACCATCATGAATTGGGAGAAACTCTTCCCAACGCCAGGGCCATTATCAATCCGAAGCTTTTGCCAGAAGACCATACCCTAAGAAATTTAGCTGGCGTTGGAGTTGCTTATAAACTAGCCGAAGCATTATTAGCTTTTAGCAACCCGCCGTTAGCAGATAGCCAATCCCTTTTGGATCTAGTTGCTCTTGGTTTAATCGCCGATGTAGCTTTGCTTCAAGGCGAAACACGCTCACTGGCGCAAAAGGGAATTGAAGCCCTGCGACATACAAAACGTATCGGTTTAAGAGTAATGGCAGAACTCTCGGCGACAAGCTTTGAAACACTCACCGAAGACACGATTGGCTTTTCATTTGCGCCGCGCTTAAATGCCTTGGGCCGCTTGAGCGACGCGAATCCCGCTGTGGAATTGCTCCTAACGAATGACCCTGCTCGCGCTCGCGTGCTGGCTGCGCAAATTGAAGGCCTCAACGCTCAACGCAGGCTATTGACAAGTCAAGTCTACGAAGCTGCAGAAGCTCAATTGCGCGAACACCCTGAATTACTCAATGAACCTGCGATTCTATTATCGCACTCCAATTGGCCCGGTGGCGTAGTGGGCATTGTGGCGAATCGCCTCGTGGATCGTTACCACAAGCCCGCATTGCTCCTCACCGAATCAGACGATGGCATTTTGCGCGGCTCGGCCCGTTCCGTGGAAGGACTACACATCACAGAAGCGATCTCTGCCAACAAGGAGTTATTGCTCAACTTTGGTGGTCACCCTATGGCCGCTGGTCTTGCCTTGTCAAAGGAAAATCTCTCCGCGTTCCGCAAGGGCCTTGGCCGGGCCATTACCAAGCAACTTGGGGAAATCACCCGTGAAGAGCCAACTCTGCAAATCGATGCCTGGCTCAGTCTGGATGAAATTTCTCTCGGGTTGGCCGATGCGCTGGAAATGCTAGCGCCCTTTGGCGCGGGAAACCCGGAATTAACGTTGGTATCTCGGGGTGTCACATTGAAATCTGCGGCTGAAATGGGCAAGGCAAAGGAACATCGCCGCCTGACCGTGGAAGATGAAAATGGAAATGTTCAAAGTGTTTTATGGTGGAACGGTGCCGGTCAGGAGATCCCTGAGACAGGCAGCAAGATAGATATTGCATATTCCCTGCGCGCCAGTACCTTTCGCGGGCAAAAGCAGGTCGCGTTGCAGTTTGAAGAATTGAGGGTGGTGGAAGAGAAAGTTGTTGAAGTAGCGCCAGCAAAAATTGAAATAATAGATTATCGCCTGGAGGCAGCCAGCTCGCTGGCAAAGTTGCAGGAGCAAGCTCCCGCAATCCAAATTTGGGCAGAGGGTGCCGATAGATCAAAAGGTAAGTCGCGCTTTGAACTGACAATCTCTGATGAATTTGCCATCTACACTACACCTCCCTCACCAACAGATTTGCGGGCAGTGCTTGAAATTGTGCGGCCAAAGAAAATCTATGTGTTGGGTGTTCCTCCAAAGACAGAAAACACATCTTCCCTACTTAAGTTGACGGATGAATTTTTATCGCGTTTGGCAGGTATGACAAAGTTTGTCATCAACAATAAAGGCGGCAAAGTCCCAATCGAGGAACTGGCCAGCGCGACCGCCCAACGTGAGAGCGCCGTGCGAATCGGTTTGGAGTGGCTGGCGGCTAGGGGTCATATAGCAATTTCGGGTGAGGCGGATGCGGATACGGTTGTTTTGTCCACAGGCAAGGGCGAGACGAATCAATACGTCCAGAAGGAATTATATGTTGCCGTACGCGGCATCCTGCAGGAAACGGTTGCTTATCGTGAATATTTCTCGCGTGCAAATCTAGAGGCGCTTATGGGGTTGGCGTAAGCGTCACAGTAGGCGTGGAGATATCCACAACGACCAGTGAATCAATGTTAATGGAACCGCCGCTGATGTGTGTAATCGTGATGGTGTGATTGGCAAGAGTCAGCACTGGCGATTCCCATTCGCCGCTTCTTGTTTCCGTGGCCGATTGATCCAGGGTGTAGTCCGAGCTATCGAGTCGGATCGCGACGATTCCCAGGCTCGGACCGGCCTGATATGTCATTCGAATCTTTTGCCCAAAAAAAGTAAATTGCACGGCATCGCCTATGGTGTTTGAGAGATGCAAGGTGCTTTTATACGTATTGCTCAGCCCACTTTGAGCAATCCAGTTTCCGGTATAGGCCAGTGTGAAATCCGCGTCATCGTAACTGCTGCCCAAGGGTTGGTTCGTGGATGTTATCGCAGCTGAGGTGTTGGTTATTCTAACCGGTGGAACAGTAGAGGTTACCGGAACGGTAATAACAGGCAGTGTTATAAAATCTCCAAGATCGATTGTAGGCGCAATCGTAGCTGGAGGTTCGGTCTCCTCAGTACTAGGCAGAGCTTCAGTGGGCAATGCAACCAAAGGCTCGGTTCCAATATATTGAAATTTCACTGGCGTATTGGTTATGCTGTCATCAATCCCACCGCGGGTTGCGCTCAAACGGAGAGCAAACAAAACCAGCAGTATGCCCACAACAGAAAAACCGGCTATGATAACCGGGATAAATAAAGAACGATCCACAGGCGGCTTGTTATCCATATGCAAAATTCGTCAGGGTATGGTATATGTTTGCTCCGCTTGTCATCAAACAAAAGGATACCACATCTCATGCTTTCTCTTATTCCCAAGCCTACCTCTCTCAATAGTTCGACTGAAAGTTTTCCTCTCACCCGCCAGACGAAGATCAGCGTTTCGAAGGCCAACCCTGAAGTCCTTAGGCTGGGGCATCTGTTGGCAGGGTACATTCAACAACATACAAAACTTAAACTGGAGGTCGTTGAGCAGGAACAGGCTTCAGCGAATATCCATCTTCAACTGGATGAAAACCCAAACCTGGGCGAAGAGGGATATGAACTAGCCGTCACAACTGACTCGGTTCAAATGTGTGCCCAACACCCAGCCGGATTATTCTACGGACTCCAGACTCTGCGACAACTTCTCTCAACGCCTCAGACTCCCTTCCACCTGCCTGCTGTTTCCATACAGGACTCGCCCCGATTCATCTGGCGCGGCGCCATGCTCGATGTAGCCCGTCACTTTTTCAGCGTGGAGGATGTGAAGCGCTACATTGACCTGATCTCCCACTACAAGATGAATCGCCTGCATCTACATCTTACAGACGATCAGGGCTGGCGCATCGAGATTAAATCCTGGCCCCGGCTTACAGACTACGGTGCGCGGACACAAGTCAACGGCGGAGGTGGTGGGTTTTACACCCAGGAACAGTTTATAGAAATCGTGGAATATGCCAGCAAACGCTATGTGATGATCATCCCTGAAATTGACACGCCTGGTCACACCAATGCGGCACTGGCTTCCTATGCTGAGTTGAATCAATCAGAAGAAGCGCCTGCTTTGTACGAAGGCACGGAAGTTGGTTTTAGTTCTCTCAGCATCAATATGGAAGTTACATATAAATTTCTGGATGATGTAATCCGTGAACTTGCCGCCCTTTCGCCTGCTCCCTATATTCACATCGGTGGAGACGAAGCCAAGTCTACGCCTGAGGCCGATTACAAATTATTCATCAAGCGCTTTCAACAAATCATTTTTGCGCACCACAAGATTCCGATTGGTTGGGCAGAAATTGGCGAAGCCGAATTGGATGCGCGAACCATTGCACAATTATGGTTCGGCCCGTCATATCAAGGGGCAAAGGAACAGGGCTGTAAAATTATTCTTTCCCCGGCCAACAAAACATATCTCGATATGAAATATGATGCGTCTTCCCCACTGGGCTTGGATTGGGCCGGGCTTATCAGTGTAAAAGATTCTTATGATTGGGAACCAGGTAGTTATATGGAAAAACTGGAGGAAGATGATATTCTGGGCATCGAAGCACCAATTTGGACGGAGACTTTGGTCACGATGAAAGACATTGAATTCATGGCTTTCCCCCGTCTGCCCGGTCTGGCCGAATTAGCCTGGTCACCGAAGGGTCAACAATGGGAGGAATATAAACAGCGGCTCGCCAAACACGGCAGGTATATGGAGGCGATGAGCATCAACTTCTTCAAATCGCCGGACGTGGATTGGGAATAGAAATTTTTCTCGTGCAAGGGCTAAGCCCCTGCACGAGCTGTGTTTATTTCACTGCTTTATCCGTAATTTCCAATGCCTTATCCAATACATCAAACCCCTCTTTCAATTGCTCCTCGGTAATAATCAATGGTGGGATGATCAAAACCGTATGCCAGTGGGTATACAAGAACAAGCCATGATCCAAACAATATTTCTTCAACGCGATCATCTCTGGCGATGATTCATTCCACGGCGTCATGGGTTCCTTTGTATTTCGGTCTTTGACCAACTCCAGAATCCCGAACAGCCCAATCGAACGGACTTCACCCACGGAGGGATGTGCTTCGCCCAGATCCGTCAACATCCGCTTCAAGACTGGCCCCATAGCTGCCACATGTTCGATAATCTTATCCTCCCTCATGACATGGATATTCGCCACAGCCGCCGCCAAAGAGATAGGATGAGATGTGTATGTGAGTCCACTTTCAAAGGGAGTATCGTTGAAGGCCGCGGCAATCTCTGGTTTCATCGCCACCGCACCCAACGGCGCATACGCAGAGGTAAGTCCCTTGGCCATCGTGATGATGTCTGGCACCACATTCCAATGCTCAATGGCAAACCATTTCCCAGTGCGGCCAAACCCGCTCATCACTTCATCGCAGATCATCACGATGCCGTATTTATCGCATAGGGCGCGTACGCCTTGCATATATCCCTGTGGCGGGATAAGAATGCCGTTCGTACCCGTCACTGACTCCATAAGGATAGCAGCAATTGTTTTAGGTCCTTCGTATTGAATCATCTCTTCAAGATGATTCACATAATCACGCGCAAACTCCTCTTCTGAAATATCTGGATTCGTCCGATGAAAAGTAGAACGGTAACGGTATGGGTCAAGAAAATGCACCACACCGGTCATCAGGTTCGGTTCCCAGACGATGCGACGCGGGTCACCAGTCGCGGCCATGGCTCCAGCGGTCGCTCCATGATAGGAGCGATAACGAGTCAAAATCTTGTGCCGCCCCGTGTAACTGCGGGCCAGTTTGATCGCGTTCTCATTGGCATCCGCTCCACCGAGGGTAAACAGGACTTTCGTTAGGGCCTGCTGCGGAGTCACATCCGCAACCATTTTGCTTGCCAATGCACGGATTCTGGTCGTCATCCCTGGCGCAGCATATGGAAGTTCCGCCGCCTGTTCTTGCATGGCCTTGATTACCCGCTCATCGCCGTGACCGATGTTGACACACATGGTCATAGAGTTGAAATCGAGATAACGCTTCTCAGCTATATCCCAAAAATACACGCCCTTGGCACGCTGAACAGCTATGGGGGTCACCTTTGTCTGTGCCGACCAGGTATAAAACACATGCTTTTTGGAAAGAGAAAGAATTTCTTCGTTCGGAAGGTCAAACATACAACTCCTTTATCTGTACACTTATTCGGGCTGGATTATAACCTCCCTATTTTCAGGAACTATGATAAACTTGC
>Ga0070699_100005098_pt1 | contig 11560 bp, 15 predicted proteins | sample KBSK1503metaG_FD_65473 | JGI IMG/M metagenome (GOLD analysis project Ga0070699, IMG submission 65473) | Corn, switchgrass and miscanthus rhizosphere microbial communities from Kellogg Biological Station, Michigan, USA - KBS K1-50-3 metaG | ecosystem: Host-associated > Plants > Roots >...
GGATGCGGAAAAACTCGGTGGGTAGAGGCGAGCCTAGGCTAGAGGATCTCCCTCGGAGGAAATGAGAACATCAAGGGGACACCACGCCTTTAACCAAGTTTAGAAAGAAGGCCAGGTTTCCGAAGCTGTGGCCGAGGATACCCGGCCATGTGCTTTTTGTGTGCTGCGCAACAAAGGAGAGCGCGATACCTGTGATTGCCATGCGGACTGTGTCCCAGAGAGTCGGCTGCATAAATAAGTGGAACACCGACCAGAGAGTCCCGTGGATAACCCACGTGGACCTACCGAACGCAAGTTCTTGGCGCGGCAGCACGTAACCTCGCCACCAGAGTTCCTCCCCGCCGATATTACATACAAGGATCACGACGGCATAGTAAACGACAATCCACCAAGCCCCATGCAAAGGAATGCCCATGAAATCCTTCGGACCGAAACGATCGAAAAACTCGTGGTGAAACCCAGAAGCATTGAAGAATCTGACGGACTGCAGAGCTGGTTGGAGGATGCTTGCGCTCCGCTTGAGGAAGATGCCTATCAGAATCGCAGCGAATACCCAGACTTGGCGATTGTTTTCTTTCCAAAGGGCAAGCCAGGATGCTGCAACCGCAAAAACGTCCTCCCAATTACCTCCATACATGAAGGCTGAGAGTGCAGCTGCCCAGATCCAAGCCGTTGCCTTTGGAGCCGAGAGCCGAAGCCGTTGCATGAGTGCCTTCCAAGACATGGAGCGGAGGTCAATGGCTGCACCAACAAGCGAGGCAATCAACATGAGTGCAAGGGGCAGAATGAGCAGCAGATGGAAAATGCGCCACCACGAACTCATCTGCCGCAACAGACTCGGGCCAGCCCAGTGAAACAGGAAGGCGAAGGTCAAGGCCGGTATCCCGAATAGAAGCGATGACGCGAGCCAGCCTGCTGGGCTAATCGCTGGTGCGTGGCCTGCCTGGTGCACGTGGTGAGTGTAGCTGACCTGATCGGAGCCATGCGACGAAAACGACTCCCGCAACAAGAATTAGTCTTGTTTCCACAACCCAACCTGATAAGAAGAAGGCATGCGCGGAAAAGATGAGCAAACAGTTGGACCTCTTCAGCATCAGTCCCGAGCAGCGAGTGCTGCAGCATCATCCACTGCGTTCGCTGCGTGCCATGACCGATGAGGAGTTAAGAGAACTGCAACCACGCTTCAACAAGCTGTACGCCATAACCGGACGACCGTCGATAACGCCGGAGAAGCCGTTGCGGGCGCTTACTGCTGCAAGCGCTGTACTTGGTGTGCAGCGAACGGATTTTAATGGAGCAGCTGGACTACAACCTGCTGTTCCGCTGGTTCGAGGGCTTGAACATGCAGGACTCTGTCTGGGACGTGACTGTGTTCACCAAGAACCGTGAGCGCCGGCACGCCGCCGACAGCACCACACCCCACAAAGACCGCAGTCTACCCACGAATAATCCCAAGAACTGGTCAATTTGGTACAGTCTCGGAACTGAAACCTAGCCATACTCTTCATGCTTCACTATTGGAAGCCCATGGCAAAATGCGACTACTTCAAGGCTACTCTTCTGGGATGCTGGTGCCCGACTGCGAATGCTTCAGATGACCTGGCTTCGGGATCTTGCAGAAGAATCTGAATACTCTGGACCTCAGCCTTGCTGTTGCCCGATGTCACGACCATCGCGGATGAGGTGGATTCGCAGTTGACACAGGCAAATGGATGGCCACATGAATGTCGTGCGGACGCCAGCAACAGCGTAGTCACTCTGCCGCCATCAAGCGAGGCAAAGACAATGAAGACGAAGACATGGACGGTGATTACCAACACGGGCAAACAAGCAGACCTTGAGTCTGGCCTTGAGAAAAGGGAGGTTCGAAAGCCGACGCACATCAGCGCCCGAGACTTTGTTCATTGGCTAGCGCCTGAGAGCCATATTGATGACGATTCTTTGCGATCGCTATTCAAACTGTAAGCGTCTCCTGCTGGAGCGCGAACTTCACCTTCTGCACTCGAAGATTCCCATGATTAGATGAGTCTTGTGGTCGGCGATCACGCGCTCGAGCCACACCCATTTGCGTCGAGCTTTTCCATGGCATTCCCAGCTCGACCCAGTGTTTTCGCCGCTCCTAAATAGGGTCCCTGCCTTACTGCCGTCGCCTCCGACACAATCGGTGTATCCCAAATGCATAAAAGCAGGCAAAGCCGCGTAGTTGCGTGGAAATCAGAGAAGTAGTTTCGGATGAGCCGAACAACGTATACTCGCGACATACCCTGATCTCGCCTGAAGAGATACGAGCGTGCCAGACGAAGAGTGGATCAAAACCCTTGAAGACGGCAGAAAAGTGAAATTCATCTACCAAGAACTGCCCCAAGACGGGGCATTTATCACGGCTCAGGTCGCAGGTAATGAGGTCGTCTATTCAGTCGTATTGACCAAACAGAAAAATCGCTTCAGTCGTGAAGATGCTGAAAGTCATTTCGAGGGCGAGCTTTCGAAGAAGAAATAACCCTCCCATTACAAAGGCCAGCCCGGCCATTCCGCAACCCTCGCTAAACGAACGAGTCCGCACCTCTTGACCGCCGAAAATCTCTCGCCTGACGAAGGTCAAAATACAAAAGGACCGTCTCAGACTCTTGGACACCGCAACCTGGGGGATCCTTGCATCCGAAAAGCTCACAGTTCTACGCTGTTAAGAGTACGGCGCTCTTGTGAAAGGTCGAGTTGACAACGTCCGAGGTCTGAACCTTGGGCGTCCCTCGATGAATCTTGCCACCGTCTTCAGCACTTGCGGATAGGTATTGGCGTTGTAAGCCTCGGCATCGGCTTTGTTTTCCCACAAACCGATTGCAGTCACATCGACTCCACCGGGACCAGCGAAAGTGATTTCGTTCTCAAAACCATTCTGTTTACGAAGCAAAGGCGATTGCGCTCACAACTGGTTCTGAATGTAAATTACCGATCTTACTTTTGCCGCCTCGCTGTGGCTTCCACTCTCATCAGAATTTCATCGAGTGCGCCACGATCAAAGATCCGGCCATGGGCGATAACGACGTTGATTTTCTGGGTGTTCCGGATGTCTTCGAGCGGGTTTGCTCTCAGCAACACTACGTCAGCGACTTTGCCAGGTTCGACCGAACCAAAGCTGGCTTCCATCCTAAGAAATTTCGCCGGGTTGCTGGTCGCCGTTTGGAGCGACTCCATCGGCGTGAAACCGGCTTCCACAAAATTGGCTAGTTCATCGTGCAAGCTAAAACCGGGCATGATGTAAACGCCCGGGGCCGTATCAGTCCCTGCCATGAACGGCACTCCGGCATGATGTAGCGCGCCGACCATTTGCAGATTGCGGGCGAAGTACTCCTGGCGCAGCGCGAGCGGGTCGCGTAGAAGGTCGGGCATCATCTCATCGGTGAAGCGGTGCCAGGTCACATCGCGCCAGTAGGCTGGAACGTACTTGTCGAGTGGCTGGTGCTTTAGGTCGCGCTGGTCGAGAAATGTTCCGCCACGTTGCCAGGCCAGCGTGGGTACCTGCCATGTTTGGTTCTGGGCGAGCAACTTCGTGAGCGAGTCGCATCTTTGCTGGTCCTGTGTGGTGAGCAGCAGCTTCAGGGTGCCTTCGCCCTTGATGAATTTGCCCTCTTCCGTGGAACAGCCTTCGAAGATGCCCATCAGGTGCTCAATGCTCTTTTGCCCCGCTTCGACAACTTCCCGAATGCGAACTTTGTCCGGTACATGGCCGACAATGGGCAAGCCTTGTTTGTGGGCTTCCGCTGCAGCGGCAAGATAGGCATCGTGCGAAATGACAGACTGGACTTTGATGAAGTCCACGCCCTGCGTTTTGAGTAAGTCCACGGCAGCGACCGCACCGCCCGGAGTAGTGATGGCGACGGAACTGGGGAAGCGCAGCTTGCCGTTCGGCAGATACCCGTCCAGCATGGGGCCGGAGATGACCATGCGGGGGCCGACGATTTTGCCGTCCGTGATCTCTTTGCGCCACTCGAACAGAACCGGAGCGTCTCCGCCCATATCGCGCACGCCGGTGACACCATTGGCAATGAAGAGCGGCAGGATGATATCGCGTCCACCGGGAAACCAATCGCCAAAGGCGGAGTGGACATGCATGTCCCAAAGCCCCGGAATGAGATATTGGCCAGTGGCATCGATCACCCGTGCGTTCTTTGGCGACTGAAATCTTGCCGCATCAGAAACAGAGGTGATGTGATCTCCGGTTATAACAACGGTCCGATTCGCCTGAACCGATGACGTACCCGGATTGATGACAGTGGCGTGAGTAAGCGCAATCGGGGCTGGGGCAGGCTTGTTTTGCGCAGCGCTGAGTGGCGTTAACAGGAGACAGAACGCGCTCACCCCTGAGAACCAGAACATCGCAAGAATGGGCATGCTCAGAGAGTACCTATCGTCTTCAGAGTCTATTTTTTCTCATTACGGTCGGCAAGCAGGAGCACGAAGCTCGGATCAACGATCCTTGCAATTGGCGTAACATCGTGTTCGCGCTCATTGACCTGGGCCATAAGGGTAGGCAGCTCTTTTCTAAAATTTCACGCCATGTCGTCGAGTTCGGCAAGAAACTTGGCATAGGAGCGGATAGACTTCAGCTTTTCTTGCCCGAGACCCTGAAGTTCCTTCTCACTCAGGCGACGTTCTCGAATCGGCCTCCCGAAAACATCGATGAGAACCGAATACCGATAGTCGAATGTGCGATCGATCTTCTTGCGGCTTTGAGTCAGATAGTGCTCCAACTCCCAGAGATCAGCCGGTTGTTCGATCTTGCTGGCCATGTCCTTTGCCCTCTGGATGACACTTTGAAATTCCCGATCCAGAGCTAGCTCAAAAGCTTTGCGAGCGATTTGTTTTTCAGCGTGTGACCACTTGAGATGACGATCATTTCCTGGACATCTCGACTTTCCGGGCCGGGTAAGCTGGCCATAGGGGCTTCCTGCTCGGCCGCATTTTACTGCGCGGCACGGTTCATTCCTGCAGATTTTGCCAATGCCACGATTTGGCTCGCCGACGTAGAAAAGAGGGCCTTCGTGAGCTACGATCTTCCCGTTCTGCCTGATCAGGGGGAACACACGAGCGCCTTCCGTGCGGGCTTGCCATGGAGGAAACTCGTGGAGCTCTTTAAAAAGAAGGATTCGAGATTTTATTGGCATGACTTCGAATCGCGCGGCAAGCGATATCGAAGATCTACCAAAGAAACCAACAAGAAGAGAGCCGTAACGATTGCCGCTTTGAGGCTCTCACAAGCAATGGGAGGGACCGGTCTTTGGGACAGGAAGGCTCCCAGGATGCAGGAGTTCTCGATTCGTTTTTTGATCTGGGTCGAATCGGCAGCGCTTGCAGACAAATCGGCAATGGCTGGCGCCTGCTTTCTCTTCCTGAGGACCTCGTCTTGTATTGCAGCCGACACGATTACGGCACTGCTACGGAGCAACACCGGAAATCTAGCGGCGGTGATGAAGACGATGGGGCACGAGGACGTGAGAGCTGCAATGCAATATCAACATCCGAACTTGAACTCGTGCGTGCGGCTCTGAATTAGGGAAGAGAAACGGTGCTAAAAATGACCGCGTAGGAAAGTCTGTGGCACGTTCTGGGACACAGGCGAAAACCATCAACGCGGTGGGAAGTTGAAAAGATGATGTGCACGAAAGAAATCAGGTCTCTGACCGACTGACGCCGCTCTTTTTTATAATGACTAGTCATATGACTAGTCGTTATAATTGTGCTCCGAACAAGGAGGTTTGGCATGGGTTCATGGCAGGTGCAAGATGCGAAGGCTCGGTTTAGCGAATTCTTGGATGCCACCATCAAGAAGGGCCCCCAGGTCGTCACCCGCCGGGGAATTGAAACCGCCGTCCTCGTACCCATTGGGGAATGGAACCGTTTGCAAAAGGCTGCCCGTCCGAGCCTCAAAGACTTGTTGTTGGCTCCTGAAGCTCGCTTTGAGAATTTGATCCCGGGGCGCCACAAATTGCGGCGACGAACTGTAGGGGAGATCAAATGAACAAGTACCTCTTAGATACCAATGTCGTGTCCGAACTGCGAAAGCCGCGTCCACATGGGGGAGTGGTCGCTTGGCTCAACAATCAAGAAGCGGACCAATTGTTCCTGTCGGCCGTGACGATGGGCGAATTACAGGCAGGGATTGAGCGGGCACGCCGCCAAGATCCATCGAAGGCGAGTGACATCGAGTTTTGGGCAGATCAGCTGGCGGCTTCGTATCAGATACTGCCGATGGATACACCATGCTTTCGGGAGTGGGGCCGGATCATGGACCGAAAACCAGATAGATTGCTTGAGGACGCTATGATTGCCGCGACTGCACGCGTTCACCAATTGATCATCGCCACGAGAAATGAAGCGGACTTCAGGCAGCTGGACCTCCGGATTCTCAACCCATTCAAGACGAGCTAGTGCTTAGTTGCATTAATTAGCGATACATGACATAATGGGCCATGCTCAGGCCCGCGGTTCCGATCACCCTCACCGATCAGGAACGAGACTCGCTTTCGCAGTGGACGCGTTCGAGTTCGGGAGAACACCGCTTGGTCGAGCGTGCTCAGGTGATTTTGCTGGCCAGCGAAGGCGTTTCGACGCGAGAGATCGCCCGCCGATTGCAGACCCGTGCGGCGCGGGTATCCAAGTGGCGACAGCGCTTTGCCCAGAAGCGACTGGCGGGCTTGAGCGATGCCACGCGACCGGGCAAGCCCAAGGCCTACGACGAGGCCACGGAGAAACGAATCCTGGGCTTGTTGGATGAGCAGCCGCCCTTGGGCTACAGCCAATGGAATGGACGCTTGCTGGCTAAGAGCCTAAAAGACGTTAGCGACGACCACGTGTGGCGGGTTCTCCGCAAACATAAGATTCAACTCCAGCGGCGCCGCAGTTGGTGCATTTCCACGGATCCAGAGTTTGCCCGCAAAGCCGCCGACATCGTCGGTCTGTATTTACATCCCCCGGAGCATGCGGTGGTGGTGTGTGTGGATGAGAAACCGCACATCCAAGTATTAGAACGGGCCCAGGGCTGGTTGCGCTTGCCCAATGGAAAAGCGCTGAATGGATTCAGTCACTGCTATAAGCGTCATGGCACGACTACCCTGTTTGCCGCCTTGGAGGTGGCCACCGGCCAAGTACAAGTGGGGCATTATCCCCGGCGGCGACGGCGGCAATTTCTCGACTTCATGAATGAAGTGGTGGGCGCACATCCGGGCCAACCCCTCCACGTGATTCTAGATAACCTGAACACCCACAAGCCGAAGCGTGATCGCTGGCTGGCGAAACACCCGCACGTGCATTTTCACTACACCCCCACCTACTCCTCTTGGCTGAACCTGGTGGAAAGCTGGTTTAGCATCCTCAGCCGGCAAGCGCTGCGAAATCTCAGCTGCGCCCAGGCACGCCAACTGCGAGAGGCAATTGATCGCTTCGTTAAAGCGTACCAGGAAACCGCTGCACCCTTTGAGTGGACCAAGGAAGTCGTATATGCCTCGGCGCCCCAAAAAACGTTACTCTGATTTATGCAAGTAATTACTAGGTTCCCCTGGACGGAAACGATCGCAATGAACCCTTACATTGAGACACTTGTTAAAGGCCCACTAGCAGGAAGGAAACGCCAAGTGGCAAAGAAACGAGTCGGGCGGTATCCCTAGGAATTCCGCCGGGTGGGCGGTCGAGCGGTTAAAGAACGGTGACAACATTTTGGCGCTGGCGCGAGAGCTGGTGTGCATCGGCGTTTGCTCTACAAGTGGCGAGACCAACGGGACCCGGCTGAGGTCATAGGGGAATCACCGCCACAGAACTCACGCGAATCCACGCTCCGGAAAGAGGTCAGCCAGTTGAAGCGTCTGGTGGCGGACAAAGTCGTGGAAGTAGATTTTTTCAGAAGTGCCTTGCACAAAATGCTCTAGCGGATTCGTTCGGGATCGGCATCCTCTGGTTCTCCGATGGCTGGTCGCGTTGTGCTCATTGTCTAACCTGATCTGGGAAGAGAACAGACGAAAACGACGGACGGGAGACTGCGTCACGCACGCCCTTTGTCGATGATCGCTTTCCACATGCTTTTGGATTTGAGAACGAGTTTCGACGGTTTCGCGGACCGCGCCGTGGCCGGCGAGCGCTTTCGTCGTGTAGTGCGCGATCTCTTTTACCTCGGGCACGCCATCGCCCACGGCAATGGCGAGGCCAGCACGGCGCATTTAGGGGATATCAGGAGGGTCATCGCCGATGTAAGCGACAGCAGAATCGGAGGCGCCTGCTTTTCGAAGGGAAAACTGCTAGCCCCCGGCATGGCATCACTCAAGGTTTCTGGAGCGAAGGTCGGTCGAGGAGGGCGAGAATTTGAACAACGGCAGGATGCGAAGATTCCACAGACTGTTTTCAAACGTGAGCAATTGTGAACAGTCAGAACGCTTAGGAAACGGTATTGTACGGGCTGCTCTAACGTGGCAGTCCCCTGAGAAGGGCGGACAGCCCTTGGGGGCGGTCATGGGTTAGCGTCAAGTGACTGACATTCGGACCCTAACGATCGCCCCAGTTTTCCCTACTGGGGGCTGCTGTCCATCCGACAGTGCAAGACTCTCCACCCTAGGCCCACTCCAACAACGGTTGTACGGATGTGCGGAAGCATTTGAGCAAGCACCGCTTCTTACTTCTTCAGGTTCTCTCTGAGCTAAGTCGGCCCATCTGAAGTCTTTTCTCCTTAAGGTTTTCACGAGAATCGGGTGCCCGATGCCTTCGATTGCGATTCTGCGCGAAGCCGAGCAACTTTACAGCGTGAGCGACCGTCTGGACTCGCTGGCGGGAGCAATATCCCGTCGTCTCAGAAGCACTCATCACCATCTCCGGAAGCGTTCGTATTACGGCAACTTTGATGCGGGTTCGGGTCGCAACGAAAATAGGGCCACGCTCCGGCTTAGATCAAGCCGATGCCTGATTTGCTGTCGCTGTCTTCTTGAGTTGCGCTTCGCGATCGCGGCGTAGGCTAGTCGTGAAGAACGATATTGAGGAGCGAACTATGGACTTGCAGTCCGCTCGCGCCATAGTCAATGAAGCCTAACGTTCTGAACCTATTCATGAAGAAGCTGACCCGCGAGCGGGTTGTGCCGATCATTTCCGCCAGTGTCTCCTGGCTGATCTTGGGAACCACGGTCTCGGGTGCGCCTGCTTTTCCAAAATGAGCCAGCAGCAGAAGGATTCGCGCCAGCCTCTTCTCGCTCGAATTGAAAAGTTGGTCAACTAAATCTTCTTCGTATCGAATGTTCCGCGTCAGTGAATAAACTACGAACATATCGGACAAAGCGTGTTCTCGGTGGAGAACCTCCATCATGGCCTTCTTGTCAATACGCAGGCGGTCACAATCTGTGATCGCAGTCGCAGCAGCCATGCGGAGCGCCTGACCGGCGCGGCAACCTTCCCCAAAAAAATCATTGTCACTCAATATGCCCAGGGTTGCTTCCTTGCCATTGTTGGACACGACCGTCAACTTCACCTTACCTTGCTGAATATAAAACACTGCGTCAGCGGGGCTCCTTTGCGCGAAGATTGTTTGTTTCTTTTGAAAAGGGACAATTGTCCTGCCCTTTCCACTCGTGGCAAGAAATGTATTGGGGTCAAAATCGCGTATTTTCTTAGTCGCAATAACAGGAGTCACGGTCCGCCCCAGGGTTAAGTGAGTCCAAAAGGGATTGCAGGGACGCCCTCATTAGCTTAAGAAAAATGACGTGAAAAAAGGCGGGAACAACGTATTGCCACGAGGCACTACGCTCTGCTCATGATGGGGTATGGTGTCACGTTTTAGACAGGAGTCAATGCACAGTGGTGCATCGGGGAACACCAGCTTTGCCCTGCCTTAGCGAGGGCCCGCTAAACCACCGGTTTGTTGAGCATGGCCGCAGCCTCAGCAAGTGTCAGGTCATCGGGTACCCTGTAGAAGTCGCTGCGGTGTTCGGTCTCCTGAACGGTGATTGTTTTGAAGAAAAGAACTTTCCCTTTCATATCCACGCACATGTCGATCATCTCCCAGAGCCCCGCGGCAATTTCCGCTTGCCTAACCTCAAACTTTCCCCCTTTGTCCAAGTGTCCCAGCAGACCGCCTCCGAATTTCACGTCCTGCATGAGTTGACCAGCAATCCCCGCCAGTCTCTCTTGTTTGATATCAATCCTCATCTCTCCTTCCATGTCGTGGAAAACACGTGCTTCAAGAGAAGGCGGCTGAAAATTCGGATTTGGTTTAAAGGTTAGCTTTGTCAGTTCGCCTTCGCGACCCGCGTAGTTGAACACAAATGCATCGGGCAGAATCTTGAACAATCGCGTCTCCGGTTCCGCCTTCTTGTTTCTCTCCTGCTGCAGTGTCCGCTGTTCATCTGGATTGCTTACGAGCCTCTGAATACGCTGGTTCTCCTTCTGCCGTTGTTTGGCGTCAAGCAGGCGACCATTAATGGAGACGAGCCGGCTGAGAGAGCCGTATTTTGTCTGGACGATTTCCTGGACCTGCTTTTTATCGGATTCTCTTTTCTCTAGGCGGTACATCCAATGACCATGATCCTCATCCTGGGATTTTAGTTCGTTGGTGACCACCTTCCGTGCCAGTTCGTTAGCCGACATTCCTCGGTTCACAGAATCCGATTGGGGAACTGTGCCGGGTCCGAGCAGAATGACGCTTATTAAAACGGTCGCAGTGCTCTGCCCCAGTCGCATGACCGGTTCCCGCCACAGAACAGGATAGGTTTTGACCCGGCTGTTCATTTGAACACTACCGCCACCATTCTGGGCGAGTGGTCGGCAGCTCGGATTGTTGCGACCTTCCCGATTTGCTGCCCTGATTTCGAGAGTGTGCCCTGCGTCTCACTTCTGGCAAGTATCACTGACCATCTTCAAAGCCGTCACCGTCATGTGGCCGTGCTCTTTGGCGTCTTTGTCCATCCCGTGCTCTTTCATCTCGGCTTTTACGTCTTCCTTCATCGCATGTGCTTTGTGATGAGAGACTACCCCGGTCACTGCCACGGTATGCCCGACGTGGTCGTCGAGTTTGACGCTGTCACTTTTGATCTCCCAGGTGGCACCACCCTTGGTGGTCAAATTGTACTCATTGGCGTCGTCACCTTTTTGCAGACACCCCGTGAGCGTCCGTGTTTTCTTGTGGGTTGCTTTCGTTGTGTCCTGCGCCGTCGCCAGCCCGACAACAGTGGCAAACATCATTACCGCAATAAACCCTGCTGCGATCTTACCCTTCATTGTTTTTTTCCTCCGTGGTCGCGTCAACAAACGTCTTACAAAATCCGATCGGGTCAGCCTTGGAAAGCAAGAGTCGCTGAATATTAGGCGCTTCGCAGTCGATCAACATCCTTGCAATTGCGCAATCGTGGGTAACAACTCACTAGCCAAACGATTCTTGGCTACGAAAGCGTCGACACACTTCAGAGCCTGCTCAGGAATGTCCCCCGCTCCGGATAGCATGATAATCGGCGCTTGTGGCCTAAGCCGTCTCATTTCGATGGCAACCTCATGACCGCTCATCTCTGGCATGAAATAGTCGACGATTACAACA
>Ga0070699_100005099_pt1 | contig 11558 bp, 4 predicted proteins | sample KBSK1503metaG_FD_65473 | JGI IMG/M metagenome (GOLD analysis project Ga0070699, IMG submission 65473) | Corn, switchgrass and miscanthus rhizosphere microbial communities from Kellogg Biological Station, Michigan, USA - KBS K1-50-3 metaG | ecosystem: Host-associated > Plants > Roots >...
CCGGAGCGCTCGATCGCCCTCGGCATGGTCGACACGCGCGACCCCGCCCGGGCGGCCGAGAGCTGCCTCTCCTGTCACCTCGGATCGGCCACCAAGCGCGTCGACCACGAGCTCATCGCCGCCGGCCACCCGGCGCTCGCCTTCGAGCTCGACACCTTCGCCGCCAGCCTTCCGGCCCACTGGACGGAGCACGAGGGGAACGGCGGCTGGTTCCGGGCCGGCCCGTGGCTCGTGGGGCAGGCCGTCGCCCTGCGCGAGGCGGCACGCCATCTGCCCCGCCAGGGCCGCGGCGCCGGCTGGCCGGACTTCGCGGCCTATGAGTGCTCGGCCTGCCACCACGAGCTCGGGCCGGAGAGTGGTTGGCGCCAGGACCGCGGCGGTGTGCCCGGAAGGCCGCCGTGGGAGGAGTCGCGCTACGCGGTCCTCTCGGACCTCGCGCGCACCGTCGCCCCCGACCTCGCCGGCCCGCTCGACGCCGCGGTCGGCCGGCTCGACCGGCTGACGCGCGAAGGGCGAGGCGGACCCGAGCTCAGCGGGGCAGCGGAGGCGCTCGTCACGGTCGCCGACCAACTCGTGGTGCGCGCGCGCGGCACCGAGCTCGACGGCGAGGGCGTGGCGCGGGTGATGCGCGCCGTGGTCTCCGACGGCCACCGTCTCGCCTACGCCGGCTTTGGAACGGCGCAGCAGCTGGCATGGGGGCTCGACAGCCTGGCGGTCGCTCGAGAGTCGCTCTCGGGCGCCGCGCCGCCGGCGACGCGCGCCGTCGCCGGGGGGGATCCCCTGCGGGCCGCGATCGGCCGGCTGTTCGACCAGCTCACCGACCGGGGGAGGTACGATCCCGCTCGCTTCGCCCGCGACGTGCGCGACGTCGCCGGAAAGCTCCCGTAGCGCGCCCGCGGGTCAGCGGGGACGCGGCGCCGCGAAGCGGTCCGCGACATCCGCGTCGCTCCGCAGCTCGGGCACGGTGTAGACGGCGTCTCCGCGCATGTAGAGGCGGCGCTGCTCCTCGGCGTTGAAGGGCCGAGCCCCGCGGCGCCCGAAGACCGCGACCTGATTGCCGCTCTCGTCGACCGCCCGGTCGCGGTCGAGACCCTTCGAGAGGCCGACCGCCGGGCCGCGAGTCCGGTAGGTCGCGATCAGGCCCTGGCCCGGCAGGTCGGGGCGCGGGCGCGGGCTGAAGCCCTGGAAGCCGGGCGTGTCGGCCGAGGTGAGCTGGATGACGCGGAGCCCGTTGCGGCCGTCTGCCACGTAGGCGAACAGGCTGGCGTTCGTCATCCCCACCTTGACCGCGCGGGCGTCGTTCACGGCGCCGCCGGCCGTGTAGACCTGGTCGACGTACGGGTGCTCCGGACGCTCGACGTCCACGATGACGAGGCCCTCGGCGCCGCCCGCCACGTAGGCGTAGGTTCGCGCCACGTACACGTCGCGTGCGTCCGCGAGCGGAACGCTCGCCCCCGCGACGGCGGCAGCGCGCTCCGGGACGGTGACGTCGACCACCTTCAGCCCCTCGGCATCGGCGACGAAGGCGTAGCGGAGCTGGATCGCCAGGGCTCGCGGTCGCACCACCGCCGGCGGGCCGATCTCCGCGACCAGTCGCGGCCGGAGCGGGTCGTCGAGGTCGATCAGGAGGAGCCCGCGATCGGCGCAGACGTAGAGGTAGTGTCCCGCGACCGCGCCGCTCACCGCTCCGGCGAGCGCGCCGTCCGGGTTGAAGGTAGTGGCGCCGTCGGCGAGCCGCGCGCGCGCGAGGAAGTTGTTGTCCGGGTTGCCGTCGAGGAGAGTGCCGGCGGGGACCAGGATCAGGCCCTCTTCGCGGTCGAGGAGGTAGAGGTAGCCGTAGAGGGGGTGGATCGGCTGCTCCTCGTTCTCGGGACGACGGCTGCGAAGCGGGTCTACCGCAAGCGTGGACGGCGACACGACGGCCGAGGCGTCCTTGCTGCGCACGTATAAGCGCTGGCCGAGGGGCGAGTTGACGGAGGTCGTGATGCGCTCGGCGATCCCCTTGTTGTCGATGTCGGCGACGTCGTAGACGCGGAGCCCGCCGCTCCGGTTGGCGCTGTAGAGGTACTCGCCGCGGAGCTGGAGGTTCTGGACCGACTCGCGGTGCCACGGCACCGTCAGGATGTCGTTCCCCGGATGCTCGAACATCGCGGAGCGCTCGAGCAGGCGGCCTCGTTCCAGATGCCGGCGGTACGCGTCCGGATAGGCGAGAGCGTGCAGGCGGCTCCCGATCACCGCCTGTGGCTCGTCGGCTTCCGTGACCGGCACCGCCTCGAGCCCCTCGGTCTCCTCCGCCACGTAGACGTAGCGGCCGAGGAAGTTGACGAAGTTCGTGCCCTGGAGGAGCACCTGCGCCATCCAGGCGTTGTTGTTCCCCTGCTCCGAGAGGTGGCAGTCGTCGCACGACTTGGTCTCCGTGGCGCGCACGGCGTGCGGGAAGTGCGGGTTGAACGCCTGGCCCGCGAAGCCTTCGGCCGACACGGTCTGCTGCTGGGAGTAGTTCCACTCGCGCTTGGCGTTCTGCGACCCGACGAGCACCGCACTCGAGGAGCGCACCGGCGCGATGCGGTGGTTCTTCACCGTGCCGTCGCGGCCGAGCATGAAGACGTCGTCGCGCAGCACCTGGTAGTTGTACTGCGTCCAGTTGCGCGTGAGCTCGCCTTCGTTGTGGAGCATGGGGCGGCGCTGGTTGGCGCGCATGGGAAGGTGGCACCCGAAGCAGCTCGTCATCCACGAGGTGTGGCAGGCGTAGCACGCCATGTCGTCGTCTGGATGGGCGAGCGCGTCGGCCGAAGGGGGAGCGTCGCCCCAGGTGGTCCCGTCGCGGCGAAGGGTCTTCGCGAGCCGCGAGCGCGCGCTGTAGTGCCGGCTCCCGGGCGTGATCGTGTCGACCACCTGCACGACCTCCCAGGAGAGGTTCGGGTCGACCATCGAGCGTTGCACCAGGCGGCCGGCCTCCCGCCGGAAGACCGGTGTCCCGAACGGGGTCCGCCGCGTCGAGAGATCGGTCCCGCCCGGGGGCGCGGCGGGGCCCGAGGTGACGAGCGTCGCCGGCCCCCGCACCGAGCCGTGACAGTCGACGCACTCGATCTCGATCGCGTTGCGCAGCTCGCCGTAGAGCTTCCCGTTGCCGTGCACGTCCTGCTCGAAGTGGCAGTCGATGCAGTGCATCCCCTTCTCGAGGTGAATGTCCTTCAGGTGCACTGGGATGCCGGCCCCGCCGTGCGGCCGGTCCTCGACCGGGGTCTCGAGTGCGACCTGCGTGTTCTCCGGCGTGACCGGGTCGACGACCCGACCGGTCGCGTCGAGCAGGTCCCCCTTGCGGTCGTGCTTGAAGACGGCCCGGAACATCCACCCGTGGCCGTGGAAGTCGGCGAACTTCGTGAGCCAGAGCCGGGGGTTCAGCTCCGAGGTCCGGGCGAGGAAGTCGGGCCCCGCGCGCTCGCCCATCTGGCTCACGGCATCCGGATCGAGGTCTGACCAGAGCCCGCGGGCGGCGGACGCCTCGGGGTTCTTGCTGAGGCTCGCGAGCTCTTGCTCGGGTGTCGCGCGGCGCTGTTCCCGCGGGTACATGAACTCGCCGTGGGTCTCGTTGTCCCACCAGGTATAGCCGAAGTAGCTGTTCGCGAAGCCGGTGCCGGGGTGCATGTGGCAGACGACGCACTGGCTCGAGGGGATCGCGCGCGTGAACGCGTGACGGATCGGATGGCCGCGCTCGTCGTGCGGGATGGTCGGGTCGACGGTGGCGCTCATGCCGAGGTTGCCCGCGCGCGCGTACGGTCCGGAGTGGAACCGGTCGCGGTCATTGGCGTAGACCACGTGACAGGCGCTGCAGCCGCTGGAGCGATAGTCCCCGGGATGGTCGTTCGTGCCGAGCAGCGAGAGCGCCGGGTCGAGCAGCCGGGTGCGCTGGAGACCCTGGAAGACGGGGTCCGTGCGCGTGAGCGTGCCGTAGCCGCGGGGGCTCAGCCGGTCGTCGCCCCGCTCGAAGACGCGCAGCACGTTTCCCGGCTGCGTGATCTCGAACCGCGGCAGGGGCACGAGCGCGGGGAGCACGCCCCGGAGGCGCGTCTCCTCGGGGGCCGGCTGCGGGATGGTCTGGAGTCGCTGCGGGCCGCCGTCCGGCGCGTAGCTCTCGCCGAAGTGGGCGTCCTTCAGGGGGAACGCGCCGTTGTTGTAGAGCGCCGCGCCCCAGAGCATCGCGCCGTGGGTCATCATGCTCTGCCGTACGCGCGTGACCTCGGTCGGGTGGCAGCCGCGCGCGCCGCACGTCTGGTCGGCCACACGGAGGTCGCCCGGGTTCAGGAAGCGGACGAAGTCGGCACCCTCCTTCAGAAGCGCCGTGTAGGAGTCCTCGGGGTTCGCCGCGGTCTTCCAGACGCTCGCCTGCCGCGGCAGGACATGCGCCCGCTCCTTGTCCTCCGTGTACTGGCGCGAGCCCGGCGCGACCCCCGCGGCGAGGGCGACCTCGGGCCGCCCGCCGTGGCAGTCGGCGCAGCCGAGCTGCACCGTGCCGGTCTCGTGCATCGTCGGGGTGTCGGTCTCGGTGTGGCACGTCACGCATCCCGCGCTCGCGCGCTCGACGTCCGCCGCGCCGCGGCCGGCGAGGTCGTCGGCGCGGGCGGCGGCGACCGCGACGAACACGGCGAGGAGGGACGCGCGCATGGTCAGAAGGTGAGCGTCGCGGCCGCGAACGCCTGCCACAGTGTCCGCGCGCCGTAGATGTCCTGGAAGCCTCCGAGCGGCGTGAAGCCGGCCAGGCCGGCCACCAGGATGACGTTGTCGATCAGCAGCGGCCGGTAGCGGAGCCCGAGGCTGTAGTCGACGCCCACCTCGTGCCCGATGCGCCGCTGGAAGAGGACGAGCTGGAGGGGGCCGGTCTCCTGGAAGCGGATGTAGTTCGCGTTGAGCTCGCAGAAGAGCTTGGGCGTGAGCTTGCCGGAGAGCCCCGCGTTGTAGAGGAAGAGACCCGGGTTCACGAAGTTCGCCTGCCCCTCGTTCTTGCTGCTGCGCAGGCTCGGGAGCAGGCTGAAGGGGCTCGTCAGGTTCACGTTGGTGTCGGTCAGCTTGATGCCCTGCCGCTGCCAGAAGCTGAACGGCCCGCCCGCGAAGAGCGGGTCGTCGAAGATCGCGTCGAATCCGCGCGCCGTGCCGTCGGTCGGGTTTCGATCGCCCGAGGCCCAGAAGAAGGAGCCCTTGAAGCGCAGCCAGTCGCGGTCGTAGGAGAGCTCGACGGCGGCCAGCTGAGCGTTGATGTCGACCGCACGTCCGGCGATCGGGTTGTGGCTGTCCCGCCCGATGGCCTCGAACACGGCGTGGTCGACGTTGATCCGCCCGATGTGACCGTCGCCGGCCCACCCGAGGTAGCCCACCCGGATGTCGTGCGGCCGGCCGTCCCCCACGTTCGCCGGTCGGACGAGGAAGCCATTCTCGTCGAAATGTCGGCTGGCGTCGTCACCGTTGTAGTGGACCGAGAGCTGCGCCGTGTAGCCGGGCCAGATGGTGTCCTGGCGGAAGACGTTGGCGATGGCGACGTTCTGCCGGCGGTCCTTGAAGATGGTGTTGAGCCCGCTGTTCGTGTCCTTCTCGAGCTGGCGGAAGAAGGCGAGGTTCCACTGGTAGCGATTCGAGGCGTAGTTGCCGTGGAGCTTGAGGCCCGGCTCGGAGTCCGCAAAGACGAAGCCGCGAAAGTCGCTGACGAAGTCCTGGATTCCTCCGCGAACGTCGACCACGTCGTAGTACGGGCTCACGTCCGCGAGCTTCCAGTCGGCGAAGAGCTCCTGGAAGGCCACGTGGCCGTCGACCCGGTCGGTGCCGCGGCGGACGTCGACGTTGACGAGCCCGGTCTCCCGGGTGGCCAGGTAGTTTACGTTGAACACCGGCGAGGCGCGCAGCTCCCAGTCGCGCGGCTTGAAGCCGGCGTCGCCGTGGAAGAGCTCGAAGGTGACGCGGAAGTCCTGGTTGACGGCGAGCTGCTCGCCCTTGCCGAAGAACTGCTCGCTGTTCGCGCGCTCGGCGCTGACGCCTGCCGGGACCGGGACGCGGTGCCCCTCGACGAGGGTGTCGCTCTGCAGCGTGAGGTCGACGAACGTGTGCTGTCCGAGCAGGGGGTAGTCGCCCTTGAGCGCGTTCAGGTCGTACGGGTCCCACCAGCGTCCGCGCGTATACGGGTACTCGCCGGGATACTGCCGGCCGTAGCGCTCGTGGGCGGGGAAGCCGATGCGCCAGCGGTCCGGCACCGGCACCTGCTCGACCGGCGGCAGTGTCTCGGGCGGAGGGCGGCCGCCGGTGAAACCGAGCGGCTCCTCGGTGACCGGGACGGGTGGCTGTGGCTCGGGCGCGGCGGGGGGCGGCGGGAGCTCGGGTGCGGGGCGCCGGCGCGGCGTCGCGGGTCGGGTGTCGCCCTCCGCGTCACCCTCGCTCCGCTCGGAGGAGACCGGCCCGGGCGTGTTCTCGGCCCCGACGAGCGCGGCGCAGAGCATGACGAGACTCGCGAACATGGCGTACCGGGTTCGCACCTGCTCGCTCGTCCATCCTCCGGCAAACGACGGGGAAAACTTTCCAGCGGAATCGGCGGCGGTGAGTAGCACATCCTTGCAGCCGTCGTCTAGATTGTCTACAGCTTCGGCGCGTGCACGCCGGGAGCGGCTTCAGTTCGGCGGCCCGCGCCTGCCGCATGGTGGCTGCGCTCGTCACGCTCCTCTGGGCGTGGCCGGTGCACGCCGGCGCGGCCCTGACCGCGGCGGACGTCGAGCGGATCATCGCCCAGGCGGTGGCCGAGGCCGAGCGGGTGCGGCTGCGGGTCACGGTCGCGGTCGTCGACCACGAGGGGAACGTCCTCGGCCTGTTCGAGATGGCCGGCGCGCGGGACGACATCACGTTCCGGGGCTTTCCGAAGAAGGCGCAGTCGGAGGCTGTCTTCAACATGCTTCAGGGGCTCGAGGGGGTCTCGCTCGGCCGTGTCCCCTTGACCGGGGTGCTCCATGTGCCGGGGCGGTGCGAGGGCGGACAGCAGACGGCGCCGACCGAGCTGGTCCGCACGGGCGCGGCCCTGGCGGCGATCTCCAAGGCCGGAACCGCCGCCTTCTTCAGCACCCAGGGCAACGCCTTCACGCCTCGAACTGCCGCGTTCATCATCCAGCCGCACTTCCCGCCCGACGTCAAGGAAACCGCGAGCGGCCCGCTCTTCGGAGTCCAGTTCTCGAGCCTGTTCGGGTGCAGCGACGTGAGCTCGCGGCTCCCGCTCGGGCTGTCGGGCGACGCTGGCGGGTTGCCGCTCTACAAGCGCGGCCGTGCGGTCGGCGGCGTGGGGGTGGAGGGCGACGGGATCTACACGCTCGATTTCGATCCGCGCGACGCGGACGTCACCAAGGAGGAGCTGATCGCGACCGCCGCCGCACGGACCTTCGCGGCGCCGCCGCACATCCGCGCCGACCAGATCCTCGTGGGCGGCCTCCGCCTCCCCTTCGCAAACACTCGCGAGACGCCGGGCCGGTCGCCCCCCGCCGGTTTCCTGACCGGCAAGGGGACCGCCCTCGTGGGTCCAGTCGATGCGCCGCCCAGTCGCTTCCGCAGGGCACGGCTCGGGGGAGTCGCGGGAACCGTCGACCCCTGCTTCTTCCCGCCCGTCGGCAGCGTCGACCCGCCCGTCGCCGGCGGCGGGCTCTCGGCCGAGGAGGTCTCGCGCATCCTCACCCACGGCGCGCGACAGGCCCTCCGGCTGCGCGCCGCGATCCGCCGACCTCTCGGAGACCACGCGCGGGTCAACATCGCGGTGGTCGACCGGGGCGGCAGCATCCGCGGCATCTTCCGCACGGTCGACGCGCCGGTCTTCGGGTTCGACGTGTCGGCCCAGAAGGCACGAGCCACCGCCTTCTTCAGCGCTCCGCGGGCCGGCGAGAAGCTCTTGGCACTCGGCAATTTCACGGTGCGGCAGTTCGTTGTCGCGGCCGCCAGAGACGGTCTCGGTCTCGACGGCCGCATCGCGTACACCGACCGGACGATCGGGTTCATCGCTCGGCCGTTCTTCCCGGACGACATCGACGGGACCAGCCCGGGAGCACTTTCCCGACCCGTCGAAACGTGGAGCATCTTCAACGACGGGCTCCAGGTGGAGCTGGTGAGACCCTTCTTCCTTTCCGTGGTCACCGGGATTCCGCCCGAGCTCCCCTCGACCTGCACCGGCCTCTCCGAGCTGAAGAACGGTCTCCAGATCTTTGCCGGCAGCGTCCCCCTCTATCGCGGGTCGACGCTCATCGGCGCGGTCGGGGTCAGCGGGGACGGCATCGACCAGGACGACGCCGTCGCCGCCGCTGCCGGGGCGGGCTTCGGAGCGCCGCCGGCGCTGCGAGCCGACCGGGTGTTCGTGCGGGGCGTGCGGCTGCCGTACTTCAAGCTGCCGCGGCGGCCCGAGCGTCGCTGAGCCTCGCCGGTGCGGCGCCTGCGCAGGCGACCCCGCCTTGTTCGAGAGCCCTTGACCGCGATTGTTACGCGGCGCTATGCGGAGGCCGGGCGCGGGGCGTATTCCGTTGAAGTACCGTCCGGAACCCATCGATACGTCCGGGGTGGCGCTCGGCGACGACCTGGTCGCGCTGACGGAGGTTCTGGCCCGCAACTCCCACGAACGGTGGGCCCGCCAGCGCCTCGAGGACGGGTGGAGCTATGGCCCGCAGCGCGACGACACGCGCAAGGAACATCCCTGCCTGGTGCCGTACGAGGCACTGCCCGACTCCGAGCGGGATTACGATCGCGTGATCGCGGTCGAGACGATCAAGGCCCTGCTCGCGATCGGCTACAGCCTGCAGGCACCTCGCCCTTCGCGGGTCACCGCCACGTCGCGCGTCAGTGGGGGAACTGCCGTCGAGCTGCTCGAGAACGTCGATAGCCTCGACCTCGCCGCGTTGATCGCCCTCTGGAACGCACACGACGCGGAGCGCGCGTTGGGGACGCGGGAGGTGTATCGCCGCCTCGGCGAACGCATCCTGCGCCTCGGCGAGCCTCTCCTGGCGTCGGACGTCCTCGCCGAAGGGCTCAAGCGACACGCCGGTGACGTGCGTCTGATGCAGCTCCAGGGGCTGGCGTTGGCGCGCGCGGGGGCGACCCAGCGGGCGAATGCGATCCTCGCCCAGCTGGACCGTGACGGGCACGGCGATGAGGAGACGCTCGGCTTGCTCGCCCGCACCTGCAAGGACCTCGGCATGCGGGCGACCGATCCCGAGGAGCGGAAGGCCCAGCTCAGCCGCGCGTTCGATGCCTATGCGCGTGCCTATCGGGCCAGCGACGGCTACTGGAGCGGCATCAACGCGGCCACCCTGGCGGTCGTGCTGCGCGATCGAGAGACGGCGGTCGCCATCGCCCGCGAGGTGCGGGAGACCTGTCACCGGGTGCTGGGCCGGCGAGGGACCGGCGGGACCGATCCGTACTGGGTCCTCGCCACGCTCGGCGAGGCGGCGCTCATCCTCGACGACTGGGGGCAGGCGGAGATGTGGTACGGGCGGGCGGCTGCCGAGGGCGTGGGCCGCTTTGGCGACCTCAGCTCCACGCGACGCAACGCCCGCCTCCTGCTCGAGCACGTCGACGGGGATCCGACCCGCGTCGAGCGCTGCTTCCAGATCCCTCGCGTGGTGGTCTTTGCCGGGCACATGGTCGATCGGGCGGACCGGCCGCATCCGCGGTTTCCACCGGAGATCGAGGGCGCGGTGCGCGACGCGATCGAGGAGCGTCTCCGGCGACTGGACGGCCGTCTCGGCTTCGCATCGGCGGCCTGTGGATCGGACCTCCTCTTCCTGGAATCGGTCCTCGCGCTCGGCGGCGAGGTGAGCGTCGTCCTGCCGTACGGGCGCGACGAATTCGCCGCCGACACGGTGGACGTCATCCCGGGCGCGAGCTGGCGAGCGCGCTACTGGAAGGTGCTGTCGCAGGCCACCAAGGTCGTCAGCGCCTCGAGCGACAAGCTCGCCACGCCGGGCGTCTCGTACGAGTACGCGAACCTGCTGCTCTCGGGGTTGGCGAGTATCCGCGCCGAGCAGCTCGACACCGAGCTCGTGCCGGTGGCGGTGTGGGACGGCGAAGTGGGCGACGGGCCCGGCGGGACGGCGAGCCTGGTCGAGTTGTGGCGAAGCCGGGGCCTGTCCGTCGAGGTGATCGACCTCGCCACGATCCTGCGCCGCGAAAGCCCGGCCGTTTCGGTCCGGCCGGCGTCGGCGCCGACTCCGCCGCCGGGCGGCGTCGCGTCCAACCTCGCGCCGCGGATCATGGCGGTCCTCTTCGCCGATGCGGTGAACTTCAGCCGGCTGACGGAAGGGGAAATCGCGCGCTTCGTCGAGTGCTTCTTGAAGACGATCGCGGACCTGGTCGACCGCGCGTCGGACCGACCCGTGATGCGGAATACGTGGGGGGATGGACTCTTCTTCGTCTTCTCGAGCGTGCGCGCCGCCGGGCGCGTCGCCCTCGACCTCGCCGATTCGATCGAGGACACCGACTGGCGGGCGAAGGGTCTGCCCGCGGACCTGAGCCTTCGCGTTGCGCTGCACGCCGGACCCGTCTACGAGTTCACGGACCCCGTCACCGGCAAGCTCAACTACATCGGCTCGCACGTGAACCGCGGCGCGCGAATCGAGCCGGTCACACCGCCGGGACAGGTCTACGCGAGCGAGGCCTTCGCGGCGCTCGCCTCGGGTGAGCGGATCACCGAGTTCAGCTGCGAATACGTCGGACGGACGCCCTGGGCAAAGGGTTTCGGCATCTTCCCGACCTTCCATGTTCGCCGAGGACCCCGGTGACGGGTGGCCGATGAGCGACGTGTTCGTCAGTCACATCGCGGAGGACGCCGAGGTCGCCCTCCAGATCGCGCTCGGCCTCGAGCGCGAGGGCTACACGACCTGGTGTTACGAGGTCGACAGCGTTCCGGGGCCCTCCTACCTCGTGCAGACGGGAGCGGCGATCAACCGGACGAAGGTCGTGGTCCTCGTGATCTCGCCCAAGGCGCTCGAGTCCCGCCAGGTCCGCGTCGAGCTCATCCGCGCGCACGAGAGCGACAAGGAGTTCATCCCGGTCCTCCACAACATCACGCACCTCGAGTTCCAGAATCGCCAGCCCGAGTGGCGCGAGGCGCTGGGCGCGGCGACCTCGCTGCGCATACCGCCCGACGGCATCGCCGGCGTGCTGCCTCGCGTGGTCGAGGGGATGCGCGCGCTCGGCATCGCGTCCGGCCGACCCAGCGCCGAGCGTCTCGCCGCCATCGGTGCCGCGCTGGACGACGTCCGGGCCGGCGGCGCGAAACCGCCCGCGGGCGAGGACACGCAACCGATCGCGGCGGAGACTCCCTCTCCAAGTGCTAAGACAGGTGGTGCCACGGTGGGGCGCGGTATCCGCCTTTCCGTGCGCTTGGCGGTCACGACCGCTTTGCTCGCCACCGTCACCACGGGCCTCTTGTACTCGTGGTACCAGCTGCGGGGCCCAGGAAACAAAAAACCGGTGGCGACAGCGCGCCCCGCGACCGAGGCAGTACCCCTCGCCGCGGCCGACGGGCCGGTGACGGTGGGGGTCATGGAGATCCG
>Ga0070699_100005100_pt1 | contig 11558 bp, 12 predicted proteins | sample KBSK1503metaG_FD_65473 | JGI IMG/M metagenome (GOLD analysis project Ga0070699, IMG submission 65473) | Corn, switchgrass and miscanthus rhizosphere microbial communities from Kellogg Biological Station, Michigan, USA - KBS K1-50-3 metaG | ecosystem: Host-associated > Plants > Roots >...
GAGAAGAAGATCGGCCTCAGCATCAAGGCCGTGAAGCAGGACGAGTACCAGAAGGACCTGGAGAGCTACCGCGAGACGGCGGGATCCGACCGCTCCACGCTCGGCGACGCCATCCGGGCCGCCCAGGCGCGGGACGGACAGAAGGACGAGGCCGAGGAAGAGGAGTAACGCGTGACGAAGGCGGAGCTGGTCGAGACCGTCTCGAGGGTCTCCGACCTGACCCGCAAGCACTCCGAGGTCATCGTCGATGCCGTCTTCACGTCCATCATCGACGCCCTCCAGAGGGGCGACAAGATCGAGCTCCGCGGCTTCGGCAGCTTCCGCGTCCGGAGGCGGGGCAGCCGCACGGGCCGCAATCCCAAGACCGGCGCCGGTGTCGTGGTTCCCGCGAAGAAGATCCCGCACTTCAAGCCCGGAAAGGAGCTGCGGGAGCTGATCAACCGGCGCTGACCCTATGTGGTCAGCTTTTCTCTACCAGAAGGACCCGGCCGGCTCCCGCTTCGTAGCCGGCGGCCTCGCGGAGGCGGAGCTGCTGCTCGGCTCCCCGCTGCCCTCGCTGCCCCCGCCCGACCGTGAGGCCGGCCGCAACGTCTTCGCCGTTCGCTTCCATCCCCAGCTCCGCACGCTGCTCCTGCGCTTCCTGCAGGGGCTGCTCAGCCAGATCGGCGCCGAGGGCACCGCCCCGCCCGACCGCGCCGGCCGCGACCTGGCCCGCGATCAGGTGGAATACGAGGAGGCGCTCGAGCGCCTGCTGCAGTCGGTGCGCGCGGCCGACCGCCGGCTCGGGCTGCTGAACCTGTGCTGGCTGGCCCTCACCCGCGACGTGGCGGAGTCGCTGCGGGAGCTGGAGACGAAGTCGCCCGCGATCAAGAAGGGCAAGTACTCGCTCCACCCGCTGCTGTCGTCGTTCTACAAGCGCGTGAACCAGAGCGCGCGCCGCGTCGTGGACCGCAATTGCCCCGGCCGCGTCGCCTTCCTCGCCGGCACGCGCGAGAACACCGCCCTCGTGGATGCGCTGCTCGACGACGGCTTCGCCTTCACCGAGCTGAGCATCTCCGACCTCGACTTCAACCAGTTCCTGGCCGCGAACAAACGGTACCGCCTGTCCGCCGACGTGTTCTTCGAGCTGTACTCGATCCTCGTCCGGGAGACCGAGCGCCGGCTGCGGGAGGGAGACCGGGGGCTGCTCGCCCGCATGGCCCGCCACCTGCCCGACCTGCCGAAGGAGCACTGGCAGACGCCGGCGGGCGCGGCGAAGGTCATGATGAACAGCCACGTGCTCCCGTACCTGCTCGCCGACGCCTGGACCACGGGGGCGCGCCTGATGGCCTCCGCCCGCATCAAGGCCGAGGCCGACAGGCGGCGTCCGGCCGAGATCGTCGATGCGTTCCTCGACCTCGTGTCGGGCGTCAAGCGCTTCGAGATCCTCGCTCACGTCCGCGACCAGGTCACGCTCCACGGCCCCTTCGGCGCTTCCCTCGACGACCGCGTGAGCAAGGGCATGCGCCTGTATGAGTTCGGGGACTCGGCGACGGTCCTCAACAGCGCGGTCAACGCCTCCGTGCTCTTCCTCGACCTGCGCGGCTTCACGAAGACCTCCGAGGGCCACATCTCGGAGCGCGACCTCACGCGGGAGCTGTACGCCGTGTTCGACGAGTTCGTGCCCCACGTGCGCCGGTTCGGGGGCACGGTGGACAAGTTCCTCGGCGACGGCATCATGGTCAACTACGGGACCGACCACCTCGATCCCTTGAACCCGCTGAACGCGCTGCGCACCGCCATCCTCTGCCAGGAGACGCTGCACCGGATGCGCGAGGAGGGCAAGACGTACTTCAAGATGGGGATCGCCATCCACTACGGCCGGGTGTACATCGCGCGCTTCATCGCGGACGAGGAGGCGGTGCAGACCACCGTCATCGGGCGGAACGTCAACCTCGCCGGCCGGCTCTCCTCCGGGGCGAAGCCGGCGCTGGACGAGGACGACGAGCCGGGCGCGGCGGGAGGCTCCGCCGGCCCCGGCATGTCGGTGACGGTCGACGCCACCGGGACGCTGTTCAACGAAGGGATCGCGATCAGCCGCGACACGCTCGTGCAGCTCGAGAGCCAGCTCCCGCTCGTCCACGTCGAGAAGGACGGCCGCAGCGTGATGGAGTACTTCGACGAGCAGATCTCCAAGCGCATCCAGCTCAGCTACGCCGGCGACGCGAAGTTCAAGGGCGTCCGCTCGAGCTTCCCGGTGTACGCGGTGTCGTTCGAGGGCTGATGAACGTTCTCTGGGCTCCCTGGAGGAAGAAGTACGTGACCGCGGGCGCGAAGGAGCCGGGCTGCGTGCTCTGCCGCGCCATCGAAGGGGCCGGCGGGCCGGACAGCCTCGTCGTCCACGTGGGCGCCCACGACTTCGTGGTCATGAACCGCTACCCCTACAATGCCGGGCACATCATGATCGCGCCGCGCCGCCACGTGGCGACCCTCAACGACGCGACCCCCGAGGAGCTGACGGAGATGATGAGCCTGGCGCGCCGGGCGGAAGAGGTCTTCCGCGAGGTCTACAAGCCCGACGGCATCAACATGGGCATGAACCTCGGCCGGCCGGCGGGGGCCGGGGTCGCCGACCACATCCATCTTCACGTGGTGCCGCGGTGGACCGGCGACACCAACTTCATGGGCGTGGTGGGCGGCGTGCGGGTCATCCCCGAGGATCCGGGCGAAGCCGCCACCCGCCTCCGCCCGTACTTCGCGCGATGAGGCGCCCGGCCGCCGTCGCGCTCGGCGGCCTGCTGCTCGCGACCGGCGCCTTCGGCTTCGCCCAGGCGCCGGCACGGCCGGCGGCGTCTGCCGCGCCGGTGGTCACCACCCTCACCCTCTTCGCCGGCGCGGCCGAAGGTCTCTGGCGCTCGCGAGACTGGGGCGGGAGCTGGGAGCCCGTGCAGGGCGCCAAGGGCGGGGCCGCTCCTTCCGGAGCCGTCCGCTCCATCCATCCGCTCGGACCGCGCGTGTACGTGGGCGCCGAGCGGCAGGTGCTGGTCTCGGACGACTTCGGCGAGACGTGGACCGCTCTCGGCGTGCCGGGCCTGGTCCTGGCCGTGCTGCCCTCACGCTATCCGCAAGCCGACTCGACGCTGTTCGTCGGCACCACCGAGGGCCTCCTGAAGTCGCCGGATGCCGGGCGCACCTTCGATCGCCCCGCGCTCGCGGGCATCCCGGTGAGCCGGCTCGAGTGGCCGGGCCCGGCGCTCGTCGTCGCCACCGGCCGCGGGGTCATGGTGTCGTTGGACGGCGGAGCGAGCTTCACCGGCCCCGGGACCGGCCTGCCCGGCGGCGACGTGCTGTCGATCGCGCTCTCCGCCTTCTTCGCCGCGGACCCGGTGCTGTTCGCGGGTACGGCCGCCGACGGGGTCTTCCGGTCCCGGGACGGAGGCAAGACCTGGAGTCCCGCCGGCCTCGATGGCCAGCGGGTCGGCGACCTCGTGTGGCTCGGCCCGTTTCTCTACGCGGCGACCGGAGCCGGCGTCCAGCGCTCCGAAGACATGGGCCATACATGGGTGACGCTGGCCGACGGCCTGGAGGGGCGGCCGGTCTACCGGCTCCTGTTCCCGCTCGCGCCGGCGTCGGGCGCGGAGATCTTCGCGGCCACCGACCAGGGCGTCTGGCGCAGCGCCGATGGCGGATTGCACTGGCAGCGCTCGGGCCTGAACGGACGGTTCGTGCTGAGCCTGGGCACGTTCCCGCCCTTGCCTCCCGCGCGCGGAAAGAAGAAGGGATGAGGCGGGGCAACACTTGCACCAGCTCTTCCCTCCCCCCCCGTGGGGAGGGATAGGGTGGGGGGTCGATGAATGAGGTTCGCGAAGGCCCACGGCCTCGGCAACGACTTCATCCTCGTCGAGAGGGGGAGCTGCCCGGCGGACGCGGCGCCGTGGGCCCGGCGGCTCTGCGACCGGCACGAGGGCATCGGCGGCGACGGCGTGCTCGTCTACTTCGTCGAGGACCGCCGCGTGCACATGAGGCTCGTCAACGCCGACGGCGGCGACGCCGAGATCTCCGGCAACGGCGTGCGGTGCCTGGCCGCCTGGGCGGTCGGCCGCGGGCTGGTGCCGCCCCGGCACGTCGTGCAAACCGTGCCCGGACCGCGGCCGGTGGCGGTGGAGGCGCTCGGCGGCGGGCGCTATCGCGTCGCCACCGACCTCGGGCCGGCCATCCTCGCCAGCCGCGACATCCCGGTACGCCTCGACCCACCGGGTGACCGAGTCGTCGACCATCCCCTCGACGCTGCCGGAGAGAAGGTGCGTGTCACCGCCACGTCGCTCGGCAACCCGCACTGCGCGGTCTTCATGGACGCGCCACCCGACGACGCGCGGCTGGCCCGGCTGGGCGCCGCGCTCGAATCGCATACTTTTTTTCCGCGCAAGACCAACGTCGAGTTCGTGTCCGTCCCGTCTCGCGACGCGATCCGCGTCCGGTTCTGGGAGCGGGGCGTCGGTTACACCCGCGCGTCGGGGACGGGGTCGGCGAGCGCAGCGGTGGCGGCCATCCTGAAGGGGCTGGCCGATCGCAAGCTGCGGGTCGTGTGCGACGGCGGAGTGCTGGAGGTGGAGTGGCCGGAAGGTGGCCACGTCCACCAGGTCGGGGAGGTCGAGGTGCTCTTCGAGGGGGAGTGGCTGGCCGACACGCCCCGCTGAACGGAGGTCAGCGGCTCGACGCGTGATGCCGAGGCAGGCTCGGCGACAGGACCGTCGGCAACGGCCGCAGCTCACGACGCAGCGGATCGAGACGGTAGTAGAATTGGCGCGGCGCCGCTCTCTTCACCATCGAAGGAGAGTGGCCGACGGAGGTGTTCGAGTGGCTGACCGGGACGACGTCGGCAGCGACTTCCTGCGCAGCGCCCGCGCTCGCCTCGAATCGTTGAAGACTCTGGGGGAGCAAGCCATCGCCCGCCTCGACGAGGGCGACATCGCGAAGAGCCTCGATCCGGAGTCGAACAGCGTCGCCGTGCTGGTTCAGCACATCGCCGGCAACATGCGCTCCCGCTGGACGGACCTCCTCACGACCGATGGCGAGAAGCCGGACCGGAACCGTGACGGCGAGTTCGAGTCCGCACCCGGAGCCACGAAGGCGCAGCTCATGCAGCGTTGGGAAGCGGGCTGGCGGGTTCTGTTCGCCGCGCTCGACGCGCTGAAGCCCGACGACCTCCCCCGCACCGTCCTCATCCGCGGCGAAGCTCTCACCGTCGTCGATGCCATCAACCGCCAGCTCGCCCACTACGGCCAGCACGTGGGCCAGATCGTCTTCCTGGCCAAGCACCTCAAGTGGCAGACCTGGAAGTCGCTGAGCGTGCCCCGGCGCCGCCGCCCGACCTGAGGCCGGCCCGGGCGTCGTATCGTCTCCTCCGCAACGACGACGGCGTCCGGCCGCCCTCCTCGACGTGCGACGACAAGGGGGACGCGATGCGTGCGATGGCTTCGACCGCGCGCCGGATGGTGCTCGCCCTGCTGGCGCTGACCGGGCTCCCCGCCGCGCTCCACGCCGGCGAGACGCAGTTCGGGATTCTCTGCAATGCGAGCGGCGGCACCGCCCTCATCCGGAACAACGCCGTGATCGGCGCCGCCACGCCCTACCTGGGGTGCGTGCCGGTCGGGACGACCAACTTCCCCTGAGGAAGAGGAACGGGCGCTCCCGCGGGAGCAGCCTCGCGGGCACGCGGGGGAACGAAGGCGAGGAGGAGCGCGACCGCCAGCAACCCCAGGTCCTGCAGGATCAGCTTCGTGCCCGCGGCCCGGCCCTCGCCGCTCACGCGGAAGCAGCCGCAGTTCTCGACGTCGATGCCATGGGCGAGCGCCCAGCCGACCGCGACCAGGAACGTCACGAGGAGGAACGCCGCCGTGAGCGCGGCTTCCCGCCGCCAGACGCCCACGATCAACAACAGGCCGGTGAGCGCCTCGACCCACGGCAGCGTCACCGCGAGCGTGTTGGCGGGCACGAAGCCGAGCGCCGCGCTGGGTCCGATCAGCCGGTAATGATAGACGATGCGGGCAAACTCCCGCGGCTGCTCGATCTTGTCGATGCTCGCATAGATGAAGACCGCGCCGAGCGCGATGCCGAGGAGCCAGTGCAGCGCGGGATGACGCAGCGCCTTCACGGCTCCTTCCCCTCCTTCGTCGGATAGCCGGCGTCGGTCCACGCCGGCCAGCCCTCGTGAAGGATGGCGGCGTGGATGCCCTTCTCCCTCAGCTTGCGGGCCACGATGTGGCTCGCCTCGCAGCCGTAGCCGCTACAGTAGACGACGATGTCGAGCGTGTTGCGCAGGCGGGGCTCGAGGCCCGCGAACGCGCGGTCGAAGTCGTCCTCGGGCAGGGGCAGCGCGCCGGGGATGTGGCCCATGCCGTAGAAGGCCACCGGCCGCGCGTCGAGGAAGAGCGCGCCCTTGTCGAGGCGCTTCTTCGCCTCCGCCGCGTCGATCTCCACGATGTCTTCGCCGGGCTTGATGTACGCGTTGCCCGAGAGGGCGATGCCCCGCCCGCCGAAAGCGTTCCAGGCCAGGCCCAGGACCGCCCCCGCCGCGACGATCACGACCGCCCGCCACAGTCGCATCCTGCCAAGCTACCACACGCCCGGCGCGGCGGTACAGCGATGGCGCAAGCACCGCGGCTGTGCTAAGTTAGCGGCTTCGGCGAGGCCGTCCTCACCGGCCCTTCCCACACCATGCCGCCCATTGCCTCGGACGCCCTGGTCCTGCGCAGTTACAAGCTGGGCGAGACGAGCAAGGTGGTGGTGCTCCTCACCCGCGAGCGGGGCAAGGTGCGGGCGGTGGCGAAGGGCGCACGGGGCCGGCGCAGCCGGTACCAGTCCGCGCTCGAGCCACTGAGCGAGGTGCGGGTGGGCCTGTACGGGCGCCAGGGGGCCGAGCTGTACCGGCTCGGGGAGTGCGAGCTGCTGCGCTCGGCCTTCCGCGCCGGCGAGCGCGGTCTGGACGAGGCGATGGCCCTCTCGTACTTCGCCGAGCTGCTCGACGCCTTCGCGCAGGAAGGCGAGGCGGAGGACGCGGTTTATCGCCTCGCCCTGGCGGTCGTGGAGGCGGTGGAGAAAGGCTCTTCGGTGACGGCGCTGGCGCGTTACCTCGAAGCGTGGCTGCTCCGGCTGCACGGGCTCTACCCGTCGCTCGACCACTGCGCCGCCTGCGAGCGGGAGCTGCCCGCCGGAGACGTCGATTACCACGCTCCCGCCCACGGCTTCGTCTGCCCCCATTGCGGCCCGGCCTCCGGACCGGGGCTCACCGCCGCCACGCGGGCGTACCTGCGGCGGATCTTCGGCCTCGCGCCCGCGTCCGTCGGCGCATCGGGTGAAGACGAGTCGGCGAGCCTGGAGTCCTTCCACCGCGACCTGATCCGGCGGCACCTCGAGCGCGACCTGCGATCGCTCCGCGTGCTGCGCGACGTCGCCCGGGAAGTACGATGACCGCGCGCCGACCGGAAGGCGCGATGACGCTGCAGGAAGTCATCGCCGCGCTGCAGGCGTACTGGGCCGAGCGCGGGTGTCTCGTCGCGCAGCCGTGGGACGCCGAGGTGGGGGCCGGCACCATGCACCCCGAGACGTTCCTGCGCGTCCTGGGCCCGAAGCCGTGGCGGGTCGCCTATGTGCAGCCGTCGCGGCGCCCGGCCGACGGCCGGTACGGCGAGAACCCCAACCGTCTCTACAAGCACTACCAGTTCCAGGTCATCTTGAAGCCGTCCCCCGCCGACGTGCAGGACGTGTACCTGAAGAGCCTCGCCGCCCTCGGCATCGATCCCGCCGCCCACGACGTGCGATTCGAGGAGGACAACTGGGAATCGCCGACGCTCGGGGCCTGGGGCATCGGCTGGCAGGTGCTCCTCGACGGCCAGGAGATCACGCAGTTCACGTACTTCCAGCAGGCGGGCGGGATCGATCTCGCGCCGATCTCCGCCGAGATCACCTACGGCCTGGAGCGCATCGCGATGTACCTCCAGGACGTGGAGGACGTGTACGCGCTGCGCTGGTCGGCCGATCGCCTCTACGCCGACGTGCGGAAGGAGGAGGAGTACGAGCTGTCGCGATACTCCTTCGAGCTGGCCGACGTCGACCTGCACCGGCTGCTCTTCGACCGCGCCCTCGCCGAGGGGTGGCGGGTGCTGGAGGCGGGGGCCCGCACGGTGCTGCCCGCCTACGACTGGTGCCTCAAGAGCTCGCACGCCTTCAACATCCTCGACGCGCGGGGGGCCATCTCGGTGAGCCAGCGGGCGGGGATGATCCTCGGCATCCGGAAGCTCGCGTGCGCGATCGCCGAGCGCCACGTGGCGCCCACGGAAGGGGAACCGGCGCATGCCTGACGCCGCGACCGCGGAGTTCCTCCTCGAGATCGGCTGCGAGGAGATGCCGGCGCCGTGGCTGCCCGGCCTGAGGGAGCAGCTCGCGCAGCGTTTCTGTGAAGCCGCCGAGCGCGAGCACCTGAGGCCGTCGCCGGTGCGCAGCGCCGGCACGCCGCGGCGGCTCGTGGTGTGCGCCGACGTGCTCGCCCGCCAGGAGGACCGGGAGGAAAAGGTCTGGGGTCCGTCGCTCAGGGTTGCGCGCGACGGGGAAGGAAAATGGACCAGTGCGGCCCAGGGCTTCGCCCGCAAGAGCGGGGTCGCGCCCGAAGCGCTGGCCCAGGAGGCCAAGAACCCCGCGGCGCCTTCCGAGCTGAACCTCGTCTTCGTGAGGAAGACGGCGGGGCGTGCCTCGGCGGACGTGCTGCCCGGGCTCATCGCCTCGCTGCTGCGCTCTCTCCCGTTCCCCAAGCGGATGAGCTGGGACGCATGGCTCGAGGACGGCAAAGGCGCGTTCCCCTTCGGCCGGCCGATCCGGTGGCTCGTCGCCCTGCTCGACGGGAAGGTCGTCCCGTTCACGATCTACGGCCTCGAGAACGGGGCGAAGGGTCGAGCGATCGTCGCGAGCGGAGACGTCACCTTCGGCCATCGGTTCCTGCCGCGAGCGGCGGCCGGGCGGCCGCTGCGCGTCCGCTCGTATGCCGACCTCGAGGCGCGGCTGGAAGAGGCCTTCGTCGTCCTCGACCCGGCGCGGCGGGAGCGCCGGATCCGCGACGGCCTCGCCGCGGCCGCGGGCACGGCGCCGAAGGACGACCACGGCCTCGTCGACGAGTGGCGCGATCTCGTCGAGTACCCGACCGTGGTCGTGGGCCGCATCCCCGCGGAGTTCCGCGCGCTTCCCCGGGAGGTCCTGGAGACCGTCCTCGTGCACCACCAGAAGTACATTCCCCTCAGCGAAGCCGGCGCCGTCACGCGGTTCGCGGCCGTCACCAACACCGACGCGCAGTTCGCGGCCGCGATGGTGCGGGGCATGGAACGGGTGGTGGTCGCCCGCTTGCGCGACGCGGCGTTCTTCTACGGCGAGGACCGCAAGCGGCTCCTGGCCGAGCGCGTACCCGACCTGGCCGGGGTGACGTTCCACCAGGGCCTCGGCACCTACGCCGACAAGGCGGCCCGCCTGACCCGTCTCGTCGATGCGATGGGCGCCGATCTGGGCCTGCTCACCAAGCCCGAGCACGACGCGGCGCGGGAGGCGGCGCGGCTGGCCAAGGCCGACCTCACGACGCTGACGGTCCGCGAGTTCCCCGAGCTGCAGGGCGTGATGGGCGGCATCTACCTCACGGCCGAGGGCGGCCAGTGGGAGGGCGTGGCCCGGGCCGTGCGCTGGCACTATCATCCGCTCTCGGTGGAAGAAGAGGCCGCGCCGAAGGGCGCCGTCGAAGGAAGCGACGCCACGGTCTTCGGCGCCGTGTCGCTCGCCGACAAGCTCGACTCGGTCGCCGGCTACTTCGGGCTCGGCCTCGCCCCCACCGGCAGCAGCGACCCCTATGGCCTGCGCCGCGCGGCGCAGGGGGCGGTGCGCGTGCTCCTGGACTTCTGGCACGCCGGGCCCGACGAGAAGCGGCCGAGCCTGCGGCGGCTCGTCGCGGCGGCCCTCGCCGGATACGAAGGCCGCCTGAAACGCCCGGAGGCCGACGTCGCGCGGGAGCTGGAGGCGTTCTTCCTCGACCGCCTCCGCTACGTGCTCGTGGCGCGCGGCTATCCGGCCGACGAGGTGGAGTCGGTGCTGGGAGCGCGCGAGCCCGACGCCCTCGACGATCCCCACGAGGCCTGGCTGCGACTGAAGGCGCTCCATCGCGTCCGCTCCGAGGCCCACGAGGACTTCGAGCACCTGGCGGTGGCCTTCAAGCGGGCCAAGAACATCCTGGGCGAGCAGAAGGCGGCCGCCGTGGACGCGGCCCTCCTCACCGAGGCGGCCGAACGCGAGCTGCACGCGGCCGTCGCGCGCCTCTCCGGAACCAACGGCTCCTACGAGGGACGGCTGCGCGCGCTCGCCGGCCTGCGCGCCCCCGTGGACCGCTTCTTCGACGACGTGCTCGTGATGGCCGAGGACGAGAAGGTCCGGGCCAACCGGCTCGGCCTGCTCTCCCAGGCCCTCTCCCTCTTCTACCGCATCGCGGACATTTCAAAGCTCGGAGGACAAGCGTGACCCAGTACGTCTACTTCTTCGGCGGCGGCAAGGCGGACGGCAACAAGGACATGAAGGACCTGCTCGGCGGCAAGGGCTCGGGCCTGGCGGAGATGACCAACGCCGGCCTGCCCGTGCCCCCCGGCTTCACGGTCTCCACCGCGGCCTGCAACCTCTTCGTGGAGCGCAAGGGCAGCCTGCCCGCGGAGATCGATCGCGAGATCGAGCAGGCGCTCGACCGCCTCGAGAAGCTCATGGGCAAGAAGCTCGGCGCCGCCGCCGACCCGCTTCTCGTCTCGGTGCGCAGCGGCGCGAAGTTCTCCATGCCCGGCATGATGGATACGATCCTCAACCTCGGCCTCAACGACCAGTCCGTCCAGGGGCTGAAGAAGAAGACCGGCAACGGCCGTTTCGCCAAGGACTCCTACCGCCGCTTCATCCAGATGTACGGCAACGTCGTGCTCGGCATCGACAAGGACGCCTTCGAGCACGAGCTGTCGGCGGTGAAGCAGAGGAACAAGGTCAAGGCCGACGTCGACCTCGGCGAGAAGTCGCTCGACGAGGTGATCGAGCGCTACAAGGCAGTGGTGAAGAGGCAGACGGGCCACGATTTCCCCCAGGACCCGCGCGCGCAGCTGTTCGGCGCCCGCGACGCGGTCTTCAAGTCGTGGATGAACCCCCGCGCGGTCACATACCGCAAGCTGAACGACATCCCGCACGACCTCGGCACCGCCGTGAACGTCCAGAGCATGGTGTTCGGCAACATGGGCGACAGCTCCGCGACCGGCGTCGGCTTCACGCGCAACCCGTCCACCGGAGCCAGGGAGTTCTACGGCGAGTTCCTCCAGAACGCCCAGGGCGAGGACGTGGTCGCGGGCATCCGCACGCCGCACCCGATCGCCGACCTCGAGAAGGTCATGCCCGAGGCGTACCGCCAGCTCCGCGAGATCACGACGCGCCTGGAGCGGCACTACAAGGACGTCCAGGACTTCGAGTTCACGATCCAGGACAACAAGCTGTACATGCTGCAGACCCGCAACGGGAAGCGCACGGGC
>Ga0070699_100005103_pt1 | contig 11549 bp, 7 predicted proteins | sample KBSK1503metaG_FD_65473 | JGI IMG/M metagenome (GOLD analysis project Ga0070699, IMG submission 65473) | Corn, switchgrass and miscanthus rhizosphere microbial communities from Kellogg Biological Station, Michigan, USA - KBS K1-50-3 metaG | ecosystem: Host-associated > Plants > Roots >...
TGGAATACACGTAGCGCGCTGCAATAAGGTCCTCGAATGCCAACCCCACACTCTTGAACAACACCAGTTCCGAACTCTCTGCCAGCTCGTGCTGCTTCAAAACGTCGCCCAGATCACGCTTGATGTCAGAATCCGTTATGCTGCCCTCTTTAATGGGAAGCAGAAGATCGCCCGCTTCTAGAATGCAGGCACGCCATGAATCGCAAATCACGCGGGACCGCATTACTGTTGCCGTATCGAGTTCTCGCGAGCCCGGACTAGCATTGCCTACTGCGACTATGCATGTGCCTGACTCAAGCCACCGGCCGTCTAAGACTGGACTGGTGGAACTCGTGCAGGTCACGACAATATCGGCGCCTATTACAGCCTCCTCTGCGGACCTCATAATTTCCACCGTCGCCCCAACCGCCGCGCGTGCTACACGAGCAAATTCCTCCTTCCGCGTGGACAGATGCGGAGAATAGACCTTTATGGTTCGAATCGGGCGCACCGCGCTGGCCGCCACCATATGCGGCACCGAGAGAACACCTGCACCGAGAATGCCGAGAACTTCTGAATTCTCACGCGAGAGATACCGCACGGCTACGCCGGAAACCGCGGCAGTGCGAAAAGCGGTAATGGCTGTGCTATCCATGATCGCCAGTGGCATCCCGGTCACCGTGTCCAGCAACACCAGGAGACCGAGGATCCTGGGTAACCCCTGGTCTGCGTTGTCGCGAAAATTGGTATTGATCTTGATGCAAAGACCTTGACCGGGCATGTAGCACGGCATGAAGGCGCCATAGCCGCTGCCGTCAGTCGTTGCGAGGCGAATTCTGTGCGGCATCTCAACTTTGCCGTCAGAGAACGCAAGAAATCCCGCTTCCATCTCGTTGATCAATTCCTCCATGACGAGATAGCGGTCAACTTCGGATCTGGACAACATCAAGGTCATGCTGGTCCGGCGCCTTTGCCCGTCGCTTCGCGGTCCCTGGTCGATATCGCCTTCTTTTTGCTGCCCATCAGCCGGCGCAGCTCGGCCGTCTTCGGTAGGTCAACCTGAGAGGACGCCTTCAAAACGACACCATACAATTTGCGCGCGTTTTGTCGGCCGACCAAGCCCTCCAGAACATCAAACCGGACTCGTTCAGGGTCGCGCTCGAGGGGATTGCCGTATCCACCTCCGCCCGCAGTAATGCATGAGATCACTGATCCCTGGTCAATCCGGCGTGTTCCCTTCGATGGCAATCGCACCGTCTTACCCTTAGCATCGCGCAAAAGGAATGCACTGCACGCACCGGGACCGCCTCCAAAGAGACCCCACGGAGGGATGCGCGCTCGATCCGTCGACATGGTCGCTGTATTCCCACTGCTCAACACGCGGATATCCCGACGTTTGCCAAACCCCCCCCGGAACTTACCCGCTCCTCCGGAGTCAGGAATGAGCCCATAACGCTCTATGAACATGGGGTGGCTGGCCTCGAACACCTCGATGGGCGCATTGCGTGTGTTCGTCATATGCATCTGAACACCAGACATCCCATCGCGATCGCACAAACCGCCCTGTCCCCCACCGTAGGTTTCGATATAGCTATATCTCTGGTTGGTCCGGGGATTAAGTCCGCCAATGTTAAACAACTGATTTGACTGACAAGCTGCAACCACCCGTTCGGGGATTACGTTCTTCAGCGCGCCCAGTAAAGTGTCCACAATGCGCATGGTCGTAATGATATTGGCGTTCGCGACCGCGCCCGGATACTGAACCTCGACCATCGACCCAGGCTCTGTAATCACCTTTACCGGCCGGAATGCGCCGGCATTTCCGGGTAGATCCGGGTCGAGCACCGCCTTCAAGACGTAGTACACACAAGCCGCCGCTGAAGCTGGACGGCAGTTCAACGGCCCCTGGACCTGTTTATTGGTGCCTGTGAAATCGACCACGAATTTATTATTGGTAATCTCGATCGCAACCTTGATCTTGATAAGGTCATCCGTCCAGCCGTCCCCCTCAAGATAGTCTTCAAAGGTATATTTGCCTTTCCGGAGCCTGCGAAGGCCCGCGAGCATTCGCTGCTCCGAGTAGTTCATGATTTCCTGCATGTATCGCTGAACGGTTTCTTTCCCGTGGCGATCCATCAGTTCGACGACCCGGCGTTCTCCAACGTTGTTGGCGGCAATTTGCGCCATGAGATCGCCCTTCAAATCTTTCGGATCACGAACGTTCTGCATCACCAACTCAATCACGTCCTGGTTCAGTTCCCCGCGGCGAGACAACTTCAAGGGCGGGATCTGCAGTCCCTCCTGGTAAATCTCGGTTACTCCGAACGGCATGCTTCCGGGTGCATATCCTCCGACGTCCACGTGGTGCGCCTGGTTGGCAACGAGTGCGACAAGTTCATTCCGGTAATAAATTGGCGAGATTACGCAAATATCATTGAGGTGCCCGGGCCCGGCGGGGTAAGGATTGTTCATAATGATGTCGTCGCCAGGCTCCAGTGTCGATGCCGGTATCTTCTCCAAAGCTGTACCGACAGCAGCGCCCATGACTCCTAAGTGAAGCGGTGTCCCGATTTCGCTTTGAGAAATAACCGCGATTGCTCCTGCGGTGTCGTACAGAGCGCAGGACGCATCTCGCCGGTCTTTGATATTTGTCGAACGAGAGGTTCGTATCAACGCGATCGACATCTCTTCTGCGATTGAATAAGCCGCGCTAGTCAGCACTTGCAGAGTGATGGGATCAACCTTAAACGCCATTCTTTCCCTGCCCCCCCGCGCCCAAGCCTGGACGTCTGTTGCCCCGTGAGCAAGAGCCTCCCATGCTCACTTTTCATTGCGAAGCGGCTCTCCCCGCAGCCGTTTAATCCACAGGCACCGTAGCAGAGAATTGGGCAACATGTAAAGTGGAAAATGGACAGATAATTATCTTCTTGACATGTTTACCAATTTTGGCGTATTTGGTTGCTGTCGTCAATATCTTTCCCCGATGAACCGACCGTTTTGCTGGAGCCGCGAGCTTGATTCGAATGCCGATCTTCTTCTACGGACCCACTGTCGCCCGTGCTTCGAAAGGATCTGCCCTCGTTTTAAGCGCGGGGTTCGGCCGATTCACGCTGACAGCCAGATTTAGGAGAAAAGCGATGAAACAGTTGAAGAGCATCTTCTTTGCTCTAGTTTTCACGTTCGTCATTTCCACCATCCACGCCGGCGCCCAGGTGAGCGGCTCCGTGGTCGGGACTGTGCTCGATGCTTCCGGAGCGGTCGTGTCCCGCGCAAAGATCTCGTTGACCAACATCGCCACCAACGTCACACAGACGACAGTGACTTCAGAAGCTGGCGACTTTAGATTCCCGCTGGTACCCGTCGGACTATACCGCCTTGAAGTCGAGCACAGTGGCTTCCAACCGACGGTCTTGGACAATCTCTCAGTTGCCCTCGGCGAGACAAGGCAAGCCGATGTCCGACTGGCCGTTGCCGGGACTTCGGAGAAAGTCGTGGTGACAAGCCAGGTCGCTACGGTTCAGACCCAGTCTGGGGCAGTGGAAGGAGTAGTAGAAAAAGCGGATGTCGTAAATCTCCCTTTGAATGGACGAAACTTTGTAGAGTTGGTGGCACTGCAACCGAATGCGGTGCCCTCTCCCCACACTTCGTTCTTTCGCAATCTTGGCGGGTATAACGTGGTCGCCGGCGCCCCGGTTTCGGCGACGGCCGTGACCGTCGATGGCGTGAACATCCGCGACATCAATGATCCGCGCGTCAATATTTCGCTGAATCCAGACGTAGTCCAGGAATTCCAAGAGAACCAAAGCAACTACTCTGCCCAGCTACACTCGGCGGGCGGCGCCCAAATAAATCTGGTCACCAAATCAGGGACAAATTCATTTCATGGTAGCGTCTTTGAGTTTCTCAGGAACGATATGCTCGACGCCAAGAACTTCTTCGATGCCGGCAAGAAGCCTCCATTCAGGCAGAACCAGTTCGGTTTCAGCCTTGGCGGGCCTATCCGAAAAAACAAGACATTCTTCTTCGCCGGTTACGAAGGCTTGAGAATTGTAAAGCACGAAACATTTCAATACACGGTACCCACCGAGGCGGAGCGCGCTGGAGATTTCACGGGTGAGCCACAGATTTTCGACCCCTCCACGTTTAACGCCGGCACCAATACGCGGCAACCATTCCCCAGCAACAAGATTCCCATCACTTCACAGTCGCAGACTTCGCTGAATGCACTGAACCTGTTATTCCCGCATCCCAACCTTCCCGGCGACGTTAATAACCTCGTTGGCGGCCCTCCCGACAACAGCACCAACGATCAGTTCAGCATTCGGATCGATCACAAGATCGGAGAAAAAGATTCCCTGTTCGGGCGATACATCTACTACAACTACCGTAGGCTCACGGGCATCTTTACTTCTTTGCCAAATTTCTCTGACAACTTCAACACCCCTTCGCAGAACGCTGCAATCGGCTACGTGCACTTGTTCGGGACGACAACGGTTAATCAGTTCCGTGTGGGATATCACCGCATGACACAAGTTTTGCAGGATACTCAGATCAATGTCAAGATCAATGACGCGATAGGAATCACTGGGACTTCTACGACATTTTTTGGAAATCCTGCCATCAACATTTCGGGCCTCGGCGGGACGGGTGGCATCAGCAACGCCCCGAACAACCGATCCGACAACGGGTATTACCTATACGACGATTTGTCACACACTCATGGCAAGCATGCGTTGGGTGTAGGCTTCAATGTTTCCGCTGAACAGGTCAACGGCGGCATAAATGCCTTCGCGCGAGGTCTCTTCCAATTCAACAATACGTATACGTCTCAGATCGGCAATCCTTCCACAGGTTCAGCGGTTGCCGACTTCCTCCTAGGGTTTCCATCCTTCTCAGAACGTGGCCTCGGTCTAGGATTCCGTCATTTTCGTCAAAAACGTTATGGCGCCTATGTTAACGACGACTGGAGAGCCACAGCAAATCTCACATTGAACCTGGGGCTAAGATATGAATATTTCGAGCCGGCGTATGAAAAAGATGACAAATTGAGTGGATTTGATACTGCGACCGGGCAGATTGTCATTGCCGGAAAAACCGGATTTCCCCGCGGTCTGCGAGACTCCAACCATAAAGATTTCCAGCCTCGCATCGCGCTCGCTTACAGAGTCGGTGGCAGTAATAAGACTGTGATTCGGGGCGGCTACGGACTAAATTTCATGCCGCTGACTGTGTTCCCCACGCCCTTCTTGAATCTGTTGAACGAGCCGTTCTTTACGTTTCAATCGTTTAATGGCAACCCCGTTACTCCCAACCTAACTCTGGCAAATGCATTTCCGGCTGGGCTGGGTGTGCCCAGCACATTTCTTTTTAGTGTCGCCCGGCACTTCAAGGATCCGTACCTTCAACAATGGAGCCTCGCACTGCAGCGGGAAGTTATTCGAGACACGACCATTACCGTGGGATATATGGCCAATCATGGTAGCCGCCTTCGAAACTCCCAGCAGATCGACTCCCCGCCCGCGGGACCGGGTGATATACAAAGCAGGCGCCCATTTCCTGCATTCAGCGGTATTTCAAGTTACGAAAATATCGGTACGTCTAACTATCAAAGTGGCTACCTGAAGGCCGAAAGGCAATTCCGAAACGGTTTTGGCTTCCTGATCTCTTACACCTACGCGAAATTGCTCGACATCGGCGGAATCGTAGACCCGGGTGACCTGGATGACACGCTGGGTCGCGACCCGCGAAATCCAGGCGCTGAATATGGCAGGGACTTTTTCGATGCGCGGCAACGATTCGTCGCAAGCTACGTGTGGGAGCTGCCTGTGGGCAAGGGGCGCAGGCTGGGCGGGAATTGGCCTGGTTACCTGCAGCAGTCGATCGGGAATTGGCAAGTGAATGGTATTTTCACTGTTCAGAGCGGCCTCCCTATCACTCCTGTCCTGGGATTCGACAACAGCAATACTGGAAATTTCTACGATCGCCCAGACACTGTCGGCAATCCGAATAACGGTCCAAAGAAGGTGACACAGTGGTTTAACACGAGCGCTTTTGCGCTGCCTGCACCATTCACGTTCGGTAATACGGGCCGAAATACTATCGATGGACCAGGAATCAGAACCGTCGATTTCTCATTGTTCAAAAACTTCGTGTTCAGCGAATCGAAGTCACTGCAATTTCGCGCCGAGTTCTTCAACTTATTGAATCATCCAAACTTCGATCCGCCCGGAGTAACGTTTGGGACGCCGTCTTTTGGCGTGATCGGCGGGGCAGCAGATCCGAGAGAAATCCAGTTCGCATTGAAGTTCATTTTTTGAAGGGCCGCAAGTAAAGACATAACTGATCATCCGTAGTAGCAAAGAGGGGTAACGTGAAGCCGTGTTTGACAGTTCTCCTGTTGTGCACGCTGATATCTTGGGGGGCCAAGGACGCCGCTGCACAGTCATGTGACTCGTCTTGGGAAGATAGTCTTTCGAAACAAAACTATCCGGCAATTAAGTTTCGCATGTACCAGATTGTCATGCCCGATGGCGTTAAGCTTAGCGCAGCCGTCTGGACACCGGACGTGGAAGATCTGAGGTTTCCTGTGATCCTGATCGCCACACCCTATAACAAACTGGATGAGGAGAACATCAGTGCCGCTGACTTCTTTGCCCAGCGGGGATACGCGTTTGTGGCCTACGATTTGCGGGGTCGCTACGACTCCCAAGGGCAGGCATATCTCTACGGTGAGCAGGACGGCAAAGATCTCGATGCCATGCAAACCTGGGCAGCCGAACAACCGTGGTCGACAGGGAAAATCGGCATGTTCGGTGGCTCCTACCTGGGATTCATCCAGTGGGAAGGGGCGTTGCATCAGAACCCGCATCTCACCGCTCTAATTCCGGAAGTCTCTCCAGACGATCATTACGATAACGTTTATCCCTCCGGCGCTTTTCAGCTCTCCAACAGCCTGGATTTCCTCTGGTTCTGTTGTGGAGGACGTACGAATACTCCCACAGAAGTGATGAACTGGGAGAAGTGGTATAAGCAACTGCCCATCAAGAACATGGGTGCGTACGCCGGCATCCAGAATGCCAAACTCTGGCACGATTTGGTGGGGCACCCGGACCGCGATGACTACTGGCCTGGTGTCGGCGAGCGAATTGCGCCCGGCAAGAAGGGGTTAGGTAAATACAGTCAGATCAAGGCTCCCACCTTCAACATCTCCGGCTGGTTTGACCAGGTGAGCCAGGCGACGGTCAACAATTACGTGGGGATGGTGAACTACGGCCCTTCTGATCTTCGCAGCCGCCACAAGCTGATGATGGGGCCCTGGACGCATGATGGACTTTTCGAAACGCATGAAGGCGATCTGAAATTTCCCAATCAGGCAGCCCCGAACGGACTGGAGTGGCGGCTCCGCTGGTTCGATCACTGGCTCAAAGGGGTTGACAACGGCTTTGACAAAGAACCTCCTGTCTACATCTATGTCATGGGAAAGGATCGCTGGCGGAACGAGTGCGAGTGGCCTTTGAAACGCACCCAATTCACCAAGTTCTTCCTGCACAGCGATGGACAGGCAAACAGCTTGTATGGAAACGGAAGCCTGGATGAAACGGCACCAGGTAAGGAACCGAATGACACGTTCTCATACGACCCAGCGCGTCCCGTCCCAACCCTCGGTGGCAATATCGCCAGCCAGCCAAAATATATCGCCGGCCCCTACGATCAGACCAAGATTGAAATGCGTAGTGATGTGCTGGTGTATACAACACCGCCTCTCAAGGAAGACCTCGAAGTCACCGGTCCTGTCGTTCTGCACTTGTTCGCTTCTACGGACCGCACCGATACGGATTTCACTGGGAAAATAGTCGATGTTCACCCGGATGGCTATGCGGAGATCCTGCTGGAAGGGGTCATGCGGGGCCGCTATTGGAGGTCGTTCAAGGAGCAAAATCTGCTCACGCCTGACAAGATCTATGAGTTTTACGTCGATCTTTGGTCGACTAGCAACGTATTCCTGAAGGGCCACCAGATTCGAATTGAGGTCTCAAGCAGCAACTTTCCCAAATATGATCGCAACCCAAACACCGGTCATAAGTTCGGAGAAGACAGCGAGATCTTGATTGCGCGCCAGAGGGTGTTTCACGAAAGGGATCGGGCGTCCTACGTGTCGTTGCCCGTCATTCCGTCTGGCAGCACACCTTGCCAAAAATAGAATGGCTTTGTCATGCGACACAAGCTTTGACCTAGACTCGGATAGAAGAACGGTTTATTCAGAACTTGGCTGCCCTGCCACGGATCATTGATATGCCAGCAGGACAAACGGCCTAAGTTCCCGCAGTGAACTCATAGTGCCCTATCAATCCCGGCACGAGAACAATGTGTAGGTGTCCACAGATCATGGACTGAGCGCATTGCTGCTCCACAAACTCGTCAAAGCCGCGCCCCTCCAACACTCGGTTGAGCTGTTCATAGAATGGATGCGCCACCGTCCGGGGCAACTCCGTGTGCGCAATCCAAAGCCGTTCTTGGCGTCGCTGCTTCCCTCTTCGGCCCATCCCCATGCCCGCATTCTACGAACCTGCGCTGTGAATTACACAATCCTTTTTCTCGGGAATCCAGACTTGCACCACGGGCTGCTAGACTTTCGTAAAACCCTTACTCCTAAGGTAAAGCCCATCTGTACCTATGCCCAATAGATTCGGGCCATTCGGCACGCGTAGATTCTATGAATTGTGAAAGACTCCCCCGGTCAGGAGGCGCAAGTAATAATGGAAGCAGAAGACCAGACGAAAAAATCCTATTCTTCTCCCACCGTGAAAAAACTAACACCAGAGCAAGCTAAGAAACTCCTAGCAGACCGCAACAATTGCAGCGAAGAAGATTCCTTGAACACCCTCCGAAAACAGCAACAGAACAATGCCACGGATCAAAAGCGGAAACGCTCAGTATGGATGCGCAGATCATGTCGCTAACTTCAGCGAACTGTGGCTGCCATTTGCGCGCCACCGATCATTGCTCGACCCGCAAAAGGAGAGACGCCCCGTGAACGAGATAGGCGAAGTAAGAGAGAAACGGCGTCACCAGCGATTTGAATTGAACGTTGACGTTATAGTTCGTACCGATAGCGCATTGTTACCAGGCCGGACTCAAGATATCAGCGAATACGGAATGTCGGCGATTCTACCTGTCGAATTACGTGAGGGGCAAGAAGTCGAACTACAAATTAGGCTTCCGAGCGCCACTCAGACTGTCCGCGCCATTGTGCGACATCGCAATGTCTTTCGTCATGGCTTTGAGTTCGTCCAGCCATTACACGGAATTGTCAGAAACGAAGCTGTCACAGGCGGCTGCGATTAAGACCCAGCCTTACGGCTGAGTAAATCATTGCTGATCAAAGATTTCAAAAGTGTGGAATCTGATCCCTTCAATTCAGACCCGGCATTTCTGCCGAGTGAAACTTCAGGTATCGACACGCCGCAAGAAGCGCTCTACTACGCCAAAGGCGGCATCCTGCAGTACGTGCTGCGCCAGTTGCTGGCAGCCAAGCCCAGCGCACACACGGTGGGAGTGTAGGTCTGCGGCGGACATTCCTGTCCGCCGCTTTTGTCTACCGGAGCGTTTGAGGACGGGCGACTCGCCCGTCCGATTTCACACCACACCGACAGGATCGGGATGACCTATGGCGCGGGCAGTCCCGCGTTCAGTTTATAGACGTCGCCCGAGAAAACGAACAAAATGCTCAGAGAGCAGGGCGCTTACGACAGGCTGAAGGCAGTCGATATGTGGCCGTTCGGAGACCTGGGTGCTGAGCCGAAGAGGCCATGATTGAAATTCGCGACTGTCGTACTCCAAAAGAACATCAAACGGCGTTTAGTCGTGGCGTTGCGACATGTTGTCAAATCTCGCGGTACACTCGCGGTACACTGTGTTCGGTTCCTTCCGGTTCTTACAGGGCCTTGGTGAGCGACCCGGGCCTTGTAAATACTACGTGAGTCTCTACGCCGTGTTTCTTTCACGGCGATCACCTTTCAAGCTGACGAAAAGGGATCAGTTGCCGTCAGTTGCCGTCGGGAGTATAGGCGCTGTGTCCTTTTTGTGTCCTTCGCAGTTAGATTCCGTTCGATTTCACCAACTTTTCCAACGCTTTCTTGAAACCGTCGATGCGGGTCTTTTAATCGTAAGTTATTGTGATGGCTACAGTTGTCAACTCCGTAACCAGATCGGGCAACGTAACTATTAATCAGTAGGTTGAAGCGTCGATTCCTTCCGGCCGACTACTTCCGCTGGGGCGGCTGCTGCTTTTCCTGCAATCGCTGCTGCTGCTGAACGTGTCTTTGCTGCAATTGTTCCGTCTGCTGCTGATGCCGCTGCTCCACCTGCTGCTGTCTTGCTTCGCTGGCATTCTGTTGCGTCAGCCGCTGATGTTCCTGATCCTGCTTCTGCTGCAGTTTCTGGCGGTCCTGTTCCTGCTTTGCAAACATTTTTTGCTGTTGCTGCTGGTATTTACGATCGCGATTCGGGTCGCCGGTGTTGCCAGCAGCGGGACGCTCGAACGGTGGCAGGTCTTTCGGATGGACCGCGCCCCGAGACGTCCTGTTCTCACCGCCGCGCGGCTGAGCCGCGCGACGATTGGCAGGCGGATTGTAAGGCGCTCCGGCCTCTCTTGCGGGCACCGCGGAGTGAAACTCTGCTGGCCGGGCCGTAGCGGCGACTGGCGGCTTGCCGTGGTTGGCAGAGGCCCGCAGTTGCGGGTTGCTGCGCGCAGCTTGGAAATGTTGCGTTTGAACCGCCACAGGCGGGATATGCCGCTCGCGCGCCGCCATCTCGTCTTGCGGACGCGGACGCGCGTTGACGCCCCCTGGTCCAGCGTTGTAGCTCACGCGATTCACGGTGACGTTGTTCACGACGGTTTCGTTGTAGACGTTACGCACGTTGACCACATTAACGTTCATGACGGCGCGGTTGTAGAAGAATCGATCGCCGTCCCAACGTCCGCCGACAAAGCCAAAACCAAAATAGCCGAAGCCGTAAACGATTCCTCCGTAGAAACCCACATGCGGGCCCCAGTAGCCCTCATAGAAAACAAAAGCGCCATCGCTCCAGGCCCAATAGGGCGGAGTCCACAGGAAACCGACTTCGGGAGCCAGCACCCACGTGCCCGGCACCCAGTAATAGTCGCCGTCGTCATCGTCCCAGGCCCAGTAACCGGGCGCCCAGAGATAACCGTCGCCCGGACAAAGTGGCTGGTCGTACACAGGCAGTGCGGGCGGACCGAACGCCACCGAGATGCGGATCTGCGCGAACGACGCGCTAGACATGGCCAGCACGACAAGCGCGAACAGGAGAGTACGTAAGGGGGGGATTATACGCATGATGCTTCCTCTCGCCCGATCATCCTACGGTTTACCCGGTGTCGCTCAACAGCTGCGGGCTGCGTGGATTTGACAGGCAGATTTTTCGCAGAAAACTAGACATCTTCGCAGAGACGGGCAAGATGCTATCACCGCACCAAAGATTTCATAAATAGGGAGATGTATGTAGATGTGGTCTGATCCCGGCGGCGGAGCGATGTGGGTCTCCGA
>Ga0070699_100005105_pt1 | contig 11549 bp, 11 predicted proteins | sample KBSK1503metaG_FD_65473 | JGI IMG/M metagenome (GOLD analysis project Ga0070699, IMG submission 65473) | Corn, switchgrass and miscanthus rhizosphere microbial communities from Kellogg Biological Station, Michigan, USA - KBS K1-50-3 metaG | ecosystem: Host-associated > Plants > Roots >...
TCGGATAGGCGAGCAGCGCGGCGATGTTCGTCGCGCGGCGCACCTGGGGCTGGGCGGACGTCGAGGCGGTCATCGCGACGAGCGCGATGGCAACACTGCGAATCCCGAATCCCAGCTTCGTCGTCACGCGAACTTCTCTTTTGCGCGGGCCGCTCGGCCGCTCGACTGAAGCCTCGCGCTCCACTCGCTCGGCTGAAGCCTCGCGCTACATGATTTTCTTCTGCGCCGCGCTCGCCAGAATCGCGCCGAGCGCGAGAAACAGGCCCGCGCCTGCGATGTAGCCGCTCACGCCGTCGTGCAGGAACGGCAGGACGTTGCCGATCGACTGCGGACCGCCGATGTGTCCGGTGCCGACGAGGACCGCGAACAGGATGCCACACAGCGAGCCGCCCGCGATGAGACCCGAGCTGAACAGCGTGCCCGCGCCGATTTCCGATTCCTCGTGCACGCCCGTCTTGCGCTCGACGAACGCGCGCACGAGACCGCCTGCGAAGATCGGCGCGGTCGTCGCGATCGGCAGATACGATCCGACGGCGAACGACAGCGAGCGGATGCCGCAGAGCTCGAGCGTCACCGAAATGAACACGCCCACGAGGACGAGCCCCCACGGCAGATTCCGGCTGAGCAGCCCCTTGATGATCGTCGCCATCAGCGTCGCCTGCGGCGCGGGCACGGCCGCCGTGCCGATCCCGAAGACGCGATGCAGGTACATCGTCGTCAACCCGATGACGGCGGCCGACGTGATGACGCCGATGATCAACCCGATCTGCTGGTAAATGGGGGTCGCGCCGACGATGTATCCCGTCTTCAGATCTTGAGACGTGCCGCCGGCGTTCGCGGCCGCGATGCAGACGACGGCGCCGACGCACAGCGCGATCGGCGAGTACATGTCGCCGGTCCATCCGAGGCCCACGAACAGCAGACACGTGAGAATCAGCGTGGCGATGGTCATGCCCGAGATCGGGTTCGACGAGGTGCCGATGAGCCCGGTGATGCGCGACGAGACGGTGACGAACAGGAACCCGAAGACGATGACGAGAATCGAGGCGAGGAAATTTCCCTGCATCGGCATCTTCGGCGCGACCGCGAGGAAAATCGCCAGCAGCAGCGACCCGCCCAGGACGAACGTCGTCGGCAGATCGCGTTCGGTGCGCAGCCGTGCGGTCGCCGTCGCGCCGGCGCCGAAGTCCTTCAGCCCTTCGCGCGCAGACGCGATGATCGTCGGCAGCGTGCGGCCGAGCGTGATGAGACCCGCCGCGAGCACGGCGCCGGCGCCGATGTAGCGGATGTATGCGCTCCACAACTGCGGCGCGCTCATTTCCGAGATCTTGAAGGGCATGCCGGTCGCCGGGTTGTTCGCGAAGTTCGGATGGATCGGCGGGAAGGGCACCGGGATGTACGCGCCGAGAATCGTCAGGAGCGGCAACAACACGAGCCACGACAGCACGCCGCCGGCGAACATCGTGCCGGCGATGCGCGGTCCGATGACGTATCCAACGCCCATGTATTCGGGTGAGATGTCGATGTTCAGCGTGGCGTTCGGAAACTGCGCGCTCTTGGAGGTGGAGTAATCGAGCTCGGTGAGGAACAGATTGAAGATCCACGACAACGATTTCCACAGCGCCCCAATCCCAAGACCGCCAAACACCATCGTCGCGAGCCTGCCGCCGCGCTCGCCGGCCACCAGCACGTCTGCGCACGCCGTTCCTTCCGGGTACGGCAGCAGGCCGTGTTCCTTGACGATCAACGCGCGGCGGAGCGGCACCATCATGAGCGTGCCGAGAATGCCGCCGGCGAAGGCGAGCATCGCGATTTGGAAATAGCTGAAGTACGCGGGGCCGTACGGCGTCAGAAAGATGAGCGCCGGGATCGTGAACACGACGCCGCCGGCCACCGACTCGCCGGCCGATCCAATCGTCTGCACGATGTTGTTCTCGAGAATGGTCGATCCGCCGAGCCGTTTCAGCACCGAGATGGCGAGGACCGCGATCGGAATCGAGGCGCTCACCGTCAGCCCCGCGCGCAGGCCGAGATACACCGTCGACGCGCCGAACAGCAGCCCGAAGAGCGATCCGATGACGACCGCCTTCGGCGTGAACTCCGGCAGCGACTGATTCGCGCTGACGTACGGCTGAAATCCGGTGGTGTGCTTCTGAACGGGAGTGGCCATGGAGGCGGATATTAGCATTGCGTTAGAATTCTTCCTGCCTTGTGAAAGTCTCGAACAAAGGGCCGTCGAAGGCCGCGTCGGTCAAGCAGGGCGCCGACCAGGTTTCCGAGCTCACCACGAACCGTCTTTCGGTGTATCTGCGCTGCCTCAATGCGCTCGAGAACGCGGGGGTCCGCACGATCAGCTCCCAGGCGCTGGCCGAGCAGTTTCACCTCAATGCGGCGCAGATTCGCAAGGACCTCGCGTACTTCGGCGAGTTCGGCGTGCGCGGCGTCGGCTACTACGTGCGCGATCTGAAGCGCCACCTTCGCCAGATTCTCGGTCTCGATCAAAAGCTGCGCGTGGCGATCATGGGCGCCGGCAACCTCGGGCTCGCGCTCGCCGACTATCCGGGATTCCGGATGGAAGGGTTCGAGATCACCGCGCTGTTCGACAACCTCCGCGAGAAGGTGGGGCAGCAGTCGCGGCTGGGCGTGCCGATCTACGACATCCACGACTTGAAGAAGGTCGCGAAGCGCGAAGGGGTGCGCATCGCGGTGCTCGCCGTGCCCGCCGCGTCGGCGCAGCAGGTGTTGAACCTGGTCATCGCCGCCGGGATCAAAGCGGTGCTGAATTTCTCGCCAGGCACGATGCAGGCGCCGCCCGACGTCAAGCTGAAGAGCGTCGACCTCACGGTGTCTCTGGAGAGCCTGTCGTTCTTCCTGGCGCAGGGCAATGAAGCGTAAGCTCGCGGTTCGACAGGCTCACCACGAGCGCGAACGAAACGCTCGACACGGCCACGACGGGCGCAAACGTCGCGCTCGTCCTGAGCTCGTCGAAGGACGAGCGCTCTCGCACGTCGACGCGCGCGGACGCGTGAAGATGGTCGACGTAGGCGACAAACCGGTCACCGACCGCGAGGCGGTCGCTCGCGGATCGATTGCCATGTCGGCCGAGGCGCGCCGGCTCATTCGCGCCGGCAATGTGAAGAAAGGCGATCCGCTTCAGGCCGCGCGACTGGCCGGCATCCTGGCGGCGAAGCGCACGTCGTCGCTCATCCCGCTGTGTCATCCGTTGCCGCTCGCCGGCGTCGACGTCGACTTGATGCCGACCGCGCGCGGCTACGACATCGAGGCGCGCGTCAGAACCACGGCGCAGACCGGCGTCGAGATGGAAGCGCTCACCGCAGTCGCCGTCGCCGCGCTGACGATCTACGACATGGTGAAGGCGGTCGACAAGGCGATGGTCATCGGCGACATCAGGTTGATGTTCAAGCGCGGGGGACGGTCGGGAACGTACCGCCGCACCTGATCAGAATTTCGATTTCAATTCTTCGACTGCTGATCCGTACGCGCTGCCCGGCCGCCGCCTGCAAAATCGGCAAAGATGATCTCCGGTTTCGTAGTATTCGATTTTGATGTCCGACCCGCCTGCCGGATCGGCGTCGCGGGCCCGCCGCAAGGGCTGGCGCCGCGGACCGCTTCGGAGCTGATGTCGCCCACCGATGCGACACGCATTGATCCCTGATGTCCTATGAGGAACGATCGATAATGAGCAAGATATGCGACTGCTTACGGCGCTGATCGGCGGCTGGTCGATTCTGATGGCTCAGGTCCCTTCGAGCGGCGGTCTTCCGCTGTACGGGTATCGCATCGTGAAGGTGTATCCGCACGATGCGAGCGCGTTCACGCAAGGTCTCCAGTATCTGGACGGGTTTTTCTACGAAGGTACTGGACTGAACGGCCGCTCGTCGATCCGCAAGGTCGCGCCCGAGACGGGCAAGGTGCTTCAGCAGCGCATGGTGCCCGGCGAGTTTTTCGGCGAAGGCATCACCGTGTGGAAGAACGACCTGATCGAGCTCACGTGGCAGTCGCACGTGGCGTTCGTCTACGATCGAGCGACCTTCGAACCGAAGAAGCGCTTCACGTACCCCGGTGAAGGCTGGGGGCTGACGACCGACGGCACGAACCTCGTCATGAGCGACGGCACCGACGAGCTGCGCGTGCTCGATCCGGTGACGTTCACGGAGAAACGCCGGATCAAAGTGACTGCCGGCGGCGCTCCGCTTCGCAACCTCAACGAGCTCGAGTACATGAAGGGCGAGATCCTCGCCAACATCTGGATGACCGAATACGTGGCGCGCGTCGCCCCCGACACCGGCCGCGTGACCGCGTACATCGATCTGCGCGGTCTGCTCACGGCCGCCGAACGCGCGAACACCGACGTCCTCAACGGCATCGCCTACGATGCGAAACAGGATCGCCTGTTCGTCACGGGCAAGCTCTGGCCGAAGATCTTCGAGATCAAGTTGGTGAAGAAGGGCGAGTAGACGGCCGCCAGCCAGCGAGATTCAACTGCTCGAACACGATTCCCGCTTCGGGGCCCATGCCGCGCTTGCGGACGATGACCGGCGCCTCGATCGGAGTCGGGTAGAGCGGCGTGTCCGGTTCGCCGGCTGCTTTCGCTGACGTCGTCAGATTCAGCTCATGAATCAGTCCCGCGTCGATCAGCTGCCGCGCGAGCGTTCTTCCGCCGATGCAGGAAATCCGTTCGATGCCGAGGCGGCGCAGCTGCCGGAAGGCTCCGGCGAGATCGTCAGGCGTGTCCATCAGTACCGGCGTGACCCATGGACGCGACACGAGCTGATCGTGCATCAGCGCGAGCCAGCTCGGGATCGTCAGCAGCACGACGCGCAGATCGGGTACGTTGAGCAGCAGCGAGCCGTCGAACGGCATCCCGCGCAGCGTCGCGACGATCTGAATCGGATGCCGCGGCAGGCCGAGCCGGGCGCGCAGCGCCACCAGCTCGGGATGCCACGCCGACAGTACGATTCTGCCGCCGCGAATCGTCTTCGCGCCGGCCATGACGGCGTCGGCCGCCACGCGCGACAGTCCTTCGTAAATCAGATGCTTGTCGGTGTCGCCGCCCCCGAGCGTCGACGGATTGCCGGCGCCGGTATTGCCGTCGCGCGACTGCACGAACACGAGGGACGTCGAGGGCACGTCGGGTGCTGTCGGCGCCGACACGTAGAAATCGCCGTCGAACATGCGCCGCGTCCAGTCGTTGCCGATGGCGAGCGCGCCGGCCGGATGTTCATCAATCTCGGTCGTCAGCGGCCACAGCGATGCGGAGACAGCCTCGGCTTCTTTCTTGGCGACGAACGTTTGCCACTCGGCTGCATAGGTTGAAACCATCTGCGACGTTCTGTTCTGGATACACGCGAGCGCCACAGCGCGACCCTTCGACAAGCCCGGGGTCGACCTGAGCATAGTCGAAGGTCGAGCGTGTCAGGTGTGGGTTTGGGGCCCCACGCCATCAAGAAATATTGGGAGGCGGCTCGATATGGATGATCGCATCGGCGATCTGCGGATACCGAGCCATCAGCCGATCCTTGACGACGTGCGACAGCGCGTGCGCGTCGGTCAGCGGCATCGCGGGCGGCAGCCAGACGTGCAGATCGAGGAACACGTGATCCGAAGATCCGCGCGTGCGAATCTGATGGCATCCGAGCACGCCGGGCACGCTCATCACGACCTCCATGACGTCCGCTTCGGCCATCGCGATGCGGTCGCTCAGGATGCGCGTCGTCGTCTGCGCGACTTTGTACCCCGAGAACGCGATGAATGCGGCGACGACGAGCGCCGCGAGCGGATCGAGCACCGGCAGCCCGGCGCGAGCGCCGATGAGCGCGCCGATCACCGTCAGCGACGACCACACGTCGCCGCGCGTCTGCGTCGCGTCGGCGAGGAGCACCTCGCTTCCCAGTCGATTGGCTTCGCGCGACTCGTACATGACGACGAACAGGTTGATCGCGACCGTGACGAGCATCACGGCGAAGCTGGCGAAGGTGATTTCGTGCGCGCTCGTGCGAGTGGTCAAGTGGTCGAGAGCATTGCGCAGCACTTCGACGACGACCAGCAGCAGAAACACGGTGACGATCGAGGCGGCTACCGTCTCGTACTTGCGATGGCCGTACGGATGATCCGCATCTGGAGGCTGACCCGCGGCGTAGACGCCGACGAGGCCGACGACGTTCGACGCGCTGTCGGTCAGCGAATGAAACCCGTCCGAGAGGATGCTGATCGTGCCGCTCGAATAGCCGAACGCGATCTTGGCGAGCGCCACGGCGAGGTTCAACGTGAGCACGCGAATCAGTACGCGCGCGACTTCTGCGTAGCGGCTGGTGGCCGGTGGCTGGTTGCTGGGGGCTGGTTGCTGGGGGTTGGTTACTGGTTGTTCCTTGATAGCTTCCGCCTGCTCGGTGCTGGAAGTCGGGGCTTTGGTGCCTGGAGGTTCTGGTGTCGGTTTTGGGTGCTCAGCTGTCGGAGCTTGAGTATTCATGCCGTCCCGATCTCTAACGTCCGACTGGCAACGAACCAACGAGCACTAGCATGAGCAACCAGCAACCAGCAACCAGCAACCAGCAACCAGTGTCAGAACATTCGCGCGCTCGGCACGGGCCACCATCGCAGCTGCACCTTCCCGATGATGTACTTCTTCGGCACCATGCCCCAGTGCCGGCTGTCCGAGCTGTTGTTCCGGTGATCGCCCATCACGAAGTAATAGCCCTCGGGGATGACCTGCGGTCCCCAGTCGTCGTGACTCCGGAACTCGTTCGGGACGTAGTCGTCCTTCAGCGGGATGTCGTTCACGTACACGCGGCCGTCGACGATGCGCACCGTGTCGCCTTCCTCGGCGATGACGCGTTTGACGAACGATTTTTCAGGGTTGAGCGGGTAGTACAGCATGACGATGTCGCCGCGCCGCGGCTCGCCGATGCGATACACCAGCTTGTTCACGACGAGCCGATCCTGATCTTCGAGCGTCGGCGCCATGCTCTGGCCCTCGACGCGCGCGATCTGGAAGCCGAACGTGACGATGAGAATCGCGTAGACCGCGGCAGAGACGAGCGTCTTCACCCAGGCGACGAGCTCTTCCTTCACCTGCGCGATCCGGATGCCGGGGCTCGTCAGACGAAGATCTCTGTCAGTCGTCAATCGTCGGTCATCAGTCGTCGGCCTCGAGTCGTCAATCGTCGGTTGAGCCTCCACGCTCGTGAGCAGCAAGCCCTCCGTTGCGGCCGCCGCCGCGACTTCGACTGGTGCCTGCGGACTGTCGACTGGTGCCTGCGGACTGTCGACTGGTGCCTGCGGACTGTCGACTGATGACTGCGGACTGTCGACTGACGACTGAAGACCGTCGACTGACGACTGACGACCGTCGACTGACGACTGTCCTACAGTTTCAGATACTCCCTGAGTCGCCGCGTCTGCGTTCGGCTGACCGGAATTTCCGTCGACTTTTCGTCCTTCATCCTCAGGATGTAGTTCCGACTGAACCAAGGGACGATCTCCTTGATCTTGTTGATGTTCACCAGGTGCGACCGGTGCACCCGCCAGAACACGCCCGGGTCGAGCCGTTCCTGCAGCTCGTCGAGCGTCCGGTAGTTCGACGTGCCCGAGTGTTTGAGCGTGACGACGACGATCCCGTCGTCGACGAGCGACGCGTAGATGATCTCTTCCGCCTGCACCAGCATGAACCGCTCGCCCACCTTGATCGCCAGCCGATCGCGCCGATGCTGCCGCTCGGCGACGAGCTGGACGATCTTCTCGATCTGCGCCTGCACGAAGCCGGGCGCGGCTTCGCCGAGATCGAGCTTGCGATCGATTGAGATGCGCCGCCGCGCGCGGTCGACCGCAATCTCGAGGCGCGCCGGATCGACCGGCTTCAGCAGGTAGTCGACGGCGTTCACCTCGAACGCCTCGATGGCATGCTGATCGAAGGCGGTGACGAAAATGATCTGCGACAACGCCCGCGTGTCGAGCATCCGTCGCGCGACTTCGAAGCCGGTCAGCCCCGGCATCTGGACGTCCAGGAACACGACGTCCGGCTGCAGCTTGTCGATCGTGGTCAGCGCCTCGACGCCGTTGCCGGCCTGACCGATGATTTCGACACCGCCCACCTGCCCGAGCAGAAACCCGAGCTCGTCGCGCGCCAGCTGCTCGTCGTCAACCAGCACCGCCCGCAAATCCATATTACGCCGTCACCCGTTCGGGAACCGTCAATTGAGGGATGTTCACGATCGCGACGGTGCCGCGGCCGGCGACGCTCGTCAGCTTCAGGGAGTAATTCGCGCCGTAAATCGTGCGGAGCCGCTCGTTGACGTTGCTCAGGCCGATGCCGCCGTCTAGCGCGTGCTCGAGCCGCTCTTCGCTCATGCCGAGGCCGTCGTCGTGGACCTCGATGGTCGTGTGGCCGTCGCGCGCCTCCGCCCTGATCGTAATCCGGCCGCCGCCGACTTTGCGAGACAGCCCATGCTTGATCGAATTCTCGATCAGCGGCTGCAGGATCATGCTCGGCACGACCACGTCGAGCGTGTCGGGGCTGATCTCCTTGTCGACGATGAGATGCGGACCGAATCGCACGACCTCGATGTCGAGGTACTCGTCGATCGACTCGAGCTCTTCGCGCAGCGTGACGAAGTGATCGGTGCTGCGCATCAGCCGCCGGAGCAGCGCGGAGAGCTTGGTGATGAGCATCCGTGCCGTTTCCGGCTTCGTGCGGATGAGCGACGAGATCGACGTCAGGGTATTGAACAGGAAATGCGGGTTGATCTGATTCGACAGCGCCTCGATCTTCGCCGCGAGCAGCAGCTTCTCCTGCTCCTGCAGCCGATGTTCGATGCGGGCGTTGTTCCAGATCTTGATCGGCGTCGCCACGCACAGCACCGTCGCGAGGACGACGACGAACAGCATCCACATCGATGCCGGCGGCGCGCCGTGAAGATAGAAGAGCCGGTGGTGCGCGCTCCACCGCGCGCCAAGCCCCTGGCGCAGGAATTCGAGCGCCACCGGCGCCAACAGCAGCACGACCTGCCAGTCGACCTGCACCGACCGAATCATCTGCCATGCGCGCCGGTGAAGGCTCGTGAAGATGAACGGCGAGAAGTGCCAGATGGCTTCCTTCGGACAGAGCTCCCGGAGGCCGCCGCCGGCGAAGCCGCAGCCGATGGCGAACGGCAGCGCGATCAGCTCCCCGTTGAAGAGGGGAGCGAACCCACTCATCGCGCCGACGAGCGCGCCGGCGTAGGGTCCTGCGATGAGGCCGGCGATGAACGAGCCCTCCAGCGTCAAGTCGGCGGCATCGTAGTGCAGAAGCAGCCGCGCCGCGACGCCGGCCGTCAGGGGAATCGCAAGGCTCAGCGCAAAGACCAACCGGTCGGGCCATGCGCGCCGCTCGAAGATCAGGATGTGGCGGAAGCGCCGGTACCGCACGAGCATCGTCGCCAGCGCCGCCATGACCGCGAGCTTGACGACCAGCGTCGTCAGCAGGATCTGCTCGGCGGAGAGGAACTGCGGGCCCTGCATCGATTTACATTGATCTTATCGGCCGGGTAAACTGAGAGCAAATGGCTGTGATCCGACCGTTCATCATCGGTTTTGCGACGACGCTCAAGCACATGTTCAGGAAGCCCATCACGGTTAACTACCCGGAACAGAAGTTTCCGATGTTCCCGAAGTTCCGCGGCAAGCAGGTGCTCATGCGCGATGAGAACGGCCTCGAGAAATGCGTCGCGTGCGGTCTCTGTTCGGTCGCCTGCCCTGCCGACGCCATCTACCTCGAAGCGGCGGAAAACGACGGTACCGTCCTGGCTGGTCCGCGCTACGCATCCGTTTATCAGATTCACAAGACGCGCTGCATCTTCTGCGGGTATTGCGAGGAAGCGTGCCCGGTCGGCGCGATTTTCATGGGCAAAGACTACGAGCTCGCGGTCTACAGCAAGGACGACTTTGTCTGGGACAAGACTGAGCTTCTCGTGCCGGCGACGACGACGGCAGCGACTCAGCCAGGAAGGGCGGGATAGGCTGGACCCGACACACCTAACCTGTCGGTCCTCCCGCCAATCCCGCCCGTCCCGGCCATCCCGCCCGTCCCGCCCATGATGATCGGAGCGCTCGGCGACATCCACGGCGAGTTCGAGGCTGTCGACGACATCATGCAGCGGCATCGCGACGTGCCCCTGTGGGTGTGCGTTGGCGACGTCGCGAGCAACGACGGCGAATACTTCACGCCGCCGTCGCCGCTCTATTTCATCAAGGGCAACAACGAGGAGTTCGACGTGCTCGCCGCGGCCGTTGCGGGACAGCCGCCGTCGCCGATGCTGCACTATCTCGCCAACGGCGGACCGTTCCTCGTCGGTCCTTGGCGCGTCGCCGCGCTCGGCGGCACGTTCGCGCCGAGCTGGTACAACACGCCGGCCTCGCTGCTGCCGCCCTCGAAGGGGCGCAAGTCGTCGAGCGCGTCGCTGAAGCTCGGCAAGAGCCGCGACGACAAGCGCCGTCACTTCGTCCGCGACGAAGTCCTCGCGTGCAGGGCGCTGGCGAACATCGATCTGTTTCTCACGCACGAGGCGCCGCGTCCCTTCTATCCCGCCGGCCGGCGGATCGATGCCGGCAAGACCGTGCTGAACGACGTGCTCGCGGCCATGAAGCCGCGGCTGCACCTCTTCGGCCACCATCATGAGTTCACCGACTCGATGCGACAAGGCGTCCGCTCGATCGGGCTCGATGTGGTGACGAAATCCTATCTGTTGATCAACGCGGAGACGTTCAAGACAGAGCGGTTGGATACATGAATCTGGTAATCTGGTAATTTGGGAATCGGGTAATGGATTGATAGCTTGCGTCATCGATCGCCAATTACCCTACGCGATTACCCAATTACCCGATTACCCAATTCGACGATGCTGAAACCGTTCAAGCAGGCGATCGAAGAGCGCGTGCTCGTGTGCGACGGGGCGATGGGGACGATGCTGTACGCGAAGGGCGTCTTCATCAACAAGAGCTTCGACGCGCTGAACGTGACGCAGCCGGATCTCGTGGCGGAAGTGCACGCGGAGTACGTGCGCGCGGGCGCCGACGTCATCGAAACGAACACGTTCGGCGCGAACCGGATCAAGCTCGGTTCGTTCGGTCTCGCCGACCGGCTCCACGCGATCAACGAGCAGGGGGCGCGCATCGCGCGCCATGCGGCCGACGATCGCGCGTACGTGGCGGGGGCCATCGGTCCGCTCGGCATCCGCATCGAGCCATGGGGCAAGACCGGCGTCGACGAAGCGCGCGACTATTTCCGCGAGCAGGCGCAGGCGCTCGCCGAGGGCGGCGTCGACCTGTTCATCCTCGAGACATTCCGGGACCTGAACGAGATGGGCGCGGCGATCGATGCGGTCCGCGCCGTGTCCGATCTGCCGATCGTCGCGCAGATGACGACCGAGGAAGACGGGAACACCCTCGACGGCACGCCGCCGGAGAAATTCGCGCCCGAGCTGGAGCGGCGCGGCGCGACGCTCATCGGCGTCAACTGCGCAGTCGGCCCCGCGCCGATGCTCGACACGATCGAG
>Ga0070699_100005106_pt1 | contig 11548 bp, 11 predicted proteins | sample KBSK1503metaG_FD_65473 | JGI IMG/M metagenome (GOLD analysis project Ga0070699, IMG submission 65473) | Corn, switchgrass and miscanthus rhizosphere microbial communities from Kellogg Biological Station, Michigan, USA - KBS K1-50-3 metaG | ecosystem: Host-associated > Plants > Roots >...
TGGCCAACGCGCCGATGCGGATGGCCGGCGGCCTCACCCCGGAGTGCTGCCTCAAGGCGGTCAGCTTCGTCTGCCTGTGCGACGCGTTCGGCGTGCCGCTGCTCGTCCTGCAGGACACGCCCGGGTTCCTGGTCAGCGCGGCGGCCGAACGGGACCGGGCGGTGACCCGGGTCATGACCCTGCTGCAGGCCATGTCGCTGACCACGGTGCCGACGGTCAGCGTGGTGATCCGCAAGGCGTTCGGCCTGGCGTTCGTGATCCTGGACGCGAACCGCCGGGCCGACCTCTCCCTGGCCTGGCCCGGCGCGGAGATCGGGTTCATGGATCCGCCGGTGGCCGCCAACGTCCTGTTCGAGCCCCAGATCCGGGAGTTCCCCGAGGCCGAGCGGGCGGCGTTCCTGGCCGCCAAGGCCGCCGAACTCGGCGTCGGCTTCGAACCCTACGGCGTCGCTACCAACCTGACCGTCGACGAGATCATCGAGCCGGGCGCAACCCGCAGCGTGGTGGCCGGCTACCTGCGCACGGCGCTCGCGGCCGGCCCCCGGCCCGGGGTCCCGGGCCCGCTGGCGACCTGGCCCCGCTGGTCCTGAGCGGACGACGAGATGAGCCAGGCCAAGTCCGCTCAGCTGGCGCTCCACGAGCATATCGAGGGCCTGGCCGACCCGGGAACCTACATCCCGGCTGCGTCCGCCGACGATGAGACGCCGCAGGGCGGCCAGGCGCTGATCGACGGGCGGCCGGTGACCGTCGGATACTCCGGGCACCTCCTGCCCCGGGCACTCAACCGGGGGCATCCTTACGTCGGCCTGTCCTCGGGCACCGGCGGCCTGGCCCGCGGCGGCCCGCGGAACCTGGGCGTCCTCAGCTCCGGCCGGACCGGTGGGCCCCGGGCAGCCGGTGCGGCAGCTCATCGACAACCTGTGCGACCCGCGATCGCTCGTGGAGCTGAAGCGCGACTTCGCGCCGAGCCTGATCACCGGCCTGGCCCGGCTGGACGGCTTCCCGGTCGGCCTGGTGGCCAGCGAGCCCGCCGTCGATGGCGGTGCCTGGTCGGCCGACGCCTGCCTGAAGGCGACCCGCCTGATGAGCAACTGCGACGCCTTCGGGCTGCCAGTCGTGTTCCTGGTCGACTCGCCGGGACCGCGCGACGAGTCGGCCGCCGCCGTCTCCCGGGCGATGATGCTCGCCCAGGCGGTCCAGCTGGCCGAGGTGCCCAAGTGCTGGGTGGTCACCGGGCAGGCGCGGGGCACCGGCCTGCTCGTCACCGCTTCCGCCCGGGTCGCCACCGACCTGGTAGTCGCCTGGCCCGGCACCCGCACCGGCTACTACGACAACCCCGGGCCAGCCGCCGACGCCGGTCCATCCGCCGACGCCGCCCTCTGGGCGCCCGACGGCCTGATCAGCCCGGCCGATACCCGCCGCGTCCTAACGGCTCACCTGCGCGCCGTCCTCGGCCCCGCCCCGGTCAGCCGCCCCGGCAAGGTCCTGCGCACCTGGCCAGCCGGCTTCTGAGTTCCCCGGGCGGCAGCGCTCAGGCGGGCCGGCCTTCCTCAATCCGGCGGCATCGTGCCGACCGTGTCCCTGATGTAGCGCCTGATGGCCAGGTCCTCGATCCGGTCGAGCCTGCGCACCAGGTCCCGGAGTTCGGCCAGCAACGCGGCCCGCCGTGCCGCCAGATCATCGCCATCGAACAACCCGCGGTTCCTGGCCAGTTGCAAAGCCGTCTGGAACAGCAAAGCCGAGACCGACTCCGAGCTGCGCAGCCGACGCTGGGCCACGTACTGCCGCCCGAGCCCGAGCGCCTCGCGAACCACGTCGGAATCGGAAGTCACCGTCTCGTCGTGCACCAGCACGTCGGCGACGAGCCGGTACGCATCCACGAACGGCCGCACCACCACCTGGGAGACCAGCGGCCGCATCCCGGCCAGCAGCTCGTCGGCCGCCGCGGGCCCGGACCGCAACCGCGATTCCCACGACGGATCGTGCCGGGCCATCTCCGCGGCCACCTGCCGCCGGTGCTCGTCCCGCTCCTTGAAGTAGAACTCGAACTTCAGCAGGTCGCGAAGCCGGGCGATCTCGTCCCAGAACGCCCCCACCGGATCGGAAGCGGCCACCGGATCGGAAGCGGCCTCGCCCGCCCGGAGCACGGCCAGCTCGCACAGCGCCGTGTCGAGCAGGAAGTGGATCACCGAGTTCCGGTAGAAGGTCGCCGCGAGCTGGTGCTCGGGCCCGATCAGCCAGACCGGATCGCGGCCCTCCGCGACGAAACTCACCACGCCGCCCGCTACCAGCGCGTCTAGCGTGGCCCGTACCGCCCCGGACCCGGAGTCCCCGGTAAGCGCCCGAGCGCTCGCCGTCCGCGGCACCGAACGGCTCTCCAGGTAGTTCATCCCGTCGGCCAGCCCCAGCCGGATCTGCGCAAAAGTCAGCGCGGCTCCCTGCATGGCCAGCAGTACGGTGGTGACAATGGCCGTCGCCGTGACCGGCATGCCCTGGTTGATCCGCCACGCCACCTCGAACGCGGTCTTCTGCAGCGCCAGCCGCCGCGCCGCCGGATCAAGAGCCACCACACCACCGACCGGCCCGAGGAACGACGACAGCGCTACCGGCTCGCCGAACCGCACGTAGACCTTGCCGTAGTGCCGCGCCCCTTGCGCCTTGATGAAGCCGTACAACCAGCCGAACCCTTCCGGCCTCTTCGCCCCGCCCCGGGCGTAGTCGGCGTACTCGGAGATCTCGTGCAGCTGGTCGAACGTGATCGACACGGGCAGCAGCAAGATGTCGTCCACCCGCCCGGACAGGTAGACGTCGGCGGCGTAGGACAGCAGCCCGAGCCGCGGCGGCAGCATCTTCCCCGTCCGCGACCGGGTGCCTTCGATGGACCACGAAAGGTTGAACCGCTTCTCCAGCACGCACCCGACGTACTCGCGGAGCACGTACTTGTACAGCGGGTCGTCACTGGTCGACCGGCGGATGAAGATGACCCCGGCCCGGCGCATCAGCGCGCCCATCGGCCCGAACGCCATGTTGATCCCGGCGAACAGGTGGGCCGGCGGCAGGCCCTGCTCCTGCATGGCCGCGGCGAGCACGAGGGTGTCCAGGTTGGACCGGTGCGACCACAAGAAGATGCCCGGATAGCGCTGCATCGCCGCGCGCAGCCGCTCCACCTGGGACTGGTCGTAGTCGATCTGCGGGTCGAAGCCGCGCTGGAAGATCAGCCGGCCGATGGTCGGCATGACGTCGATGAGCCGCCGGCTCCAGCCCGCGGCGAGCTCGTCCAGGATCTGCCCGGCCTCGTCCAGTGAAGGCGGAGCGGCATCAGCGCCCCGCCGGACCGCCTTCAGCCCGGACCGGAACCGCCGCGAGGACAGGATCTCGTCCTTGACCAGGCTCGGCGTCTTGTACCTGGGGCCGCGCAGCTGGTACTCGGCCCGGTCGAGTGCCAGCGTTGCGCGGCGGCCCACGTAGGAGCCGAAGTCGTCGCCGTCGGTGGTCTCGGCCCAGCGCTGCCGCAGCGACCCCAGCGTCGCGGGCTCCCCGGTCAGCACCACCGCCCGCCCCGGCTGGCGCGCCAGGATCCGCTGCTGCTGCCGTTCGCTGGGGTGGTACGGGTCGTGCCCGGGCCGCAGGTCGGCCACCCGGGCCGCGCGCAGGCCCGCGTGCTCCTCCGGCAGCCAGGCGACCCGCACCGGGACCAGCCGGACGTCCTCGTCGCCGTCCAGCAGCGACCAGGGCAGCCCCTCGCCCGCCGGCCCCAGTCTGACCGGCGGCCGGCCCGTCCCGCCCGCCGCCGCGATCCGCTCCCGGATCAGCCGCGCCTCGGTCGGCGTGGAGGCCTGGGTGAGCACCACCGTGCCCGACCGGTCGGCCAGCAGCCCGGCCAGGTCCGTCGCCGACGTCACGGTGCCGTCCCGGGGGCGGGGCTCTGTTGGCTCCGGGGGGGACGACCCCCCCGAGCCCCCCCGTAGGGCCAGTCGGCCAGCAGCTTCACGTACGCCGAACGGATCTCCTCTATCCGCTCCCCCAGATCCCGCACCGTCCAGTCGGCCGTGCTGACCGGCGGCAGCACCGTAACGTCCACCGTGCCCGGGCTGAGCGTGGTGGAGTTGCGCCCGGCCACCGAGTCTGAGTTCCTGATGACGATCGGGACGACCGGCAGTCCGGTCGCGGTCGCGATCCGGAAGGCGCCCTTCTTGAACGGCCCCACCGACTGGGTGTCCAGCCGGGTTCCCTCGGGCGCGACCACGATCGACAGCCCCTTGCGCGCCGCCGCCTCGATGGGCGCCAGGGCGGCTACCGCCGAGGCGGTGTCGGCGCGGTCGATGAACGCGGCGTCCATCAGCTTCCCGAGCGGGCCGACCAGCGGGTTGGTCTCGAGCTCCTTCTTGGCGATCCCGGTCCAGTTGTCCTTGACCAGCGCGGCCACGATGAAGATGTCGAAGTTGTTCCTGTGGTTGAACAGGAACACGGCCGGCCGCTGCGCGGTGAGGTTCTCCGCCCCGGTGACGTTCAGCTTCACCCCGTTCAGCGTGAGCACGATCTCCGGCCAGTACCTGGTCAGGAAGTTGACCCCGACGCGCTTGTTCCTGGTCAGCACCCCGAGGCTCAGCGCCCCGGCCGCCACCGGACCGAGCGAGCCGATCGCGGCCAGGTTACGGACCCGGCCCAGCGGGCCGCCGCCGCCCCGGCTGCGGAACCGCAGGATGGGCCAGCCGCGCCGCGCGGCCACCTTGGTCAGCTCCGGCCCCGGGTTGACCGGCCGCGGGTTGCCGACCAGGTGCATCAGGGCGAGGTCCTCGTCGCCGTCCGCGTAGAAATAGCTGGACCGCAGGTCGACCCCGTGCTCGGCGGCGAACCGCTGCACGCTGGTGGCCTTGCTGGTACCCCAGATCACCGGGCGCTGGACCTCGCCGGTCAGCACGCCGTGCTCGTCGACCACGAACCTGTTGCACACCACGTGGTCGATGCCGAGGTAGCGGGCCACCGGCTCGGCCTGCATGGTCAGCGCCGACGAGCTCAGCACCACGGTGTGGCCCCGGCGCTGGTGGGCACGGACGAGCTCGCGCATCTCCGGGTAGATCAGGTCCGCCACAGACTGCCGGAAGATCCGCTCGCCCACCTCCTCGACGTCCTCGGCCAGCCGGCCCTTGGTCGACCGCACCGCGCCCGCGATCACGTTCTCGAACTGGTGCCTGCCCAGCCGGTACTCCACCGCGAGCTGCATCATCTGCAGGAACTCGGCCGCGCCGACCTCGCGGCGGCGTAGCCGGTCCCTGGTGACGGCCGCGACGGTGAACCCGGCCACCAGCGTCCCGTCCAGGTCGAAGAACGCGCCGACCGCCGGTCCCGGCGGGCTGGCGTCGACCTCGGCCACAGACCCGGGCAGGCGCAGTGGGGTAGTCATGAGGTCCCCTCGGGCGGGCGTGATCCGGGTACCGAACGGATGGGCGGCCGCCCCAGCTCCACGATCTCGTCGAAGGCGGCCTGGAGGCACTTCTCCAGCTGGTCCGCGGCGGTGAAGGAGGCGGTGTCGTAGCGGAACGCCACCGTGCAGGTGCCCGCGCGGGAGATGAGGATCGCCATCATGGCCACCCGGGGCAGCGGCCCGAGCCCGTATTGCCGGTCCACCCGCGCCCCGGCCAGGAAGGTCTCCTGGGCGTAGCCCGGCACGTTGCTGGCCTGGACGTCCGGCGGTGTGATCCGGTCGATGACCTCTTGCAGCGCCTCGTCAGGGAGCAGCGAAAGAACCGGCGCCAGCCGGCCGATCACGTCGATGGCGGGCTCGCTCCGGCGCGCGATTACCTGCTCGCGGACCTGCCTCATCCGCTCGACCGGGTCGGACTCGCCGACCGGAGCGGCGATGGTGACCCCGGCGAACCTGTTGCCCGACGCCGGGTCGTCCGCACCGCGCAGGCTGACCGGCAGGGCCAGCGGCAAGGCCTCGACCGGCAACCCGAGCACCTCGTGGTACCGGCCAAGACCACCGCACAGCGCGGCCAGGTACGCGTCATTGACCGAGCCGCCGACAGCCTTGGCCGCCGCGCGCAGGTCGGCGAGCGGCAGCTCGAGCACGATCGTGCGGCTGACCAGGCTCCGCCGGCGCAGCAGCGGCGAAGGCTCGGCCGGCGGCGGGCGGAGCACCCGGATGGCCGAATCGGCGAACCCGACCGCCTCGGCTACCGTGGCGCCCGGCTGCGTGATCAGCCGGGCCGCTGTGCCCGCCGCCCGGCCCAGCAGCCTGCGCCCGGCTGCGAACGTCGTCTTAGGGAGTTGCCTGATGCTGTCCCGCAGCAGGTCGTTGCCGGTCACGTCGCGGGGCACCGGCACCGGCGGCATCGGCCGCGGCTCCGGGTCCCGCTTGGTGTCGTAGACCTGCTCGAACAGCGCGATCCCGCCAAGCCCGTCGGTGATCGCGTGGCTGAGCTTGGTCAGCAGCGCCGACCGACCGCCCTCCAGGCCCTCGACGTACACCGCCTCCCACAGCGCGCGCGACGTGTCCAGCGGCGACTGCAGCGTCAGCTCGGCCAGGTCGAGCAGCTGGCGCAGCGTGCCCGGGGCGGGCAGCGCGACCCGGCGCAGGTGGTAGTCCAGGTCGAAGTCGGGATCGACCACCCAGCGCGGGGGAGTGGCGGGCAGCGGCGGGATCACCACCTTCTGCCGCATCCTGATGACCACCCGGCTGGCCCGGTCCATCGCCTCGCGCAGCCGGCCCCAGTCGGCCGGGCCGTCCAGGATCTCCAGGTTCAGGAACGCCGAGCGCGTGGCCGGATGCGACTCGCCCCGGTGCAGCAGGTAGTCCAGCGGGCTGAGCTCGTCGGGCTGGTCGAGAGGCGGTGGCGGATCAGCCATGATGCCCCCTCCGGGCGCGGACCTTATGGTGCACAGTTCCCAGCCGGCGGCCTCCTTACGCAGGCGGCCGGGCGACGCACTGGGCGAGGTACAGCTGTTCGCCCAGTGAGTTCATCAGCTCCAGCTGGGTCTCGAGGTAGTCGATGTGGTTTTCCTCGTCGGCCATTATCGTCTCAAGCAGGATGGCGCTGGTGGTATCGCGGTGCTCCCGGCACAGCGCGATGCCCGGCCGGAGCCGCTCGGCCACCTCGAGCTCGATCGCGAGGTCGGCTTCGAACTGCTCGCGCACGGCCTGCCCGATGCGCACCGAGAACAGCCGCTGGTAGTTCGGCAGGCCGTCCAGCAGCAGGATCCGGTCGGTGAGGGCCTCCGCGTGCCGCATCTCCTCGAACGACTCGGCCCTGGTGTGCGCCGCCAGCTCGGTGAAACCCCAGTTGTCCTGCATCTTCGAGTGCAGGAAGTACTGGTTGATGGCGGTCAGCTCGCTGGTGAGCTGCTCGTTGAGCAGTTGCAGGATCTCGGCGTCCCCTCGCATCGGCGTCCCCTCCCGTTGGCCCGTGTCCGGAGCCTATACCGTACAGTCATCCGAACCTTCGCTAGCTGAATGGCGACGCCGCGATGTCTCTCGTCCTTGCCGCCGACTACCGGGTGCCCGATTTCGACCACTGGTGGGCGGGGCTCGCCGCCGACCTGCCCCGGCTGCCCGGCCTCGGCGCGCATCACGTCGTGGTCTACCGTTCGCTCCAGGACGCCAGCCGCGTCTTCGTGACCATCGGGGTCAGGGAGCGCGGGCCGGTCGACGCCCTGCTCCGGTCGCCACTCATGCTCTCCTGGTTCGATTCGGCCGGGGTGGAGGAGATCCCGCCGATGTTCGCCGGCGAGATGGTGGAGAAGCTCGACCTGAGCCCGCAGACCGAGCCGCCCGGCGCCCCGGCGGCGGGCTCCACGGCGGCGGGCGCGGTGATCGTGGCCGCGATCGCGCCCGTCGGCCGGCCGGACCGGCTGCGCGCCAGCGTGCACGCCGCCGCCGCCAGGCTCGCCGCCTCGGGTGTGCAGCGCTTCTGGATCTACCGCGCCCTGGACGACCAGGCCGAGGTGATGATCCTGCTTCAGATCGCCACCGAACGCCAGGCCGGGCAGTGGATCCGCCACCCCGGCGCCGCGGCCGGGTTCATGGCGGAGGTGGGGGCGGGCGCCTACCCGCCGCTTTTCGTCGGCCGCCTGGTCCAGGCCATCGAGGTCCGCGGGGACTGAGATGTACATCTGTCTCTGCCTCGGCGTGACGACCAGCACCGTCCAGCAGGCCATCGACGCGGGCGCGCGCTCCACCCGGCAGGTCGGCGAGGCCTGCGGAGCCGGCTCAGTCTGCGGGCGCTGCAACCACACCATCCGCACCATGATCGAAGCCGCCGCCCCCGACCCGCCCCCCAGCAAGCCCGCCCGCCTCCGCCGCCGCTGGGGCCGCACCTAGCCCCCGCCCGGCACCGCGCCCTGGCTGGCGCAGCCATCCCACGCGGCTCCCACCCCGCCGCGCCCCCGACGTGCTTTCATGATCGTGAGCGGTTTGGGGCAAATAGCGCCCAAAACTGCTCACGATCATGGTGTCAGTCCCCGGAGGGTGCGGTGTGAGAGAGCAACGGCGCAGTCGGGTGATCGCGATGAGCGAGGAGGAGCGGGATGCCTTCCTCGGCGTGCAGCGGACCTGCCGGCTGGCGAGCCTCGGGCCGGGCGGCCCGCACGTCTCGCCGGTCTGGTTCGTCTGGGACGGCGCCGCCCTGTGGGTCTACTCGCTGACCCGCAGCCAGCGGTGGACCGACATCCAGCGCGACCCCCGGGTGGCGGCGGTGATCGACGCGGGGGAGCACTACCACGAACTCCACGGCGTCGAGATCGAGGGCGAGGCGGTCGTCGTCGGCCGGGTCCCGCGCGCCGCCGACGCGGCCCCCGGCACGCCCGAACTGGCCGGCCCCGAGCGCCTGATGGCCGCCAAGTACCAGCACCCCGGCCAGAGCATGATCCACGACGGCCGTCACGCCTGGCTGCGGATAACCCCCGCCAAGATCACCAGCTGGGATTTCCGCAAGCTGGCCAGCCTGCCCGGCCGGAGCTAGCCGCCTCAGTGGCGGACGGACCGAAGCCGCCAGGCGAGCGCGGCCTCCATCAGGCCGAAGATCACCAGCCAGATCCCCAGGATCACGGCCAGGGTGACCAGGGTCAGGCCCGGGTAGGCCAGCACGATGATGCCCGCCAGAATGCTCAGCACGCCCATGAACGCGGTCCAGCCTCGCTCGGGCATGCCGCTGTGGGAGAGCGCGGTGAAGAGTTCGATGGCGCCGTTGACCACCCAGAAGATGCCGAGCAGCGCAGCCAGCACGAGCAGGGTCAGCTGCACGTGGCGGACGGCCCACAGGCCGACGATGACGGACAGCACCGCCAGCAAGGCCAGCAGCACCCGCGTCCCGCCCGCCAGGTCGTCGATCGCCAGGGCGGCCACGAACCTGAATATCCCGGATACGATCAGCTGGACGCCGAACAGCACCGCTATCACGAGCAGCGTCTCACCCGGCCAGACCAGCACCGCGACCCCGGCGGCCAGGGTGATGATGCCGTAGGCCAGCACCCAGCCCCACTTATGGCCGAGGCGGGCGAGCATATCGGCGGGCTGCTGCATTGTTTCTGTCATGGCGTTTCCCGTCCGGATCCGGTGGCTGGGCGGTACCACGATCTCCGCTAGCTACAGCGTCACCATCCTCGAGCCATCCCAAACATCGCGGCCACGCCGATCCCGGGAGGCCGCTCCTTGTTACCCTGGCCCCACCTGTCCGGCCTGCCCAGCCGACGGGCTATTCGATACAATCATCGAACTATATCCAGAGCAGGGCCTACGGGACGGAGACGCGATGAGCGACGAGGTGCTGGTCGAGCGCCGTGGCGCGATACAGGTCATCACCATCAACCGGCCGGAGGCCCGCAACGCCCTGAACGGGGCGGTCGCGGCCGGGATCCGCGACGCGGCCGACGAGCTCGACGCGGACGGCGCGCTGCAGGTGGGCGTGCTCACCGGAGCGGGCGGCACGTTCTCCGCGGGCATGGACCTCAAGGCGTTCCTCAAGGGCGAGACGCCCTCGTTCCCCGGCCGCGGACTGTGCGGCATCACCCAGACCCCGCCGCGCAAGCCGCTGATCGGCGCGGCCGAGGGCTGGGCCCTGGCCGGAGGCTTCGAGCTGCTGCTCGCCTGCGACCTGGTGGTCGCGGGTGCCTCGGCCAGGTTCGGCGTGCCCGAGGTCAAGCGCGGACTGGTGGCCGGCGCCGGCGGGGCGCTGCTGCTGGCCCAGCGGATACCGCGGGCGCTCGCGCTGGAGATGATGCTCACCGGCGACCCGGTCGATGCCCGCCGGGCCGCCGAGATCGGCCTGGTCAACCGGGTCGTGGACGAGGGCCAGGCACTAGAGGCGGCGGTGGGGCTGGCGGAGAAGATCGCGGCCAACGGGCCGCTGGCGCTGATCGCCAGCAAGGAGATCTCGAACGGCGGCGGCGACTGGACCGCAGCCGAGCGCTGGGACGAGATGGCCAGGGTCATGCGGCCGGTATTCACCTCGCAGGACGCGCAGGAAGGCGCGCGGGCGTTCGCCGAGAAGCGCGCCCCGGTGTGGAAAGGCCAGTAACCGGCATCGGCTACCTGCACGACTCCCGGTGGGTCCGCGCTTTCCTCGCGCTCGGCCTGCTCTACGTCGTGACCTCGTCCTTCACGCTGGCCAAGTGCATCCGCGACCGCCACGAGGAAGCCGCCATCGTCAGCCGCGTCGACCAGGCCAGGCTGGACAAGCTGCTGGCCGGACAAGACCTCCTCCGAGTCCAGGACCACTGACAGCCCCGCTGCAACCCGGACCGGGCCGCCCGCCCGGCAGCCATAAGCGCGCCCGGTCGCCGGCAAAATGAGTACGTCCGCCAGGCGAGCGTTTCCGCGGAAACAGCTTGTGAAATTCTGCACAAGGCGTTTCCGCGTCATTAGCGCGGCGCCGGCGCTACGACAATCATCAACCCGAGGCCCAGCTTGCAGAAAGGGACGTTTGGCGCGCTCCAGTCTCGCCATTGTCGTCGCCGCTGTCAGCCGTCGGCACGTCGCTGGCAGCAGGGCCAGTTCTGTATGCTGACCGGCTCGGGGGTGACACTCGAGGAGATCACCGGCGGGAACCGCGCGGCGGTTCTTGCCCTGCGTGTTGCACCCGGGCAAGAGCAGTTCGTCTCGTCAGTGCCCCAGGCGCCGGCTGAGGCCGCGGAATACCCGCACGCCAAACCGTGGTACCGGACGGTCGTCGCGGACGGCACGCCGGTCGGGTTCGTGATGGTGAGCTGGAACGCTGAGCCACAGCCGCCGGAGATCATCGGACCGTGGTTCTTGTGGAAGCTGCTCATCGGCGAGCGGTATCAGGGCCGCGGCTACGCCGCTGAGGTGTTCACCGCGGCGTGCACCAGCCCGACCCGGGTCTCCGGCCCGGCGGTATCGGACCAGTCGTTCAGCCCGGCAGCCGCGGTCGGCACGGCGGCCACCACGCCGGCAGTTACCAGCAGGTCGGCGGCCCCCTCGGCGGCCGGGCCGCCGGCGGCGTCCAGCGGGGCCGACATCACCCACGCTCCGATCGGCAGGTCGGTCAGCATCGGGGGCAGGGGATGCCCCAGGTCGGTGCCGCTGAGCAGG
>Ga0070699_100005107_pt1 | contig 11547 bp, 9 predicted proteins | sample KBSK1503metaG_FD_65473 | JGI IMG/M metagenome (GOLD analysis project Ga0070699, IMG submission 65473) | Corn, switchgrass and miscanthus rhizosphere microbial communities from Kellogg Biological Station, Michigan, USA - KBS K1-50-3 metaG | ecosystem: Host-associated > Plants > Roots >...
TCCCGGTCCACGAGCTGCTCCACCTGGCGGCGCTCGGCGAGGGTGAGCTCGAGCTGATCGAGGCCCACCTCCACGGGCGGTCGCCGGCGATCGGCAAGTCGCCATCTGAGCTGCAGATCCCGGAGGGCTGCTCGCTCTTCGCGGTGATCCGCGACGGGATCGCGACCCCGCTCCGGCCGGACATGGTCCTGCGCGAGGGCGACAAGGTGATCGCCATCGGACGAGAGGACTGCGAGGCGCTCCTCCACGACCAGCTCATCGGCGAACCGGAGACGGCCGGAGCGAGCTGAGGCCCGCTCGCCGCGCTCACCCCGCGCGGCGCCAGGTTGCGATCTGCAAACCCGAAATTGGCGTACAACAACCTTGACAACGCCATTGGCAGGGTTTTAGGATATCCATATGCTCGGAAAGGTCCGGCAGGATAGCCCATCGCAGCAGCAGGAGGTCCGCAACATGACGATTGCGCGCCGTCCGTTGGCGTCCGGGGAGCTGCCGTCGCTCCGCCAGAGGGCGGGCTGACCAGGATGAGCTACGGTCGGGCGGAACGAGACCCACGACGTCCCGTGTACGTCATCAGCGTCGCAGCCGGGATCGTCTCGGTGCATCCACGAACGCTGCGGATCTACGAGGACGAGGGCCTGCTGTGCCCCGCCCGTACGCCCACGAACATCCGCCTCTACAGCGACGAGGACATTCGGCGCATCGAGTGGATCAGGCATCTGACTCGGGACCGGGGGGTCAACCTCGCCGGGATCAAGATTCTGTTCGAGCTCGAGGAGCGGCTCGGGAAGCGCATTCTCGAGGCTTTGTACGACGAGGGCATGCGAAATCGACGGGCCGCTGACGCGGCCGCCGAGACAGATCCGGAGGCTGAAACCGGCACCGCGTAGGCAACACGTAATGACACCAACCACTTCACGGCGGACGATCCGCCAGCCATCATTGCCCTTCACGACAGGAGAAACCTGATGCCGAAGCGTCCGTCCCCATCGGACGAAGCCCCTCCCACACGAGCGAAGACCCTCGAGCTGCCGCTCGTCGCGCTCCGGGAGACCGTCATCTTCCCGGAGATGATCGTCCCCCTCCAGGTCGGTCGCGAGAAGAGCGTCAACGCGCTCAATGCCGCGGTCGCCGAAGGCGGCCCGATCGCGCTCGTCACCCAGCGCCAGGCCGAGCAGGAAGACATCGGCGAGACCTCCGAGCTCTATGAGGTCGGCACGCTCGCGAAGATCGCCCAGGTCGTGCAGCTCCAGGACGGAACCGTCCGGGCCATCGTCCAGGGCCAGTCGCGCCTGCGCCTCCATCGCTTCTCATCGACGGAGCCGTATCTCCGTGGTGTCGTGGAGGAAGTCTCCGACGACACGCCCGCCGGACTTGAGGTCCAGGCCCTGATGCGGACCGTCCAGGCCCAGATCGAGCAGTACGTCGCGAACGGCGCCCCCGTTCCGCCGGAGGCTGCCGTCGCCGCCCGCAACATCACCGAGCCCGGACTGCTCGCCGACATGGTCGCGTACAGCCCGGACATGACGACCGAGCAGCGCCAGGAGCTCCTCGAGACGATCGACGTCATCGAGCGACTGAAGCTCGTCTCGAACTTCCTCGCCCGCCAGATCGAGATCCTCGAGCTGAAGGGCCGGATCCAGTCCGAGGTCAAGTCCGAGATGGACAAGACCCAGCGGGAGTACATCCTTCGCGAGCAGCTGAAGGCGATTCAGCGCGAGCTCGGTGAGGACGATCCGCAGCAGGCGGAGATCAACGAGCTCCGCGACAAGGTCGAACAGGCCGGGATGCCCGAGGAGATCAAGACCCGGGCGATCAAGGAGATCGACCGGATGAGCCGGATCCCGTCGGCCTCGCCTGAGGTCGGTGTCATCCGGACCTACGTCGACTGGCTCGTCGGCCTGCCGTGGGACGTCAAGACCGAGGACCTCCTCGACATCAAGGAAGCCGCCAAGATCCTCGACGAGGATCACTACGGCCTCGAGAAGATCAAGGAGCGGATCCTCGAATACCTCGCCGTGCGAACCCTCGCCGACGAGATCCGCAGCCCGATCCTCGCGTTCGTCGGACCGCCCGGCGTCGGCAAGACGTCGCTCGGCAAGAGCATCGCCCGGGCGATGGGCCGGAAGTTCGTCCGGATGAGCCTCGGCGGAATCCACGACGAGGCGGAGATCCGCGGCCACCGCCGAACCTACATCGGCGCGCTGCCGGGTCGGATCATCCAGTCGATCAAGACGGCCGGCTCGAACAACCCGGTCTTCATGCTCGACGAGGTCGACAAGATCGGGATGGACTTCCGCGGCGACCCGTCGTCCGCGCTCCTCGAGGTCCTCGACCCGGAGCAGAACTTCAGCTTCCAGGACAACTACCTGGAGGTTCCGTTCGACCTGAGCAAGGTGCTCTTCGTCGCGACGGCCAACCTCCTCGACCCCATCCCCGCGCCGCTGCGCGACCGGATGGAGATCATCCACCTGCCCGGCTACACGGAGCAGGAGAAGATCGAGATCGGCAAGCGGTTCCTCATCCCCAAGCAGATGAAGAACCACGGGCTGTCGGCCAAGACGATCGAGATCACCGACGAGGCGATGACGGAGCTCGTCCGGTCCTACACCAAGGAGGCCGGGGTCCGGAACCTCGAGCGTGAGATTGCCAACGTCATGCGCAAGGTCGCGCGCACGGTCGCCGAAGGGCGCAAGCGCAAGACCGTCGTCGACGTGAAGCGTCTCGTCGAGTACCTCGGACCGCAGCGGTACGAGTACGGCGAGCTCGAGGCCGAGGACCAGACCGGTTCTGCCACGGGTCTCGTCGTAACCGAGGTCGGTGGCGACGTCGTCGCGATCGAGGTCACGAAGATGGAAGGCAAGGAGGACTTCATTCTCACCGGCCAGCTTGGCGAGGTGATGCGCGAGTCCGCCCGGGCCGGTCTGTCGTGGACCCGCGCCCACGCAAGTGAGCTTGGAATCCCACGCTCGACGTTCGAGAACAACACGCTCCACATCCACGTCCCGGCCGGCGGGATCCCCAAGGACGGTCCGTCCGCCGGGATCACGATGGCGACGGCGATCGTGAGCGCCCTGGCCGGCATCCCCGTCCGCAAGGACGTCGCCATGACCGGTGAGATCACGCTCCGTGGACGGGTGCTCCCGATCGGCGGGCTGAAGAGCAAGATCCTCGCCGCCCACCTCGCGGGCGCGAAGATGGTGATCCTGCCCCGCAAGAACGAGAAGGACCTGCGCGACATCCCGGACGAGATCCGGAAGTCGATCAAGCTCGTCCTAGTCGATTCGATGGACCAGGTCCTCGAGGCGGCCCTTCGGCGCAAGCCGAAGGCGCTCGTCGCCGAGCCGGCCAAGATCGTGACCGGCGACAAGCCGCTCGATCCCGAGCCGGAGAAGGAGGACCGCGTCCGCCGGACGACGTTCCCGCCGGCAGAACAGCCACCGGTCGTCGTCCAGCGCAACGTCGCGCCGCGGGCCTCGGAGCGAGTCGTCGCTCGGGACTGAGGGTGGCCCTTGATGGACTACCAGGACTACTACGACACGCTCGGCGTGGCACGCACCGCGAGCCAGGCCGAGATCAAGAAGGCGTTTCGCCGGCTCGCCCGGGAGCATCATCCCGACGCGAAGCCCGGCGATTCGTCGGCTGAGAAGCGCTTCAAGCAGATCAACGAGGCGCACGCCGTCCTGTCCGACCCGGACAAGCGCAAGAAGTACGACCAGCTCGGTGCGAACTGGGAGGCGTACAGCCACGCGGGAGCGGCCGGCGATCCGTCGGCGGCCGGCGGCCCGTTCGCCGGGTTCGGCGGGACCCGATCCGGCCAGAGCGGCAACGTCCGCTACGAGTTCCGGACGTCGGGGGCCGGCGGCGGCGATTTCTCCGACTTCTTCCGGGTCTTCTTCGGCCCGGAGAATGACGGCCCGGCCGCGGGCGGCCCGCGAGCACGCTCGAACGCCGGTCCCACATTCGAGGACATCCTCGGCCAGATGGGCCTCGACGACGCGTCGATCCGCGGCGGACGATCCGGATCATCGACCCGGGCCGGCCGGCCCGGAGCGATCGGGGCGACCGCGGAGGCGATCGCCGAGATCGACCTCGACGAGGCCTACCACGGGACGACCCGCGTGATCGAGCTCGACGGCAAGCGCCTCGAGGTGAAGATCCCCCGCGGCGCCGACAACGGCACGCGGATCAAGCTCAGCGGGCAGGGCCCGGGCGGCGGCGACATCGTCGTGGTCACCCGCGTCCGTCCCCACCCGATCTTCACCAGGCGCGGCGCGGACCTCGAACGTGAGCTCCCGATCACGCTCGACGAAGCCCTCCTCGGCGGCGAAGTCGCCGTGACGACGATCAAGGGCAAGGTGCTCCTGAAGATTCCCGCGGGAACGCAGAACGGCCGGATCTTCCGGCTCAAGGGCCAGGGCATGCCCCGCCTCAAGGGCGACGGCATGGGCGACCTGCTGGCAAAGGTCCGCGTCGTCCTGCCGAGCGAGCTGGATGCGAAGGCGCAGAAGGCAGCTCGCCAATTCCTCGACCTCGTCGATCAGCCCGACCCGCGCTGATCGAACCCCCGGAGACAGACCATGAAACTAGACCGATACACCGAGAAGGCCCAGGAGGCCATCCTCGCCGCCCAGCGAACGGCGGAAGAGCTGCACAGCCCGATCCTCGACGCCGAGCACCTGCTCAACGCCCTCGTTGAGCCCGACGACGGCGTGCCAGCGGAGACCCTCCGCCGGATCGGCGTCGATCTGCGCGAGTTCCGCGATGAGCTCGCCGGGCTGCTCAGCCGGCGGGCGAAGATCGAGGGCGGATCGCTGTCGCTCGATCCCCGCGCGAAGCGCGCGATGGAGGTCGCCGAGCAGGAGGCCAGGCGCCTCGGCGACGAGTACGTCTCGACCGAGCACCTGCTCCTCGCGATCATCGAGGTCGGCGGCGAGGGCCGCGAGCTCCTCGAGCGCCATGGCGCCACCCGCGAAGCGATCCTCAACGCGCTCCAGAGCGTCCGCGGCGGCCAGCGCGTGACCTCCCAGAACCCGGAGAGCACGTACGCGGCCCTCGAGAAGTACGGTCGCGACCTCACCGCCGAGGCCCGGGCGGGCAAGCTCGACCCGGTCATCGGGCGGGACGACGAGATCCGGCGGGTCATCCAGGTCCTGAGCCGGCGGACGAAGAACAACCCGGTGCTCATCGGCGAGCCCGGCGTCGGCAAGACGGCGATCGCGGAGGGCCTGGCCCAGCGCATCGTTCGCGGGGACGTCCCCGAGACCCTGAAGGACAAGCGAGTCGTCTCGCTCGACCTGGGTGCATTGATCGCCGGGGCGAAGTTCCGCGGCGAGTTCGAGGAGCGGCTCAAGGCCGTCCTCAAGGAGATCAAGGACGCCGAAGGACGGGTCATCCTGTTCATCGACGAGCTCCACACGGTCGTCGGCGCGGGGGCGGCCGAAGGCGCGATGGACGCCTCGAACCTCCTGAAGCCGATGCTCGCCCGCGGCGAGCTGCACACGATCGGCGCGACGACGCTCGACGAGTACCGCAAGCACATCGAGAAGGACGCCGCGCTCGAGCGCCGCTTCCAGCCCATCGTCGTCGAGGAGCCGAGCGTCGAGGACACGATCTCGATCCTGCGCGGCCTGCGCGAGCGGTACGAGGTCCACCACGGCGTTCGGATCACGGACTCTGCGCTCGTCGCCGCCGCGACCCTGAGCCACCGCTACATCACGGACCGGTTCCTGCCCGACAAGGCCATCGACCTCGTCGACGAAGCGGCTTCGCGGCTGCGGATGGAGATCGATTCGATGCCGGTCGAGCTCGACGAGGCCGAGCGTCGGCGGATGCAGCTCGAGATCGAGCGGGAGGCGCTCCGCAAGGAGAAGGACGACGCGTCCAAGGCCCGCCTCGAGGCGCTCGAGAAGGAGCTCGCCGACCTCGAGGAGCAGACGGGCGCGATGAAGCAGCGCTGGGAGGCGGAGAAAACCGCGATCGGCGCCATTCGCGCGACGAAGACGGAGCTCGAGGGACTCCAGGTCCGGATCGAGCAGGCCCAGCGAGAGACCGACTACGATACCGCGGCGAAGCTCCAGTACGAGACGCTGCCGCAGCTCCAGAAGCAGCTCAAGGAACAGGAGGAGGCGCTCGCCAAGCTCCAGGGCCCGGGCTCGCTCCTGCGCGAAGAGGTCAACGCCGACAACATCGCCGAGATCGTCGCCGCGTGGACGGGCATCCCGGTCACGAAGCTGATGGAGGGCGAGCTCGAGAAGCTCGTCAAGATGGAGGAGCGGCTCCACCTGCGGGTCGTGGGGCAGGATGAGGCGATCGAGGCCGTGTCGGACGCCGTCCGGCGTGCCCGGGCCGGCCTCGGCGATCCTCGCCGGCCGCTCGGTTCGTTCCTCTTCCTCGGCCCGACGGGCGTCGGCAAGACCGAGCTCGCCCGCGCGCTCGCGGAGTACCTCTTCGACGACGAGGCGGCGATGGTCCGGATCGACATGAGCGAGTACATGGAGAAGTTCTCCGTGTCGCGGCTCATCGGCGCGCCACCCGGCTACGTCGGCTACGAGGAGGGCGGCCAGCTCACGGAGGCCGTCCGGCGACGGCCGTACCAGGTGCTGCTGCTCGACGAGATCGAGAAGGCCCACCCGGACGTGTTCAACATCCTCCTCCAGGTCCTCGACGACGGTCGCTTGACCGACGGCCAGGGCCGGACGGTGGACTTCAAGAACACCGTGATCATCATGACGAGCAACGTCGGCAGCCAGCTGATCTCGGCGACGTCCGGCGGTCGCGAGGACAAGGCCGGGTACGAGGCGATGAAGCGCCAGGTCACCGACGCGCTGCGCGCCCAGTTCCGACCGGAGTTCCTCAACCGGGTCGACGAGATCATCGTCTTCCACCCCCTGACGAACGACGACCTCTCGAAGATCGTCGACCTGCTGATCGGCGGCCTCCAGCGGCGGCTCACCGAGCAGGACCTGACGCTCGAGCTGACGGATGCCGCGCGGGCGACGATCGTCCGCGAGGGAACGGATCCGGCGTATGGCGCCAGGCCGCTGAAGCGGACGATCCAGCGACTCGTCGAGAACCCGCTCGCGCGGGCGCTGCTGCGAGGCGAGTTCTCGCCCGGCGACACGATCGTCGTCGACGCCGACCCGGTCTCCGGGACCCTCGTCTTCACGTCGGGTCGCTCGACGGTCGTCGCGGAGGCCCGTGACCGGCGCGACGCGCGCTCGGCCGAGGGCGATCGCGAGCCCGCGAGTGCCGGGGCGAGAGGTCAGCGGAAGTCCGTCCTCGACCTGCCCGACGTCGACGGCACGAAGCGGGACCCGGGCGAGCTCGTCAACTGACCGGATGAGGATCGAGGAGGCGGCGCGCCGGCTGGCCACGCTGCCGGACCGCCTCCCCGCGGGACCGGAATCGCTGATGCCGGTCTTCACCGACGAGCGGCTCCGGCCGCGCCTCGCTCCCACCACGACGGCACGAGCGGCCGCGGTCCTCGCGCTTCTGTTCCCGGACGAGGACGGGATCGCCCGAATCGTCCTGACCGAGCGGCTGAGCTACGACGGCCACCACAGCGGCGAGGTCAGCCTGCCCGGCGGCAAGGCCGAGCCCACGGACGACGGGCCGGCCGGGACGGCGCTGCGCGAGGCCGCGGAGGAAGTCGGGCTCGATCCGGCGGCCGACGGAGTCACGATCGCGGGCCTCCTCGACGAGGTCTTCATCCCCGTCAGCGACTTCCGGATCACGCCGGTCGTCGCGTTCGCCAGCCGGCCACTCCACCTCGTGCCCAACCCCTCGGAAGTCGCCCGGATCCTCGATCCGCCGGTCTCGGCGTTCCTCCCGGATGCGCCGGTCGAGGTCGTCGAGCGGGTCATCCGCGACTGGCCCATTCGCTACGGCGGCTACCGGATCGACGGGCTCCACGTCTGGGGCGCGACCGCCCGAATCCTCGGCCAATTGGGTGCCCTGCTCGGCGACGTGTAGGAATCTTCACGCAACCTCGCGTCACAAGCCTGCGTCTCCGCGGCGGCCCGGCGACGTACTCGCGACGTCATCCCGGGACCTGCGGGACCGCCGGTCCCGCCATGTGGCCGGGAGTCAAGGCTCACCTCGGCTCCCCAGGGAGGTTGCGCCATGCGCAAGGCCGTCCTGTCCCTATCCCTGGTCGCCCTCGTCGCCGGTGCCTGCGGATCCGCTTCGACTAGCGGTGGCGCCTCGTACGCTCCTCCACCGCCCCAGCACCACAACCCGACGTTCGCACCGGAGCCGCCGCCGGCGAGCACGCCCTACGACGGCGTCACGTTCCAGGATCCGGGCGTCAACCCGTTCGTCGATCCACGCGAAGACAACCAGTCGACCTTCGGCCTCGACGTCGACACCGCCTCGTACACCGTCGCGCGCCGGTTCATCGACGACGGCAATCTCCCCGACCCGGCTAGCGTCCGGGTCGAGGAGTACGTCAACTACTTCGACCAGGGCTACGCCGCGCCGGAGGACGACGCCTTCGCGATCCAGGCCGACGGCGGGCCCAGCCCGTTCATCGCCCCCGACGAGGTCCTCCTCCGGATCGGCCTGAAAGCGCGCGACGTCGTCGAGGGGAGCCGGCCGGACGCCGCCCTCACGTTCGTGATCGACGTCTCGGGCTCGATGGCCCGTGAGAACCGCCTGGAGCTCGTCAAGCAGTCGCTCGGGCTCCTCGTCGAGGGCCTCGGCCGGAACGACACGGTCGGCATCGTGGTCTACGGCAGCGACGCCCGGGTCGTCCTCCCGCCGACCCGCGCCCGCGACGCGGGCACGATCTTGGACGCGATTGCCTCCCTCCAGCCCGAGGGCTCCACGAACGCCGAGGCGGGCCTTCGGCTCGGCTACGAGATGGCCGACGCGACGCTCCGCGAGGGCGGCATCAACCGCGTCGTGCTCGCCTCTGACGGGGTCGCGAACGTCGGCGCGACCGACGCCGAGACGATCCTCGCCCGGATCCGGGCCCACGCGGCGTCGGGCATCCAGCTCGTGACCGTCGGCTTCGGGATGGGCAACTTCAACGACGCGCTCCTCGAGAAGCTCGCCGACGACGGCGATGGCTTCTACGCCTACGTCGACGACATCAACGAGGCGCGGCGAATCTTCGTCGACGATCTGACCGGCACCCTTCAATCGGTCGCGCTCGACGCCCGCGTCCAGGTCGAGTTCAGCCGCGACGCCGTCGAGGCGTACCGCCTCATCGGGTTCGAGAACCGGGCGATCGACGACAACAACTTCCGGAACGACAGCGTCCCGGCGGGGGCGATCGGCGCCGGCCACGAGGTGACCGCGCTCTACGCGCTGCGGCTCACCGAGGAGGCCGGCCCGCAGGGGCGGATCGGGACGGTCGACCTGCGCTGGACCGATCCCGCGACCGGCCGCCCGGACGAGCTCGTTCGGGACGTGCAGGCCTCGGACCTCGCTCGCTCCTTCAGCACGACCTCACCGACGTTCCAGCTCGACGCGATCGTCGCGGCCGCCGCGGAACGGTTCCGCGGCAGCCGCTGGGGCCAGACCTACCGGCTTTCCGACGTGCTCGACGTGGCCGAGGAGGCGTCGGCGAGCCTGCCGCAGACCGAGCAGGTCCACGACTTCCTCGACCTGCTCGGGGCCGCCGCCCGAATCGAGCGCTGACCACCGAACGTTCCCACGTCGTCGGCCGGTGTCCGAGGAGGAGCGGACGCCGGCCGCACGACTTCCAACCCGGCTGGGCGAGTGGGCACCGCCCGGCCGGGTTCTTTGTTGTCGGCGGGCTAGAGCGGCTCGCCCTCGGACCGATCGTGGGCGGGCGGGCGGGCGGGCGGCGCGAGGCTGCCTTCGCCCCTCGACGGAGGCTCCGCGCCGGGCGCGAGGGCGAGTGCAGCGCCATCGAGGATGCCGCGGACCTCGCTGTCATCGGCTCCCGCGAACTCGACGACGAGGGCCCGCATGTGGCTGTAGTCGGTCCAGGCGGCGTGCGTCACGTCGGCCGGCCAGACGACCGCTTCGCCGGCCGCGATCCGGATTCGCTCATCGTCGACCAGCGTCCAGCCGCCGCCCTCGATGACGACGAAGTACGTCGTGTTCGGGTTCGAGTGGGGCTCGATCCGGCCGCCGAGCTTGAACGCGAGCTCCGACACCGTGCCGCGGGCGTCGCTGTGGATGACCTGACCCGTGACCCCGTCGGTGCCCGGCGGGCCGTCGGGCCGGCGATGGCCGACACCGAACCGGCGGATCTCGATCGGCATCGAGGTCAGCGCCGCCGGCGCGCCCGGCGTGCGGTCTTCGGTCGGATCGTCGCCTCGGGATGCGAGAACTTCGTCTTCGTGTAGTAGCGCTGCTTCGCCATCCGCTGCTCGTAGGCGTCGAGGATCGGCGGGAACCGGATGAACCGGACCCAGAACAGCACGGCCAGCCCGATGACCTCGATAACGATCAGCACGATCAGCTCGAACGAGAAGAGGGCCGCCGTCAGGATGAGCCCGAACGTGCTCAGCGCGGTCCACAGGATCCACTCGTACAGGTCGAGGTACGGCGCGTGGCGGTGGAGGCTCCGGGTCCGGACGTTGTACATCACGACGAGGCCGAGCAAGAGGACCAGCGTCGCGACCCACGTCGGCGTGAAGAGGTCCGGGAAGGTGTGCGGGTTGAACGGGACGAAGAGGTAATCCCAGGGCGGGAGGAGCACGATCAGACCTCGTTGCGTGATCCGGTCGGTGTCGACGGGCGGCGGAACTGCGGGCCGCCGATCCGGTCGGAGTATGCCATGGCTCGCGTTATACTCGGCCGCAACGTCGAGTGCGCGATCCGCGTGGGGATGGGAGGAGAGCCCGGTTGCGAGCCCTGCTGTCGGTCGCCAACCGAGATGGCATCTCGGGGTTGGCTCGTGACCTGGTGGGGCTGGGTGTCGAGATCTTCGCGACCGACGGCACCCGCGAGCATCTCGCGAAGGACGGCGTCGACGTCCGCTCGGTCTCCGAGCTGACCAGCGTTCCGCCGCTCGTCGGCGGCCAGGTCAAGACGTTCCATCCCGCGGTCTACGCCGGGCTCCTCGCCCGGCGCGACGTCCCGGCCCAGCTCCTCGAGCTCGAGCAGAACGGGATCGGGCTGATCGACATCCTCGTCGTCAACGTCACGCCGTTCGCGCCTGCGGTCGGTGCCCGGCTCGTCGGGATCGACGAGGCGATCGAGATGATCGACGTCGGCGGGGCGGCGCTGCTCGGTGCCGCCGCGCGAAACGCGGCAGGCGTCGCGGCCGTGGCGAGCCCGGACCATTACCAACAGCTCGTGAACGAGATCCGCGAGCACGGCAGCGTGACGACGGAGTTCCGCGCCCGCCTCGCCGCGGACGCGTTCGGGACGATCGCCGCCTACTACGCGGAGATCGCGGCGTACCTCAACCAGATCTCGGGGAACCAGTTCCCGGGCCGGCTCGCGCTCGTCCTCGAGAAGGTCGACGACCTGCGTTATGGCGAGAATCCCCACCAGCGCGCGGCGTTCTACGCCGATGCGCACTCGCCGCTGCCGGTGACCGCGTCGGAGCGCCCGACGATCGCC
>Ga0070699_100005108_pt1 | contig 11546 bp, 10 predicted proteins | sample KBSK1503metaG_FD_65473 | JGI IMG/M metagenome (GOLD analysis project Ga0070699, IMG submission 65473) | Corn, switchgrass and miscanthus rhizosphere microbial communities from Kellogg Biological Station, Michigan, USA - KBS K1-50-3 metaG | ecosystem: Host-associated > Plants > Roots >...
TCCGGAGGAATTGAAGCTGCTCGCGCGCAAGCGGGCGTCGGGCAGGCTCAACGACATGGTCGAAAACCTCGAACGGGACGCGATCCGGGAGGGTCTGGTGCGAACCGGTTACAACAAGAGTCGACTCGCTCGAGATCTGGGGATCAGCCGATCCAATCTGATCCTCAAGATCGCCAAGTACGGGCTCGAGCCGGGCAGCACCAACGGCAACGATGAGTCAGCCACGGCCTGAGCGGAGCGCACCCGGTCAAGCGGGCCGGGTTGCCGCCTCGTTTCGACAGGATTTCCTCAACCGACCCGACGGCACCTCGCTCTATTTCCAGCTCTGGGGCGAGGGGGATCCGGCGATCGTGCTCTGCGACGGCCTGGGCTGCGACGGTTTCGCCTGGAAATACCTGCTCGCCGATCTGAGCGCCCATCATCGCGTCCTGCGCTGGCACTACCGCGGCCACGGCAGGTCGAGCGTTCCCACCGACCCTGCCCGGATCGGAATGGCCCACAACTGCGAAGACCTGCTTCATCTGATGGACGCCGCCGGCCTGGAGCAGGCGGTGATCTTCGGGCATTCGATGGGCGTGCAGGTCGCGCTCGAGTTTCATCGAAGATATTGGGATCGGGTGCTGGCGCTGGTGCTGATCTGCGGCTCCTACGGCAACCCGCTCGACACCGTGCACGATGCGCCGATGCTGAAGAACACCTTTCCCCTCCTGCGCGGACTGGTGGAGCGCTTCCCAAACCTGGCTTCCCGACTGGTCGGGCCGCTGCTCAAGACCGAGCTCGCGATGCAGGTGGTGATTTCGATGGAGCTCAACCCCAAGATGCTCCATCGCAAGGATATCGTCCCTTATTTCGACCACTTGGCACGGATGGACCCGCGGGTCTTCGTCCGGACGCTCGACTCGCTTGCCGAGCACAGCGCCTGGACCCATCTAAGTGACGTCGATGTGCCAACGCTGATCATCAGCGGTGAAAACGACCGATTTACCCCCAGCTGGCTGTCACATCGTATGGCGGAAAGGGTGCCTGGGGCGCAATTTATGATAGTTCCTCAGGGAAGCCACACTGCGCCGCTCGAAGAGCCCGAGCTTATCTGGCGGAAGGTGGCACAGTTCCTTCAAGAGCAGGCAGCGCCCGAACTCAAATGATCTCTCGCGAAAAAATCAGGAATGTCGCAATCGTCGCCCACGTCGACCACGGGAAGACCACCCTGGTGGACTTCATGCTCCGGCAGGCCGGGGTCTTTCGCAGCAATGAAACGGTCATCGATCGGGTGATGGATTCGAACGATCTCGAGCGGGAGAAGGGAATCACCATCCTGGCGAAGAACACCGCGGTGCAATACCGCGGCCATCACATCAACATCGTGGATACCCCCGGCCACGCCGACTTCGGCGGGGAAGTCGAGCGCGGCCTGCGGCTGGTCGACGGCGTGCTCCTCCTCGTGGACGCGGCCGAAGGCCCCCTTCCCCAGACGCGGTTCGTGCTCAGCAAGGCACTCGCCATGGGCCTTCGCACGGTGGTGGTGATCAACAAGATCGATCGGCAGGACGCCAGGCCCAAGGAAGTCCTGGATGCCGTCTATTCCCTCTACATCGATCTCGGAGCCGACGACACCCAGCTGAACTTCCCCGTCCTCTACGCGGTCGCGCGAATGGGGCAGGCCTCGCCGCAGCTCGAGGTCCCGGGCACGGATCTGCAGCCGCTCTTCGACGCGATCCTGGAGCACATCCCCGCTCCGTCGTCCGGCGACGGCGACATCCTCCAGCTCCTGGTGGACAACCTCGACTACGACGACTACGTGGGCCGCCTGGCGATCGGCCGTGTGCACGCGGGTCGGATCGCCCAGAACATGCCGGTGTCGGTGATCCGCGACGGGGGAAAGGTCGAGCAGGGCAAGGTCTTTCGCCTGTACGGCTTCCAGGGGCTCAAGCGGACGGAGATCCAGGACGCGGGCCCCGGCGAAATCGTCAGCGTCGCGGGGATGGAGGGTTTGTCCATCGGCGATACGATCTCGGATCCGGAAAATCCGCGCGCACTGCCCCGCATCGTCGTCGACGAACCGACGATGATGATGATCTTCCGCGTCAACGACGGGCCGTTCGCGGGCCGCGAGGGCAAGTACGTCACCTCCCGCAACCTCCGCGAGCGGCTCTACAAGGAGTCCTACAAGAACGTCTCCATCCGCGTCGAAGACACCAGCACCCCGGACGCGTTCCGGGTGGTTGGACGTGGCGAGCTCCAGCTTGCGGTGATCATTGAAAACATGCGGCGCGATGGATACGAGCTGACCGCATCGAATCCGGAACCGGTGACCCGGACCATCGAAGGCGTCCTCTACGAACCGGTCGAGCTGCTGGTCTGCGATCTTCCGGATGCCTATGTCGGGACGATCACCGAGCGCCTCGGACCCCGCAAGGGTCGGATGATCGACCTTGCTCCTCTGGGGTCCGGCCGGTCGCGCCTGCAGTTTCGAATTCCGGCCCGCGGGCTGGTGGGGTTTCGCGGGGACTACCTGACCCTCACCCGCGGCGAGGGGATCATGAGCAGTCAGTTCGACGGCTATGCGCCCTGGTTCGGGCCCATTCCCAAACGGTCCAGCGGAGCGATCATCTCCGACCGCACCGGCACCACCGTGCCCTACGCCCTGTTCAGCATCCAGGAGCGGGGCTCGCTCTTCGTCGGCTCCGGCGTCGAAGTGTACCAGGGGATGATCATCGGCGAGCACGCCCATCCCTCCGACCTCAACGTGAACGCCTGCCGCGAAAAGAAGCTCACCAACATCCGGGCGGCGAACCGCGACGAAAACGTGATCCTCACCCCGCCGGTGGAGATGACGCTGGAAAAGTCGCTGGAGTGGATCGCCGAGGACGAGTTGGTCGAGGTGACCCCGAAATCGGTTCGTTTGCGCAAGCGGCTCCTCTCCACCACCGACCGCTACAAGGCCGATCGCGAGCGGAAGCGGGACCTGGAAGTCAGAAGCTGAGCACGGTGGTCCTCTCTCCCCCGGCGTGATAGACGAGCCCTCCTTTCCGAAGCGGGAGGGGTTCGGGCTTTGTCGTTCCCATTCAAGGCGGAGGGCAGATGAGCTACGCGGCGGCGCTGTTGCTCTATGTGTTTTTGGCGCAGGCGGACAACCGGGACCAGCCGCTGGGGACGGAACCCTGGGGAGCGGACGTCTTCCGCGCGCGCCGGAACCAGCTGATGAGCCAGATGAAGACGGGCGTCGGCCTGGTGCTCTCGGCTGACCGGGTCGACTACGAGGGGCAGGCCCGACAGGACCCCAACTTCCTCTACCTCACCGGATTGCCGGACGAGTCGGGCGCGGTCCTCCTCCTCTCGCCCCAGGACGCCAAACGCGACGCGCTCTATCTTCAGTCGGCCATTCCGGAGAGAGATCGCTGGACCGGTTATCGCGCCTCGCTGCCCAACCGCACGCTGGAGGCGCGGCTTGGGTTCGAGCTGATCCGGCGCATCGATCCGGTGGGGAGCGGCGCCCTCGGCTACACCCTCTCCTATCGGGTCCACCGCTGGCACGACATGCACTTCTTCGGCCCGATCGTCGGCTACAGCAGCGATTTGCCCAAGGTGCTCGACATCTACTCGAAGACCAGCGCGCGGATCCCGGGAGCGCGCGTCGTGGACTCGACCGCGCTGATCGCCAAGATGCGGATGGTCAAGGAGCCGCGCGAGATCGAGAAGATCAGCCGGGCGACCGACATCGCCGTGCTCGGCCATCTCGAGGCCATCCGCCGGGTCCGCCCGGGGATGCGCGAATGGGAGCTGAAGCAGATCCTCGAAGATACTTTTCGTCGGAATGGCTCGCGGCGCAACGCCTATCCTTCGATCGTCGGCGCGGGTCCGGATGGGTGCGTGCTCCACTACCCGAAGGACGATCGGGTGATCCAGGACGGGGAGCTGGTGCTGATCGACGCCGGCGCCGAATTCGATCTCTATGCCTCGGACGTCACCCGGACCTTTCCCGCCAACGGCAAGTTCTCCCCCGAGCAGCGCCGCGTCTATGATGCTGTTCTTCGCGCCCAGCAGGCGGCGATGGATCGAATCCGCCCAGGCGCCACCTGGGACGAGCTCTCCGACGTCGCCTCCAAGGTGCTCGCCGACGCCGGCTACTACGACTACTTCATCCATGGCCTGGGCCATCCGGTGGGCCTCGAGGTCCACGACGCCAACTTGCCCGACGTTCCCCTGGCCGAGGGAATGGTGATCACCATGGAGCCCGGGGTCTACATCCCGGGCAAGAGAATCGGCGTCCGCATCGAGGACATGATTCTCGTCACCAAGAACGGCTACAAGAACCTCAGCGAAAAGCTTCCTCGAGATGCGGACGCGATCGAGAAACTGATGGCCGAGGCGCGTCGGTAGGACCGTCGCGCCTTAGGCCACTCGAAGGCCGCCGCTTCAGGACGCGCCGCTTCGCGACGCACCAGCAGGCTGCTGAAAAGCCGGGGCTAGTTGGTCTTCTTGCCCTTGTCGATGATCTGCGCGTAGTAGTCCTGAAGCTTGGCGCCGTTTTTGAGCGCGTCATCGGCCTTCTTGATCTCCTCGTCGATGATCACCTTGAACTTCTCGATCGCCTGAGCGCCGACGAGATAACGCCCATTGATGAAAAAGCCGGGCGTCCCTCTGACGCCCAGTTTCTGCATCAGCGCCTTGTTGTCGGCCAATTGCTGCTTGCAGCCTTCGCTGTCCATATCGGCCTTGAACTTGGCCATGTTCAGCTTCAGCTCCTTGGCAAAGCTTTCCATCGCCTGTTGGCTCAGATTGTCGGGGCGCGCGCCGTTTCCGCTCCACCCCTTCTCCCAGACCAGCTTCTCCATCGGGGCGGCCTTCCCCTGCTTCTGCGCCGCACAGACGGCCAGCGCCGGGGTCGTCGCGGTGTCGGGGTGAACGACAAACTGCTTGTAGACAATCTTCAAATCCTTTCCGTAATCCTTTTGCAGCTGTTCCAGGGTCGAACCGACCCTGCGGCAGAAGGGTCAAGCAAAGTCCGAGGCTTCGACCAGGGTGACCTTGGCCGTTTCCGGTCCAACGTAGGGATCGCCGTCGATGGGGACCGCGTAGACGGTCTTGGTGTCCGGTTCGGGGGGAAGCTGCGGTCTCGCCGGCAGTCTGGGCGCGTCGAGCTTCTTCTCGATCCGCTCCAGCCGACTCACCACATCGTCGAGCTTCTTCGTCTCTGCGTCGTCGCGTCTGCCGCAGGCCGCGGCCGCCAGCAGCAGCGCACCCACGAACAGCTGTTTTAGACTTCCAACTCGCACGGGTTGATCCTCCTTGAATTGCCTGTTTCGATCCCCCGTCCCGCGGCCGGTTCTAACACAGTTTCGCCGCGTCCCTGGACCGGAGGCTATATTGAGCCGACTCTCATACCGTTTTCCGGAAGGAATTCAAGGCCTCGATGTCCCTCGAACGCGCGCGAAAATCCGTTCAGAAGCTGCGCCAGATTGCGTCCGGAGAAATCCGGCTTTCCGCGCCCGCTCTCTCCATCGAGCCGGAAGTTGCGCTGCAGCTGTTTCACTCGCAGCTTCTCTGCCGACTGATCGATGTGGAGTCGCACGAGCTCCGCGCTCGAAACCAGGGGCACTACACCATCTGCAGCGCGGGGCACGAAGGCAACGCCGTTCTGGGCAGACTGACGAAGACGAGCGATCCGGCGCTGCTCCACTACCGCAGCGGGGCGCTCTTCCTGGAGCGGGCAAGGCAACGCCCGGATGTAGACCCGGTCGAGGAGCTGCTTCTCTCCCTCACCGCCTCCGCGGACGATCCGATTTCCGGCGGTCGGCACAAGGTGTTCGGCAGCGTACCGCTCGGAATTCCGCCGCAGACGAGCACCATCGCATCCCACCTTCCCAAATCGGTCGGGATGGCGGTGGCCATCGATCGCTCGACCCGGATGGGCGTTGGATCGCAGGTTGCCCCGGACGCGATCGTCCTTTGCTCTTTCGGCGACGCCTCAGTCAACCACTCGACGGCGCAGGGCGCCTTCAACGCCGCCGGTTGGGCCGCCTTCCAGAAGCTGCCGGTGCCCATCGTCTTCGTCTGCGAGGACAACGGAATGGGAATCTCCGTACGCACCCCGACCGGATGGATCGAGGCGCGGATGAAGTCGATGCCTGGGGTGCACTATGTCTCGGCGGACGGCACCGACCTGAGCAGCGCCTGGCACACCTGCGCCGCCGCGATCGACCTTTGCCGATCCAGGCGGGTCCCGGTTTTCCTGCATCTGAGATGCGTGCGCGTCTGGGGCCACGCGGGAAGCGATGCGGACACCGAATACCGGAGCCCGGAGGAGATCCTGGCGGCGGAACAGCGCGATCCGGTCGCGATTTCCGCGCAGGTGCTCCTGGACGCCGGGGTGCTGAGCGGCGAGCAGCTTGGGACGATGATCAGCCAGGAGCAGGCGCGCGTGCTGGAGGCCTCGGCGAAGGCCGTCCGCCGGCCGAAGCTGACGACCCGGCAGGCGATCATGGAATCGATTGCGCCCTCCCGCCCCGAGCTGGTCGCTGCCGAAGCCAGGCGCACCGGCTACGCCCCGCTGCCGGAGGACGCGGATCGCCCTCGCCCACTGGGCCAGGCGATTCGCAGCGGGCTGTCGGACTTGATGCGCAAATACCCCGAGCTTCTGGTCTTCGGGGAGGACGTGGCGCAAAAAGGCGGCGTCTACGGAGTGACCCTGGGGCTGTGGCGCACTTTCGGGCCGGGCCGCGTGTTCAACACGCTGCTGGATGAACAGACGATCCTCGGCCTGGCGATCGGGGCCAGTCAGATCGGATTGCTTCCCGTCCCGGAGATTCAGTTCCTCGCCTATCTGCACAATGCGGAGGATCAGCTCCGGGGAGAGGCGGCCACCCTTTCCTTCTTCTCGCGGGGTCAGCTGAAAAACCCGATCGTGATCCGCCTGCCCGGTCTGGGATACCAGAAGGGCTTCGGGGGTCATTTTCACAACGACAACAGCCTGGCGGTGCTGCGCGACCTCCCCGGGGTGATCGTGGCAGTGCCTTCGCGCGGCGATGATGCCGTAAAGATGCTGCGCACCTGCCTCGCTGCGGCCAAAGTCGATGGACGGATTTGCGTCTTCGTCGAGCCGATCGCGCTGTATCCGACCCGGGATCTCGAGCCGGGGGACGGGAAGTGGAGCTTCGCTTTTCCGGCGCAGGAGGAGGCGATCGATCTCGGAGAGGTGGGCGTCTACGGAGCGGACGATCGGGATCTTCTCGTCCTCACCTACGGCAACGGCGTGCCGATGAGCCTTCGCGTCCGCGATCGCCTGGCCAAGGCAGGGATTGGGGCGCGGATCCTCGACCTTCGCTGGCTGGCCCCTCTGCCGGAGACGGCGATCCGGACGCATGCAGGGCAGGTGCCTCGCGTGCTCTGCGTCGATGAGTGCCGCCGCTCGGCAAACGTCTCCGAGGCGATCGCGACCTGTCTTTTTGAGGACCCGAAGCGCAAGGGCGTGCGGTTCAGCCGGGTGACCGCCGCCGATTCATTTACTCCCCTGGCTGACGCTTCCCGGCTTGTATTGCCCGACGAGGACGAGATACATCGGGCCGCCTTGAATTTGTTGGGCTGAGGGGAAGCCCTGCATAAACCCAGGCTCGCGCGTTCGGATCGAATTGCGGTCCTGCTTGATCGCGTTGCTATAGGCCTCCGGTCGGGTAAAGACCCAAGCGATCCTCTCGATCATGGTCGGGACCATGACCATCCCTTTCATGCCGAGGGCCTGGGCCATCAAGACTCCCCGACGCAGCTTTCAAGGTGACGGCTTGAGCCATCACTTTTCCACGGCCCTCCTTGGTGCTGATGGCTTGCGCCATCAAAGATTCCCAACGCTGCTTCAGGGTGATGGCTTGCGCCATCAAAGATTTCCAATGCTGCTTCAGGGTGATGGCTTGAGCCATCAAAAACTCCCAACGCTGCTTTAGGGTGATGGCTTGAGCCATCACTTATCCACAGCCCTCCTTCGTCCTGATGGCTTGGGCCATCAAAAATTCCCAACGCTGCTTCAGGGTGATGGCTTGAGCCATCACTTATCCACAGTGCCTCCTTCGCCCTGATGGCCTCGGCCTGGGCCATCCCCCCACAAGCCAATGGCCTGGCCGGTTCGCGCCGACCCGGGCCTCGATCGAAAGCTCACTTTTCCGACCGGTTTCTGCGCGCCATCCGACGTGGCACGCCCCCTTGGTTCTACGTCTGAAAACGAATTTGGATCGGCTCCTCTTCGGTGGTCGAGCCGTCCCCGTCCGACTGCCAGGAATTCTGCGAACTGTACGACATTTAGGTGCCGCGGGGACCCGAAATGTCGGGCAGTTCGTCCAAATAAGCAGGGCCGCAAGACGTATCGGAGTGGCGTGCCCCTGTCTCCCTCGAACTGTTCGAAGACATTTGGACGCAAGTGGGTTCCGTTTCGCTGGGGAGGGCATGCGGCAGCGGCCACGGTCTCGGACTTCAACGGATTCCTGCCCCATGAGGGGGTCGGCGCCATACATCGATGCCTGGCCGGTGTAACGTTACACGCCGAGGCAGCGATTCGAATCGAAGCTCCGGACGCTAGAGATGGAACGTTCCATCTTCGCGGCCTCGAGCAAATCCGGCGTGAGCTGCTCCGTTGGGACGCCGTTTGCAACCTTGGAAATGCTTCCTAACGCCGAGAGTCGGGACCGCATCGAGAGCTGGGCGCGGTGTAACGTTACATGCTGAGGCGGCGATTCGAACTGAGCTCGAACGCCGAAGATGGAACGTTCCATCTTCGGGCTCCGATCGAAATCGACATGTGGGGGTAACACCACACATCAGCGGCGGGCCGGTGTAACGTTACACGCTGAGCCTGAGCCTGGGCCATCAGCCCGTCGGAGCCGGATGTTCGTATTGCATCCCAGTGTTTGACCCAGCTAAACCGCCTCGCTACCTTGCGCGCGCCTGGAGGAGTAAATGAAGGATTCGATGTGGGCCCTGGTCTACGACCGGACCAAGGATGCCTGGGAAAAGTCCAAGGGGCTTCGCCGTGAGCAAGTGGAAAGGCCGTACCTGGATCCTTCCCGCGATTACCGGGACGCCGCCAAAGTCCTGATTCGGCCCAAGCTCGCCGGGTTTTGCGGATCGGACCGCGGCATCTGGTTCCGGCGGGCGTTCAAGGACATGATCTACGGCTCGCTGGACGCCGAGAAGAGCAACATCCGGGTGATCGGCCACGAGCTGTTGGGCGAGGTGGTCGAAGTGGGCCCCGAGGCCGCCCGCGAATACGGCTTCAAGCCCGGCGACATCGTCTCGGCGGAAAGCCACATCTTCTGCGGAACTTGTTACCAGTGCCGGATGGGCGACTCCCACGTCTGCGTCACGAACCTAATCATGGGAATCAGCACGGACGGCTGCTTCGCCGAATACGTGAAGCTGCCCGGCGCCGAGCTGTGGACCACCGATCCGAAAAAGATCCGCCCCGAGGTCGCCGCGCTCCAGGAGCCGTTTGGCAACGCCGTTCACGCCTGCACCAAGGTCAACCTGCGCGGCAAGACGGTGGCGATCATCGGCTGCGGCACGATCGGGTTGTTCGCGATCGCAATTGCCAAGGCGCTCGGCGCGATCAAGGTGATCGGCGTGGAGCCGGTCGAGAGCAATCAGGTGATGGCCAAGGCCTTCGGCGCGGACGCGATCGTCGTCCCTACCAGGAAAGACCAGGTCTCCTACGATCACGACGAGGCGATCACCCGTGAAATCCACCGCCTGACCGAAGGCGTCGGCGTCGACGTGGCGCTCGAGATGTCGGGATCGAACGCGGCCCTGAACACGGCGATCTCCGGCGTTCGCCGCGGGGGCCACGTGATTCTCTTCGGCCTGAAGAGCGGCGACGCGGTGATCGAAGACTTCGATCGGGTGATCGTGGACGGGATCAGCCTGCACTCCGTGGTTGGGCGCCGGATTTTCGAGACCTGGCACATCACCCGCAACTTGTTGGAGTCGCGCGACCCCAACATCCACGACCTGATCTGGAACGTGATGTTGAATCGCGGCGAAGGAACGATCGCCAGCTTCGCCGAGTTCGATCGGGACGGGTTCGAGCAGCAGATCAATTCGAAGCCCAAGGTCCTGCTGCGGCTCAACGGATAGCAACGAACGGAGGCAATCATGTTCTCGGCGCGCTCGCAGGATGTGATCGGCGCTCAGCTCAAGGAAATCCGGAGCGCCGGCACCTGGAAAGAGGAACGCCAGATCGCTTCTCCTCAGGGAGTCGAGATCACCGTGGGAGGCCGGCGCGTACTGAACTTCTGCGCGAACAACTACCTCGGCCTCTCCAACCACCCCGAGGTCGTGGCCGCGGCCAGGCGGGCCATCGGCGAGCGAGGCTACGGGCTCTCCAGCGTTCGCTTCATCTGCGGCACTCAGGATTCGCACCGCGACCTCGAGCACAAGCTCGCCGAGTTCTTCGTCCATGACGATTCGATCCTCTTCGGCTCCTGCTTCGACGCCAACGGCGGGGTCTTCGAGGCGCTCCTCGGGGAGCAGGACGCGATCATCTCCGACGCGCTGAACCATGCGTCGATCATCGACGGCGTCCGCCTCTGCAAGGCGCAGCGCTACCGATATCCGAACGGCGACATGGCCGAGCTGGAGAAAATCCTGGAAACGACCCGGACGGCCCGGCTGCGGATGGTGGTCACCGACGGCGTCTTCTCCATGGATGGAAATCTGGCGCAGCTGGATCGGATCTGCGAGCTCGCGGAAAAGCACGATGCCCTGGTGATGGTCGACGATTCGCACGCCTCCGGTTTCATCGGGAAGACCGGCCGCGGAACGCCGGAGCACTTCGGGGTGATCGGCAAGGTCGATGTGCTCAGCTCCACCCTCGGCAAGGCGTTGGGCGGCGCGTCCGGCGGCTTCATCGCGGCCCGCCAGGAGATCGTCGATCTCCTCCGCCAACGAGCCCGCCCGTATTTGTTTTCCAACACGCTGGCGCCGATCATCGTGGGCGCGAGCATGCGGGTGCTGGAGCTGCTCTCCAGCACCACCCAGCTGCGCGACCGGCTGATGGAAAATGCCCGGGTGTTCCGCGAGCGGATGACGGCGGCGGGCTTCGAGATCAAGCCCGGGTTCCATCCGATCGTGCCGATCATGATCGGCGACGCGCGGGTGGCCTCGGCGATGGCCCAGGATCTGTTGGAACGGGGAATCTACGTGATCGGGTTCAGCTACCCGGTGGTGCCCAGGGGCCAGGCGCGGATCCGCGTGCAACTTTCGGCGGAGCATCGGCCGGAGCACATCGATCGCGCAATCGACGCCTTCGTCTCGGTGGCCCGCGCCCATCGGCTGATACCGACGTAAACGGCGTTCGGCCCTCCTTGCGGCTTGGTGCCAACTGCGCCATAAGCGCGCCTAGAGGCGCCGGGTGGCTCGGCCGGAGTGGCGTCCGCTTTCGTCGATAAGGAGAGCCCCATGGAAGATCACAACCCTTTTGCCATTGCGAAGGCGCAGTTCGAACGGTTCGCCGATGCGCTCGACCTCGAGCGGGGTCTTCGCGACGTTCTTCGCCAACCCAAGCG
>Ga0070699_100005109_pt1 | contig 11540 bp, 16 predicted proteins | sample KBSK1503metaG_FD_65473 | JGI IMG/M metagenome (GOLD analysis project Ga0070699, IMG submission 65473) | Corn, switchgrass and miscanthus rhizosphere microbial communities from Kellogg Biological Station, Michigan, USA - KBS K1-50-3 metaG | ecosystem: Host-associated > Plants > Roots >...
CCCATGATGAAGGCCACCGGGTAGCCCAGGAAAATGACGAAAAACATCGACACGAACATGATCATGGCGAGGTGATCGGCCAGCCAGTCGAGCACGAGATGGACCTCCTCTCGGTCTGGACTAGCGCATGTCCCGGCAAAGTGGGCACAGGTTCGCCGTCAAGGACATGCGCCGCTCAATAGTTCTAGAGCGCGTAGCGATTCTGCAGGAACGGGGCGCGCTTTAGACCTCCGTGATCACGCCGCCGATCTGCAGATTGACTTCCTTCGCGGGCAGCCGACCGAACAGGAAGACGATCACCCGCAACAGCACACTCAGGATGCCGAACACCACAAGCCAGAGACCGGCGGCATAAATGCCCTTGATGATCCAGCGATGGGTCAAGCCGACCGTGCTGTCGGACTGCTCGCCGATGCGGTAGGACGCCTCGACGAAGTCGATGCTGTAGTACGAGACGAGAGCCATGTAGGGCAGCGCGAGCACCAGGCAGCCGATCAGTTCCACCCAAGCCCTGCCGCGATACGTCATCCGCTCGGTGAAGGAGTCGACCTCCCTGCCTCCCCTGGCCCGCTTGCCCTGCGGCCATGGCCTCACCGACATCGCGCGCCGCAATCCCTTCACCCCGCGCGCCGGATGCGGATGCGAGGCGCGCAGGCACCAGCATCGGTATCTCGTGGCCGCGGCAAATCCCGCTCACCGGCGGTTGGGTGGCGCAGCCCCAGGCCGCGCCCGGCGTCTGCTTACTTGCTGCTCAGATAGGTCGGCTTGACGACTTGCGCGTCGCCCCAGATGGCGTACTTCTTGCGGAAGTCGAGGTAGTGGTCGGCGACTTTCTTGAAGGTCGCATCCCTGGCCGACTCGTCCCTGATCACCTCGAGCCACGCCTTCTCGAAGGCGGCTAGATCTTCGTCGCTCCAGCGCTTGATCTGCACCTTGTACTTGTCGCGCATCTCGGCCATGACGCCGAACTGCATCGCCTCGCTCTCGGCGTAGGTGTGCGCCACCTGGGCCTTGCCGGCGACCTCGATCATCGCCTTGTAGTGGTCGGGCAACGCATCCCACTCCTTCTTGTTCATCAGGAACTCGCTGCAGGAGACGAGCTGGTGCCAGCCGGGGAAGTAGTTGAACTTGGCGATTTGGTGAAAGCCCAGCTTGAGGTCCATGGTGGGCATCGAGAACTCGGTGGCGTCGATGACGCCGCGCTCCAATGCCTGGTAGATGTCGGCCGCGGCCAGCAGCTGCGTCGAGACGCCGAGCTTCTGCATCACTTGGGCGCCGAGGCCGAAGAAGCGCATCTTCAGGCCTTTCAGCTCGTCGATTGACTTGATCTCGCTACGAAACCAACCCGACGTCTCGGGGCCGATACAAACGGGGTCTCACCCCTGTCAAAAGGTTTCGGTGGAGCGGCACACGTTTGAACGGTCAGATCACCGGACGCAAGGGCAAGCCGCGCAGTGGATGGAGAAGGGAAAGATGACGGGGCTGCTCGAGCGACACATTGCGGTGGTCACCGGTGGCGGGTCTGGCATCGGCCGCGCGATCGCGCTGGGCTATGCGAGGGAGGGAGCACAAGTTGCTGTGCTCGACGCCGACGGCGACACGGCGGCCGCGACGGTGAAGACCATCACGGGAGCCGGCGGCAAGGCCTTGAGCTTGAAGCTCGACGTCACCGAGCGCGACAAGTGCCGCGAGGTTGCCGCACAGATCGGCGCGACGATCGGCCAAGTCTCGATCCTGGTCAACAATGCCGGCATCAACCGCCGCAACGCCTTCACCGCGGACCCTGAAGCGGTGCTCAAGGACTGGCAGGACATCATGGCGGTCAACCTCAACGGCGTGTTCAACGTGACCCATGCCTTTCTGACACAGCTGCGCGCGACGAGGGGCCGGATTGTCAACATCGGTTCGATCCAGTCTTTCGTTCACGTGCGGACGCCCAACTCGCCCGCCTACACCACCTCGAAGCACGGGGTGCTTGGCTTCACCCGCGCGCTGGCGGCGGAGCTCGGCAAGGATGGGGTGCGGGTCAACGCCATCGGCCCCGGCCTGATCGAGACGCCGCTCAACGAGAAGGTGCGCGCCAACAATCCCGAGCTGGTGAAGATCTTCATGGATCACACTCCGCTCGGCCGCACCGGAAAGCCCGAGGACATCGTCGGGCCGGCGATCTTCCTCGCCTCCGACCTCTCGGCCTACGTCACCGGCTCGATCGTCATGGCTGATGGCGGTTACCGATCGATTTAGCGATAGCGCCGCCGAAGAGACGCGTTAGACCGCTTATGCTGAGAATCCAGAGCCGCCTGCTCGCGATTCGCGATCTCGGCCTCGCAACGGGGTCCCCGCGACGCAAGCGTCGCGTGCAGCACATGCACAGAGTGTGGTCGTGCTGGATGTTTTCCTCAGCGGGGACCCAGGCGGATAGGCGCGGGCAGGCCTTCGGGCAGTTTGCCAGCCGCGTGGAGTGCAGCCTGCATCGCGATGATATAGCCGTACGGCCCGAGGCCAGCGATAACGGCTCTGACGGCGGACGAGAGTTTTGAATGTCGATGGAGCTCGTCGCGCGCGTGGATATTCGAGATGTGCACTTCGAAGATCGGACCCTCGAAGGCCTTCAATGCGTCGAGCAGCGCGACCGATGTGAACGAGTACCCCGCGGGATTGATGATAATCGCGTCGGCCTCCTCGCGCGCCGATTGAATGAGATCGACCAGCACTCCTTCATGGTTCGACTGGTGAAACGACAGCTGCACGCCCGCGAACCTTGCAAATTCCTCGCAGCTTGCCTTGATCGCAGCAAGGGTGGTGGGCCCGTAGATGTGCGGCTCACGCACGCCGAGTAGGTTGAGGTTCGGCCCGTTCAGGATCATCAATCGCATTGTGGTCCTTTCCGCGAAGGCGTGGTCCCCCACGATATCACGCCCTTACCCTCGTGGCGTTTGGAGCACAATAAAAGACGACCGCGCTCCTGGTCCGATCTTTTCGTTCCCGCCGCGCATTGGCGCTCGGGTTTTGCCGCACCCGATAACTCGCAAATACAGCTGAGCGGCTCTTTTGCAGCTACGTCGTTCCTTCTATCCTTGGCTAGGTCTGCGAGCGACGCAGCATTAGTTTGAACGCCGATGAGCGATTCAGGCTCTTCCCATGCCGCGCAACCAACCTCTGCCGGCGCTACCCACGCCGACATGCAGGCGGTTGTCGTGATCCACGGCATGGGCGAGCAGCGCCCGATGGACACGATAAAAGCCTTCGTGAAAGCGGTGTGGGAGACCGACGCGGTCATCACCGCCAACAAGCTGCCGCATCCGACCCAAGTCTGGAGCAAGCCCGATATCCGCACGGGATCCCTCGAGCTGCGCCGCATCACCACGCGCGAAAGCATTGCGAGCGCGTCGTTTCCCCATGGCGTGCGAACCGATTTTTACGAGCTCTACTGGGCCGATCTGACCGCCGGTTCGACCTGGGACCAATTCACCGGCTGGGTTCGCGGGCTCCTGCTGCGGCCAGTCAGCCGGGTCCCTCCCGACGTCAGATCGGCGTGGGTCGTGTTGTGGATCGCAACGCTTGCCGTCATCGCGCTCGCAGGCCTTGCCGCAGTGCCGGCTGATGCTTGGCGCAAGATCGGTGCGGGCTGGCTGGCGGATTGGCATTGGCTGTTGGCGGCCGTCGCTGCCGCGTTGGCAATGTGGCTGCACAAAACAGCGACCGCGACCTTCGGGCGCGTCGTCCGTTACACCAAAGCCGATCCCGACAACATCGCCGCCCGGCAGGCGGTGCGCGAGCGCGGCCTCAAACTCCTGAATTCGCTGCACGAGGGCAACTACTACAAGCGCATCGTCATCGTCTCGCACAGCCTCGGCACCATGCTCGCGCACGATCTTCTGAGCTATTTCTGGGCGCAACGCCAGGCGCCGCGAAGAATTGCCGAGTCCTCGCCAGAATTCGACGCGTTGTGCGAGCTCGAACGAGCCGCGGCGGCAGTCGATCTAAATCCCATGGCGGCGGCCCTCGATCAGTATTATGCGGCGCAGCGCCGCCTGCGCGTTGCCCTTGCCGCCCGGCCGGCGCCCCCTGCGCACGATCCGCAGACCACGCCCGATCCGCGCTGGCTGATCACGGATTTCGTCACGCTCGGAAGCCCGCTCGCGCACGCAGAGTTCTTGATCGCCGCGAGCGCCGAAGATCTCGCCAGACGCAAATTCGAGCGCGAGCTTCCCCAGTCGCCGCCGCTGCGCGAGGACCTCGACCCGAACGTGTTCCGGCTCGCCCAGGCGACGGGTAAGCTCCCGGTCGGCGCCGATTTCAAAACCAGCAAGCTGATCAGCTTTCCCCCGCCCTCCGCGCCGCATGTCTGGGAGGTGCATCACGCCGCGCCGTTCGCGGTCGTGCGCTGGATCAACGTTTACGACACGGCTTCGCTCGTCTTCCGGGGCGACATTATCGGCGGACCATTGGCGAGCGAATTCGGCCCGGCGATCATCGACATCGACTTGAAGTCGTTGCGCGGGCAGTCCCACTCCTTCACGCACACCAAGTATTGGGCGATCGACGGCGAGCCGACCCACATCGACGTCTTGCGAAGCGCGGTCAATCTGCTCGACGAGCCCGGCAGTATCAATCGGAGCGGTTCGCAGCCCTGATCCGTCTCGATCCGTCCCTTGCCTTCCCCGCAGGCTTGGCTTGCGCGCACAGCGCGGTCATCGCGGCGGCTGCGGCGTCGCGGGCGCGCGCGAAAAAGTCGAGCAGCAAGGCAAGCTCCTTGTCGCTGTAGTCCGACAGCGCGGACAAAACGGCGCGCTCCATCGGCTGGAACAGGGGAACGATGACGCGCTCGACCGCGGGCAGGGCGCGCACGAGGATCTTGCGGCGATCGTGCCGGTCACGTTCACGCCGGGCAAAGCCCGCCCGCTCCAGCCGGTCGATCACGCCGGTGATCGCTCCCGTGGTCAGCCCGGTCGCGTCGGCGAGCTCGCCCGCGGTCAGCGGACCGCGTAGCACGACGGAATCCAGACACTCCAGATCGGTGCTGTTGATCCCGAGGCGCTCGGCGACGGCTTGGCTATAAAGCACGCCCTGACCGCTCGCATCGCGCATCGCGCGATTGAGCGCCGCGACCAAGTCGCGCCGGCTCATCCGCCCTGTTGACATCTTTTTGCCATTTTATCTTAGATACTATATATCTTAGTTTATAAGATACATATCCAGCAAAGGATCAAACCATGGAAACCTCCCCGATGGCGAGCAAGAAAGCGCATAGAGGCGTCCCGATGGAGGGAATGCTTGCGAGCTGGTACGCGAAGAATACCGCAAAGCTTGCTGCAGACTTCAAGGCCTGCGGCCGGCGGATCGCCGAGCAGCTGGCGCCGGGGGCCCGCGTGCTCGAAGTGGCGCCTGGCCCCGGCTATCTCGCGGTCGAGCTTGCCAAGCTCGGACGCTATCGGATTACGGGCTTAGACATCAGCCGATCGTTCGTCCGCATGGCAACCGAATATGCAGCCCGGGAGGCAGTCGATGTCGAGTTCCGCCAGGGCGACGCCGCAGCGCTCCCGTTTCCGAACGAGACGTTCGACTTCATCGTCTGTCGCGCGGCATTCAAGAATTTCAGCAATCCCGTCGCCGCGTTGAGCGAAATGCACCGGGTCTTGCGACCGGGTGGCAGAGCGCTGATCATCGACATGCGCAGCGATGCCTCGAACGAGGCGATCGATTTAACGGTCGACGACATGCGTCTTGGCCGTGTCGACGCGTTCCTCACCCGAGCCATTTTCAAGCACATGCTGAGGCGGCGGGCCTATTCCAGGGACGATTTCACACGCATGGCGGCTGCATCGCCATTCGGTCGCGCCGACATCAAGGCGGCCCCGATGGGGTTCGACGTCTGGCTGCGCAAATCGTCCGGCCAGGATCGTGCCGATGCTGCACGCTGAGGGATCAAGCCCTCGACGACCCGATGCTGCGCCGCCCGCTGCTCGGAGCCATCGCCTTGCCGCCGCGTGATGCCATGCCGGCGGGCGGTACGACCCTAGAGGTCGACGACGGTCTTGAAGCCGCCCCATATCATGCGCTTGGCATCGAAGGGCAGCGCCTTCAAGTCCATCATCTTCGCAAGGCGCTTGTCCTTCATCACCTTCGCGTTGATGCGGTCGCGATCGACGCGCGACTTGAAGACGATATAGGAGAAGAACACGGTCTCGCCGTTCTTTTGCTTGACGCTGCGCGGGAAGGACGTTCGCTTTCCCCACTTGACGTCATCGGCAATGCATTCCCGGACCTCCAGCGCGCCGTGCTCGCGCCAGATCTTGGCCGACTTCATCGCCATGCGCCGGTAGGCTGCAAGGTTCTTCTTCGGGACCGGCACGAGAAATCCATCGACGTAGCTCATGCGAATGCTCCGTTGGTCGAGTTTTAAGTCATCGGGTGCACAGCTGGCGCAGGGCCGGGATGAACGAGGCGGATTTTGCGCGTGGTCCCCGTTTGGGGCTGCACGGCCTGCGCTACGTGCCCGTCAATATCAAGCATCGGCAAAGGCTTGCACCCTGACGGACTGGCGACGCCTGCCCCACGTCCCGTGCCCGGCGTCGAACACGCCGGCGCAAGCCGTGCCGCAGTCGGCGCAGCGGCCGTCCGCGGAGAGGTTCCACGCCGTGAGATCGTACCAGTCACGACCGATGAGCGTAGCGCCGCAGCCGTGGCAATACGTGCTCTGGCCCGCGCCATCGTGGATATTGCCGGTATAGACGTAACGCAGACCCGCTTGCATCGCGATGCGCCGTGCGGTCTTCAGCGTCGCCGGCGGCGTCGCCGGCGTGTCCGTCATCTTCCAGTCCGGATGAAACGCGGTGAAGTGCAGCGGCACGTCGGGGCCGAGACGCTCCATCACCCAGCGGCTCTCCGCTTCGATCTCCACGGACGAGTCGTTCTCGCCGGGAATGAGCAGGGTCGTGATCTCGAACCAGACATCGGTCTCGTGCTTGAGGTATTCGAGCGTCTCGAGCACGGGATCAAGCTTGCCCGAGCACAGCGTCTTGTAGAACCCCTCCGTGAATCCCTTGAGGTCGATGTTGGCGGCGTCCATGTGGCGGAAGAATTCGATCCGCGGCTCCGGCGCGATGTAGCCGGCGCTCACCGCCACCGTCTTGATCCCGCGCTCGCGACAAGCCTGCGCAACATCCACCGCGTATTCCAGAAAGATCACGGGATCATTGTAGGTAAATGCGACCGAGCGGCAGCCGCTTCGCACCGCCGCTTGCGCGATCGCCTCGGGCGAGGCGAGGTCCTGGACGCGATCGAGCGCGCGCGCTTTCGAAATGTCCCAGTTCTGGCAGAACTTGCAGGTCAGGTTGCAACCCGCCGTGCCGAACGACAGCACCGGCGTGCCGGGGAGAAAGTGATTGAGCGGCTTCTTCTCGATCGGATCGATGCAAAAGCCGGAGGAGCGGCCGTATGTGGTGAGCAAGATTTGGTCGTTTTGGCGCGCGCGCACGAAGCAAAGGCCACGCTGGCCTTCATGCAACTTGCAATAGCGCGGGCACAGGTCGCACTGGAGACGGCCGTCGTCCAGTCGATGCCAGTAGCGGCCCGGCACGCCCTCGATGATCGATTGATCCATTTTCAAGCCGGCGTAAATTCGGGCGCGATATTATATCCGCATATGTGGGTAGCGGGCGAGGTCGAGGCAACGGTGGAGAAAGCTTCGCAACGCGCGAAAATCCGGCCGCCGGCGGCGGCGGGCCTGTTCTATGCCGGCGATCCGCACCGGCTGCAGGCCACGGTTTCGGAATTGCTCGGCGAGGTCGTGCCATCCGCCAACGTGCTCCCCAAGGCGTTGATCGCACCGCACGCGGGCTATGTCTATTCGGGCCGCGTGGCGGCCGAGGCATTTGCAACATTGCGTGCGAGCGCGCAATCGATCGCGCGCGTGGTGCTGATCGGGCCGGCGCACTTCGTTGCGGTGCGCGGGATCGCCGCCCCGACCGTCGATGGCTTCGAAACGCCGCTTGGTTGCGTGCCGGTGGACCGCCATGCGCTGTCCGCCATCGCCGACCTGCCTTTCGTCATTGCGACTGACGCCCCGCACGCACCCGAGCATTCGCTCGAAGTCGAGCTCCCCTTCCTGCAAGCGCTGTTGCCTAACTTCGCGGTGGTGCCGCTGGTGATCGGCGACGCCGCGCCGCAACACGTCGCCGAGGTGCTGCGGCGGCTCTGGGGCGGGCCGGAAACGCTGATCGTGGTCAGCTCCGATCTGTCGCACTATCACGACTATGATACGGCGCGCCGCCTCGATGCCGCCACCGCCGCCGCGATCGAACGCGGCGATTGGGAAAGCCTCGGCCCCAACCAAGCCTGCGGGTATCTCGCGGTGGCCGGCCTCTTGGTGGAGGCGGGCCGCCGCCGCCTCACGCCGCAGCGGCTTTCCTTGTGCAACTCGGGGGACACCGCGGGGTCGCGTGATCGGGTGGTCGGCTACGGCGCCTGGGCGGTCGAGCAAACGGGTGCGGCGGCTTGAGCCGCCGGATAAGGCACCGCAACCTTCTGCGAAGAGCCAACCGTCGTCCGTTACTCGGGCTTGAGCTTTGCCGCTTTACGATATCGCGGAAGCGCTCGTAGTCGCGGCGCATGCGCGCGCCGAACTGCTCCGGACTTTCTTTCAAGGGCTCCAAACCGCTCTCGGCCAGGCTGCGCTGGATGTCCGGATCGTCCTGCATCGCATGAATGTGCCGCGCCAGCGTGGCGATCACGAGTGCCGGCGTCCCTTTCGGGGCGACGATCCCAAACCATGTGGCGAATTCATACCCCGGCAGACCGGCCTCGGCCGATGTTGGCAGTTGAGGAACTGCCTTGAGCCGTTGTGACTGAGCTACCGCCAAGACCTTGGCGAGGCCGGCTTCCACTGGGCCGCGGACCGCGCCCCAGCCGGCAAACGTGAGCTGAATATGCCCGCCGACGAGGTCGTTCACGGCCGGCCCCGCCGGATCCGTAGCTCAGTTTGCCCGGCCTTTGTTTGGCGAGCGCAATCAACTCCCGCAAGTTGTTGGCCGCGCCTTGGCGTTGGCGACGACCAGAATGGGGGAGCTCGTAACCGGCGCGACCGGCACGAGATCGTTCAATGGATCGAACGTCATGTCCGCGTATATGTGCGGATTGATCGCGACGTTGCCGAGCTGAATGAGTCCGATCGTGTAGCCGTCCGGCGGGGCTTTCGCGATCGCCTCCGCGCCGAGATTTCCGCCGCCGCCGGGGCGATTTTCAATCACGATACTCTGGCCCAAGGCTTTGCCGACATACTCGGCGGTGACGCGCGCGGCGACGTCCATGAGTCCGCCGGCGGCCGTCACAACGAGGAGACGGATGGGTCGCGTCGGATAGTCCTGCGCCGAGGCAGCGCTCGGTCCGCCGAACGTCGCCGCCGCTGCGACCGCCGCGATGGCGCAGCCATAACGGAGCCATTTCACGGTCACTCTCCCAGGCAAAGGCACGATCTCGACGCGGTATCACTTCGGCCGAACGAGCTCGGCCGGAAGTGTGGCGGTTTCGGTTCCGGAATAAACTCCGGGATCGTCCCGGGCTCGAGCCCACCGATCCGGTGCGTCCACTCCATTGCGCCGCAGCTACTTGCTGCCGATGACGGCATAGCCCTGGATTTCGACCTTGGCTTCGGGAATGGCCAAGGCAGTGACGGTGATGAGAGCGCTGCCGGGGAAATTGTCGCCGAATATTTCCCGTCGGATCTGGGTGAGGCGATCGCCGTAGCGCACGTCGGTGATGAACACGGTCATCTGCACCATGTCGCTGAGCTTGCCGCCAGCCTTTTCGAGCGTGGCATTAATGAGCTTGAAGATCTGCCGCACCTGTCCGTCGAGATCGCCGGCGAGCGACTTGCCGGAGTCGTCGACGACTGCGAGCTGCCCGGCCAGCCACACGATCTTGCCGCCGTCGGTGATCACCGCCTGGGAGTAGCCGCGCGTTTGCGGACGTTCGCCCTTGAGGAACTCCTTGGCGTGCAGCGGAACAGCGAAGCCAAAGAGCAGCGCCGCCGCGATGGGGCCGATGAAAGCGCGTGAGGATGCCATCGAAACCATCTTCGTCTCCTTGGTTTGCGCGAGCGTTGCCGCGGGTATCACATCATTGCGCCGGACTCATATGGCGATGCAATCGGCCCATCGACGACGGCGGGGTCGGCGGCGGACGCCTACTGCCGTATCAGCACCAGCGGATCGGAGGTTGCGGGAATGCGCTCCCAGGTCGTGGCATCGCTTTCGGAAAAGCGCCAGCTGCCTCCGCGGCCGCTTAGCAGCAGCCCATCGCCGTCGAGCCGCCAGGTCGAAAGCCCGATGTCGGCGACCGACGCGTCGCATCCGGGCTTGACCGTGATCTTGTAGTTTTCGCCTCCGGCCGAGGCACTCGACAGCGTGAGGCTGCAGAGCGGCCTCTCGAATTCTTTGAACAAGGTCCATTCGCCGAACACCTGCTCGGGGCTCACCGTGGCCGCCTTGATGGCGGCCTGGGTGCGCATGAAGAAGAGCCCCTCCCCTTTGCGCTCGGCTTCGTACATGTGGGACTCGACTTCCATGAAATCGAGAACGACGACCCCCTTGGAATTCAACAGCCGCACCTCATCGTTCGGTCCCATGGTCCAGACCACGACCTCCTTGAGCGAGGGGAACGCGGTGCCGCAGGCGTCGTCGAGCTCGAGCTTGAAGCCGCCAGCGCCAGGATCGAGCTTGAAGGTGACCGGGCAGGTCTTGTCGCGCGCGGCGTTGGAAATTTCCCAGGCGCCGACCATCTCCTTGGCGGCGTCGCTCGGCGCCGCCATCTGCGCGCCGGCGGCGACGGCGGAGAGCGCAAGCGCGATCACAGCGAGACAAGCGCGAGCCGGCATGGGGGAAACCCGAATACGATGGCGGTTGGGCGCACGCTATCATGCCGGGCGCGCCTCGTCATGCCTCGCCCGCGCGCCGGCGGACCGCGTTGCATCACCTGCATACGCGGAATTTACGCGCGCTCGCGGCCGTCGACAGGAAAATAGCGCGAGCGGCAAACTCGGTTTGCTCCCTCTCCCATAGTTCTCGGGGTGACGTTTCCCAGAGATGGAAGTTGATTGCCGACGGTTCATAACGCGTTGATTCTTCTTGCGTCAATGCGGACCGCGTATCACGGTCGCTCGTATCATTTCATTTGCGGTGCTATCTATGTGAAGAGCAGGTAGCAGCGCCGAGAGGGTCGCCTTCCATGCCTCGCAAGCGGACATGCGCGATCGATCTCGCTCAATCACGGCGGCTCGCAGCCGAGGAATTCGAGCAGTTCGGGGTGCACATCAAGATCCGCGCCAATGCGACGATCAAGTTCGTCCACGTCCAGCTTGCCACCGTTCTCTCCTTCGCAATGTGACTGACGGTGGGACCGGAGACGGGAGGCAGACACATGGGACCAAAGGGCAAAGGACGAAAGGGCAAAGGACGAAAGCGCAAATCGGAGTGGTGGAGCGAGAACTTCTTTGCCATCCGCGACCTGATATGGGCGATCTACTTCCGGGTCGAGGAGCC
>Ga0070699_100005110_pt1 | contig 11539 bp, 13 predicted proteins | sample KBSK1503metaG_FD_65473 | JGI IMG/M metagenome (GOLD analysis project Ga0070699, IMG submission 65473) | Corn, switchgrass and miscanthus rhizosphere microbial communities from Kellogg Biological Station, Michigan, USA - KBS K1-50-3 metaG | ecosystem: Host-associated > Plants > Roots >...
GGAGACGAACTCACGGTGACGCTGACCTGCAAGCAGATCATCCCGCGCGAGGACGCCGGGCACGGCGAGGTGCGCTGGGACGCGGACGTGACCAACCAGGACGGCAAGTCGGTGGCGACCTACGACGTGCTGACCCTGGTCGCCAAACAGTGGCCGCCGGTCACCCCGGAGAGCCCGGCCTGATCCTGGCTTCCTCCCACAGGTCACACGGTACGCACGGGGCGTTCCGGGAACGTTACGGCGTCAGCGCAGCGGACCGAAGAAGGCCTGCAGGTCGGCCGCCAGCTGGGCCGGGGCTTCCATCGCCGGGAAGTGCCTGCCGCGCGGGAACTCGGTCCAGTGCGCGCCGGCCGGGGCGGGGACCAGCTTGCGGACCGTCTCGTCGGCCCCGAAGACCGCGAAGCCCTGCGGTACGGCGGGCGGCGGGCCCCAGTCGGAGGAGTGCGCCTGCTCGTACAGGGTGTGCGCGGCGGTGGCGCCGGAGCCGGTGAACCAGTACAGGCTGACGGTGGTGAGCAGCTGATCACGGTCGACCGGCAGGTCGGTCCACTCGTGGACCTTCTCGGCGATCCAGGCGAGCTGCAACAGCGGTGAATCGGCCAGCCCGTAGCCGATGGTCTGCGGCCGGCTGAATGTTCTCGCTCATCTCTTCTCCTCGTCAGCGGCCTGGTGCCCGTGAAGAAAAGCTATGAATAATGGCGGAAGAGTTCTTTCCTAGATTGACTTGAGGATCGAAGAATGCTGGAAACGTCGGCGCGCCTGCTGCGCCTGTTGGGCCTGCTCCAGACGCGGCGGGACTGGACCAGTGCCGAGCTCGCCACCCGGCTCAATGTCACCACCCGGACCATCCGCAACGACATGGCCCGGCTGCGCGCGCTCGGCTATCCGGTCGAGGCGCGCCCCGGTGTGGCCGGCGGCTATCGGCTCGGCACGGGGGGTTCCCTGCCTCCGCTACTGCTCGACGACGAGGAGACGGTGGCGGTCGCGATCGGACTGAGGACCGCCGCGAATGGCTCGGTCGCCGGGATCGAGGAGGCCTCGGTGCGGGCGCTGGCCAAGCTGCAGCAGGTGCTTCCCTCGCGGCTGCGCCACCGGGTCAGCGCTATCGCCTCGTCTGCACTGACCGTGCCATCCCGCGGGCCGGAGGTGGACCCGGACGTGCTGACCCTCATCGCGAGCGCCTGCCGGGACCACGAGCGACTTCGGTTCGACTACCGGACCCATTCCGGGACGGTCAGCCGGCGCTCGGTGGAGCCGTACCGCTTGGTGAACGACCGACGGCGCTGGTACCTAGTGGCCTGGGACGCGGACCGGGACGACTGGCGCACATTCCGGGTCGACCGGATCGAGCCGCGACCGCCGGCAGGTCCGCGCTTCACCCCTCGTGCCCTGCCGCCCGACCGGGAAATCGCCGAGGAGGTAGCCCGCAGAGCGGGCGAGGCAACATGGCAATACCGGGCGCGGGTGATCGTGCACGCGCCCGCGGAACACGTGCGGAACCGGCTGCCGATCCCGGTGGAAGTGGACTCGCTCGGCGAGGACACGTGCGCGTTCGAGCCAGGCTCGGACCATCCGGAAATGCTCGCCCTCTACCTGGGAATGCTGGGCGCGGATTTCACGATCGCGGAATCGCCGGAACTGGTGGCTGCGCTGCGCACGCTGACCGGGCGCTATCACCGCGCCATCGAGGCCAGCCAGCAGCCGGCCCGCCGGCCTCCGGTCTTACAGTGCCGCCAGGGCCAGGCCGAGCGCGACGGCGTAGCGGTGCCCGAGCGGCCCGCCGGGGCAGGTGCCGCCGATGTCGCCGCGGCCGACGGCCACCCCGTCGGGCAGCGAGCGGGCCAGCACGCCTAGCAGTTCTTCGTCGCCGGCCGGGCCGCCGACCACGAGGACCTGCGCCGGGTCCTGGCCGAGCGTGTGCACCGCCCGGCGGAAGTTCGCCGCCAGCACGGCCTGCTTGAGCCGCAGCCGGATGGCCCGCCATTCTCCCGGGCCGTGGTGCCGGTCGAACGGCAGCCAGCCGCCTGGGCCTTCTACCGCGAGCATGCCCGCCGCCGATGCGGGCGCCGGGACATTCAGGAAGCCGCGGCGGCCGTCCTCACCCTCGAACCGCTGCCCGCCGTCCACCCGGACGCACGGCCTGCGCTTGACCCAGTCGGCGGACGCGCGCGGGATGCCGAGCATCTCCGCCACCGCGGCGGTGAGCAGCTCGCCCGCGCCCGCGGCCACCACGCTTCCCCCGGGCCCAATGACGTCGATCGTCCCAGCGCCCAGGTCGACCACTACCGCGTCGTCGCGGCTGCCCGGCGTGGTGAGGGCGCCGAGCCGGGCCGCGGTCGGCTCGCTGACCGGCCCATGGACTGGCACCGGCACCGGCACCCCGAGCAGGTCGCCCAGCACGGACGCGGCATCCTCGTCAACCGCGCGGCTCAGCGAGGCGACCAGGACCGCCCGGCCGGTGCTGCCCTGCCGGGCGGTGGCCGCCTCGGCTGCGGCGGCCAGGTCCACCGCGAAAAGGTCGTCGACGTCGCGGGCCGCGTCGTCCGCGCCGGATGCCCGCCCCATACCGAATGCCCGCACGGCCCCGACCGGCCAGCCAGCCAGCCGCGGGCACGCGGCGCGCAGCGGCAGGCGGCCGGCCCCGGCCGTCATCACCCAGGGTTCGGCCGGGATATCCGGCACGGCGGGCGCGGCCGGCAGCAGGCCCACCACTGCGTTGGCCTGGTCGGTCAGCGCCCGGCTCAGCGCGGCCGCGTCGGCCGCCTCGGCATCGGTCAGGGGGTCCAGGCCGAGGCGGGCGCCGAGCGCGACCGGGTCGGCCAGGACCTGTAGGGTGTGCCCGGGCGGGCGCACCTCGACCGCCAGCAGCCGGCAGGCAGCGGCCGCGGCGGCGTCGACCTGGTCGATGACCGGCAGGCCGCCGGGAAGCCGGTTGGCCACCAGCACGCCCTCGTCGCCGGCTACCAGCACCGCGCCGATCCGGGTTCCGGACTCAAGCAGCGCCCGCAGCCGGGCGGCGGCCTCGTCGAAGCGCAGCCCGGCCGGCACGATCGCCACCACCTCTGCGTCGCGTGGCGCCGCATCGCCGAGCCGAAGGGGCGGCCCCACGCAGACCCCGGTCCCGCCGGGAGTGGGCACGCCCGCGGCCAGCACGCGCAGCCGGCCGGTAGGCCCGGCGGCGTCCGGCACCGTCACCACCGCGGTGTCCGCCGCCCGCAGCGGCGCGATCCTTGCTTCGCCGACCGTGCCGCCGAGCTGGCGTTCCAGCCGCCGGACCAGCGCGGCGGCACCGCGCAGCGAGCCCGGCGAGCCCTTCCTCCCCCGCGTCGGCACCCGTCCGGCGCCCAGGATCTTTCCGCCGGACACCAGCACGACCTCCGTCGTGGCGTTCCCGACGTCGACCCCGGCGATCACCGTCACCCGGCGGCCTCCCTACGCGGAAAGACCGCGGCGGGCGTAGACGTCCGCCGCCTCGGTCAGCAGCGCCGCGCAGCGGGGCAGCCCCCGGCCGTCGAGCGACGCGGCCAGCTCGGTGAGCTGCCTGGGCGTGGACCGGCCCGGCCGCAACGCCTCGTAGATGGCCAGCACCTCGTCGTCGGGCAGCCGGGTCAGCTCGCCCGCGCGGCGCAAGTTCTCGGCCAGCTGCGGGTTGCCGTGCTGTTCGGCCACGACCGCCTGGCGTTCCAGGGTCTCCGGATGAATCCTGAGGTCCGCCACGCCGACCTCGCCCGTCCGCACGGCTTCTACGGTCAGCCCTCCTACCGGCTTCCCCGACAACGCCTGGATCGCCGTCCCGTCAGTCATATCAGTCTCGTTCGTCACATCAGCTCACCACTTTGATGCTCCGATGGGCGAAGCCAACCGGCACGATGTGACATCGTGCCGGTCCTATGCGGCTCGATGTCACATCGTGCCGCATGCGAGCGGTGCACCAGTGATACGGGAACGTACTCGTGATGCCGAACGTGCAGGTGGTGCGGAGCGGGCGTGGCTCGGAGGGCGGGCGCGGCGCGGGGGGTGCGGTGCCGCGTCATGTCAGGCCCTCCAGGCTCAGTTCTTCGGGGGGAGCGCCGGGGACCATGCGCCGGCGTTCGAGCTCCATCAAGGCGATCACCGTGGTGTGGTAGCGGGCCTCGATGGCCTCGTCCGAGTACGGGTTCCTGGCCGGGTCGGGCGTGCCGCCCTTGGCGTGCCGCGCGGCGTTCGCGCCGAGCAGCCGGTACAGCGCGGGTGTCACCGAGGGCGCCACCGAGTACAGCTCCAGGTTGGCCAGCGGGGCCAGGTCGCGGCGGTGGATCAGCGCGGTGCCCTTGCCCTGCAGCCCGATGCCGATCCCCGAGCCGGCCAGCCGGGCCGCGGCCAGGCCGATCCGGCCGAGGTCGACGCTGTCGCCGAAGCGGACGACCCGGCCGACGCAGCCTTCCTCCTCCAGGCCGGCCAGCATCTCCCGCAGCACGTCGGTCACGGCCAGCCCGGACAGGCACCGCCACACGTCCCGGCCGACGGCCGGCGAGACCCCGATGACCACGTCGCGCGGCCCCTGCCCGGGCCGGGCCGGGCCGCACGCCGCGAGCAAGGGCACGGCGAACCGGGCCTGCTCAGCGCGCAGGTCGGCGACCCCGCGGGCCTGGCGGATGGCGTCGATCTCGGCCTGCCTGGCCGGCGAAGGCTCGTAGCCGGTGCCCGGACCCGCGTAGTCGTTCGGGTCGGTGACCAGGGACAGCACCCGCAACTGCTCGTCGAAGATGGCGGACGTCTGCAGGTAGTCGCCGGATAGCCTGGCCCGGGCGAAGGCCATGGTCCGTTCGGCCTCGTGACTATAGCCGCACTCGTCCAGGGCGGCCACGATGTCCACCACGGTCAGCCCGCGCTGGCGGATGGCCTGCGCCGCGGCCAGCACCGCCAGGGTGTCGGTCTCCCCCAGGTCCTTCGACCCGGCCGCGTCGATGGCCAGTTCCACGTGCTCGTCGGTGAAGTCGGCCAGGCCAAGATGGGCGTATACGGCCCGGCAGGCCTCGGCGGCCTCCCGGCGCACCGCCGCCAGCCACGAAGCGTCGACGGTGCGCAGCCCGCCGTCGATCCCCCAGTCCCGCTGCATGGCCAGGAAGTCGTCGATGTCCTCGGCGTTGAAGTTGCTCGGGCCGAACATGTTGTCGTAGCGCTGGATGGACCCGAACCCGCTGAACACGAAGTCCGACCCGGCCAGGGCGATGGGCAGCGTCCGGGAGGTGCGGCGCATGTCCGACTCGCTCATCAGCGCGTCATTGCCCGAGCAGGACTCCAGGTTGCGCATCATGACCATGACGTTCTCGGCCATCAGCTCGCGCAGCCCGCCCGGCACCGCGGCGGCGACCGAAGCACCGTCGATCCCGCCGTTCTGCACCCCCTGGGCGCCGATGGCCCGGGCCAGCGCCACGCAGCGCGCCTCGAGGTACAGCATCGACTGCCCGTGAGCCCCGGCCATCAGGACCTCGGCACCCGCCCCCGAGGAGACCCGCATCTTCATGCCGCGGGAGGCGTAGGCGGAGGTGAGGAACGCCTTGGACCACGGGGTGTCGTCGCCGTCGGTGAACACCTGCTCGGTGCCGTACAGCGAGACGGTCTCGGCGTAGGAGGTCAGCCCGCGCATGCCCAGCTCGAGTTCCAGGGCCTCCTCCACCGAGCACTGGATGAGCACTCCGTCGGCGCCGAACGCCGCCCCGATCAAGCAGGCCACCGCGTTGCTCGGCGCGTCGCCGAGCACCGGCACGGTGGTCTCGACCTCGCGGAACCCGAACGCGGCCGCGGTGGCCGAGTCGGCCGCGAGCAGCAGCGGGTCGTCGAGGCGGTTGGTGACGTGAGCCTGGTTGCTCGGCGTCCGCCGGGCGCGCAGCTTGGTCATGGCCATGACCAGCTCGGGCGGCCGGAGCAGGGCCAGCACCCGGGCCAGCTTGGCCGGGGTGGCGCCGGCGCTCAGCCTGATGACCTCGTGCCTGGGCACCGCCGGGTCGACCATCAGGCGGGCGAATGCCACGTCGGACAGCGCCATCGCCTCGTTGGCTACGCTCAGGTCCAGGCCGTGCCGGGCGATGAACTCCTCGATCGAGTCGAACTCCGCCTCGGGCACCCCATCCAGTTCGGTCACCCGGCCGTCGGTCACGACCAGGCCGGGCCGCGGGTCGTGCGGCGAGCGCAGCGCGGTCAGCCCGAGTTCGGGGTTCTCGACGGCGAAACCGTCCAGGTTGACCCGCTGCCGGTCCATGAACCGGATCCGCCCGACGGGCTCGGCAGTCATACCGCCTCCTGCGCGTTCAGTTCGACGACACGGGCCCGGCCGGGGACGGCACGGGAGGCGTCGGCTCCTTCGGTGCGGACGACGATGCGGGTCCGGTCGGCCCGGAACAGGTCACGGGAGAACTCGATCGGCTCGCCGGCCGCGTCGGTGGTCGTCCTGGTGATCGCCATCAGCGGTGCGCCCGGCTCGATGTCGAGGATGGCCGCCTCGTCCGGCGAGGCGAGGACCACCTCGATCCGCTCTACCGCTTCGGTCGGTTCGGCACCGAAGTGCTCCTCGAGCAGTTCGTACACCGAACCCCCGAGCGGCAGCTCGAGCAGCCCGGGGAAGCGCCGGGCCGGGAACCTGGCGTGCTCCAGGGAGAACGGGCTGCCGTCCGCGAGCCTGATCCGCACCAGGTCGACGAGCAGCTCGCCGGGCCGGGCGCGCAGTGCCTGCGCGGTGATCTCGTCCGCCTCGGCCAGCCGCGCGGACAGCACCCGGGTCCCGGCCACCACGCCCTGGCTGCGCAGCAGCGCGGGCACGCCGACGATGCGGGACAGGTCGCGCTCGATCTTGCCCTTGGCCACGAACGTGCCGCCGCCGCGGCCCGGCACCCGCCGGACCACGCCGCCTTCCTCCAGCACGGCGAGCGCCTGCCGCAGCGTGGCCCGGCTGACCCCGAACTCGGCCGCGAGCGCGCGCTCGGCGCCCAGCCGCTGGCCGGGACGGAGCCGGCCGCTGCCGATCTGCTCGGCCAGCGCGTGCCTGACCTCCTCCGGCGTCCGCGGAGAGGGAACACCGGTCATGCAGGACCCGTCTCGGTAGCCGCCATGGCCTCGGGCGATTCGGGCAGCACCTGGCCGCCGTCCACGACGATCGTCTGGCCGGTGATGTAGGCGGCCTCGTCCGTGGCGAAGAACAGCGCGGTGTAGCCGATCTCGTCCACCGTGCCCAGCCGGCGCATCGGGATCGCCGCGGTCATCCCAGCCGCGTAGTCCTCGCCCATGCTGGCCAGCCCCTCGGTGACGATGTTGCCCGGCAGCACCGCGTTGATCGTGATGCCCTTGGGCGCCAGCTCGATCGCGGCCGTCCGCATGAAGCCGAGCTGGCCGGCCTTGCTCGCGCCGTAATGCGTCCAGCCGGGGAACCCGGTGATCGGCCCGGTGATGGACGAGGTGAGGATGACCCGGCCGTGGCCGGACCGGGCCAGGGCGGGCAGGCAGGCCTGCACCGACAGGATCGTGCCCTTCAGGTTGACGGCGAACACCTGGTCCAGGTCGTCCTCGGTCAGGTCCTCCAGCGATGCGTCGGGGAAGATCCCGGCGTTGGCGCAGAGCACGTCGACACCGCCCAGCCGTTCCTGGGCGATCGCGGCCACCCGGCGGCAGTCCTCCCGGCTGGCCACGTCGGCCAGCACGAACGAGACCTCGCCGGGCGCGGCGGCCGCCGCGGCCCGGGCCTGCAGTTCCTCGGCGGCGATCCGCGCCGCCTCCGCGTCCCGGCCGGTGATCAGCACCTTCGCCCCGTTCCTGGCGAACACGCTGGCGATCCCCTTGCCGATCCCGCGGGTGCCGCCGGTCACCACCACGGCGCGGCCCGCGATCGATGTGAACATGGCAGGTCCCTCTCAGTGAGTGCTCAGGTATGACTCCGCAAGGCCGCAGCTGCCCTGCGTGTAGCCGGCGCCGAGTTCGGCGGCGATGTCCACGGCCCGGTGCGAGCCGATCCACGCCACCAGCAGCAGCCGCCGGAACATGATGAACGTCCAGATCTCCGCCCGGTCCTCGGCGGACAGCCGGCCGGCCCGCTGATAGCCCTCGAGCCAGCTGTCGACCAGGGCCGGCACCGCGGGCTCGTGCTCGAAGAAGCTCACGGTCGTGCCCAGGTCGTACAGGTACCAGCTGAACCCGGAGTCGTCGAAGTCGATGACGCTGACCGACCCGTCGTGCACCAGCAGGTTGGCCAGCCGGGTATCGGCATGCACCAGGCCGTACCGGTCCGGCCCGGAGCCGTAGGCCCGCAGCCGGGCGCGCAGCACGTTGTCCAGCCTCGTCAGGATCCGCAGCTCGGACGGCCCGACGCCGATGCCGTCCTGCCACCGGCCCCAGCGCGCCTCGTGGCCGAACGCGGCCGGGTAGTCCCAGTGGAACCTGGTGAACCAGGGCGGGCGGGACCATTGCCTGGCGTGCCTGTGCATCCGCGCGGTGATCTCCCCCAGCTCGGCGAAGTGCGCGGCGGCCAGCGCGGGGTCGTCCGCCGAACCGCCCGGCTCGATGCCGGGCAGGAACTCGAAGCGCACGCAGTGCCGCGCGGTCGAAGGGGCCGCCCCGCCGGGTTCCGGCACGGTGACGACCCGGCGCCCGTCGGCGGCCGGCAGCACCCGCGGCGTGCGCACCCCGGCCTCCGCCCGCAGCGCGTCCATCCAGGCCAGCTCCGAGGCGATCTCCTGCTCGGTGTGGTAGCCGAGCCGGTGCACGCGCAGCACGGAAGGCCCGGCGTCGGGGTCGCTGACCAGGAAGGTCGCGTTCTCCGAGACGTTGAGCAGTTCCACGGACGCGCCGGGGTGAGCGCCGTACTCGGCCAGCGCGTCCCGCGCGCAGCCCCGCACCCGGTCCATCACGCCGCCGCCGGCCGACAGGTCGTGTTCTGTCATCTCTGCTGGCCCATGGCTACTGGTCCCGGCCGGCCACGGCGGACAGCACCTGGGTGATCTCGCGCTGGGCGCGCCGCACCTCGGCGGCAGGCCCGCCCAGGTAGATCCGCCCGGCCGCGCCGATCATCGAGACGTCGACCAGGGTGACACCCGGCGCGGCGCGTTCGGCCTCGTTGGCCGCGACCGCCGCGAACAGGGCCGGGGTTACCTCGCTGACGCCCAGCGTATCGCCGGGGATGATCATCGAGCCGGACCTGTTCCTGTTGATGATGATCGCGTGCGCGTCGGTTACGTCCTCGATCACGTCGGAGAACAGGATGCGCGGGCGCAACTGGTCCTTGGAGTCGGCGCCGAGCCCGTCCAGGATCGCCTGGCCGGCCCGCCGCACGTCGTCCAGGTCCCGGCCGTGCACCTCCAGCACGCCGAACTGCCGCTCGACGAACAAGATGCCGGGCTCGACCGCGGGCACCGCGCGCAGCGCCAGGTCGGTGACCCGCTCGATGGCCAGCGCGGGGGCCACCTCGACGATGAGCGCGTGCTGCCCGGCGAACGGCGGGTAGCCGCGGGCCCGGGTCGGCGTACCGAGGTATGCGGCGAACTGCGGCTGCAGGTCGCGTACCAGGAGGTAAACCCGCAGCTCGGCTGCGTTAGTCACCGCTGATCTTGAAGTGCCTGGCGAGTTCGGGGTGCGGGCGCGGGATCACGTGGACCGAGACGAGCTCACCCACGTTCGACGCGGTCTCGGCACCGGCCTCGGTGGCCGCCTTGACCGCGCCGACGTCGCCGACGATCGTCACCGACACCAGCCCGTCGCCGACCTCCTGGCGGCCGACGATCGTCACGTTGGCCGCCTTGACCATGGCGTCTCCCGCCGCCAGCGCGGCCACGTACCCCTTGGTCTCGATCAGCCCGATCGCGTTGTCAGCCATCGTTACTCTCCTGTTCCTGGGTCTGGATCGATTGAGCCGATGATCAGCGCGTCGACCGGCGGCGGCTTGCCGGCGAACCAGGCCGCCGCGACCGAGCCCTGGGTGACGAGCACGCGCTCGCCCACCCCGCTGCCGAGCACGTCGAAGGCGATCATCCGCTGGCCGGTGCCCTCGGCCTCCACCTCGAGAAAGGCGCCATTGGGCAGTTCGGCCAGGCGGCGCGTGGCCCAGACGCTCCCGATTACCGTTGCGGTCAGCATCAGCGCTCCTTCTCGATCTGCACGCCGCTCGCCCGGGCCCGGTCCCTGGCCAGCGGCGTGAGCACGGCACCGCGGCCGAGCACCAGGCGCTCGCCGGCCCGCGCCGCCGCCTTGATCACGGCCTCGGTCACCGCGCCGCGCTCGATGCGTCGCACCGGCGCGGATTCCCCGGCCCGTTCGGCCCCATTGGCGGCACCGGCCGGGACCGATAGAGCGGATGTAGTGGCCAGCCTGAACCGTTTCCGGCCCGATCTGAGCTCCTCACGCTGGTCCGGATCCAGGTCCAGGAGCCGTTTCACGAATACCGCCAGGTCTTCGTCGGTCGAAAGGTTAACCGTTTCGGCCATCGGCAGGCCCCCTGGAAAGCCACTGGGCAGCACGTCCCGGATGACCTCGCGCACCAGCGCGCGGAGCTCCTCGGGCTCGCTCATGACAGGTCCCGAAGCGCGTCTTCGGCGGCGCCGACCGCCTGCCGGACATCGGCCTCGGTGCCGGACAGGTACAGCCGGCCGGTGGCGCCGATCATCCGGTAGTCGACCAGCTTGATCCGGGCCGCCTTCTCGGCCTCGTTGGCGGCCAGGATCGCGTACGAGGCGGGCCGCATCTCCAGCACGAACAGCGATTCCCCGGCCAGCACCATCGAGCCGATCTTGTTCCGGTTCACGAGGAACGCCTGCTGCGGGTCCAGCATCGTGATGATCTTGGATGCGAGGATCTCGGGCCGGCTGGCGTCCCGGGCGGTCGCGCCCAGCGCGCCGAGCACGGCCGACGCCGCCGCCTGCACCTCGTCGGTGCCGCCGTGGATCTCCAGGTAGCCGAACTGCCGCTCGACCACCAGGATCCCGGCCCGCACGTCGGCGTGCTTGACCGCCACGTCGGTCAGCGGCTCGATGTCCAGGCCCGGCGCCACCTCGATGACCTGCGCGGCGACGTGGCTGCGCGGCAGCGACCCGCGGATCCAGGTGCCCAGGTAGCACATGGTCTGCGGCTGCAGCCGGGACAGGAAGATGAACGAGCGCAGTTCGGCCACTGGTCAGCCCCCGGCCAGCTGGGAGAGCTCTTCGAGGATCAGCCGGCGGATCTGTTCACGCAGGGCGGAGGCGTCTGAACCATTGAGTTCCGAACGGCCCTGGCTGTTCGCCTGCCCGCCGCCTCCTGCCGCCGCCGGGCGGTCGCCCCGCTGGTTGGACGGCACCGGGTACGGAGGCACCGTCCCTTGATGCCCGTGACGCCCGGCCGGCGCCTGCCACGGCACCTGCCACGGCACCAGCCCGGTGAAGTCGCCGAACGGCTCGGCCGGGTCGCGGTTGTACGCCAGCCGGGTCCACTGGACCAGGTGGCTGGGGTGCAGGTTCTCCCCCACCGAGGACCGGCCGAAGAACCCGGTCCCGATCGTCATCGTCGGCGCCAGGTTGGTCTCCAGGCCCGCGCTGCCCAGGCT
>Ga0070699_100005112_pt1 | contig 11539 bp, 11 predicted proteins | sample KBSK1503metaG_FD_65473 | JGI IMG/M metagenome (GOLD analysis project Ga0070699, IMG submission 65473) | Corn, switchgrass and miscanthus rhizosphere microbial communities from Kellogg Biological Station, Michigan, USA - KBS K1-50-3 metaG | ecosystem: Host-associated > Plants > Roots >...
AACCAGCGGACCAGGCCCCGGCGCCCGCCCGAAGACCCCGGCAACGGACCACCGGCTACCAGGAGGCCGGAATGTCAGAGCCAAACGTGAAAATAGGTCTCACTGAAACGTGAAGACCTCTCTTGAGCCCCGTTACGGAATCGAACCGTAGACCTTCTCCTTACCATAGGGTTCCGATCGGCTTCCTGACCAGGCATTTCAACGAAAGGTCAGGTCAGATGCTCTACTTCAGCTCGGTTGGGCGAGGTTCGGGACGGTTCACGCCAGATGCGGCCTCCCAGATTCCTCCCAACCGGTTATGAGGAGGAGTTCATGTCCGGCCCTAGTTTCACCCGGCCCGATCTCTGTTCGATAAATGTTCCCACCGAGCAAGCAGAATTCGGCGATGAAGTCTGCGCAATGTTCAGCGGCGACGGCTACCCGCTGCCCGGTGATGACCTGCTCGCACCTCCGGCTCGTGATGTCGGTCGCACTCTTGTCGAAGCGGGCTTCACGTCGCACCACCGCGACCGGTACGACCCAGTGCACCGGCGCCACGGAGTATGCCTGGTGACCATCCCGGCGGAGTCCGATACCCACCCCAGCGCGAACGCAGTCTCCCCGGCCACCCGTGACCTGCTGCTCGACCGGAACTGGCGCGCCACCTGCAGACGTACCTGCCAGGTGAATGCGGAGCCCGGCAGCGTCCCGAACGCGTCCAAGTACCTGGATCGGCAGCGCGGCACCGCAGGCACGTGCCTGGTGACCTGCCATCGCGGTCAGCGGACGGAGGCAGGACGATGACCGCACTCGTGACGGCCTCCGGCAACTCTCGTGCGACTGCGGCGAGCAGCATCGACCGCGCCATCCGCCTCTCCACGGCGGCAGCTGTGCTCGCCGTGGCGGGCATCGCGGCGTGTGTCTCCTACTGGCATGCCTACGCGGTGGTCCGGGCATACGGCGGGAGCGGGATCACCGCCCGGCTGGAACCGGCCACGATCGACGGCCTCGTATACGCCTCCAGCATGGTCATCTTGTACGCGGCACTACACCGGGTATCGGTACCATCCTTGGCCCGCTGGCTGCTCGGGCTGGGCATCGCGGCCACCCTCACGGCGAACATGGCCCAGGGCTGGTCACACGGTCCCGTCGGAGCGATAGTCGCGGCCTGGCCAGCGATCAGCCTCGTGGGCTCATATGAACTCCTGGTCTGGCTCATCCGCATCTCCAGGGCGCCGACACCCGTGCCACCGGCAGGGCACCTCTGCGAAAATGCGACGTGCCGCGGTGAGGCGCGTTCCGCCCTAGCTGCAGCCATTGACAGCGAGCAGCACAGCCCGAGCGACCGCGATCTGCCCGCTCAGGGCCGGCGGCCGGCGGGTATCCCGGTCGACGCGCAGCATGGTGACGGGGTTCCCGGAGCCGGTGCCGATAATTGCGCGGCGGTGGCCGCGTACCGGCTCAGCGTGCAAGCTGGCAATCCGCTCTCCGAACGCAAGCTCGCCCAGATGTTCGGACGCACCTCCCGCCGCTGGGCACGCGCCAGGATCACCGAAGCACGGCAATCACCGTAAGCATCCAACGCAGCAGTGCTCTCGCCAAGGGGCCTCAGACCTATGTGCGTCGCTTTTAGACGGTCTGTTACCCGCCGTGCCGTCGTCAGCCGGATGATTCAGCCCAGCGACACCGGCGTGAGCCGGCTTCATAGCCCGATCGAGGCCGATGATCGCGGGGCTGCGAAGCGCTTCTGTGTCAGCTTTCGAGTCGTCCACCGGGCACTCGCCAGGTCGCCGAACCCCGCGGGCGCTTTCCTTTCGCTGCCGGGCTCGCCCGGTAGAGGGGCACCGGGATCCGTCAGGGACCAGCCGACCGACTGGCATCGGCGGCGTGCGCAAGCGCCGAAGGTGTCCGGCAGCCGACGATCGCCGGTGCCTCATGTATCAGCGCGTCGTTCTCCAGGGCCGCCACCATGAAAAGGGCGAAGTCCACCCGCCTGGTGATGTTGCTGGCCAGGACGGGGTCGCCCACATGCCGGCTCCATACCGGAAGGCCCTGGCTCGCGCCCTCTTCGAGCTCGCTGCCGCGCACGACGGTCCACCGCGTATCGCTGGCGAACACGCGGCGGCAGGCTTCGACCTGGTCATCGAGGTCCACTGCCCGGACGAGCTTGCCGAACCCGCCCAGGACAGCAACCTTCCACTTCAGCCGCCGCGAGTAGACGTCCTGCCCGTCACGCGAGATATGCCAGCCGCAGGAGAACACCAGCCGCGCGCCCGGTGCCGCGAGGTCGAGCACCGCCTGAGCGGTCCCCGTCGAGTAGCCGTGGACACCCCGGGGGGCCAGCACGGTGAGAACCCCGCCGCACCCGGCCACCGCTTTCCTGATGACCTCGCGGTCGTCGGTCGCCCCGGGTATGACGGTGATGCGCCCGGCGAACGCATCGAGTTTGGCGACGCTCTGCTCACGGCACACGCCGGCCACCTCGTAGCCCCGGTCAAGCGCGTGCTGCACCATGTACTGCCCGAGCTTCCCGGAGGCTCCAACAATGCAGACCCTCATCACATGTCCCCTTCCCGCCGGACACCGCCAGGCGACGCCTTCTGGCGTTGTTACGACCGTACGCCCGGCCCTCCGGCATCTTGAGCTTCGCGCCCCGCTTGAATGTCCGGGCTCGGTAGGTCACCGATTTGGTGACGGGCGGCGATCCGGCCTGCGAGGAAGGCGGCATCATCGTTGACGAAGCCGAGCAGGGCCGAGCCGCGGGTGTGCTGCCAGGACAGGCCCACGAAGTACAGGCCGGGGATCTGGGTGACGCCGCGCCGGTGGATGACCTTGCCGTCGTGCAGGATACCGGGGATGCCGAGCCAGGAGTAGTCAGGGCGGTAGCCGGTGGCCCAGATCACCACTTCCGCGTCCAGGCTGGTGCCGTCGGCGAAGCGGACGGTGCGCGCGTCTGCGCCGGCCACTGCTGGCCGGAACCGGACCCCGGCCTCGCGCAGCCGCCGACGGCTGCCGCCGATGATGAAATCCCGGCTCGACATTCGCTGGCCAGGCCGGGAGTCGACGCTGATCCGCAACAGCCCCAGCCGGGTCAGCCACCAGAACAGGTCCCTGCCCGCGAACCGCTGCGGCAGCACCGGCATCTTGGTGCCGATCGACAGGTCGACCTGGCGGCCCGCTGTGGCCAGCTCCTCGGCGATCTGGAAGCCGGAGTTGCCGCCGCCCACGGCCAGCACCGGCCCGGGCGGCAGCGCTTGCGGGTTGCGGTAGCCCGCGCTGTGCAGCTGGGTCACCGAACTGTCCAGTCCCTGGGCGGCCGACGGCACGAACGGCACCTGGAACGGCCCGGTCGCCACCACCACCTGGCGGGCGCGGAGCACCTCATCCTGGGTGCGGATCTCGAAGCCCTCCACCGTCCGGGAGAGGCGGGTGACCCAGGCGTTCAGCCGGACCGGCAGGTTGAACGCGGCCGCGTAGGCCTTGAGGTAGCCGGCGACCGCGTCCTTGCCCGGGTAGGTGTCCGGCGGGCCGGGGAAGGCCATGCCGGGCAGGGCGTCGTACTGGGTTGGGGTGAACAGTGTCAGGGAGTCCCACCGGGAGCGCCACGTGTCCCCGAGCTCGGGCCCAGCGTCCAGGACCACGAACCGCAGATTCCGTCGGGCCAGCTGCCAGGCCGTGGCGAGGCCGGCCTGGCTGCCGCCGATCACGACCACGTCCAGCAGTTCATCGCTTGCTCTGTTGGTGTTCGTCGCTTCTGCGTCATTCGCGTTCATCGGGTTGCTCCCTGGGCGCGGGCCACGGTGAAGCTGAACATCATGCCGCTTTGCATGTGCTCGGCGATGTGGCAGTGCGCCATCCACAGCCCCGGCTCGGTGACGTCGAACAAGATGTCCACCGTCTGCCCGGTGCGCACCAGCACCGTGTCCTTCCACACCAGGTTCGGCTCGGCCACCCCGTCACGGGCCAGCACCAGGAACCGGCCGGCCCCGTGCAGGTGGAACGGATGGTGCATGGGATGGTCCGAGTCCATCTCGTTGACCAGCCGGATCTTGACCCGGTCCCCGACCGTGAACCGCCAGTCGATCGCGGCGTTAGCCGCGCCGCTGTCCCGGTCCACCAGCATCCACCGCATGTTCGCCGGAGTGGTGAGCCGGTTGACCGCCACCATGTCGTCTTCCCACTCGATGCCGCCGCCGTCACCGTGGCCATGGCCCTCACCGTGGTGGCCGTGCTCGGCGCCATGGTCATCCCCGGTACTGCCCGCGTGCGGGGCGGCCGGCTCGCGCCCGGCCGGCTGGCCGGCCAGCGCGGTGACCAGCAGCTTCATCCCGCACTGCGGGCACCGGCCCGGCTCGGCGCTGGTCACCTCCGGGTGCATCGGGCAGGCATAAGCAGCCGCTACGGCGGTGGCCAGCAGCTTCATGCCGCACTGTGGGCACCGGCCCGGCTCCGCGCTGGTGACCTCCGGGTGCATCGGGCAGGCATAGATCGTCGCCGTGGCGGTGGCCAGCAGCTTCATGCCGCATTTGAGGCAGCGGCCGGGTTCCTGGCTGGTGATCTCGGGGTGCATCGGGCAGGCGTAGACAACTGGTCCCTGCCCGGGCGCGGCGATGTCGTCCATCTCGGCGACCAGGGCCAGCGTCTTGTCCGGCGGGGCAGCCAGCCAGGAATCCAGCCCCTGCCGCTCGGCGGCCAGCTCCGGTGCTTCGCGGAGCACATCGAACTGGTCCGCAAGCGACGGCGTCGCTTGCTCACCTGTGACCGTGATCGCGGCGAGCCGGTAGGTCCGGTCCGGGGTGCGGTGCTGCAGCTCCAGCTGCCCCGGCTGGCCGAACAGCACGTCGATGACCGCCCGCTCGGACGGGGCCAGGATCACCTGCGAGACGAACTCCTGGTGCTCGACCCGTCCGCTGTCGCCGCCGATCAGCTTCATCCGCGCGCCGGGCAGAGCCACGTTGAACACCCGGGTGTTGGCGGTGTTAGTCAGCCACAGCCGCACCACCTCCCCGGCCTTCACAGTGAGCGCGTAATCCGGCTCGCCGGCCACCAGCAGCACGTTGCCGAACCGGCCCATCGCCGTGTAGGTCGTCTCGACCGGGCTGAACGGCGCGATCTTGCCGTCCTCCAGCAGCAGGTCATCCAGGATCAGCAGGACATCGCGGTGAGCGGGCGGCCAGTAACCGGGGTCGGACGGAACGACCAGGAGGTTGCCGTACAGCCCCATCTCCTGGGTGTAGTCCTCGCGGATGTGCGGGTGGTACCAGTACAGACCCGGGTCGGGAAACCGGATCCGGTAGGTGAAGCTGCCGCCGACCGGGATCGGGGTCTGGGTCTCGTGCGGGACGCCGTCGTACTTGTTCTCCAGCCGCAGCCCGTGCCAGTGCACGGTGGCCTCCAGGTCACCGTCGTTGGTCACGTGGACGATAATCTCCGAGCCCTGCCGCACCTTCAGGGTCGGGCCGGGGATGGAGCCGTTGTAGCCCAGCATCCGCACCGTGGTGCCCTCGAGCCGCTTGGCCACGGGGCCGATCTGCAGGTGAATGTCGTCGCCGTCGGCCAGCTCCAGCAGCGCCGGGCGGGTGGCCTCGGGCAGCCCGGTGGGGTCGGTGGGGAACGACTCGGCCGAAGCCGGCTGGCCCGGCTGAGCGTGCTGATCCATGATCAATACCTCGGGGTCTCTTGTCGTGCGCGTTCAAATACAGGACCCGGATGTGGCCGCGCCGCGTGCCTGGTGTGAAGGTCAGATGGAGCCGGCCCGCATGAGCTTCCTGCCAGCACGGCAGCGAGCCGGTCAGCCCGGGGAAGAGCCCGCGAGGGCCGCGCTGTCCGGCGATGATGAGCCCTGTAGCGAGAGCCGGCAGCGTAACGGCGGCGGTATCCATCGCGATGATGTAGGCGTTCACCGGCTCACCTCCGTCCGGCGCACTGACGGTCCGGCATCGCTGCGTCCCGGGTGCGAACCTGTCCCTACCGCCTGTGCGCATGGCCTAAACGCCGGCCAGCAGGCGGATTAACTGACCATCCGGCAGAGACTTCACTGTCCGCTCTGGGCTGACATGGGCGGTTCTGTGGTCCATCCTCGGGTAAGATACCCGGGCCCGGCCGGCCAGGCCGACTCCTGGACGCCAGCCAGCGAAGCGCTGGCCGAGCTGGCCCCCGGCTAGAGCTGGCCGGTGAGCAGCGGCGCAGCGAGGGCCACGTCGTAGCCGATGCAGAGCGGCGGGTACCAGGACCGCACCCGGGTGGGCCCGCGGCCCCAGTGGTGCAGGGCGTCCCAGGTAACGTGCGCCAGCCAGCCGGCACCGAGCAGGCCCGGCGAGTCGCGCTGGACGGCCAGGGCGGCCAGCGCCGTGAACCCGAGCAGCTCGCCGGTCTGCACGAGCAGGGCGGACCGGCGGCCGTCGGCAACCGCGAATCCGAGGTATACCCCGCCGGCGGCGGGCAGCGCCGCGCCGGTGCCCGGCCCCTCGTCCTGCCGGGGAGCGTCGGTGCGCTGTCGCACCGACCGGATCTTGCTCATCGGGCCGCCTCCTCGCCTAAAGTGCGTGATCCACCGATCAGGAACCCTACGCCGGTCCGCACACACGGCGCAGGCCCCCTCATGGCCGCTGGGCACAACCCCCGCGGACGTCTTTTGTTAGCGGTCAGGGTGACCCCGCTGCCGCGTCACCGCCTCGCCCGGCCGGCGGTTTGCCACCACGCTGACGGGGGTATGTGCGCAGATTGCCCGTAGCAAGAGCGGAAGGGGAACGAAAAATGGCCGCAGAGCAGGGCATGGGGACCGGCCGGGTGCCGGGGCTGAACACCGAGCGGATCTACAGCACCACCGTCCCGGCGGACGAGCTCGCCCGGGCGCTGGCGGACCACTTCCGCGCGCAGGGGTTCGAGACACAGGTCTTCCGCACCAGCGGGGACCGCACGGCGATGCAGGCGCGCAAGGAGAGCCTGTGGCGCAACCTGCTGGGGGTCGCCTACGCGCTGACCGTGACCTTCACCCCCGCCGAGGGTCAGCTGAGCATCGGCCTGGGGGGCCACGAGTGGGTCGATGCGGCGGTGAGCGGGGCGATCGGGCTGGTGGCGGTCCCGCCGGTACTGCTGGGCACCGCGTACGGCATCTGGAAGGAGAACCAGCTGGACAAGGAGGTCTGGCAGGTGATCGACGAGCGGGTCAGCGGGCCACCAGAAGCAGGCCCGTGAGATGCCTACTGACACACCCACGGCTACCCCGCAGAGGGAGCAGTCGATACGCGTACCGGTTCTGTGGGGGCTGGCATTCGGCGCCATCCAGGCCGTGTCGCCGCGCATCCGCGGCATGGCCGGGCGGGCAGGCAGCCAGCTGATGCGGGCCTGTCCCGTTCCGGAGCAGGGCATGACAATGGCGGGCACGGGCGGAACGCGCTGACATGACCGCAACAGGGGTGACAGGCCGGGGTCCCGCCCTGCCGGGCCGCCTCGCCCGCAGCCTGCGCGGGGCGGGGCTGTCCGGTGCCGCCGTGGCGGCGGCCGGTGCCGCCGGGGCGCTGGTATCGGTGCGGGCGGCCTACCCGCGGCCGCCACCCGCCGTCCCGCCGGAGGGCTGGCCGCCGCCGAGGCCGGTGCCGCGGGGCCGTCTGGCCGTCGCGGTGGTGCTCGGCGCCAGCGGCTCGGTCATCACCGATGCGCTCGGGCCGTATGAGGTCTTCGCCCGCTCTCCTGAATTCTTCGTGTACACGGTGTCCGCCCGCCCGGCCGCGATGCTCTCGGGTGCGCTGGCCGTGGTGCCCGACTATTCGCTCGGCGACGTGGACGCGGGCACGGCGCCCGAACCCGACGTGGTCGTGATCCCGGCCGTGGTCTCCCCGGCCGGCAGCAAAGAACAGCCGCTGCGCGAGTGGCTGGCCCGCCGGGCCGGCCGGGGCGCGCAGCTGCTCGGCGTCTGCGCCGGGTCGCGGCTGCTGGCCGCCGCGGGCCTGCTCGACGGCCACCGGGCCACCTCTCACTGGTCGAGGATCAGGGGCCTGCAGCGCAGCCGCCCGCAGGTGGACTGGGTGCGCGGCCAGCGCTACGTCCAGGACGGCAAGATCACCACCACCGCCGGGGTGACCTCGGGCGTGTTCGGCGCCCTGCGGCTGGTCCAGCAGCTCGCAGGCGCCGCCGAGGCGCAGCGGGTGGGCCGCGAGCTAGGCTACCCGGGCTGGTCGCTGGACGGCCCCACCGGCATCCCCGCGCAGCGGCCGGCGCCGCGTGACCTCACCAGCCTCCTCGCCGCCCTCGCCCCATGGCGCCGGCCGGCGCTCGGCGTCGGGCTCGTCGAAGGCGCGGGCGAGATAGACGTCGCCGCCCCGTTTGAGGTCTACGCCAGCTCGTTCGCCGCCCGCACGGTGCCGATCGCCGCAGGGCGCACCGTCACCACCCGCCACGGGCTGCGCCTGGTCGCGGCACCTGCCGACGCCGCCGCACCCCGGGTGGACCGGCTGATCGTGCCCGGCGTCCATAGCCTCGATGAGGTCGGCCCGCGGCTCGCCGGGTGGGCGGCCGGGCGCGGCCTCTGCGTCGAGCTCCTGCAGGCGGACGGCGAGTTCAGCTTCGATGCGATGCTGCGCGACCTCGCCGCCCACGCCGGCCGGGCCACCGCTCACGTCACCGCCAAATCCATCGAATACCCCACCGGCCACCTCCACCTTGCCGGCGCGTCGTGGCCATGGCGACCCACCACCCTGCTCGCCCTGACCGTCACAGCCGCCATCGGCGCCGGGCTCCTCCCGGCGGCCGCCGCCCACCGGAACCGGCCATGACACCCACCCGCATAACCGGCCCCCTGGCGGAGCATCCGCTACGCGCGCCCGTGCTGTGGGGATTGGCGTTCGGCGCCATCCAGGCCGCGTCGCCGCTCGCCCTGCGGTGGCTCGACCAGGCAACCGTCCAGGCTCTCCTGCTAGCCATGATCGCAGCGGTCTACATCGGGTTCGCGGTGGCAGACGGAAGACCCAAGGTGATCGCCGTCGAGTGCACCATCGCGGGCGCGTTCGTCGTGCTCGCCGCGGCGGGCGTCACCGGATCGGCCTGGCTCCTGGTCCTGGGCTACGCAGGCCACGGTCTCAAGGACTTCTGGCAGGAGCGCCGCCACTACGTCGCCGGGACACGGTGGTGGCCGCCGTTCTGCGCCGCCGTCGACTGGCTCGTCGCCGTGGTTCTCGCCATCGAGATCATTGCCGGAGCCGGATTTCATCACTAGCCATGCGACAGGCCAGCGGCAGACCCGCGTAGATTTCGAAACCGGGACCTGACCTGGACGCCCGCATCGGCTACTTGCGGTACATCCTGATCGCCTGCGCAGCTGGCGGCCCCAGTTGCAGGCGATCGCTTTGCCCTGTGGTTGCCGAATACCCCGTACGGACAGGCCGTCAGGGTGGTCCGGCTTGCAGTAAGGCATCCCGGTCGTCGATGATCGCGTCTCGTGTGCCTGCGTTTCGTGTTCCTTCTCGCCGCCCAGATACCTGCGTGGCTGAGGCTGTCCAGGCGTCCGTCGGCGTGGAAGGACGCCGAGATCCTTCTGCTGCGCCACCAGCTGGCGATCCTGCAGCGGCAGACGGCGGCGCGGCCGAAGCTGAGGTGGACCGACCGGGCACTGTTCGCCGCGCTGCTGACGCTCATACCGCGCTCATGCCACGGCGCGTTGCACTTGTTCATTACCCCCGGCACGATACTGCGCTGGCACTGCGATATTGTCCGCCGCCGCTGGGCCGCCAAGTCAAAACCGAAGAGACCAGGGCGGCCACCGACCCACCGCCGCATCATCCGCTTGGTGCTGCGCATGGCGGCCGACAATGAGCATTGGGGGTACCGGCGTATCGCCGGCGAGCTGGCGGGGCTCGGTATCGCCGTCGCGCCCTCGACGGTCTGGGAGATCTTGAAAAGGCATGATATCGACCCCGCGCCGCGGCGTTCCGGCCCCGGCTGGGCGCAGTTCCTGCGCTCCCAGGCTGAGGCGATCTTGGCCCTGGACCTGTTCACCGTCGACCTGCTGGACGGCACCAAGGCCTACGTGCTAGCCGCGATCGAACACGCCACCCGCAGGATCCGGATCCTGGGTGCCACCACCCATCCCGGCGGCCAGTGGATCGTTCAGCAGGCCCGGAACCTGTGCATGGACCTCGATCAGGCCGGCGCCAACGTCAAGTTCGTGCTGCATGACCGCGACGCCATCTTCCATGAAGGCTTCGACACGGTGTTCACCGCAGCAGGCCTGCGGATCGTGCGCAGCGGCGTACGGGTGCCCCGCATGAACTCGATCATGGAGCGATGGATCGGCGGATGCCGCCGTGAGCTTCTCGACCGGACCCTTATCTGGAACCTGCCCCACCTCCGCCGGATCCTGGCGGCCTGCGAGCGTCACCACAACGACCACCGGCCTCATATGGCCCTGTCCAGCGCCGCACCGCTCAAGCCGCTTCCAGCCGAGATAACCGACCTCGAGGCCTTCCGGGTCCGGCGACGCGACCGGGCCGGAGGCGTCATCCACGAGTACCAGCACGCCGCTTGACCAGTGAGAACGACATTTTCGGCAAGGACAAGTAAGATGCCTGTTTCAGCAGGCTACGCCTGAGGTAAGTGACCGTGCACCACGAAATGACTTGACAATTCAACTTAGATAGGCTACGGTCCGCGGTGGCTAGGAGCCGCCATCCTGACCGGCGTGGTCAGCACGCCAGTGGGCCTGGCCACCGGCCAAGACCTGACACGTGTGCAATGCAGTCATAGGCACCGGTCATCTGGCACCGCACACGACGGCAGGCCATGACAGGTTCCGGCATCCTCTGACACCAGCTCAGAGTGAAGAATCGAACTGAGCAGCGGGCTCTTTATCCGCAGGTTCCCGGACCATGCCGGTGACCCGGGCGCAGTGCCCTTCGTCCTGGCGCCTCACGATCACCTGCATATCAGCCACGACAGACTACTGCGGCGCGCTCATGACCACGGCACGACGCCTGTGATGAACCCGGGCACGGCGAGCCCCACGCGAGCCCCTGCCCAGGCCCGGCCAGCCGCAGCATCTGGCGCACGTCTCGCGGCTCCTGGAGAAGCCCGGATTCAACAACCGCGTCCGGATCGCGCTGCTCGCACACGACGCCGGGAGGCCTGGTCAGCAGCAGACCTGCCGGTAGCCGGATGCTTTTAAGCAGCCGCGGCCAGCCGACCCATCAGGCCCAGGCGCCGAGCGCCGGCGCGCCCGCCGAATCCAGCCGGACCGGTGGCCTGGCAGGATGCAGGGCCGGCTGTTCTGCGCTCCTGACCCGCTGCGAACTCGCCGTCGGCTGTCGGCGCCTAGCGGCAGCGCGCGCGGCGCGTCCTGACCTTTGGTGTGCCATCCCGGCACGGTCACCCGCCGCGGCGGTGGCCGACCAGGCGCGGGGTCACGGCCTTGGCACGACGGGCTGGTGATCTGCGGCCGGCGCGCATCCGGCCGGCTTGGCGGGGTGCGGCGCCGCCGGCCGCACCCCGCAGGTTCATGTCGGTCGCCGCTAGCCCTGGGCGGGGACGATGTCGCCGAGCAGCCCGTCGGCCTCATGGTTGGGCCCGG
>Ga0070699_100005114_pt1 | contig 11536 bp, 11 predicted proteins | sample KBSK1503metaG_FD_65473 | JGI IMG/M metagenome (GOLD analysis project Ga0070699, IMG submission 65473) | Corn, switchgrass and miscanthus rhizosphere microbial communities from Kellogg Biological Station, Michigan, USA - KBS K1-50-3 metaG | ecosystem: Host-associated > Plants > Roots >...
ATGCGCGCCATCCAGGGCGTCACCGGGACGCTGGCGGCCGGCATCTCGGTACGCCGGCTTCAGGCGTCCGCACTCACCACTCACGCCGCCGTCCAGCAGGCGCGCCCTGTCACCTTCGTCCCCTGGCCGCTCTTCAATCCCCTCGCCGGATATGCCAGCTATGTGGTTCCAGCGGTCTTCATCCTGATCCTGCAGCAGACGTTGCTGATCGGCATCGGCGCCTTGCGCGTCGCCGAGCGCCGCGAGGAATCGAAGAACGAGCCGCTCTGGGCGCTGCTCGGCGGGAAGCTCGGCGCGATGATCCTCATTTATGCCGTGCACGCCGTCCTCATGTTCGGCGTGGTCTTCAGCATCTATGGCTTCCCGATGCGGGCGTCCTGGCCGGATGTGTTCCTCTTCCTGGTGCCGTACTTCGCGGCCGTGACCCTGCTTGGACTCGCCATCGCGGAGCTGTTCGATCGCCCGGAGACGTCGACGCTGGCCCTGGTGGCCACCTCGCTGCCGGCCATCTTCGTGTCCGGCTTCAGTTTTCCTGCCGAGACCCAGGCCCACTGGGTCCAGGCGCTCGCGGTCGTGTGGCCCAGCACCTTCGGCATTCGGGGCTTCCTGCAGCTGTCCGAGATGGGCGCTCGTTTTGATCAGACGCTGCGACCCTGGGCGGCGCTCTGGGTTCAAGTGGTGGTTTACTGGGGCCTCGCCTGGACGGTCCTGCGGTACAAAGCGCGGGCGGTGAAGCCATGAACTGGGACTGGTTCAACCTGCTTGCTCTCGAGCTCACGCTCCCCAGAATACTTCAGGCTCTCGCTGACAAGCCTGTGGTGGAAGTCAGCTCCCGCCCGCCCCGCGCGTCAAGCCTGCACTTGTATCAGGCGAGTAAGGAGCAACAGCGGTGAGAAGATCGTGGCGGGACGTTCAGATCACTCTGGCGGCGGCCCTGATCTGTGTTGGCCTGATGCTCGGCACTTTCACCCGACTCCTGGCTCAGGCCCAAGCGGGGCGGCAACTCGAGTTCCAGGCCTACATGGGTAGCTCGGTCAGCGCTCCTTCCCCGGTGGACATTTCCCAGCAGGGCCAGCCCGACCTGTCGTTCACCGGTCATTGGGCGACGCGGCCGTTCAAGGACAGTTGGTACTATGCCGGCCGGCTCGGCCTTTGGCGAGGGAACCGCGGGTGGCTGCTGGACTTCACCCATCACAAGTTCTATCTGACGAACCGGCCGCCCGAGGTTCAGCGATTTCAGATTACCAACGGGGCGAACATGTTCACCCTGAGTCGGGGCTTTCGGTCGGGCAGGTTGAGCTACGCGTTCGGCGCCGGTCCGGTAGTGGCTTTTCCAATCAACGTGGTGCGGGGCCGTCACCTGCCGGCAGAGCGAGGCTTCTTCGGTGGGTATTTCCTGGCTGGTGGCAACGTCATGGCGAGCATGACGCGGTCATTTCCAATCGCGCTCGGATTCTCCCTACTGCTTGATGCCCGTGGATCGGCCTCCTACATCCACGTGCCGGTCGGCGGGGGCCACGCTAACGTTCTCAACTTCGCCGCGCATTTTCATGCCGGTCTCGAATGGGCGGCCAAGCTATGAGTGCTAGGGCGGCTGCGGAACTACACGGTAAGCGAAGCAGCTCCGAAGGAAGGCTGTAGTTGTCATGATTACGATGGACCTGTCATCGGAATGCCGGGGTGGGGTACAACAAACGCCCGGGAATTCCTTCCCGGGCAGGAGGAGCTCAACGCGTAGCTTCCTTGGCGCTTGACCCCATTCGGTCTGAAGGCGGCTGCGCCAGGTCTTCCCACCAGCGGGAGAAGTGCTGTTGCCGATCATCGAGCACCACGGGCGAGCCGATCATCGGCGTGAGCAGCCGGTAGTTCCGGCCTTCACTCGCAGCGGTGATGCGCTTGAAGGGGTCATCCCAGGCGTGCCTGGCCAGCGCGAACTTGCCGACATGGCCAGGTAGCAGGGCCTTGGCTTGGAGGTCTTCTGCAGCTTGTGCCGCTTCCTCGGGAGTCATATGGATGAGCGGCCAGTGCTCATCATACTGACCGGTATCGAGGACGACGAGGTCAAAGCCCCCGAACCGGCGGCCGATATCAGCCAGGTGCGGCCCGTAACCCGTGTCGCCACTCAGAAAGATCCGTCGCCTGGCAGTGGTGAGTGCATAGCCAACCCAGAGCGTCTTGTTGGTCGCCAGCAGACGTCCGGAATAGTGCCGCGCGGGCAGCACATGGATCGCCAACCCGTCTCCCGACTCCATGACGGAGAACCAGTCCGCCTCGTGGATCGTCGCCTTGTCGTAACCCCAGAACTCCAGGTGTGCGCCCACGCCCAGCCCGCAGACGACGGCTTTCACCTTGGCCCTGAGTGCAGTCACCGTCGCATAGTCCAGGTGATCCCAGTGGTCATGGGTGATCAGCAGGTAGTCTATGTCCGGGACATCCTCTGCCTTGTAGGGATTGGTTCCGGCGAAGGCCTTGTTCGCAGACGGAATGGGCGCGGCTGAAGCGCTGAACACCGGATCGACCAGAATGCGCTTCCCGCCAAGCTGGATGAAGTAGGACGCATGCCCCAGCCACAGTACAATGTCCAGGTTGCGATCCAGTGACTGGAGATCCGTTTTCACGGATGGTATGGGCGAAGGCGGTACCGGATGATTCTTCTTCGCGAACAGAAAGGCAATCAGCTCGGAGACGGAATTTCGGCCTTCGGCCAGCACGGACGTGGGAACCAGGTTCCGGAACCCATCGCCGGAATAGTTGGGCGAACGCCTGATCCGGTCGAGACGTTCGCCGCGCGGAAGCTTTCCGAACCTCGGTTGGTGGGCGTAGATCCAGGTGCCACCCAGGAGTCCGGCCGCCAGGAGAGGTGCCACGATCAACATTCGGCGCAACTTCCTTTTCATTGCGAGCGCAGGCCGTCAACGACCCGGTGCTAGCCGCGAGAGTCCGCGGACTGGAGCTGCCCGGTTTGCATAGACGCAATCGCCGCTTGCAACGGAATGGGATTCAGGTATTCACGCCAGTGGCTGATCCGTCCGTCGGAGACCCGAAACAGGATGATGTACTTTTGCCGGTACTGGTGCCCACTTTGGACTACCACACCTTGGCCGTCCACTTCAGTGAAGAACAGATCCGGATCACCACCGGGATAGATCCGGATATTGCGAAGGTCCCAGCCGGTAAACATGCCGTGCTCTTTGCCGAGAAACCGTTCCAGAAACTCAATCACAGTAGCTTTTCCTTCAACGCGGTCAGGCAGGCCTGGCAAGGCAAACGGCATTTCAAAAACAATGTCTTCCGCCAGGACCTCGGCCATTCCTTGAACATCCTGCTGTGCTTCCGCTTGCAGAAACCTGCTGACTGTTTCTTGGCCATTCATTCTAGGTTCCTCCCTTCCATTGACCTCCCAGCGCACCGCCGCCGATGTATCGAGAACCGTTACACCGGCAGAGGTACTGGCGCCGAGAGAAAGTTTCTGGAGCTACCGTGATGCCCTCGAGCTCAGCGCTGCCCGTGCGGCCTGCTCGATGAGGGCGACAACCGGAGCGGGGTGCGACACATAGATTGCGTGACTGCCAGGTGACTCGACCACCGTCGCACCGGCCCGCGCGGACATCGCTCGCTGCGCCGCCGGCGGAATCATCCGATCGTCCGTCGCGATGAGATACCAGCTCGGCTTGGTCCGCCACGACGCTTCCGTCACCTCGCCATTGAGCGCATCGAGACCCCAGGGCACCTGCGACTGGGCCATGAACTCCGCGAGCCCCGCATCGACATCCGCCGCGAACGACGCAGCGAACTTGCCCTTATCAAGGAACAGGAACCCGTCCTGGGGCGGGAGAATCGGAGGCACCGGCGCTCCCGGAGGGGGATTCTGGATCAACTTTGCAACCGACTCGCCCTTGTCGGGGGCGAAGGCCGTGATGTAGACCAGCCCCACGACCTTCGGGTCGTTGCCGGCTTCCGTGATGACCACGCCACCGTAGGAATGCCCGACCAGGATCACCGGACCGCTGCTCGCCGCTATGGCGCGGCGGGTGGCGGCGACATCATCGGTCAGTGTGATGGTGGGGTTCTGAACGACGGTGACGGTGTACCCATCATGCCGCAGCCGTTGGAACACGCCGGCCCAGCCGGACCCGTCCACGAAGCCGCCATGAACGAGCACGATCGTCGGACGCTGGGCCGCCGGCTGGGTCTGCCCCAGGACCGGGGCCGCGGTGGCGCCGAACGCGAGCGACGCCATGAGTACCTGATGTTTCATTGTTGTCTCCTTTCAGATGAGAGTGATGTCACAATGTCACCCGTCACGTTACAAGCGTGGCCAGGTTGTCGCATCACTCACGCAAGGAGTCTTTGGCTAACTCGTTCGAGGTACGAGCGCTAGTCGAGGCGGATAAAGCCCCGCCGCAGTGCCGTGGTCACGGCTTCGGTGCGGTCGCGGGCGTCGAGTTTCTGGAGAATATTCTTGACGTGGACTTTGACGGTTTCCTCGGTTCGCCCGATCCGGCCGGCGATTTCACCGTTGGTGAGCCCCTTCGCGACCAGGAGGAGCACCTCGGTCTCGCGGGGGGTCAGCGCGACCCGTGGCGTATGCTCGGCGAGCTTCGCGGCGACGGCGGGCGGGATTCCCCGCCGGCCACCATGCACCGAGCGAATGACGTTCAGGATGTCGGCGCTCATCATGTCCTTCACGAGATATCCCATCGCTCCTCCGTCGAGCGCGCGATGAATATCCTCGTCGCCCTGGTAGGTCGTCAGGACGATGACCCTGGCGTCGGGGAATTCCTCGAGGATCGCACGGGTCGCGGCGACCCCGTCCATGACCGGCATGCTCAGGTCCATGAGGACGATGTCGGGACGAAACCTGCGATACTTTTCCAGCGCATCCTCGCCATTCTCCGCCTCGGCCACGATCTCGAGCTCGGGCTCCGTGGCGAGAAAGGTCCGCAGACCGGCCCGGATCAACGGATGATCGTCGGCGGTGAGGATCCTGATCGGTGAAAGGGTGGGCCCGTTCATGCGGAGAACGATATCGGTCCGCCCCCAATTTTGGCATACCTCGGAAGAGGTAGCGCGGCCAGGTAGATTATTGCCATGGTTTTTCGACAGGGAACCAGCGTGATCGGAGCCGTCCTGCTGCTGGCCGGCCAGTGGGCCGCCCCCGGTCGCGTGGGGGCGCAAGATGCCGCGCCGGACTCCCTGGCACGCCGGGCGATCACGCAGTACGTCCACACCTCCTGGACGACGAGCGAAGGCGCGCCCGCCGATATTCGTACCATTGCCCAGACCTCCGATGGATACCTTTGGCTGGGAACCCGCCTCGGCCTGTATCGCTTCGACGGAATCCGGTTCACCAGGTTCAATGCTTCGGTAGGCGATTCACTCCCCAAGCTCAGGGTCTACAACCTTCTGGCGGCCAGGGACGGCAGCTTGTGGATCCGGTGGGGGTCCGGCGCCCTGAGCCGACTTCGCAACGGCCGGGTGACCACGTTCGGCCCGAGGGAGGGCCTCCCATTTACTCAGGCTCTGACCGAAGCTAGCGATGGCACCATCATCGCAGGGACTACCAAAGGCCTGGCTGAATTCCGGAACGAGACCTGGAAGGATGTCAGCCGGGCATGGAACTTTCCCGGAAGCGAGGCCCGGCTGGTTTACATGGACCGGTCCCGTGCCCTTTGGGTTCTCACCGAAGACCGGGTGGTATACCTCCCTGCCGGTCAGCGCCAATTTATCGACCCAGGAGAACCGGCGGCCGGATCGGATGCGTTCGGCGAAGCGCCCGACGGCACCATCTGGCTGGCGGAAATCGGCCGATCGGCGCATACGGTCCGGCGGCAAGGGGAAACCTCTCCGGCCACCGAAGTCATGGTGGGCGCCAAATCGGTGCTCTTCGACGGTACGGGGGCGATCTGGGTCGGCAGCGCAGGCGATGGCCTGCGCCGAGTCGCGGTCCCCGGGAAAATCCGGGGTCGACGGATTACGCAATTCGGAGTGGAAGCGGAGCAGTTCACTGCCGAGAACGGACTGTCAGGAAACGTTGTCTTCCAGGGGTTGGAGGACCGGGAAGGCAATATCTGGTTTGTCACCCAGCGAGGTCTCGATCGGTTCCGGGAAGGTGCCTTTACGACGGTGCTGCTTCCCCATCCCGACATTCCCCGGATTGTCGTCGCGTCCCGGGACGGCGGGCTGATGAGTGCAGCCTCGAATACCCAAGGGATTCTCCGCATCACCGCGCGAGGCCACACCGAGTCACTTCAAGGACAGCCGAATTTCTTCGCCGCTATCGTGGAAGATGACGCCGGCGTGCTTTGGGGCGCCGGGACCTTCCTCGTGCGCACGCGTGGCGGTGCCCTCCAGATAGTGGACTTCCCGGATAGCCTGCTTCCCCTGGCGGGAATCACAGCCGACCATGACGGCGGCCTCTGGGTGTTCGATCCTGATAAAGGCCTGTTCCGGTTTGCCCATGGGACGATCACGAAGTTCCCCGCTCAGCCCCAACCGGCCTACCGGTTCCGGAATTACCTGTACACCGACCGACGAGGACGGATCTGGCTCGGCCAATCCGACCGGGTATCACTGTACGAGGGTGGAACCGTGCGCGTCTTCGGACCCACGAATGGCATTCCGGCCGGGCTGCCCTACACGATCCAAGACGATGAAGCCGGCCAGGTCTGGGTGGGTGGGGACGGCGGCCTGAGCCGCTTCGACCACGAACGTTTCCGGCCGCTTTCCAGTGCCGCGCTGCCCATGCGGGCGGTGTCCGGCATGACCCAGGACGCATCCGGTGACTGGTGGATTGCCACCGACGAAGGGGTGCTCCGGGTCGCGGCGCCGGAGCTGAACCATGCGATCCAGGATTCGGCATATCGCCCGCGGTACCGGGCGTTCGACCAGTTTGATGGCTTGCCGGGAAAGCCCGCAGCCCTTGCCATACCAATCATGGCCCACACGACCGACGGCCGCGTGTGGGTGTCTACAAGCAACGGGCTGGCCTACGTGGATCCCCGGCGCATCCCCACCAACAACCGGCCACCACCGGTGAGTATTGAGCGCATTACGATCGACGACCGACAGAAGGCACCCGACGACGGGCTACGGTTGGCTCCCGGTGCTCACGACCTCGAGATCGACTACACCGCGCTCAGCCTCACGATTCCGGAACGGAACCAGTTCCGCTATATGCTGGAAGGCCGGGATACCGCATGGCACGACGCTGGCCCTCGACGGCAGGCCGTGTACACCGATCTCCCTCCGAAGACGTACCGATTCCGCGTCGTCGCCAGCAACAACGATGGAGTCTGGAACGAGACCGGCGCGTCCTGGAGTTTTCGCGTGCTTCCGGCCTGGTATCAGACGCTCTGGTTCCAGGCGGCGGTGATCCTGCTGATCGGCGCAATCGGCGCCGTCGTCGCGATGACGGTGCAGCGGACCCGGCACCGGAGGGAACAGCAGGCGCTCACGGTGCAGTATCAATCAACGCTGGCCGAGCGGAGCCGCATCGCCCAGGAGCTGCATGACACGCTGTTGCAGGGATTCACCGGCATCACCTTGCAGCTTCGCGGAATCCAGCGGGTGCTCGGCCGACGGCCGGAAGCGGGCGCCGCGGCGTTGAAGGACGTGCTGGCCTCGGCCGACATCGCCCTCCAGGACGCGCGTCACATGATCTGGGACATGCGAGCCGTGGAGTTGGAGGGCCGGGACCTGGGCGACGCGCTGGAGAGCGCTGCCCGTTCCGCGGTTGCCGGGTCCACGGTCTCCCTGGTTTTCAGTGTAAGCGGAAATCGTATACCGCTGCCGCTTTCGGTCGAGACCACGGCGTTCCGAATCGGCCGCGAGGCGGTGGTCAATGCGGTGAAGCATGCGGAGCCGCACAAGGTGGAGATGAAGCTCGAGTATGGACCTCGGACCTTACTGCTGGAAGTGGCGGATGACGGGAGGGGTATCGCTCCAGGCGCCATGGAGGCGGCGGCTTCCGGAGGACACTGGGGCATTGCCGGGATGCGGGACCGCGCCCAGCGTGCGGGCGGCACCCTGGAGATTGCCAGCGAGCCGGGTCAGGGGACCAGGGTTACGCTCTCGTTGCCGATTGGGGGGCGTGAAGCGGCCAGGTCGCTGTGATCCCGGTCCCTGCCGGCACGGCCCAATCGGGCTACCATGGGCTGAGTTTCCGTTTCGCTGACAGGAGAGACCGATGAGACACACCCGGGAAAAGACCGAACCGGCAAACACGGACGAAGTGCAACGCGTGACCCAGGAGAGCGCGAATCGCTTGCGGGCGTTGGGGATCACGCTCACCGGGCGGGAGACGCCCGACGAGCTCGCGACCATCGAGGAAGCGGTCGAGCGATTCGAAGCGGCCGTGGAAGCAAAAGGCGGCGACCTCATGGTAGATGAGCCACCGCCCTCACATCCGGCCGAGCCGGATGACCGCCACTTTGGATTGCCGCGCCGCAACGATGGCGAGGCGGTGGTGGACTATCTTGAGCGCCTGGCCCGGGCAACGGATGTGGTGCGGCAGCACCCGCGGAAACACGAATAGACGCGGCTACGGCCTTACGGATCACATAGTCACCACCTTCAGTGGCCCTCCGGCACAAGAATAATGCTCAGCGCTCGGAGCCAAGCCACCAGCACCGAGGTCAGGAATGCGGTCAGGGCAGCCAGGAATGCCGGACCCGAACGTTCGTGGAGGACGCCAGTCGCGTCAATCAAGAGCGTCAGGCTGATCAATAGCATGAGTGTGACGTTCACGCGGACGTAGCCCGGCGTGGGTTCGCCGGTTGCGGACCGTCTGCGCCCCGGATAGGTCAAAGCAATCCCAAGAAGAGGGATGGCCACAAGACCGCTGGACAGACGCCATGCCGCTCCAGTCGGTAGCTCCCAGAAGATCAGCAGGGGTGGAAGCATTGCGCCTACGCTGACAATCAGGGCAAACTCCATGTATACCCGCGCAAACAAGACGTCGAATGCCCGCAAGTGACGACCCAACGTTTGGCGCAGAAGCATGACGATCGCGGCGAATCCCATGAAGGTCATGCCAAGCAAGGCCAGGGTGTAGAGATAGGATGCTCCCGGCGATTCCATAGTGCCCCCTTCACGGCTATTTCCTCATCTGCTCCAACGCGTTCTCCCGTCGACGTCATGCGCTATCCGCGAAACCCACCACTCACCCATTGCGTGACGATCGACTCGAACTCAGGCGCTCGCTCCTCCCAGACGCAGTGACCGGCCTCGAGGACATCCAGGCGTGCGTTGGGCAATCGTTCGCGCAGGAGCGCCGCGTCTCGAGCGAGTCCGTATGGGTCGTTCCGGCCGACCACGATTGCCACGGCTGCCTCAATCGACGCAAGGCGAGGCGCCAGTACGGCCAGGTCTTTCGGATACGCGCGAACGAGTGCCGCGGACCGTGTCAGCCGGTCGCCTTCGTATGACGCGAGATAGTCGTCGCGCACGAAGGATGGGATAGCGTAGCCGCGAATGGACCCCAGGAACCTGCCAATGACCTCGACAGCATTGAGCGGTTGAAGCACCTCTGCTTCGATCATCGCCTTGAGGGGACCGTCAACCACGAGCGGGTAGGTCGAGGCGCCGGCACCCACGATGAGCCTGCGGAAGAGATCGGGCCGAGCGAGAGCGGCAAAGAGGACCGACGGCGATCCGACATCAAGTCCTACGGCATGAACCGCGGTGAGCCCGAAGGTATCCATCGCCTTCACGATGAACTCGCCCATCTTCCGTGGCGCGAAAAGATCGTCCCGCGCCTCGGACCGCCCGAAACCGGGAAGGTCGATCGCCAGCACCTCGAACTGTTTGGTCAGCCCGTCCCACACCGGAGCGAACGCGAAGATGCTCTCCGGCCAGGGACTGAAGAGCACAACCTTTTCGCCGCCCTCGCCGCCCGCCGCGTAGCGGACCTTGAGCCCATCGATCGTCCGCCACGCGACGTCAAACGGCGGCTGCTCCTGGATGGCTCCGAATCGTGTCATGCTCACTGGGTCTCGAGGAGCGTGCCGAGGACGGACGGCCACCGAAGCTCGAAGTCGACTTCCTGTTGGAGCCCGCGCTTCAGGAGGGCCTGGACTCGCTGCTGCGCTTCAGGCCAGGTCAGCGCGTTCTGAAAGGAGTTGAGGGCGTCGAGGAGTCGGTCGGCGGACGGCAACGAGACCTGGTTGATCAGATTCTTCGCCGCCGCGATGGCAGGCCGGTCGAAGGAGGCGATCCGTCGCGCCAGGACGTCGACAAAGCCGTCCAGCTCCGCGTCCGGAAGTGCCCGGTTGACGTATCCGTATCGTGCCGCCGTGTCGCCGTCGAAATCATCGGCGCCGAGAACGATCTCAAGCGCGCGGCCGCGGCCCACCAATTGTGGGAGGCGTTCCGTACCCCCGCCGCCGGGATGCAAACCCACCCCGACTTCGGGATGACCCAGCCGCATGTTCTCGCGCGAGGCGAAGCGCATATCGCAGGCGAGGACAAACTCGCTGCTCACGCCCCGGACGCAGCCTCGGATCTTCGCGATGCTGACAACCGAAGACTTGGTGAGACGGACGAACGTATCGGTGAGAATCGGGAGACCTGAAGGCCCCACGGCTGTGGTGATGTTTCCCGTTTTTCCGGTCAGGTCAAAGTGCGCAAGGTAGAACCCGGGATGTGCGCTCTCGAAAACCACGACGCGCAGGTTCGGGCTGGCGTCCATTCGAGCGAGCAGGCCCTGGAGGGCGTCAAACATGGTGGCGTCTACGATGTTGAACGGCGGACTGTCGAACACCACTCTCCAGTACCCCGAGGTCTCCTCGATCACCCGCAGGGGCATTGCGGCTTCGGTCACGACTCACGCTCCTATCTAAGGACTGCCATGGTTTCTTGAACCGCCTTCGCCGCCTTACGGATCACGTCGAGCACATCGCCGGGCCTGGAGAGCATGGGGACATGGCTGCTGTCGAACTCATAGGTGGTCGCGCCCATGCGCCTGGCCATGGCGCGCTCCAGGTCGGGATGCACCGTGTGGTCTTTCTTGCCGACGATGTACCAGCTCGGCTTCGACTTCCAGGCGGTACCGCCGACTGGTGCGTCGAACAGGTCGGGTCGGGGGACGCCCTGGGTCGCCCAGACGAGCTTCTGCTCCTGCTCCGAAAGGTCTCCGCAGAAATACTTCGTGCCCTCGGGACGCAGCCAGATACGCCCATCTACGACTTCAATGTGGGAGAAGACGTCGGTCCTCGGGAACTTGGTCTGTTGCGTCTGAGACGATTCATCGGCGTCCGGAGCGAGCGCGCAGATATATACCAGCCCGATAACGCGATCGTCGGTTCCGGCGCCGGTGATGACGCTTCCGCCGTAAGAGTGGCCGACGAGAATGGCAGGGCTGCTGACCCGGCCCAGCGTTGCTTTCACCAAGGCGACGTCCTCTGCCGTCGTGTTTAGGCCATACTGCGCTGTAATACACTCGTACCCCTCGGCCTGAAGGGGAACGATCAGCTTGCTGAAGCACGAGCCGTCTGCCCAGAGCCCGTGGCAGAAGACGATGCTCGGTTTGGTCTGC
>Ga0070699_100005116_pt1 | contig 11535 bp, 14 predicted proteins | sample KBSK1503metaG_FD_65473 | JGI IMG/M metagenome (GOLD analysis project Ga0070699, IMG submission 65473) | Corn, switchgrass and miscanthus rhizosphere microbial communities from Kellogg Biological Station, Michigan, USA - KBS K1-50-3 metaG | ecosystem: Host-associated > Plants > Roots >...
CCCGAGCTGCAAGCCGTCGGCGGCGACCTCGTGATCGTCGATCAGAGTGGGGCGCTCGACAAAATTCGGGCAACGATCGGCGACGCCCGCGTGCCGCTCGGCATTGACGGGGTCGCAGGCGAGGCCAGCGCAACCATAGCCGGCGTTCTCAGCGAATCCGGGACGCTCGTCATATATGCTCTGATGAGCGGCAAGCCAGTCACTATCGCCCCGTTCGACCTGATCGCGAAGCGTGTCGTCGTCAAGGGTTTCTTCCTCAACCATCCGGATGTCGAGTTGAAAATACCGAGCGCACTGCGCGAGACGGCGCCGCTCGTCGCTTCAGGCGTCATTCGAGTGCCTATCGCAGCGACCTATCCGCTCACCGCCTTCCGCGAAGCCGTCGCCCACGTTCAGCGGGGCGGCAAGGTGTTGTTTGACGTCGATGGAGCCATCTGAACCGGCTGGAAGGTCAGCAGGCTCGACAGCGCGTTCGATAGCTGGGGCATCGTACGCATAAAACGGCGCACGGCGGAGTCCAGCTCAGGGTAGCTTGTCGAAAAAGAGATAGACGGCGGCAATCCGGCCGTCCCGGGCAATGATGAAATCGGTCCCGGCGTAAGCTGGCGCCTCACCAGGGGCGACCGAGCAATCGTCCGCAACCCAGGCGCAACCGAGCCCCGTCAGGCTAGCCAGCCCGAAGAGGCTGAATGCGGGTTAACTACTTGACCGCGCAGAACCCCTGGGCTTCGATGCCGAGGGCGGTGTTGAACTTGCTGCGGAAGTTCTCGAGCGCGACGGCAGCCGTCAGCTCCACGATCTGCGCCTCGGCGAAGTGCGCCCGGACCCGCGCGAACAGTTCGTCGCTCACCCGTTCCCCCGTTCGCGTGATCGTCTCGGCGTACTCCAGCGCGACGCGCTCCCGGTCGTCGAACAGATCGCTCGCTGCGGCCGATCCGACTCGAGCGACCTTCTCCGGTGAGGCCCCCGCTCGCATCCCCCTGGATGCGTTGATGTCGATTCAGAACGGGCAGCCATTGATGAGGGCCACCCGGAGGTACACGAGCGCCAGCAACTCGGGCGTGAGCAGCCCCGAGCGCTCGACGGCGGCGGACAGGCTCTTGGCGGCCTTCAAGATTCCCGGGCAGTGCGCCTGCACCTTGGTCGTGTTCAGGACGGTTCCGAAGACGGCCCGATCCCGTGCGAAGACCTCCTGAAGCATCGGATCGGGCCCGGGCTCCTCGATCTCCCTGACGCGCGGCATGGCCCTCTAGCCTCGCGCCGCGCCGGCGCCCGCGCGGGCGCCCTGGACCGCCGCCGCCGCGCCCTGCGCCACCAGGCTGGCGTCCGAGCAGAGCGTCACCATCTGATAGCCCCGGCCGTAGAGCCCCCGTGCCTCGTCCGCGCTCCGGCTGACCGTGCCGAGCGCGACGCCCGCGCGCCGGGCCGACGCCTCCACGCGCGCGATCGCCGCCTGCACGTCCGCGTGCTTCGGATCCCCGAGGTGACCGAGCGCGGCGGAAAGGTCCGCGGGGCCGATGAACGCGACGTCCACTCCCGGGACCGTCACGATGTCGTCGATCTCTTTCACGGCCTCGGGAGTCTCGATCTGGACGATCACGAGGATCTCGGCGTTGGCGCGCTTCCAGTATTCGGCGGAGAAGCGCCCGAACCCGGCGGCGCGATGGGAGCCGGCCACTCCGCGTATCCCCTCCGGCGGGTACTTGCAGGCGCGCACGGCCGCCTCGCACTCGCGGCGGTTCCCCACGAGCGGGATCATCACACCCTGGGCGCCGAGGTCGAGCACGCGCTTGATGACCGCGGGGTCGTTCCACTGCACCCGCACGACCGGCGCCGTCCGGCTCCCCGACAACGCCTGGAGCTGGACGAGCAGCGTCTGGTAATCGCCGGGCCCGTGCTCCATGTCGATGAGGAGCCAGTCGAACCCGGCATCCCCCATGATCTCGGCGGAGATCGAGCTGCACAGATGGAGCCAGCCCCCGACGGTCGGGCGCCCGGCCTTGAGGTCACGCTTGACGCGATTGTCGATGAGCTCGGTCATTCCGGGCCTCCCGCGCGGCCGCGCGCGAGCACCGTCTCGAGCGCGGGCAACGAATGCAGGATCACGTCGCCGACGATCTGGAGGCTCTTCGGCGAGATCTGGTCGAGCGTGTCGCCCGCCGTGTGCCAGGGTGGATAGTCGATGTCGATCACGTCCACCGCCGGGACCCCGGCGCGGAGGAAAGGCAGGTGATCGTCCTCCACGGCGACGGAGTCGGAGCGGAAGTAGGCGGCGTACCCGAGGTGGCGGGCGCTCGACCACACGATATCGGTGAGCCACGGTGTCGAGTAGGACTCCCGCCGGATATCCAGCTTCGCATCGCCGACCATGTCGAGGAGAATCAGGCCCCGCAGCCGGCGGATCTCGCCCGACCGCCGCAGCTCCGCCGCCAGATACCGCGACCCGTAGGTCCCGTCGGTGGCGCTCCACTCGCGCCGCGCCTCCTCGCCGTCGAAGAAGACGACCCAGTAGGTGAACTCGCGCCGTGCCCCCGCGAGCCGGCGTCCGAGCTCCAGCAGGAGGGCCGCGCTCGAGCCGCCGTCGTTGGCGCCGACGAACCGGAAGTCCGTGAAGAGCTTGGTGTCGTAGTGGCCGGCGAGCATGATCACATCGCTTCGTCTCCCGGGGAGCACGGCGACGATGTTGCACATCTTGACGGGGCCGTCGGGGGTCCGCGCCGCGAACGGCCCGAGCCGGACCTGGATGCCGGCGCGCGTGAGCTCCCCGGCGATGTATTGCCGGGCCCGCGCGAGGGCGGCCGAGCCCGCGGGGCGGGGCCCCAGCGCCACGAGCCGCTCGACGTCGCGCCAGGCGGCGTCGGCGTCGAAGTGGAGCGCGCTCGCCACCTCCCGTGGCGCTGGCGGGTCGGCGGCGGCCACCGCCGCCAGCGCGACCAGTCCCAGGGCCGCGCCGAGCGAGGGGCGCCTCATGGCCGGACGCCGGTGGCGCCGAAAAAGGTGAGCGTCATCACGAAGCGCCCTCCGCGCGCGATGTCGGTGATCCCGTCGAGCCAGTGCTGGGCCGTCGCCGCGTCGACGATCCCGAACTTCACCGCATTCTCCGCCCGATGCTCGAGGAATCGCTGCGTGTACGGCGCGAGCGCCGTGTCCTGGTAGACGTCGGTCAAGAGCCGGACGCGGTCGAGACCGGCCGCGCGAAGCAGGCCGGGGAGCCGCCGGCCACTCAGCGGCTCGGGATACAGGCGCTCGACGACGCCGTCGAGGATCTCGGCGGTGACCCGGCGATCGGGATGCTCGAGCGCGAGCGTCCCGAAGTCCTGGTCCTGCACGCCCACGATCCCGCCCCGCCGGGTCACGCGCACCATCTCGCCGATGACGGCCGCCGGCTCGTCCACGTGGAGGAGGACGGTGACGGCGAGCGTGATGTCGAATCGACCACCCCGGAAAGGGAGCCGTCGGCCGTCGGCGACCCGGAAGGCGATGCGCCCGTCGAGGCCGTGGGCGCGCGCGAGGCGGCGGGCGGCCATTACGCAGGTCCGGCTCGGGTCGACCGCGACGACGCGGCCGCGCGCTCCGACCATCCGGGCCAGATCGCGGGCGACGACGCCCGAGCCGCTCCCGACCTCGAGCACGGCCGCCCCCCGACCGACACGCGCGAACCGGAGGAAGCGCCGGCGGAGCCGCACGTGGCTCGGCGTCTCGCCGCGCTCCTCGAGCCGCTCGACGAACTCCGTCGGATCCGCCTGCGCATCGATGGCGCGGTAGGGATCCGTCGGTTGACCGATCGGCCGGCTCATCCGCCGGCGGCATAGGCGCCGAAGTGGTCGGGAAGCAGCTCCGCGAGGAGAGCCAGGAGGCCGCCGGCCTCGGGCCGCGGCGCGACGCCCGCGGCGGCATCGCGCACACCGGAGGGGGCGTGCGCCATGGCGACCCCGACGCCGGCGACCTGGATCATGTCGAGATCGTTTTCCTGGTCGTCGACCGCGATCGTGCACTCGATCGGGACCTCGACGCGACGGGCGAGCCACTCGAGGGCCTGGCCCTTGGAGGCCCTCCCCGGGACCAGCTCCAGGTAGTCGGGTCGACTCAGGACGAGGCGCGCGGCGGGAGCGACGAGGGCGAGGACGTCCTCGCAGAGGATCGGCAGTACGTCAGGATGACCCATGAACAGGCACTTGCTGAGCTCGGTGCCCGACAGGAACGGCTCGGGCTCGGCGATCTCCTCGGCGGCGAGACCCCGCTCCTCGCAGTACGCGGCGATCGGGAACATCCGCTCGAGGCAGTAGAGCGCGTCGCCACGGAAGAAGAGGGGGTGGATCGGAGCGTTCGCGAACGCGGGAAACGCGGTCCAGGCGAGGCCAGCCGGCAGCGCGTCGCGAAAGAGGTCCGCCCCGCTCGCCGGATCACGAATGAGGCCGCCGTTGTAGAGGATGACCGGGGCTCGGATGCCCAGCTCCTGCCAGTACGGCCGGGCCCCGGCCGGCATCCGACCCGTCGCGAGCGTCACGCGGAGCCCGCGCCCGATGGCGCCGACAACGGCGGCGGTCAAGGTGGGGTCGAGATCGAGGACGAGAAGCTCCTCCATCATCGGTGCGGTCGGGCCGACTCGGTATTCCGCCCGAGTGCGCGCGCCTGCTCGCCCAACCGCTTCGCCCATCCACTCGGATCAGTGCCCTCGCCTGACGCGACGGGAACGACCGAGGGGGGGTCCGCGCCGAGCTCGCGCACGAGCGCCAGCACCCGGTCGATCGGTGCGACACCCTGGCCGGGCGGGAGGCGGTCCGCGTCGCGCAGCGACTCGGGCTCGACGTCGGCGGGCGCGTCGGCGAGCCGGAGGAGCGCGAGCCACCCGGGCCGGCACGCCTTGAGCTCGTCCGGCGACGAGCGCGCCGCGTAGAGGTGGAAGGTGTCGGGGGCCAGAGCCAGCGTGGGGCGACGCGCCGCCTCGATGAGCGCGGCGGCGGCGGCGAGCGTCCGCACCGCCGCCCGCGGGTGGCTGTCTGGAGTCAGGGCGAGACCGACGTCGTAGCGCTCAGAGACCTGGGCGAGGCGGGCGAGGGTCACGCGCGCTTCACGATGCACGTCGCGCTCGTCTGCGCCCGCCGGCCGCTCGCCCGGGGTGAGGACGAGCCAGGTCGCCCCCAGGGCCCGCGCCAGCTCGGACAGCCGGTGGATGCGGGCCACGGTCTCCTCGAAGCCGGCCTCGTCCCGGAAGAGCACATCGGGCACCGGCGCCACCGACACTGCCGCCACCCGATTGCGGCGCAACAGCCCGCCGAGACCGGCGGGACCGCCGCGCTCGAGTGCGGGTCCGAGCTTCGGCGCCCAGATCTCCAGGCCGTCGGCGCCGATGCGCGCGGCGATCGCGACGTCGTCCTCGAGCGATACGAGCGGGGTGGCCGCGCCGGTGTGGGCGATCCTCACCCGCGGGACCGGGAACCACCGAGCGCGAACTGCCGGGCGCATTCCGGGCTGCAGAAATGATGCAGCACGCCATCCTCGGTGCGCGTCAGGGCGCCCGAGCGCAGGATGTACGCGTGGCAGACGGGGTCCTTCACGAGCTCGTCCGGACCTCGCCGGCGGCGGGGTCCAGAAACCCGCGCGGTGCGCAGGAGGGTGCGGAGCGCGAGCCCGAAGAGAAGCCCCCAGAAGAGGAGCGGCAGGAGTCGCATCACCGGCCGTCGGGGCGGATCGACACGGCGCGCAGGAACTCTCGATCCTGCGCCGTCAGCTCCATGGAGGGATCGCCGGCGCCGTTCTTCGTCCCCGCGAAGAAGATGCCCGTCTCGGCGCCGCGCTTCAGGATCTCCTGGACCGCCTCCCGCGCCGCCTCCGCCGCCGCCAGCGACACCTCGATCGCCTGCAGGAGCTTCTTCATCAACGTCTCGACGTGCCGTTCCGCCGCCACAGTCCCGTACGATACCGGCGCCTCCGGGGCCTGTCAACGTTCGGCAGCCCCGGGGCTAATACGTCGCGCGGCCGCCGGAGAGGTCGTGAACGGCGCCGGTGGTGAAGGAGCACTCGTCGGAGGCGAGCCAGGCGACCAGCGCCGCCACCTCCTCCGCCCTGCCCACCCGCCCCATCGGGATCTTGGCCACCATGTAGTCGACCGTGTCCTTCGACACCTGCTTGAGCAGCTCGGTCCCGATGACCGCCGGCGCCACCGCGTGGACGAGGATGCCGCGCGTCGCGACCTCCTTGGCGAGCGCCTTCGTCAAGCCGATGACCCCGGCTTTGGCGGCGGAGTACGGGACCAGCGTCGGATTGCCCTCCTTCCCCGCGATCGACGCGATGTTGATGATGCAACCCCGGCCGGCATCGAGCATCACGCGCACGGCCGCGCGCGATACGAGGAAGACGCCGGTGAGGTCGCAGGCGATGACGCGGTGCCAGTCTTCGTCGCTGAGATCCCACGTCGGTACGGTGCGACCGGTGATGCCGGCGTTGTTGACGACGATGTCGAGGCGGCCCCATCGGTCGACGACCATCCGCACCATCCGCTCGACGTCGGGCGTCTTGGTCACGTCGGCCGCCACCGCTACCGCCTCGGCGCCTATCCGCGCGGTCGCCGCCTCGGCGGCGCGGCCGTCGATGTCGGCGATCGCGACGCGCGCGCCGAGCGTCGCGAGCCGACCCGCGATGGCGTATCCGATTCCGCGGGCGGCACCGGTTACGAGCGCTGTCTTGCCGACGAAGGACATGGCCGATCTCCTCTCAGGCCGCCGGAACCGCCGGCCCGCGGGCCTCGTGCGTCCGCCCCCGGACGCGGGAGCGAGTTCTCCGCAGGGCTCTTCACGCGCTCGACCGGTGCACCGCCCGGTGGCGCAGCGCGACGGCGCCGAGGACGAGGGCCCCGAGGACCGTCCCCAGCGCGCAGGCGAGCCCAAGCTCCCCCTGGCGCGCGTGCTCGAGGCCCGCCACCGAGAGCGGCGCGAAGCCTTTGGGGAGGAGCAGGATGAGCGCGCTCACGGCGGCGACACTGTCGATGAAGAGATCCACGAAGGTCGCCACGCCGGCGGGGACGAGACACGGCAGCGTCACGCGTGCGAAGGTGCGAGCCGGTCCGGCGCCGAGACTCCGGGCGACCTCTTCGAGCGCGGGGGGGAGATCCCGCTCCAGCTCGACCGCGGCCGACACGGCTCGCGGGAGCTTCCCGAACACGACGCTCGCGACGAGGATCCAAATCGTGCCGGCGAGCGACACGGGCGCCCCCCCGAACCCGAGCAGGTAGCCGACGCCCAGCACGATGCCGGGCACCCCGGCGGGCAGCCAGGCCCACCGCTCGATCAGCCCGGCGCCCACCAAGCGGGCCCGGGTGACGAACCGTCCGATCGCCGTCGCCAGCACGCTGCCGATGGCCGCCGCGAGGAGGGCCAGCACCAGGCTGTCGAGGATCGGCGACGTCGCCGTGGTCGCGAGTCGACGGTAGTGCACGAGCGAGACTCGTAGGCCCCCGCCGGACAGCCCGACGATCGACGCGAGAGCGATCCCGCCGTAGAGACACAGGAGCGCGCCGGCACCGCCCGCGGCCGCGGCGAAGGAGAGCCGGCGCGCGATCGGCGGCAGGTATCGGCCCGCGCCCAGGCGGATCGCCCACCGGGAGGGTCGCGGCGGAATGCCGAGCCAGCCGGTGCTGAGCACGTGCGCGAGCAGGCACGGCCCGAGCAACAGGACGCTCAGGACGGCCGCCCCGCCCGGATCGTGGGCGCCGGCGGCCCGCGCGTAGATCTCGGTCGAGAGGACGCCGAAGTCGCCGCCGATCAGGAACGGGTTGCCGAAGTCCGAGAGGCTCAGGATGAAGACCGAGAGCGCCGCCGAGGCGAGCCCCGGCCGCGCCCGCGCGAGCGTGATCCGGCGCGCCGTCACGAGCGCGTCGGCACCGAGGTTCACGGCGGCCTCCTCGAGCGCGTCGTCGGTCCGCCGGAGTGTCCGGACCAGGACGAGGAAGGCGTCCGGAAGAAAGGCCACGGTCTGGGCGAAGACGATGCCGGCGAAGCCCGCGATGCCGACGCGGAGGCCGAGGACGCGCGGGACGACGCCGCCGGCGCCGAACAAGAGAAGCAGCGCCAGCCCCGCGAAGAAGGGCGGCAAGACCGCCGGCAGCCGGCAGGCGATCGCCACGAGCCGCTTGCCGGGGACGTCGGTGCTGGTCACGGCGTAGGCGAGCCCGCCGCCGAACGTGACGGCCAACCCCGTGGACACCGCCGCCACCGCGAGGCTCCGCCCGAGGACTCCGAGCCAAGCGCCGGCGACGAGGTCGGTGGACCGCGCGGCACTCTGCGCGAGCAGGAGCAGGAGCGGCCAGGCCACGAAGATCGAGAGCAGCGCGGCGAGGGCCGCGCCGGCGAGCAACGGCCCCGCGCGCCGCTCGCCTCGGAGGCCGAAGGCGCGGACGGCGTCAGCAGGCACCGTAGCCTCCGAGACGGCGGGGTCGGGCACGAGAGCCGCCGCGCATGCGCGGATGGTAGCGCAGGCGCCCGACGTGTGTCATTCCCGGCCGGCGCCGGAGGACGGGAGCGGCGGCCGACGGGTCACTCGACGTGAATCGGGACGGGCGGGATCAGGAGCACGAGCAGGATCAGGCAGAGCGCGCCCACGGCCCGTCGGCGCGGCGACAGCGGCGTCACGTCATCGAGCGGCGGGCTGTGATCGAACCCGATCAAGAAGAAGAGGAGCGCCGCCCACACGAACCAGTTGAGCGACTGGGTGACCGCACCGAGCGCGAGGAGGCCGACGAAGGTGATTTTGCCGACCAGGCGGTGCCATGCCCCGAAGAGGGCGTAGGCGATCCGGCCGCCGTCGAGCTGTCCGACCGGAAAGAGGTTCAGGGCGGTCACGAGGAGACCGACCCAGCCCGCGATCGCGATCGGATGGATGAACACGTCCGAGCCCGGGGTGATCGGCCCGAACCGGGCGTAGACCAGGAGCCGCATCATCAACGAGTCGCCGAAGGTGACGCCCGCGCCCGGGGGCACGGGACCCACCGTCGACCAGCCGAGGCCCAGCAGGATGGCCGGGATCGCGACGACGAGCCCGGCAATCGGCCCCGCCGCCGCGATATCGAAGAGCACGTTGCGGCTCGCCGCGGGCGATCGCATGCGGATCACGGCGCCGAAAGTCCCGAGGAAGAACGGAGGCGGCGCGGGAATGAAGTAGGGAAGGCTCACCGCGGTCCGGTGGTAGCGCGCCGCGAAGTAGTGGCCGAACTCGTGGGTGCCGAGGATCAGGATCAGGGTGGCCGCGAAGGGGACGCCGCTCAGCAGCCAGGCCACCCCCGGATACGGCAGCGACCGGGCCAGCGTCTCCGAGCCGAAGAAGAGGGCGCCGGCGACGAGCGTCGACAGACAGGTGAGGAGGAACAGCACGACGTTGACTCCGATGCGGGCGGGCGCCCTCACCTCCGCGAGGGGCACGGCCTGCACCGAGACGTGGCCGTCCCGGCCTCGCAGGAACGGCGTGTAGCCGAGGGGTTTGAAGCGGGCGAGCATCAGGTCGAGGGCGCGCGTGGGCGCGACCCGGAGGTCACCCCGAAAGACGATCGAGTGCCCCTGGATCTGCCGGTCGTGCACCGTCATCAGGTCATCGACGTTCCTCCGGAGGAGGTCCTCCGTGATGAGCAGATCGTCGGTGGGAGGCCCGGCCGGGTCGGGGCGCCGTCGACGCGCGGCCCAGAGACGCATGCGCAGAGCCTACCACAACGCCAGACGCGCCACGACGCGGCGGACCGCGTCGAGCCCGCCTTCGAGGTAGAGGGCGCCGAGCACCGCCTCCAGCGCGGTCGCGAGGACGGATTCGAGGCTCCGGCCGCCGTCACGCTCGAGGCCGCGCCCGAGACGCAGCCGATCGCCGAGGCCGAGGTCGGCGGCCCAGCGGGCGAGGTTTCCCCCCGACACGAGCGCCGCCCGTCCCTGGGTGAGCGTGCCCGCGGTCGCCTCGGGGTCCTGCCGCAGCAGGTGCTCGGCCACGACCAGCGCGAGCGCGGCGTCTCCGAGCAGAGCGAGGCTCTCGTTGTCACCGGCCGGCGGATGCTCGTTGGCGTACGAGGAGTGCGTGAGCGCGCGCACCAGGAGATCGGGGTCGGCGAACACGTGGTCGAGCCCGCGGGCGAGCACTCGGAACGGATCGACGTCGGTCATCGGCGCGGGGCGGGTCACCGGCCGGGAGGCGGCGCGGCTACCCGGGGTACCGACGGAACAGGAGCGTCGCGTTGGTGCCGCCGAACCCGAACGCGTTCGACATGGCGACCTCGACCGCCTGCTTGCGCGCCTGGTTCGGCACATAGTCGAGGTCACAATCGGGGTCGGGCTTCTCGTAGTTGATCGTGGGCGGCAGGACCCCGTCGCGAAGGGCGAGAACGGTCGCGATCGCCTCGATGCCGCCGGCGGCGCCGAGGAGATGCCCCGTCATCGACTTCGTCGAGGAGACCGCCAACCGGCGGGCGTGCTCCCCGAAGACCCGCTTGATCGCGACAGTCTCGAACTTGTCGTTGTAGGGCGTCGAGGTGCCGTGGGCGTTGATGTACTGGACCGCGGCGGGCGCGATCCCGGCGTCCTGCAGGGCGGCCGCCATCGCCCGCGCGGCACCGTCGCCCTCGGGGTCGGGGGCGGTCATGTGGTACGCATCGCCGGTCATGCCGTAGCCGATCACCTCGGCGTACACGCGCACGTCGCGCGCCCGCGCGTGCTCGAGCGCCTCGAGCACGACCAGGCCGGCGCCCTCGCCGCACACGAACCCGTCGCGGTCGGCGTCGAAGGGCCGCGACGCCTTCTCCGGCTCGTCGTTTCGGGTCGACATCGCCTTCATCGAGCAGAACCCGGCGAACGTGAGATCCACGATGATCGCCTCGGCGCCGCCCGCGATCATCACGTCGGCCTCGCCGCGCTGGATGATGCGCACGGCGTCGCCGATCGCGTGGTTACCGGTGGCGCACGCGGTCACGATGGCGGAGTTGGGACCCTTGGCGCCGAATCGCATCGAGATCAGGCCCGACGCCATGTTGATGATCAGCATCGGGATGAAGAAGGGGGAGACGCGGTCCGGTCCCTTGCTGAGGAGGACCTTGTGCGTCTCGAGGAGCGTACTGATCCCGCCGATGCCCGACCCGACGAGGACCCCGAACCGGGCGCCGTCGACCTTCGCGAGGTCGAGTCCGGCGTCCTCGACGGCCATGACGGAGGCCGCGATCGCGTACTGCACGAAGGGATCGAGGCGGCGCGCCTCCTTCTTGTCGACGAATCGGAGCGGGTCGAATCCCCGCACCTCACCCGCGATCCGAGTGGGGTAGGCGGTGGAGTCGAACTTCGTGATCGGCCCGATCCCCGACTTGCCGTGCCGGAGCGCCTCCCAGAACTCGTCGGTCGTGTTGCCGAGCGGCGTGATGGCGCCGAGACCGGTGACCACGACGCGTCGTTTGTCCACGCGCATCGCCCCCCGCCCCGCCCGCTACTGATTGTCCTTGATGTACTGGATCGCGTCGCCGACGGTCACGATCTTCTCGGCGTCCTCGTCGGGGATCTGGATGTCGAAGTGCTCCTC
>Ga0070699_100005117_pt1 | contig 11535 bp, 8 predicted proteins | sample KBSK1503metaG_FD_65473 | JGI IMG/M metagenome (GOLD analysis project Ga0070699, IMG submission 65473) | Corn, switchgrass and miscanthus rhizosphere microbial communities from Kellogg Biological Station, Michigan, USA - KBS K1-50-3 metaG | ecosystem: Host-associated > Plants > Roots >...
CTGGATCGCGGAGATCCGCCAGGAGCACCCCGCGGAGGAGGATCTGGCGCTGCTCAATTCAGAGCTGGCCGAGGCGTTGCCTCACCAGAGAGTCCTCAAGCAGGGCGACCGCTTCCTCCTCACCTGGGCCGATGAAGATGCGCTCGAGTCCGTCCTCTGGCCGGTGGTGAAATCGGCAGGGGATCTGCTCACCGGCGATGAAGCCCGGCAGGTGCGTCAATGCGAGGCCTTTTCCACCACCGAGTGCTGCTGGCTCTTCATCGACGAGACGAAGAACCACTCGCGGCGCTGGTGCAGCATGGCCGACTGCGGAAACCGGGCAAAGGCGCGGCGCCACTATCAGCGGAAGCGCCAGAATCGCGACCCATCGACGGATGAAGCCGATCCGCCGAAGCGAAGCTAGCGGCGCCTCTTGGCGCGTTCGATCCGGATCACCTTGTCGCGGTGCGACCGTCCATTGAGCGCCTCGAAGGCGGCGACGTCGTCCTCGTTCACGAAGAGATAGCTGTAGGTCGCGCGCAGCGAGACGCGCGCCACTTTTCCCGGCGGCGCTCCGGCCGCCTCCAGCGCCGAGACCAGGGCCCCCGAGTCCAGCCCGTCCGATTTTCCGAGATTGAGCCAGAGCTGGGGAAGGTCGGTCTCGCCCGAGCGGGCCTCGGAGGCGCCCTTCGGGCTCTCGGCCGGGGGCTCTTTTGGACGGCTCCGCTTGCGCTCCGGGCCGGTGTCGCGCCTCGCCGGCCGCTCCATCTTGCGCGGGCTGCTGCGGGCGCGGGATTCGATCGGCGGACGCGCGGAGGAGCGCGCCGGCTCCTCTTTCGCCGCCTGCACCTTCTCCATCCGATGATGGGTGAAGAAGTACTTGAGCAGGAAGGCGATCAGATCGTCCGCGTCCGCGCGCTGCTTGATCTGGGCGGCCAGCGAGAGGAGCCCCTCGTAGACGCTTCCCGCGGCCCCATCCCGGATCTCCCGGACGTGTCGCTCCGTCCAGAGCCGGATCGCCTCCTCCGGAGAGGGCATCGGGCGCTTCTCGAAGACGATCCCGTATCGCTTCTCCAGCGCGCTCAAGGTGTTGAGCTCGCGTCCGCTGACGAGATTGATGGCGATCCCTTTTTTGCCGATTCGACCCGTGCGCCCGACCCGGTGCAGGTAGACCGCCGGATCCTCGGGGAGCGAATAGTTGATCACGTGTCCCAGGTCCGAGATGTCGATCCCCCGCGCCGCGATGTCCGTCGCGACCATGAACGCGACCTCGCCCCGCTTGACCTTGGCCATCACCCGCTCGCGTTCCTTCTGCGGCAGGTCTCCGTTGAGGAGCTCGGTGTCGAAGCCATTGCGGTTGAGCACCGCGGTGACCAGCGCGGTGTCGTCCTTGGTGTTGCAGAAGATGATCGCGTTCTCCGGCTCCTCCAACTCGAGGACGTAGATCAGGTTTCGCGGCTTGGGGTACGCGTCGGAGACGTCGTAGCGGACGTGGTGGATGTGCTCGACGGTGAGCACGTCGCCGGAGAGGAGAAGGGCCTCCGGATCCTTGGAGTAGCGGTTGATCAGGTTTTCGATGTCCGGCGGAACGGTGGCCGAGAAGAGGAGGACCTGCTTCTTCGCCGGCAGGCAATCCAGGATCCGCGTCACTTCTTCGTAGAACCCCTGGTTGAGCATCTCGTCCGCTTCGTCGAGGACGACGCAGTCGCAGGAGCTGAGGTTCAGATTCTTGCGCCGGATGTGATCGTAGACCCGCCCCGGCGTGCCGACGATGATCGCGCTGCCCTGATGGAGCGCGGTCTCCTGCGTCTTCATCGACGCCCCGCCGTAGATCGCGGTCACGGCGAGATCTCGATACTTGCCGAGGTCGGAGATCTCGGTGGCGACTTGAAGGGCCAGCTCGCGGGTCGGGCAGAGGATGAGCGCCCGGACGTTGCGCTCGCCCTCGGGCAGCTTCTCGAGGATGGGAATGCCGAAGGCCGCGGTCTTGCCGGTGCCGGTCTTCGAACGAACGATCAGGTCGCGCCCCTGACGGATCGGCTCGAAGACGGTGGCCTGGACGGGGGTCGGGTGAAGGTAGCCTCGCTCGGCGATCGCCCGGCGCAGCGCCGGGGAGATGTCGAACTGGTCGAATTCGATTTCGGCTACGTAATCGTGAGGATCCTTGGCGCTCTCGTCCGCTGAGGCGACTTGCGCCGGGGGGTCTGTTTCAACCATCGAACGACGGCATAGCTTTGCTCCAATCTCATGGCAACAGCCGCCTTGCGTTGGCTATACACCGAATTGAGATGCCAAGGAGCAAGACCCAGCGCAAAGCGGCGCGCCCGGCGGCCCCAAAGAAGAAGCGCAAGAGCGCCAAGGACCAGGCGGAAGCCGGCGAGAGCGCGGATGAGGTTCTGGAAACCGAGGTGCTCCCGCCCCATCCGGGGGCGGAAATCGTGGAAGCCTCCCTCGAGCTCCCGGTGGCGCCCCGGAGCAAGGCGCTGGTCAAGCGGGAAGACCGCGCGCTCGAGCCCAGGGACCCGCTCCAAGTCTACATGGCGGAGGTGCACCGCCACTCCCTGCTCAGCCGGGAGGAGGAGCTGGAGCTGGCCCGGAGGTATCGGAGCACCGGGGACTTGAAGGCGGCCTACCGCCTCGTGGCCTCGAACCTTAGACTCGTGGTGAAGATCGCCAACGAGTATCACCGGAACCCGCTCTCCCTGTTGGACCTGATCCAGGAAGGCAACATCGGATTGATGCAGGCGGTGAAGAAGTACGACCCGGGGCGCGGCGTCAAGCTCTCCAGCTACGCCGCCTGGTGGATCCGGGCCTACGTCCTCCGCTACATCATGGACAACTGGCGGCTGGTGAAGCTCGGAACCACCGAGGCCCAGCGCAAGCTCTTCTTCAAGCTCCGCCAGGAGCAGGACCGCCTGGTTTCCCAGGGCTTCGAGGCCACTCCGAAGCTCCTCGCCGAGCGGCTCAACGTCTCCGAGCGCGAGGTGGTGGAGATGGATCAGCGGCTGGGCCACGACGAGGTCTCGCTGGATGCGCCGATCGGGGAGGATGGGACCACCACCCGCGGCGATCGGTTCCTGCCCTCGGATACCGTCCCCGCCGACGTCCGGCTCGGGAACGAGGAGCTGAAGCGGCTCTTCAGCGGCAAGCTGCACGAGTTCGCCAAGGATCTTCAAGACAAGGAGCGGTTCATCTTCGAAAAGCGGCTGATGTCCGACGAGCCGCTGACGCTCCAGGAGATCGGCGACAAGTACGGCATCAGCCGCGAGCGCGCCCGCCAGATCGAGGCCAACCTCATCTCCCGCATTCGCGAGCACGTCCGCAAGGAGATGCCGGATTTTGACTTACAGTAGTAGATAGAAGCTAGAGTCGGCCAAGCTCCGCGAGGGAGGGGAAAACATGGATGCGGTTCGTGGCTTTGGTGTCTTCGCCGTTTTGATCGCCGCCGGCTGCGCAGGCCCGCGCGTCGGCCGGTCCCCGGGTGAGGGCGGCCATCCTTGGATCGAGATCCGCACCGCCCACTACACGCTCCAGACCGATCTCAGCCAAGACGACGCGCGCGAGACCGCGCTCTATCTCGAGCGGACGAGGTACGCGCTTCTCGCCGCGGGATGGCCCCACGTCAAGCCGCCGGAAGACAACATCAAGGCCTTCGTCTTGCGCGACGATGTGGAATTCGAGCAGCTCTTCGCCCGCGCGTTTGGCGGCATGTTCCTGCGCCGCAACTTCACCCAGTTCGTTCTCTTCTACGGCAAGCCGGCGAACGGAGGTTGGTTCTCGGAGAACGTGGGACGCACGCTCAAACACGAGCTGACCCATCACCTGAGCGCGTACTTCGTGCTTCGCCAGCCGCGTTGGCTCTCCGAGGGGGTCGCCAGCTACATGGAGACTCTCGAGATCTCCGACGGTGCGGAAAACGCGGTGGTCGGATTCGCGAACACGTGTCGGCTCGGTATGCCGCCTGCGCGCGTCCAGGACGTCCTTGCCTGGACCACTCGGGATCCCGATGACGTCGACGTGGGGCGGCTGTATTCGGGCAGCTGGCTCCTGGTGCATTGGATGATGAACGTCCAGCCCGAGAAATTCGACGATCTTCAGAAGCGCCTGGTCAATGGCGAGGACTCGCTGTCCGCCTGGAAGAATGCCTTTCCGGACACGAACCTGGACAGGCTGAACGACGAGCTGCGCCAGTACCGCGACCATGGCCGGTACCGTACGCTCAAGGTTCGCGTGCCTCCGGCGGATAACGTCCAGGTGGGAAGGACGTTGGAAGATGCGGAGGTGCACGCCATCCGGGCGCACCTGGTCCTCCTCACGAAGGGGAGGTTCAAGGACGAGTCAATCGAGCGGCTCCAGTTCGCGCGGCGGGAGTTGGACGAGGCGCTCCGCCAGGATCCCGGCAACGTGTCCGCCTTGGTCAGCATGAGCGAGCTCCAACCGCAAGTGCGGGAGTCCCTGGCCCGAAGAGCAGTGGCCGCGCATCCTGAGAGCGACACCGCGTGGTTGATGCTTGCCGCGGCTTTGAAATCGGATGGCCATCGCGTCCCGGAGCTGGAGGGTGCGCTCAAGCAGGCGACCTCGCTGGCGCCCCAGAATGCGACCGCAGCGAACGACCTGGCCTCGCTCTACGTTTCCCAGAAGAAGTTCATGGCCGCGCTGCCCATGGCGAAACGGGCGCTGCAGTTCGCGCCCTGGAGTCCGCCTGCCTGGGATACCTATGCGTCGGTCGCCTTCGGGCTCAAGAACTGCGCCGAGGCCGCCTCCGCGGAGCGGCGTGCCCTGGAGCTGGTTCCGGAGCGGTCCGAGAGATCCCGCGGCGAGTACTACGCCAAGCAGCTGCAGTCGTACCAGACCGGGTGCCAATCCACCGCCAAGAAGGAATAGCCGAAACCGACGGTAAGCGCCCAGGCTGGAAACGACCGGGGCCGCCAGCAGCGCCGGATCGACGCGAACCTCGTCTGCCGCGTTGCCGAGCGCGTTCGCCGGGAGATGCCCGATTTCGATCCCCGTTCGCCGATGGGGCTAGAGTCCGAAACAGCACGCCGCCCGGAGTCGGGGTCATGGACGCGGTTCGCCGATGCACCATCATCGCCGTCGCGATCGCCGCGGGATGCGCCGTTCCGCGCGCCGGCCGGTCCCCGGCCGAGGGCGGCCCTCAATGGATCGAGATCCGCACCGCCCACTACACGCTCCAGACCGATCTCAGCCCCGACGACGCGCGCGAGACCGCGCTCTACCTGGAGCGGACGAGGTCGGCGCTTCTCGCCGCGGCCTGGCCGCGGCTGCCGCCCCCCGAGGATAACATCAAGGCCTTCGTCTTTCGGCACGACTTGGAGTTTCAACAGCTCTTCGGCCAGCAGTTCGCCGGCCTCTTCGTGCGCAACGACTTCACCCAGTTCGTCCTTTTCTACAGCAGGCCGGCGAACGCGGGCTGGTTCTCGGAGCGAATCGGCGCCTCGCTCAAGCACGAGCTCATCCATCACCTGAGCGCTTACTTTTTGCGGCGCCAGCCGCGTTGGTTCTCCGAGGGCCTCGCCAGCTTTCTCGAGACGCTTGAAATCTCGGACGATGGCGCAACCGCGGTGGTCGGATATCCCAATCCCCGTTTGCAGGGAAGGCGCCCCGCGCGCCTACAGGACGTGCTCGCCTGGACCGAGCGCGACCCCGAGGACATCGACATGAACAGATTGTACGCGGGCGCCTGGCTGCTGGTGCATTGGATGATCAACGACCAGCCCGGCAAGCTCGCCGATTTTCAGCAGCGCCTTTTCAAGGGCGAAGAAGGAAACTCGGCCTGGCGGAACGCCTTCGCGGGAACGTCGCTGGACAGGCTCGACGAGGAGCTGAGCCTGTACCGGGAGCACGGCACGTATCGGACGTTCAAGGTCACACTGCCCCCGGTGGATACCATCCCCCCGGGGAGGATCATGCAGGACTCGGAGGTGCACGCCATCCGGGCGTACCTGGTCCTTCAAACGATGTGGCACTTCGAGGACGAGGCCGTGGATCGGCTCCAGTTCGCGCGGAAAGAGGCCGACGAAGCGCTGCGGCAGGATCCCGGGAATCTCTTGGCCCTGCTCAGCATGAGCGATCTGCAGCCGCAACTGGGCGAGACGCTAGCTCGAAGAGCGGTGGCCGCCCATCCGGAGAGCGACGTGGCCTGGTTGATGCTCGCCGAGGCGCTGAAGTCGCAGGGGCATCTCGCCGAGGAGCTCGAGGACGCGCTGAAGAAGGCAATCTCGCTCGCCCCGCAGAATGCCCGCGCCGTGAACACCCTCGCCGGGCTCTACGCTTCCCAAAACAGATTCCTGGCGGCGCTCCCACTGTCGAAGCGGGCCCTGCAACTTGCGCCCTCCAGCCCGGCCGCCTGGGATACCTATGCCGCCGTCGCCCTGGGTCTCAAGGACTGCGCCGAGGCGGTCGGCGCCGAGCAGCGCGCCGTGGAGCTGATTCCGGAGCGATTGCGAAAATCCGGCAGCGACTACTACTCCCAGCGGCTGAAGTCGCTCCGGACCGGGTGCCAATCCAGCGACAGGAAGGAATAGCTCTGGACTTACTGGGCAGTCGCCGAAGCTCTTGGGCTCAAAGCGCTTCGATTCGAAGGTTGTCGAAGTGCACCTTGGCCTCGAAGTCGGAGAAGGCGAAGAACTGGTGGTCCGGCCCCGTCAACGGGGAGGGATCGTCGACCGACAGAAAGCTCTGCCCGTCGATGTACCAGGTGATCCGGTTGCCCTGGCGGGTGATCTTCCAGTGGTAATGCCTTCCCGGCACCACCTTGACGTCGGTCCGCGAGGCGCGCCCGGGCGTGTGCTCCGACTGTTTGGCCAGCACCGAGGCGGTATTTCGCCACCCGCCGAAGATGAACACGTAGCCGCTGGACATGTAGGCGTCGGTCGGGCGGCCCGGGTTGTAGCTCGCGCCGTCTCCCCAGACTTCCACTTTGAGATCGCCCTCCGGGCTTTCCGACCAGCAGTCGAGCTCGATCGAGGCGTTGGTCGGGATCGGCCGGGTGAGCCAGACCGGGTGGTTCTGCGCCCTCTCGAGCGTCAGACTTCCCTGCTCGATGCTGGCGGCGGCGGGATCGGTCGCCAGCCATTCCGAGCCCAGCGCCTGCCGCTCGAAGTTGTCCGCGAAGGGCCCCGGCGGAATTCTCGGGACGGGCTCCACGTGGATGGGCAGCGGAGGGGCCGCAGCGGTGGCGGACTCTAGAGACACGATGCGCAAGTTGTCGTAGAAAACGTCGGATTCCGCGCTCGAGAAGCCGAAGCGGTCGTGCGCCGAGCCGGTCAGGGGGAACGGGTCGTCCAGCTCGAGGAAGGGCTGGCCGTCGATGCTCCAGCGCAGGAGGGAACCGCGCCGCTCGATCCTCCAGTGGTACTTCTTCTGGGGCCGGACTGCGGAGTGCACTTCGACGCGGAGCGGGGTGTCCGCCTTGAAAAGGCCGCTCTCCACCAATCCGGTGCTGCGAAGCCCCTGGCGCGCCGCGACTTGCTGCGCCTCTGCTTGCAGCTGGGTCAACGACCGGGCGTTCTCGTCCAGACGGACGATGGCGGAGAGGGTGTTACTCCATCCCCCCTGGATCAGCTCATATCCCGAGAGGTGGTCCACCCCGTTGCCGAACACCTCCACCCGGATATCGCCTTCCGCCGAAGGGCAGCGCGCATCGAAGTCGATCACCACGTTCTGGGGAAGCTTGGCCTTGAGCCAGAGCGCGTTCTTCTTCACGCCCGGAGAGAACAGCTCGCCTCCCGCCGTCCGCCACTGGCCCCCGGTCGAGAAATAGTGCGCCGCCACGGTCGCCGGCGACGAGAAGTCGTCCTCGTAGGGGAGCTTCACCGTGGCTTCCGGAGCCGCCCGCAACAGGCGATGAAGCAGGGGCAGGTTGACCAGCAAAAGCCCGCCGGCGAGGACGGCCCATCCGAGCCTGCCCATTCCCGATGGCTTTTGCCATCCCGCGGCGCGCTCGGGTTCCGTGGGAGCTGCGCCTTCCGGTGGGCGTGCCGACTCGACTTCGACCGCTCTTTTCTCTTTGCGCTTCGGTTGTCCCATGCCGGGTGAAAGAATACCTCAGTGATGCGCGATCCCCACGGCGATCATGACGGAGAGGATCGCCGCGGCCATCAGCGCCAGGTACCAGGCGAACCTCGGGACCCGGGTGCGTTCGATCAGGTCCTTCGCCTGCTCCGCATCCGTCGGATTGGGCGAATCGGCGAGGACCGCGCTCGCCTCCCGGCGCGCCGCGACCACATCGCCCGCATTGTACAGCTTCCACGCGTTCTTCAGCGGCGAGCCGGAGGGAGTCTTCGAAACCTGGCCCTTTGCCATGGGGCCATTCTATACCGGGGAATCGCGGGCCTCGTCGACGGTATATACAGGCGATGGTGAAACGCCTTTTCGGTCGACGCGCGGTGCTGGGTGCCCTGGCGTCGCTGCCGTGGCTCGCCAGGCGAGCGCAGGCCTTCGGAGACAGCGCCCGGTTTATTCCCGCGGTGGCGCAGCACGGAGGGCGCTGGGATGGCCGCCTCTCGGCGCTCCGGCGCCTCGCCTGGGAGCTACAACGGCGTACCTCGGTGGAGGTGGTACCGGACGCCCGGCCCTTCACCTTAAGCAGCCCGAAGCTCTTCGAGTACCCCTTCCTCTACCTGGGTGGCGAGGCGGACCTGCCGCCTCTGTCGGCGTCCGAAATCGAGAACCTCCGTCGCTACCTGACGTTTGGCGGGTTCATGCTGGCCGACGCCAACGACGGGTCGAACGGGACCGGATTCGATCGCGGCTTCCGCCGGGAGCTCGCCCGGGTCCTGCCGCGCAACCCGCTCGGCCCTCTGCCCTCCAGCCACGTCGTGTTCAAGACCTATTTCATGCTCGAGTCGGCGGCGGGGCGGCTGTTGAACAAGCCCCAGCTGGAGGCCTGCAATCTGGGAAGGCGGGCCGCGGTGATCTACTGCCAGAACGACCTCGCGGGCGCCTGGAGCCGCGACGAGAGCGGCGACTATGAGTTCGAGGTCTCGCCGGGCGGCGAGCAGCAACGGGAGCTCGCCTTTCGCCTGGGGATCAACATCTGCATGTACGCGCTGTGCCTCGACTACAAGGACGATGCGGTGCATCTGCCTTTGATCATGAACAAGAGGCGATGAACACAACCCCGTTCAATGCCTGGAAGCTGGTAAGCCTGTCGCCCCTTTCGCCCTGGGCGCTGGGCGCGCTGGCGGTCCTCCTCGTCGCCGGCGTTCTGCTCGCGGCGATCGGCCTCCGGCGCGAGCCGGATCTGCGCCGCCGGATGGTGTTGTGGGCGCTTCGGATCGGCGCCGGCATCGCGGCGGCCTTCTTCCTCTTCGAGCCGGGGATTCGCAACCTTCAAGTTGCGCACGTGAAGAACCGGATCGCGGTGTTGGTGGACCGGTCGGCGTCGATGAGCTTCCCCGCCGCGCCGGGCGGAAAGTCGCGGGTGGCGGAGGTGGCCGACTATCTGGACTCGGTCTCGTCTCAGCTGGCCGGCCTCCAAGATCGCTTCACCATCGAATACTACGGCTTCGATCCGGAGCTCGCCCCGATCACCCCGGAGACCTTGCGCTCGCAGCCGGCCCGGGGACCCCGTACCGATCTGCTCTCCGCGCTGCGCTCGGTGAAATCGGGTGAGCAGGGCTCCGCCTCGAAGAAGCTCTCCGGGGTGCTCCTCTTCTCCGACGGGGCGGACAACGCCGAGCTTTCGAGCGGCGTGGTGGGCAAAAGCCGCGCCGTCCTGAGCGACCTTCAAGTTCCAGTCACCACCTTCGTCGTGGGCAGCGCCGCCTTGAAGGATCTGGCGATCGACCAGATCCGGGTCGACGACTTCGCTTTCGTGCGCAATTCGATCGCGGTGGAGATCGAGGTCCGCGGCCGGGGATTCAAAGGCCTCAACGTTCCGGTGGTGCTGCGCCGCGAAGGACAGACGGTGGCCAGCAAGAGCGTCCGCTTGAATTCCGACGACGACGTTCAAACGGTTTCCTTCAACATCTCCCCGGACCAGACCGGCCGCTTCGTCTACACCGCGTCGGTGCCGGTGTTCCCGGAGGAGGTGGTCACCGAGAACAACACCCGCTCCTTCGCGCTGAAAGTGATCCGGGATCGGGTGCGCGTTCTGCTCGTCGTCGGGCGTCCCTCGTGGGACGAGAGGTTCCTGCGCGGGCTCCTCAGGCAGGACGCGAACGTCGACCTGGTCAGCTTCTACATCCTGCGCACGCTCTCATCCGATCCCCAAGTATTGAGCGACCGCGAGCTGTCGCTAATTCCCTTCCCGATGGAGGAAATCTTCGATGCCAAGCTCGACACCTTCGACGTCGTGATCTTCCAGAACTTCGGCTACACCGATCCCAGCTTGTCGGTGGCGAGCTACGAAAAAAATCTCGAGCGCTACGTGTTCAATGGCGGCGGATTTCTGATGATCGGTGGCGATCACGCCTTCGGAGAGGGACGGTCGAACTTCCCCATCCTCGGCCAGGCGATGCCCGTCGAGCCCGCCGGCAAACCGGCCAGCGTCGACGCCTTCAAACCGCGGCTGACCCCCGAGGGTCTGCGCCACCCGGTCACCTCGTTTTCTCAGGGAGCGGCGAGCACCGAGCAGGCCTGGGCGTCGCTGCCCTCGCTTCCGGGGGCCAACCTCACCCGGGCGAAGCCCGGCGCCACCACGCTGCTCGACCATCCGTTCCAGACGATCGACGGGAAGACCGCCCCGGTGCTCGCGCTCTGGGAATATGGCCGGGGACGGGCGATGGCCCTCACCGTCGACTCGAGCTGGTACTGGGCCTTCGCCTCGAGCTCCGCCGGCTCGCCGTCGCGGCTCTACGATCGCTTCTGGGGGAATGCGATCCGTTGGCTGGTGCGCGATCCGGACCTCACCACCCTCACCGTCACCGCGGACCCGCCATCGGTGGAGCCGGGTAAACCGATCGGGGTCATCGTGGCCGCGCGCACGCCCGACTATCAGCCCGCCGCTGAGGCGGAAGTGCGGGTCGATCTCTTTTCGGTGAAGGCGCAGCGCGCGGTGGCCACCCAGCGCACCGTCACCAGCGCCGACGGGATGGCGCGGGTGGAGTTCGCCCCGCCGGAACCGGGCGCCTACAAGGTGTTTGCCTGGGCGAACAAGGGTGAGAAGTCGCTCGGCGAGGGCGAGGACTCGGTCGCCGTCCGGGCGCTCGGGCCCGAGCTGTCCGATGCCTCGATCCGGGCGGACATCATGGAGGAGATCGCCCGCCTCACCGGCGCGAGGAGCCATCCGCTGTCGATGGGCTCCCTTCCCGAGCTTCACCTGCTCGATCCCCCGATGGTCGAGGTCGGCCGGAGCAAGGACGAGCCGATCTGGGATCGCTGGTATTACCTCCTCACCCTGGTGACCTTGCTCGGCACCGAATGGCTCTTGCGGCGACGCTTCGGGTACATCTGAGGCGAGGCCCAGGCTCGCTTTAGAGCTCCGCACACCGAAACCATCGAAGCGATCTGCTCCCCTGTGGTCAGCCGAAGATAGTCTTGCAAGCGATCGAAGCAGGGCTTGAGAGGAGACGGCGACGGCGTTGGGGGTCT
>Ga0070699_100005119_pt1 | contig 11531 bp, 13 predicted proteins | sample KBSK1503metaG_FD_65473 | JGI IMG/M metagenome (GOLD analysis project Ga0070699, IMG submission 65473) | Corn, switchgrass and miscanthus rhizosphere microbial communities from Kellogg Biological Station, Michigan, USA - KBS K1-50-3 metaG | ecosystem: Host-associated > Plants > Roots >...
ACGTCGTCCAGGTCGAGGAAGAGCGACGTCTGGCTGGCCTCGCGCAGGTACTGCCCGATCCGCGCCTTGAGGTTCGCCCACCACGCGTGTTCCGACCGTTCCGACTGCGCGTCGTAGATGCCCAGCTCTGAAGAGTAGGCGCGGGGCAGGATCGTCAGCACGACCTGCCCGACCTTCTGCGCGCGGAATCGGCTCACCACGTCGCGCAACCGCTCGAAGGACTCCGCGGCGATGGTCTCCTGCTGCGCCCGGTCGAACCGGACCAGGGGCTTGGCCAGCTCGGGATGGAGGTCTTCCCGCCGGAGCAAGAGCAGGGTCACGTCGGGCTTGTGGGTCACCAGCCCGGAGTGTTGCTCGGCCTCGTGAGGACTCAGCCCGTACGGCGCGTGGTACGTCTCCAGATCCAGGCCCTGGAGAGCGGCGGCCAGCTCGAGCCAGGGGTCGAGCAGGTCGCTCGTGTATGTGTGCACGATCCCCAGCCGCAGCGCCTGGACGGCCGGCTCCAGCGATCGGGCATGCGCGACGAGCTGCTGCGCCTGCGGAAGAGTGACCTTCACTCCCGAGCTGCCCGCGAGCGAGCGCAACTCGCTCCGCGAGCGAGCGGTCAGCAGGTTTTCGAACTGGGTCTGACTTTTCGGCAAGTCCGTGGGACCTCAGTGTTGGCTATTATGCGGTGCAAGCTCGGATTTTCCAACTGGCTTGGGGCCCGTTCGCTCCCATCTGCGCGCGTGCATCTTTTGCAGCACTCACGCCCGCCCGGCGCACGCTCGCCCACGTAGGATGTGCTGACTCGGACACCGGCCCTCTTCCCGGCCCGGGTGAGCGAGAACACCAGGCGGCCTACCGTCAAGCGCTCCAACGTCGCGGTTAGCCGCCACCGCGATACTTGCCATTTCCTGTGGTAATCAGCCGTCCTCTTGCGGCCACATGGCCTCCGGACAACTCGCATGATCCTCGCGGTGAGCAGCTCTCGTTTCGTGTAGCGCTCGGCTCGGTCTCGGATTACGTGATCTTGCGAAATGTTTGATAGACCATGCCACCCCTCGTGCGGGGGCCCGGCGGCGTCGAATCCCTCCCTTGGACACCGCACTCAAACGAGATGAACCCGGCCGCGGGATAGCTCGGGCTCAGAATGAGAGGGACCATCACATGGTGTCACGCAACTTCAGTGTCATGTTCTTCGGCGTGGCTGTTGCCTTACTCGTGGCCGCCTGTGCCGGACCGGTGACGCAAGCTGGTTCGGGCGGGCTCCCGGGGACGTGGCACGGCGCTTTCCTCCATCCGGGTGCCGACTACACATCGCCCTCGAGCTCCGACTTGACGCTCCAGGTCAACACAGACTCGACCTACACCTTGAAGTGGGGGAGCCGCGCGGAGACCACGGGGAGCATCGCTGACCAGGGCAACCGCGTCGTCCTCAACGACTCGTCGGGGGCGCAGATCACCTTGATGCGCTCCGGTGACGCGCTCTATGGAGTCATGAAGGATTCGACCACCGGGAGAGCGGCCACGATGAATCTGGCGAAAGAGGAGTCGGCCGCCACGCAGGTCGCCGGACTCGGCGCACGTGTGTGCCGCACCGCCGGCGGAGAGTACTCCCACGGGACCTGTCAGCCCGCCACCGCCCAGGAAGCCGTATGGAAGTCGGAGTGTGAAGCACGCGGCGGAGTGTATTTCTCTGCCGAGTACTGCGAGGTCCCTGCCGGGGGTCTGCGGCCCCGCTGAAGCCAGTCGCGCCATCGCCCGAAGGGGATCAGCCGCCCTCTAGAGGCTGCCCCTTCGGGCTCCTTCTCACTGCAGCAGACAGGCGGCATGTCGAGCGTACGCCGCGAGAATCACGGCGTGGGTTGATCGTGTCGGACGGCGAGCTCGTCACCGCCGAGCAGCTCGGGCTTATCTGGCCTCGCCTCCCGTCCGGCGAGGCGGCCCCGCGGAGGGCCCCCGGCGTCGCTCGTCGCCAATCAGAATGCGGTGGCGGAGACCCTTCAGGAGCTCGAACGACACGCAATCGCGGATGCCATCGCGAAGGCGAAGGGCAACAAGACGGCCCCGGCGACCGCGCTGGGGAGCACTCGGACGCGGCTCTATACCAAGCTGAAGCGGCTGGGGCTTCCCTCTCAGTAACCGGATCCTCCCAGTACGGCTTCCAGGTCGTCACGAAGCCGACGGCGCAAGAGCAGACGCGCGCGGTGCACCCGGGACTTGACGGCGGGCACACTCAAGTGGAGTGTCGCCGCGATGTCTACATTCGACATACCATCCACGTCGTGCAGCACGAAGACGGTGCGATCTACGGCCCGGAGGTCGTCGATCGCGGCCGTCAAGGCCGAGCGCAGGTCGATCTGCGCCGTCGGGTCGCTGGCTTGCCCCGACCGATCATCGACGGACCGTGGCCGTCGCTCTTCGACGTTACGGGCGGTCAGAAGGTCATCCCACGGTACTTCGCGCCGTCGGCGGCGGCGGCGGCGCACCTTGTCGTAGGCTGCATTGACGGTGATGCGATGGATCCACGTTCCGAGCGCCGCGTCACCTCTGAACGTCTCGACTCGTCGCACCACGGTCCACAACGCCTCCTGCACGACCTCTTCGGCGTCCGCCTCGCTGCCGGTGATGCGCACCGCGAGCCGATACGCTCGAGCGCCGTATGTGTCGACGAGGGCCTCCGCGGCGGCGGCGTCCGCCTCGCGCAGCCGCTTCACCAAGTCTCCGTCCGACCGCGTTCGCCCGCTGCCACGCCGCGCTTCCACACGCTTGTCACCGAGCCGGGAGAGCGCTGCGTCTGGAGCGTTCGCTGTCACGGCTTGTGTCCTCCAAGCGGGATCGCAGTGCATCGGGCTTGCCGGAGGGCAGGCTGAGCGGTGGCGCTCGAAGATTCACGACGTTGCCTGAAGTGCCTCAGCCGCATTGTTCGAGAGTGCGTATCATCCGATACAGTGTGTACGGGGTGATACAGTCGATCGTTTAGTGCCAGGCAGTCTACAGTTCGTCCTTCGACCCGCGTTCTCCACTAGCGCTCTAGGATCAGCCAGTTGCTTCGAGATCGGCCGGTGTCGGCCTGGTGTTTGCAGAGTGGATGGGGAATGAGCCAGCACGCAGTGGAACGAACGCTCGGCAAGCTGCTCACGGATGAGTCGTTCCGCGAGCGATTCTTCAGAACTCCGAGAGAGACGGCCTGGGGGGCTGGCCTTCGGCTATCGCACGTGGAGCTGGCCGCGCTCGCCGGGATCCCTCGGTCGGCTCTCTGCTCGCTCAGTGCCACCCTCGATCCGCGAATCTGCCGGCTCTGCCTAGCGACCGAGTCCTCCCAGGAGGAACAGGGACTGTGACGCGGGAGACGCGGCGGAGTGCGCGCTCTTCGGTTGGGTTCTCGTGAATCGGGATGGTCCTCAGGCAGGGGGCAAGGTGCTCCTCCTAGAGCTCCTCGGTGGAGTCGCGGGCTGCACGGTTGGCCCCGACTAATCATGTTCGGCAACATCAACCTGGCGATCGCGCGCGCGGGGCTAGGCTCTGCCACGGCAGCCCGCCAGGCCGTGGCGCGTGCCGAGGACTCAAGCGCGTCGCGTCGCCGGGGGGCCCGATCGCCGTGCACTGGCCCAGGGATCATCACATGGCGGCACGTAGCCTGAGGTTTCGCCTCGCTCAGTCCCCGTCTCGTTCGATACAGTCTGCATCGGGTGATGCATCCGATCATCCAACTCCACACCAGCCGGCAATCCTTCGCGTTGCCCGCGCGCTCCGCGAACGCTCTCACACCGCCCAGTTACCTCCAATCGGCAGGGCCGGCCTGCCGCTTGCAATGTCGGTCTGTGGAAGATGTGGGAGGAGCCAACCGCAGTAAGCGACCGATCGGCAGCGGGGTGGCGCGGAGGCGGGCGCGTCGAAGCGCGTTGGACACAAGGAGCAGCGGTTTGGAGCATTCAAGTGTCGTAGTGGGCCTGGAGAGTCATGAGCGATATCTCGCGCGCGAGTTCAGGGAACCGGGCGGGCCCCCGGTGCTCAGGGAACCAGAAGGGGTGTTCATTGAGCAGGTAGGTCGCAGCGTCCACCACGCCCAGGATCGACGGATACGATGGGACCCGTAGTCGCGGGATACGCTTACTGGATACTCTTTGCCTGGACTCTGGCGAATCAAGGTGGCGTGCCGGTGCCAGTGGTGCCCGCCCTGGTCGGAGCTGGGGCGCTGGCCGGTAGTGGGCACCTGAGCATCCTCGTGATCTTGGCGGTAGCGGTCGCAGGCGCTCTCTGCGCAGACCTGGGTTGGTATAGCCTGGGTCGCTGGCGCGGGGCGTGGGCCCTCGAGGTCCTTGGTCGGGTTTTCCCTCGGGCGGGGAGATTTGCCCGCTACGCCGAGCAGGTCTTCTTGGGGCGCGCTACCACATTCCAGCTCGCCGCCCGATTTCTGCCGGAACTGAACCCGATCGCGGCGGGCCTGGCCGGGGTGACCCGCCTGCGGCTCGCCCGTTTCATCGGCTACGGCGCCATGGGCGCACTGGCGTGGGCCGGGGCTTGGGTGGCCATGGGATACCTCCTCGACCGCACGCTAATCGAGGTCTCGGCGCATTTCCATATCCCTCTGCTTGGCTTCGGCCTCGGGGCACTCCTTCTCTATTTGCCAGTCTGCCGGACTCGCCGGCACCGCCTCCTGCGGGCACTCCGGGCGACGCGAATCAGCCCCGATGAACTGAAGGCTCGGCTGGACCGGGGCGAGCCCACCATCATTCTTGATCTGAGGGTTGCCGACGAGGTGGCAGCCGTGCCCTACGGACTTCCGGGTGCGGTCTGGATCCTGCCGGATGAGCTGTGCCAGCTGTCGCGAGGCGTTCGTCACGGTACGCTAGTTGTTCTCTACGGCGGCGGCGCCAAGCCAGCGGGGCGCGCACGCGCGACTTTGTGCGCGAGCAGCGGCCCGTATCCCGGCGACCTGGGGATCCGAAAGGTCCGGGTTCTCGCAGGCGGCCTGCATGCTTGGGAGTTGCGCGGTTACCCGGTCAAGCCGCTCGGCACACGGCTGATCGCCGGAGCTCTGGGCTCTGGAGCGGCTCCACGATGATCACGACAAATCAGCGGCCCTACGTTGGCGCCTACGACGAGGAGCTTGATCGTGGGGTCCGCTTCCGGTGGAGGCCGATCGTGAGAGACGGATGAGACGCCGATGAGAAGGTGACGGTCCCCATCGCCACTCGAGGTCGGTGCGTCTTAAAGGCGAAGGGGAAGTGTATCGCGGAGGTGCCCTATGATTCGCAAGTTGATCCTTGCAGTGACCATCCTGGCTCTGACAACAACGCCCGCTTTCGCCCGCGGGGGCGGGGGCGGGTTCCATGGCGGTGGTGGGGGCGCGTTTCACGGCGGCGGCGGGTTCCACGGCGGATTCCACCAGGGCGGCTTCCGGGGCGGCGGGTTCCACGACGGCCGCGGGTTCCACGGCGGCGAGTTCCATGAAGGCGGGTTCCACGGGCGCGGGTTCCGTGGTGGCGAGTTCCACGGGGGCGCGTTCCGCGGCGGCCACGAGCGGTTTGAGCGTTTTGATCGCTTCCACCGCTTCGGTTTCGTCGGTCATTTCGGATTCGTGGGGCCCGCCTTCGGTTTTGGGGTCGACCCCTTCTTCTGGGATCCATTCTGGTTCCCGTCGCCGTATCCGGTCTACACTTACGCGCCACCCGTGGTGATCCAGCCGGACGTGCAACAGCCGTCCGCACCGACACCCCCGACGTACTGGTACTACTGCGTCGATGCCAAGGCGTACTACCCCTACACGCAACAGTGCGCGGGCGGATGGCTCAAGGTCGTGCCCACCCCGATAAATTGACGTACCCAACAAGCGAGGCATCCCATGCGCACGCTCGTGATCTGGCCGGCTATCCTCATCATCGCCACCGCGGCACACGCGGCGGCGGATGAACCCAAGCTCGAGACCGAGGACCAAAAGACCCTCTACGCGCTCGGTCTGACCATCAATCGGAGCTTGAGCCCGTTCAATCTGAGCCCGTCGGAGCTGCAACTGGTCGAGGCGGGGCTCGCCGATGGAAGCCTCCACAAGGCGCCGAAGGTCGACCTGGAAACCTATGGCCCGAAGATCAAACAGTTCCAGGAGGCTCGCGCAGCCGTGGTGGCGGCCGCCGAGAAGAAGACGAGCCAGGTCGTTCTCGACCAGGCGGCCCGTGAGCCGGGCGCGACAAAGACCGGCTCTGGCCTGGTCATGGTTCCGATCACGCCGGGGACCGGGTTCTCGCCGAAGGCCACCGATACGGTGACGGTCAACTACGAAGGACGACTCACCGACGGCACCGTCTTCGACAGCTCCACGCAGCGCGGCGGGCCCGTGACCGTGCCCCTGAACGGCGTGATCAAGTGCTGGACCGAAGCCCTCCAGCTCATCAAGGTGGGAGGCAAGAGCCGGCTCGTCTGCCCCGCCGACCTTGCGTACGGCGACCAGGGCTGGCCCCCGCTGATCAAGCCGGGGACGACCCTCGTCTTCGAGGTCGAGCTGCTCGGGATCTCCCAGCCATCGGCTCAGACCGCACCCCAGTCTGACCAAGCGTCTTTCTGGTACTACTGCAATGACGCAAAGACCTACTTTCCCTACGTGCGTGAATGTTCCTCGGGCTGGCTGCAGGTCCCACAGACGGCGCCACCTGGGCAATAGGCCGGAGTTCTTGCGCCAGCCCTCGGATCAGACCAGCACCGCGGGCGAAGGCCGAGCGCGTGGGCCTGCCGACACCAGCCCAGACTTGATGTGGGCGTCGAACGCCACCGGTTGCAGGACGTGATTCAGAAGGAAGCCGACTCCGGGATCCGTCAGATTCTTCGGCGACGATCGTCCGACTGTCGGTAAAGGTCTCCGGGCATGATGGTGATTCATGTCGTTGTCGCATTCCGGCCCGGTCATCCCGAGGTCAGCCCCCGTAACCCCTTCAGCCCGCTGAAGGTAGACGGAATGGCGGTGGCCGGCACCGAAGGGGCCCCGATCCATCCGACCGCAGCGGCACGAGAGGGGACCGATAGTGGTCAAGCCCCGCCCCGCATCAGCCCGTTCGTTGGCACGGACCTGGAGACGCTGCTGCGCGCCGGCGGCATCGACCCGACCGAGATGTAGAGGTGCGTGCGATGCCGCTCGATCCCGTCATCCCGACGCAGGCGGCGGTCGTCACCACGGCGGAGCTCGCCGGCAGTTGGTCGGCCCAGAGCGGCGTGTCAAGCTGACGAGAGCCTACTCACTATCGCGTCCTTGCTAGAAGATGAGGGCGCGCGTCCCAGAGGTTGAACTCGGCCCTCTCAAGGGGCGCGGGAAGTGTGGCGAGGAGGCGGTCCGTGTCTGCTTCGTCCGGCGGCGCTTTCCACTTTGGGAGGATTCCGACTTGCAACTTCGAGGGGCCCGACGAGGCCGGTAAACCTGTGGCCCTCCTAATCTCCGACCGGCGGCCCCGCTTCAGCGCGGCGGGCGGCGATTCGACGGCGGCACTGAACCGACGATCCAGGGACGCTCCGTCACATGCTGAAGCGCGCAATCAGTCTCGGCTCTCGAACCCTGATCATCACTGGGTTGGGATTCGGAGGACCCGACCTGACCGTGACCGCCAAGGGGTGCCGGTCAAGGTCCTCGTTTGCAGTCGGGTCGTATGCTGCGTTCAAGCAGAGTGCTGGCCGGTAATGTAACCGCCGACTGTGCCTCTGTAGGGTGACGATGAACTTGGTGCTGGGGAGTCCAGCGGCGTCCGAGGGTGCGGGGACCTTCGTGCAGGGCGAGGCCCAGCAGCAGGGGACGACAACGGAAGAGGTCGAGCGAGCAGGCTGGGGAGGAAGACATGGTTGCACCGGAACGGTTCGAAGCGCTCATCCTTGGCAGTGGCATGGGCGGCAAACTGCTCGCGTGGCATCTGGCGCGATCGGGGCGCCGGACGGCCGTCGTGGAGCGCCAGTGGATCGGCGGCTCCTGCCCGAACGTCAACTGCATGCCCAGCAAGAACGAGATCTGGGGCGCGAACGTCGCGTACGTGGCGCGACACGCCGCGGAGTTCGGCACGACGACGGGTCGCGTGACGGTCGACATGGTGACGGTTCGTCGGCGGAAGCGCGACATGGTTGACGGCCAGATCGCTGGGCACCTGCGTAACTACAAGGACAGTGGCGCTGAGCTGATCATGGGGTCCGGGCGCTTCGTGGCTCCGAAAACGCTCGAAGTGCGTTTGAATGACGGCGGCACTCGCATGCTGGCGGCCGACCAGATCTTCCTGAACCTCGGAACACAGGCGACGATCCCGGATGTCCCCGGTCTCAAGGCTGCGACCCCGCTTACCAATATCGAAGCGCTGGAGCTCGAGCACGTGCCGCCACATCTGATCGTGCTCGGCGGTGGCTATGTCGGTCTCGAATTCGGCCAGGCGTACCGTCGCTTCGGCGGCCGCGTGACGATCATCCAGCAGGGGTCCCAGCTTCTCAGCCGGGAGGATCCCGACGTGGCGGACGGGATGCAGCGGATCCTCAGCGACGAGGGGGTCCAATGTCTCGTGGCGGCCCAGACCCTACGCGTGCACGGCCGATCCGGAAAGGACGTCACGCTCGAAGTGCGCACGCCCGCCGGGGAGCAACGGATCGAGGGTAGCGACATCCTCGTCGCGGTGGGGCGCACCGCGAACACCGCCGGGATCGGTCTCGAGGACGCCGGCGTCGAGCTAGACGCTCGTGGCTACGTGCGCGTCAACGAGCGGCTGGAGACGACCGCGCCCGGCGTCTGGGCCATCGGAGAATGCGCGGGTAGCCCGCAGTTCACGCACGCATCCGCCGACGACTTCCGGATCATCAAAGAGAACCTCGCCGGCGGCAACCGCACCACACGCGATCGGTTGATCCCGTACTGCGTCTTCACGGACCCGCCGCTGGCCCACGTCGGACTGAGCGAGGGCGACGCTCGTCGCCAAGGCGTCACGGTGCGCGTGGCGAAGCTGCCGATGAGCGAGGTGCTGCGGATGCAGGCGATCGGCGACCGGCCCGGCTTCATGAAGGCGCTCGTCTCCGGAAGTGATGATCGCATCCTCGGCTTCACCATGATCGGCCCCGAGGCGGGTGAGGTGGTGGCGACAGTGCAGGCCGCGATGCTGGCCGGGCTGCCATATCCGAAGCTCCGAGACGCCGTGCTAGCGCATCTGACGATGGCGGAGGGACTTGGCCAGCTCTTGTCGAATGTGCCGCGGCTGGCACCGCCATCCGCGGCCCGTTAGCGGACGGGGGAGGACCGCAATGAGTCACGGCGGCCGAACAGTACGTGTCCCCGGTTGCGGTCAGGCGGTTGCGGGGGCGACCTCCACGCCGTTCACCGTGTCGATCGTCTTGTAGTGGCCGGGTGCGGTGATCTCGAGGAGTTCGACGTCCTCCGACCAACCGGTCACGGTGTGCGACAACCGCGGGGGGATGATGTGGCAGTCGCCGGCCTTCAGCCGGTGCTCGCCGTGGCCATGGTAATGGAAGCTCATCCAGCCCTTGAGGACGTACACGAAGAGGAAGTCGAGCTCGGTATGCTTGTGCTCCGCGATCGGCGGTGTCGAGCCCGGCACCCCCTTGATGACGTGCGCGTCGTACGCGCCGCCGGTGGCCTCCTCCACGCCGAGCTGCCGATAGAGGAACTGCGGCCGCGGCGCGCCGTTGTTCGCCTCCAGCGCCGCGAATGTCGTGTCCTCGACGTGCTTGACGAGCAGCGACTGCCTGAACTCGGACTTCTGCATGGCGAGCCTCCGGATAGAATGTGCTGGCGACCGGCCTATCTTACTCCCGCATCGAGCGCTACGTCGCGCCATGGTAGCCGGGAAGACTATGGGTACACGCCAGGCCGTGCCGAAGCTTCTCGACCTGCCGATCGGCATCGATGCACCCGGGCCGATGGGTGGTATTGACGTTCCCGCGAATCGCTACTAAGGGGCCCAGACCCAGCGGAGCGTGATCCACTTCTCGATCGGCGATGACCACATGCCGAAGGCCGTGTACCACGCCTAAGGCTACGTGGACCCGTCTCGACCAGGCCCATATCGGGGACATGCCAGGACGGTCCCTGATGCTGGTGACGGCGCTCAGCCCGGTAGTCGGCTACGACAAGGCGTCGGCCCTACATCGACGCGGCGCGCTTCGATGAGATCGTCGATCCGAAGAGGATGGTCGGCGATGGGGTGGCGGGAGCCTGAGCTGGCCAGGGAGCGTCGCGAAGCGCGGCGGCTGGTCCTCGCCGGTGCGCGCGTGCTGTACGTCAATGGCCAGACCACGGAGGAGACCGTGGCGGCGGCGCGACGGCTTGGTCACGCGCTCGATCTGCCCGCAACGGTCATTCCCCGCTGGGGCGAGCTGCAGCTGGACCAGGAAGGCTCCGGGTGCGTCGCGGTCGAGGCGGCCGATCCCACCGGCGTGGACATGCATCGCGTGGCCGCGGCCATGAAGGCAATCGACGAGATCGCCGGCGGCCGGCTCTCGCCGGTCGACGGAATGGAGGCGATCGACCGGATTGCGCACGCCCCTCCTTCCCCGACCTGGCTGTTCGCGCTCGCGGCCGCGGGAGGTGCCGCCGCGCTGTCGGTGATCTTCGGCGTCGAGCATCTGGTGGCGGTGGTGGTGATCGGCGCCAGCGCGGCGATGGGGGCCGTTCTCCGTCGGTTCGTGGCGAGGTACAGCACGAACGCGTTGCTGCCGCCGCTGGGTGCGGCCCTGCTCGCGGGTGTGGTCGGGGCGCTGGCGGTACGCTATCAGCTGAGCTCGGCGCTGCGCCTGGTCGCGGTCTGCCCGTGCATGATCCTGGTGCCGGGGCCGCATGTGCTCAACGGCATGAGCGACCTCGCGGCGAACCGGATCCATCTCGGCTCCTCGCGACTCGTCTACGCGGGGCTCGTGGTACTGGCCATATCGGCCGGACTGCTCCTCGGGCTCGGAGTGCTCGGCGTCTCGTTACCGGTGGGCGAGCCCGGCCGGGCGGTGCCGTTCTGGCGCGACACGATCGCGGCCGGGGTGGCGGCGGCGGCCTTCAGCATCTTCTTCTCGACCCCGTTACGCATGCTGGGCTGGCCGGTCGTAGTGGGAATGGTGGCGCACGCACTGAGATGGTGGACGCTCACCGTCGTCGGGGCGGGTGCAGCGGGTGGAGCGTTCGTCGCGTGTCTGGTTGTCGGGCTGGTCCTGGCGCCGGTCGCTCGTCGCCGTCATATGCCGCTCGCGGCGATCGGTTTCGCAGCGGTGGTCTCGATGATTCCGGGGGTGTTCCTGTTCAGGATGGCGAGCGGCCTGGTGCAGATGGCCGATAGCAGCAAGGCGACGCTGGAGCTCCTGGGCGCGACGGTCGGGGACGGAGTGACCGCGATCAACATCATCGTGGCGATGAGCGCCGGCCTGTTGATCCCGAAGCTGGTGATCGATCGCTTCCAGAATGGCGTCACGCGGACCGGGCAGTGAAGCGATCAGAGTGTTAGTGTTAAGGAGGCGCTTGGCCCCAGCGCTCTCGGTACACCAGCTGATCGAGGGGCACGCGGCTGGCCCACCTCCGGCGTTGCAGTTCCGGCTCG
>Ga0070699_100005121_pt1 | contig 11528 bp, 10 predicted proteins | sample KBSK1503metaG_FD_65473 | JGI IMG/M metagenome (GOLD analysis project Ga0070699, IMG submission 65473) | Corn, switchgrass and miscanthus rhizosphere microbial communities from Kellogg Biological Station, Michigan, USA - KBS K1-50-3 metaG | ecosystem: Host-associated > Plants > Roots >...
CAAGTGACGGACGTTTCTCTAAAGTAGAGCAACTTTAATGCGCCGCCAATTCTCACGGACCAACACGGATAAATCTCACGCGGAATCAAATCCCCTCACGCAAACGCATATTCTTCAGTGTGAATCCGTGGAAATCCGTGGCTGGTTTTCGCTTCTATGTCAAGCGAAAATCGTCAATCCTAAATCCTTTACAATGGCCTCGTGCCCGAAACAAAGCCATTCCGGCTGACAGAGTCGGTCAAAGCTGCGGGTTGAGCTTCTAAGCTGAGTCCGGCGGCGCTGGACACAGTGCTTGGGAAATTAGCCCGGCAACACGACCCTAACGTTCTGGTCGGCTTCGATCACGCCGACGACGCTGGAGTGTATCAGCTCACAGCCGACACTGCGCTGGTGCAAACAGTGGACTTCTTCACGCCGATCGTTGACGACCCTTACACCTTCGGCCAAATCGCTGCAACCAACGCACTGAGCGACGTCTATGCCATGGGCGGGCGACCACTCACCGCGCTTGCCCTGGTCTGCTTCCCGGAGAAAGGCGATCTCGCCATCCTGGAGCGAATCCTCGCAGGCGGGCTCTCCAAAATGATGGAGGCCAACTGCACCGTGGTTGGTGGCCATAGCATTCGCGACGAAGAAACCAAATTCGGATATTCGGTGACCGGCCTCATCCACCCAGGCAAAGTGTTCACCAATGGCGGCGCCAAGCCCGGGGATTCCCTTATTCTGACCAAACCCATCGGCACCGGCGTGATCTCGACCGCAATCAAGAAGGAGAAGGCTGAAGAATCCTGGGTTACTGCCGCCATCGAATGCATGACCAGCTTGAACAAAAAGGCGGCCGAACTCATCACAAATAAAGGTTACGGAGTACACAGCTTGACGGACGTCACGGGATTCGGCCTGATCGGTCATGCACGCGAGCTGGCACTGGCCAGCCAGGTTTCGTTGCGCATCTACTCTGGCAGCATTCCACTATTGCCTGGCGCGCTCGATTGCATCCGTGCTGGGCACGTGCCCGGGGGCTTGAAAGCGAACCGCGAGTTTGCCGAGTGTGTCGTGGAGTACGCAAGCGGGCTTAGCGAAGAGCTGAAGACTCTATTGTTCGATCCCCAGACTGCCGGTGGATTGCTCATTTCCGTAGCCGCTCACGATGCGGAAAAGTTGGTTCTGGATTTGAAGGACCTCCATGTTCCGGCTTCCCATATGGGTGCAGTCGATCCCGCCGCGAAGCCACTCATCAAGGTTTTTTGAACACAACCGCGCGTTCTTCGCATCTCTAACCGGGAAGAGCTGTTCATGCCACCCCAAGTGCCTTGCATTGTCGCCGGTGGGAGGATCAATCATGAAAACTCGCCAATTAGGACGCAGCCGTCTCACGGTTTCCGCCATGGGCCTCGGATGTATGGGCATGTCCGAGTTTTACGGCGGACGCGACGATAACGAGTCGATGGCCACCATTCATCGCGCGCTGGAGCTCGGCATCAACTTTCTGGACACGGCGGACGCATACGGTCCTTATAAGAATGAGGAGCTGGTCGGAAAAGCGATTCGCGGCCATCGCGACCGGGTGATCCTAGCCACGAAATTCGGCATCACCCGCGACCCGAAGAATCCCAATGTCCGCGGCGTGAACGGCAAGCCTGAATATGTGCGTCGATCGTGCGAAGGAAGCCTGCGCCGTCTCGGGGTGAGTCACATTGATCTCTACTATCAGCACCGCGTCGATCCTAACACTCCGATCGAAGAGACTGTGGGCGCGATGGCGGAGCTGGTGAAAGAAGGAAAGGTTAGGTATATCGGATTGTCGGAGGCCAGCGCGCGCACGCTTCGCCGAGCGACGAGAGTTCATCCGATTGCCGCTTTGCAGACTGAATACTCGCTGTGGACGCGCGACCCGGAAGATGAAATCCTCGCCACCTGCCGCGAACTGGGGATTGGATTTGTGGCTTACAGCCCGCTGGGGCGCGGCTTTTTGACGGGCCAGTACAAGCGGTTCGAGGATCTCCCGGACGATGACTACAGGCGCACCTCACCTCGGTTTCAAGGCGAGAACTTTCAGAAGAATCTCGATCTGGTGTGCCGCATCGAGGAAATTGCCAGAGAGAAAGGCTGCAAACCGTCGCAATTGGCGCTGGCCTGGGTGCTGGTGCAAGGCAATGACATCGTGCCCATCCCCGGCACCAAGCACCGCAAGTATCTCGAGGAGAACGTCGCAGCTTTGGACGTAAGACTCACACCCGGCGATCTGCGCCGCATTGACGAAGTATTCCCCAAAGGTGCCACTTCGGGGTTGCGTTACCCTGAGACAATGATGAGGGTAGTAAACGGATAGCGAGTAAAAGAAGGGCGACCCGACAGGTCGCCTTCACTGAACCCTGGCCGCTGATCACTGCCCACTATGCGGGTGCCGGGCGCTCTCCGCCTTTGGCGATCCCTGGGCGTCCAGGTTCTGGCTTCAGCACCTGCTGCACACCCTCGTCGGATTTGGGTGGAGGAGTCAGCTTGGGTAGTTCCTTGCCCTCGATGATCAGTTTGATCTCGCTGGCGTCGAGCACCTCGCGCTCCAGCAACGCAACCGCGATCCGGACCAGCGTGTCGCGGTTTTCGGCCAGTATATTTTTCGCCGTGTTGTACCCCTGGCCGACCAGGCGGCGCACTTCGTCGTCGATCTTGATCGCCGTGGCCTCGCTGTAGTCGCGGTGCTGTGCAATCTCGCGGCCCAGGAAGATCTGCTCTTCTTTCTTGCCGAAAGTGAGCGGCCCCAGATCGCTCATGCCGAATTCGCAAACCATCTTGCGTGCCAGTTCCGTCGCCCGCTCGATGTCGTTGCCCGCGCCCGTACTCATCTGGTTCAGGAACAACTCTTCGGCGAGGCGGCCGCCCATCATGATGGCGATTTCGGTCTCCAGATATTCCTTGGTGTAATTGTGCTTGTCGTCAATAGGCAACTGCATGGTGACGCCCAGCGCCATCCCGCGCGGGATGATGGTCACCTTGTGCAGCGGGTCCGAATTCGGCAGTTTGGCCGCTACCAGCGCGTGGCCCCCCTCGTGATAGGCCGTCACTTTCTTCTCTTCTTCGGAGAGGAGAAGTGACTTGCGCTCCACGCCCATCAGGACTTTGTCCTTGGCCAGCTCGAAGTCATACATGAGGACGGCTTTGCGGTTCTGCCGCGCCGCTGCCAAGGCTGCTTCATTGACCATATTGGCCAGGTCGGCCCCGGAGAAGCCCGGTGTCCCGCGGGCCAGGACCGAGAGATCTACATCGTCGGCCAAAGGAATCTTGCGCGTATGCACCCGCAGAATTTCCTCGCGACCGCGCACATCCGGTCGGCTCACCACTACCCGCCGGTCAAAACGTCCGGGACGCAGCAACGCCGGATCGAGCACATCGGGCCGGTTGGTCGCGGCCATCAGAATGACACCTTCGTTCGACTCGAAGCCGTCCATCTCGACCAGCAACTGGTTCAGCGTCTGCTCACGCTCATCATGGCCGCCACCCAGGCCAGCGCCACGGTGCCGTCCCACGGCGTCGATTTCATCAATGAAAATGATGCACGGGGCATTCTTCTTGCCCTGCTCGAACAAGTCCCGCACCCGGCTCGCGCCCACGCCGACGAACATCTCCACGAAATCAGAGCCGGAAATCGAGAAGAAAGGTACATTCGCTTCGCCGGCGACCGCTCTTGCCAGCAAGGTTTTGCCGGTTCCCGGAGGGCCCACCAGCAGCACACCCTTTGGAATCCGTCCGCCCAGCTTCTGGAACTTTTGCGCCTCACGCAGGAATTCAATAATCTCCCGCAGCTCTTCCTTGGCCTCGTCTACGCCTGCCACATCCTTGAACGTGACCTTCTTCTGCTGCATAGACAGCAACCGTGCCCTGCTCTTCCCGAACGACAACGCTTTGTTCCCGCCCGTCTGCATCTGGCGGATCATGAAGAACCACAAAGCGCCGAGCAGGATCAGCGGAGCCCAGGTTCCCAATAGTTGGATGGGCCAGCTCCCATTGGTGACATCTCGGATGGTGATATTGACACCCTTGTCCCGCAGCGTCTTGATCATGTCCGGATAATTCGCCGGGACGGTCGTGTGGAAGCCCGAGTTGTCATTTCGATACTTGCCGCGAACCTCCATGCCGAGGAGGGTGACCTCGCTTACGTTCCCCTGATCCACATCAGCCATGAAATGCGAGAAGTTGACTTCCTTCTCCTTCTGTCCGGTGCTGCTGGTTTTGACAACCTGCCAGAGCAGCAAGGCCGAAAGCCCGATCACCAGCCAGAACACTACCGTTTTTACCGTCGAATTCACTTAAAGCTCCCGAAGAAGTAGCGCCTTACTTCCAAAACGCAGATGGGAACGCTCCTCAACCCTTTTTAGATGCTAACTGCAGGGTTTGGATGGGACAAATTGCCAGATCTCCATTCTAACCGTTCTCGTGGGAAAAAGGATGGTGTTCTTCGAGTGACTTAAGTCACGAAGTCCCTTCAGCTTGCGGCCGCCAGGTAAGGCAGATTGCGGTACGTCTGCCCGGGAGAGCCCAAACCATAGCCCACCAGGAAGGCCTCGTCCACCAGAAAGCCAAAGTAATCCGGCTGTAACTGTACCCGCCGCGCCGATTGCCGGTCCAAAAGCGTGGCCAGTTTCACCGAGGCCGCTCCCCGCGCCCGCAAATCGCTCATCAGAAACTCGTTGGTCACCCCGGAGTGCACCAGACCTTCGACCAGCAGCAAGTGCTGGCCGCGGATGTCGGGTTCATGGCTGAAGAAAATCTCCAGCATCTCTCCCGGACCGTCTCCTTGCTGCCGGCGGTACTGCGGCTTGATGAACTGGCAGATCACCGGAACCTCGAGCACTCGGACCAAATCCGCCATGAATATGAATCCGTTCTCCAGCAGAGCCAGCGCATGGATGGTCTGCCCGCGGTAGTCATCGGAAATTTGCCGCGCCATCTCCCGCACCCGCTTCTGAATCTGCTCGGCGGGGATCACCACGCGCAACTGCTCGGATTTCGAGATCAAATCCATGCTACGGGGGGTGCCTCCCATCCGTACCCGGGGCTTCACACTTTTAACGGCAGCTCGCGGATCACAACCACCTTGGCTTCATCCTGCGGTCGAAACTGCGCCGGCGCGGGAAACCCCCGGACCCATACCACGTCATTTCCGCTCACCACCACCGGCCAAAGCTTCCGCTCCAGCCCGGTTACATGCCGTTCCGCCAGCAACTCTTTGATCTTCTTCGGACACTTGGTATGGGCCGGCCAGAAGCGATCTCCCGCCCGCCAGTTTCGCACGCACAACTCGTTTGCCAATAATGCAGGATCAAACAAATGCTCGGGATTATACCTCGGTCCAACCCTCGCCGGAACCAGCACAGCCTCAAACAGCGCCCCTGCTTCCGGAACCTCGAGCCGCCCGGGAACTGGGAGACGATATTCGTAGTCGGAGTTCGTCTTTCCAGCAGCTGCATCGGAAGCCTCGAACCGCAGTTCGTTTCTGTTACGCGATACCATCCAACCGTCGGGCAGCACCGACGATTTTGACGATCCCGGTTCTCCCGAAGCCACTGCAAGAATCTCTTCCACGTGGTTGAACTCCAAGTGCAAACCGAACGATTCCGCTGTCGCCCTGACCACTCGCCGTTGCAGAGCCAAGGGTAGGTTCGTCAGGGCCGCTAGGTTCAGCACTCCGCCAGATACCATTGCAACGTCCCCCCTTCGACTACGCTCAGGTCGAGCTTGCCGGCTGTCGCACTGGCGTCCCGCCCCCGCTTCCCAGAGTTGCGGCAGCACTCGGGCAATCTCGTTCGCCCAATAGTCCTCCTCCGCTCGCGCGATCTCCGCCGTTTCTGCTAGTGCTTCGCGCACGGCAGGATTCAGATTGCGCTCGAGCCGCGGCAAAATTCCGTGCCGCACCCGGTTGCGCGCATGCCGCAAGTCACGATTGCTCGAATCCTCGCGCCAGCTCTGCCCGAGTCCTGCAAGATAAGCGTCCAGTCTTTTCCGTCTGGTCCCAAGCAGCGGCCGAACAATTGAAGATTCCCCGCCTGCCAGCTCTTCCCGGCGCCCGAAGCCTGCGGCCTGAGGCCCGTTTTCCTGGCGACCGACGACTGACGGCTGGCGACCTTCTGAGAACCGCGAACTGGCAATTGACAACTGAGGATAAATTCCCGCCAACCCTCGAGTCCCTGCTCCGCGCACCACTCTCAGCAGTACCGTCTCCGCCTGATCGTCCAGCGTGTGTGCGGTAGCGACGCGGTTCAGGCCACCTCCCAGCAACAGTCGCGCGAAATATTCGTAGCGCATCTGCCGCGCGGCCCCTTCCACACCCAAGTGCTTCGCGGCCGCGCAGGCTGACACATCGCCACTCTCGCAATGCATCTCCAATTTGTGCCGGCGGGCCAATTCTGCTACGAACTGTTCGTCCGCCTCCGCTTCCGTCCCGCGCAGCTTGTGATTGAAATGAACTACACAGAGGATGATGCCGAGTTCCTGGCGCAGCTCAAGGAGTAGCCGCAGCAGCGCGACCGAATCCGCGCCGCCCGAAACTGCCACACCCACGCGGTCTCCCGCTTTTAGCAGGTGATGCCGCCGGATGTACTCACGCACGCTTTGCGCCAGCTGCTGCACCGCTCAATAGTACATCCATCGTGGGGGGCTCGACCCGCAATCGGACAGCTCGCTCATCCCATCATCCGGTTCACGTCAGCATGGGAAGGTGCACCCTCCATCGTTTGGTACGTCCCCGTAGTCTTCAGCTCCTCGGCCATTTTTCGCAGCAGCCCAAGCGTCGCCCGCATCGGCCCCGAACCCAGACTTACTCGTGCCACACCCAGCTTCTCCAGCTCGGGTACAGAAGGGAAACCCGGCCCCGCGAGGACGTTTACTGGACACTGTAGATCTTGCACCAGCCGCCCGATCGCTTCCGCATCGTGCAGCCCGGGGACAAACACGCAATCCGCACCCGCATCCCGAAACGCCGCCAGCCGCTGCAGCGCCATGTCATACCGCTCTTCCGGCGGCCCGACTTGGAGCAGAAACACATCTGTGCGCACATTCAGAACGATGGGCAGTCCGGCTGTCCGCGCGCCTTCCTGCACCGCCGCCACCTTCTCGAGCTGGAGCGGCAGATCCATCAACGGGTGCCGCTGGTCATCCGTCCTGTCCTCCAGGTTCATCCCGACAGCGCCGGCTTCCATCACACCGCGTGCTGTTTTCGCGGCATCTTCTGGACGATCCCCATACCCCGCCTCCATGTCCGCTGTGACTGGAACCCCGACTGCTGCAGCAATGCGCGCGACTACCCGCAGCATCTCCTCTCGCGAGATGCGCTGTCCGTCCGGATAGCCGAGGGTAAATGCAATCCCGGCGCTGGTCGTGGCTATCGCCCCGAATCCGGCTTCCTCGAGTACCCGGGCACTGGCCACGTCCCACGCATTCGGCAGCAGCAGGATGCGCGGACCACGATGCATCGCCCTAAGCGCGGCCCCCTTGGCTTTCTGCTTTTCAAGATCGATTGAGAACGCCATAGAGGAATCCCGCTCGTATACAAGTCCTTTGCATAACTTCGTTTTGCTCCGTTCTGAACTTCTCTTCTTGTGCCCTCCCCGTCCTCCGCGAAGCCTCAGCGCTCTCTGAGAAGTTTGACCAACGCCTACCGACCGACGACTAACGACCGCTCCTCTTCATCCTCTCCAGAAACCTTCCCACGCTTACGACCGCCCGGCTCACGGTACCCCGCCCGATCTCCTGGACGTCATCGCGCGCTGTCACCCGCACAATATAGAAGCGCCCATCGAACGACTCCAGCACCGCCTCCGCCCGAATGCGCGCCCCGATACCGCTGGCCGCACGGTGCTCCACGTTGATGGATGTTCCCACCGTGATCTCGTCGCCTTCGCAGTAGGGCTGCAGCGCATTGAATGCAGCCGTTTCCATCAGCCGGATCATATCGGGCGTGGAATACACCGGCGGCAATTCCGGATGGTACGCCGTCAGTGTGTGCTTGAACTCCACCGTTTCCTCCGCCTCACCCCGCGCCCCGATCGGCGTCTCTTTCGCCATAAGGAATCTCCACTAAAAGAAAAGAGCCCATGATTCTATCGAACCATCGGCTCGTGCTTGGCGTTCACAACTTACGATCTGAAATCCACAATTGGAAATCGGACTACGCGGCCCGCCGCTGCTGCTCGATCCCGTCCAGCGCTCGCCACAGCGCCTTGGCCGCTCCCTCCCCCGCGGCCAGCGCTCTCTCCGCCGCTTGCGGATTCGCCTCCAGCCGCTTGGCCAACTGTTGCCGCCACACCCGCGAGTGGTGCACATCCGCGGTGGTGTGCAGGGTGAAATATCCACAGGTCTTCTCGTCGGCGCCGTACATTTCCCGAAGCCCGCGCGCCTTCTCTTTCGCCACCTGCGGCACCTGCGATTCGTAGGCGTAAAACGCCGACAGCGCTTCCTCTGGGGTTCCTTCACTGGCCACGCGGTGGAAAAACGTCATCAGTTCCGTGATCTCTGCCACTGGCTTTGGTCCACGCATATCGCGGCTTGCTCCCATGCCTTCCGCGAAGTCCAGCCACATCTCCGAATGCGGCGCTGACGGCTCGCCAAAAACAGCTTGCGCACCCTTCTCTTCGCGCATATTAGCCAGGACTGCCCGGCGCAGCTCGCCCTCCTCGAGGCGAATGCCCAGTTCCGCCAAGTACGTGGGAAAAGCTTCGACATGATGGTAGTATTCCCGCGCGTACTCCCGCAGATCGTCGCGGGTCAGCTCACCCGCGCTCCACGCTTTGTAAAATGGATGGCAGAGCAGGTCATATTTCGCGATCCGCGCCTCCAATTGTTCGAAAAATTCTTTGGTTGTCATGATTGCTGCTCCCCTCTCTGAGCCAAACCAATATACGAGGGCCTAGCGGATGTTACAACCTGCGATCTCCATTGTTTACCAATCCGGGAATGAACCTGCGGCAGCGCGCCTTGTTTTGGGCGGGCTGTGAGCGAATCCGGCTGATAATCTTGGGGGGCCTATGGGAATCGCGAAGCACGCCAAGGTTCTCTTAGTTTGTGTCTCCCTGACCTTGGCCTGCTCAGCAGCCGACCAATCCTACGCACCTGAGATCGTCAGCATCTCTCCCACTAGCGGCCCGGAGGGCTCGCGCGTGGAAATTGCCGGCAAGAATTTCCAGGACGCCTCGGCTGTGCTCTTTGGTACGACCGGCTCCACTTTCAAATTGATTTCCCCGGAAAAGCTCATCGCGCTCGCCCCGCGTTGGGTGACCACATCGGCCATCACGGTGGTCACCCCCAGCGGACGAGCCACCAGCGCCTTTGCCTTCGCGGTTTCGAACGATCCGAGGGTTCCCGATGGGGTAGGTTGGAGGGCTGGTTACGTCAATCCGGTGCCCCCACCGCGCGGTTTCAACTCCGTTCTGCTTTGGGGGATCGCAATCGCCGACACGCGGCTGCCCGGACACCAATCGGCCGAAGTGGAAATCGCCCGGACCCAACTCTTCTGTCGCGTGGACGGCCAAGAGGTTGTTCTAAACGATGACCGCGGCAGCGTTCGCGGGGGTCTCTATCTCCGCCAGCCCTGGTTCGGCGGGAATGATTACAGCGAGCCGATGCCCCTCGCCTACGACCCGCCCAAACCGCGCCGTGGTGCTCCGAGTCGGGGAGCGTACGGACCGCGTCTGGCACTTCTGGAGTGCGTCCTCACGAGCCCGGCTTCCGGCCGGCAAACTCGAAGGCTGCACGGTCAAGGCCCGCGTCAAAATTTCACCCGGAGCTTTGCTGCAGTTGGGCATGGATTACTGGCGTTCCCCTACCGCACTCTGGGGAGGCTCCGGCGTGAATAACCACGAAGCCGGTGCCAGCAACTGGTATTTTTCCGCTCCGCACTGGCAGGAGGCTTCGTTTACAGATGTCGGTGGGCCACAATTCTAGGCGCCGCCTGTGCGCCTCAGCTGCACCAACGCGTACACCGACGTCGCCAGCAACAGCGGGGTTGAATAAAAGCCCGGCATCGGCCGTGGGAAGCGAACTGAACTCACGGTGTGCCCCAGGATGGTCCCTGTTGTGTGCCCCAAGCCATTGAACAGCATGATGATTGCCAGAACATAAAACACGGGACGAATCCACCGCGATCCACGGAATACAAACGGAGCCAGTGTCAACAAGACGACGTCCGCGACGATGAGCCCGGTAAGCCACTCCCGGAATTCGAACGTCGGCATGGGCCAGAAGCCCAGCTTCGCTCTCAGCGCAAGAACAGTAGGGTTGTAAACAGAGAGGAAACCGGTTGACGCCTCGTCGGTCACGTGGATAGCTAGTGCCAGGCAAAGCGCAACCCATGCAATCCCCAGCTTGAATGTGCTGGGCTCTGGGCTCGAAACTGATGCTGCGGTGGCACTCATCCGGCACCTAGCCTCCATCCAAGTATCGCCCGCGTGTCAATCCCCGTCCCGAATGGAAATGATGCCCGACTCGTTCGTGCTCCAGAGCTTACTCTGAGCGGAGTCGAGGGGTGCCCCTTGTGTTATCTGTCTAATTAACTTGGTAGAATCGAATAGCCGGAGATGCAGTTCACTGAACAATTCGACGTAGTCGTCGTCGGCGCCGGCCATGCCGGATGCGAGGCTGCTATGGCCGCGGCCCGCATGGGCCTGAAGACTGCCCTCTACACCCTCAACGTTGATCTGATTGCGCAAATGTCCTGCAATCCGGCCGTCGGCGGCATTGCCAAGGGACATCTCGTCCGCGAAGTCGACGCCCTCGGCGGCATCATGGGTGAGGTCACCGACGCGGTCGGCATCCAGTTCCGTCTGCTCAACACCTCACGCGGTCCCGCCGTGTGGTCTCCCCGCGCCCAGTGCGACAAGCAGGCCTACCGCCTGAAGATGCGCGAGGTCCTGGAGTCGCAGCCCAACTTGAAGATCAAGCAAGCGGAGGTTGCGGACCTGATCGTAGAAGACGATTGTGATCCCGAGCGAGCTGCTCTTGCGAGCGAAGGATCTGGGAGAGACACCGCGCCGTCCGAGTCGCCGTGCGACTCGAACAATAATGAGCGAGTCGAACATCCTTATTTTGCCGACGACCAAAGACCAACGGCCAACGACTGCGAGCGCAAGCGAGCAATCCGCGGCATCCGGCTCCGCGATGGCCGCACCGTCAGCGCTGCCGCTGTCATCATCACCACCGGAACATTCCTCAACGGACTCATCCACTGCGGCGAGCAACAATATCCCGCCGGACGCAGCGGAGAGCCGCCCGCCGTCCTTCTCGGCGAAGCTCTGAAGAAGCTTGGCCTGCGTGGCTGCCGCCTCAAGACCGGTACCCCCCCGCGCCTCGACGGACGCAGCATCGACTGGTCGCGCTTTGCGGCCCAGCCCGGCGATCCCGATCCCACTCCATTTAGTTTCCGCACCAAACGCGTGGCTCATCACGAGTCGCAGGTTCCCTGCTATATCGCTTTTACGACGGCAGAAACCCACCGCATCATTCGGGAAAACGTGCACCGTTCGCCTATGTATAGTGGC
>Ga0070699_100005124_pt1 | contig 11524 bp, 11 predicted proteins | sample KBSK1503metaG_FD_65473 | JGI IMG/M metagenome (GOLD analysis project Ga0070699, IMG submission 65473) | Corn, switchgrass and miscanthus rhizosphere microbial communities from Kellogg Biological Station, Michigan, USA - KBS K1-50-3 metaG | ecosystem: Host-associated > Plants > Roots >...
GGCTACACGCCGAAGCGCATCGTCTACTCGAAGCAGCTGGGTCAGCCCACCGAGCCGCTCGACATCCCGGGCGGCGCGTCGATGGTGCGCAGCGACGGTTATCAGCGCTTCAACAAAGCCGGAAGGATCACGGCGTTCCAGCCGCACATGCACACGCGCGGCAAGCGCCAGTGCATCGAGCTGATCTATCCCGACAACAAAGTGGAGCAGATCAGCTGCTCGAACTTCACGTTCAACTGGCACATCGTCCACGTCTACGCCGACGATGCGGCGCCGATCTATCCGCCAGGCACAGTGCTTCACGTGATCAGCTGGCACGACAACTCGGCGAACAAGATCAACCCCGATCCGCGCAACTGGGTGGGCAGCGGCAACCGCACGATCGACGAGATGGGCTTCGCGTGGATCAGCTGGTACGACCTGACCGACGACGAGTACAAAGCGGAGCTTGACGCGCGCAAAGGCGCGAAGAAGGCGCTGACGACGACGGCGTCGCAGGGACAGCCTCAATGAGATCTCGCGGCGGCTGGTTGCCGGTTGCTGGTTGCTGGGTCGGCATCGCAATCGCCGTCGCGTTCGTCGGCGCCCAGCAGATTCCGGTCGAGCAGCAGGTCCATATCAAGTACAACTCAGGCCAGGACGTCGTTCCCGTGTACGAAGGATGGGAACGCGTCCCGGACGGCAGCTTCAACATGGTGTTCGGTTACCTGAATCGAAACCATGTCGAGGAGCTGAGCATCCCCGTTGGCCCGCAGAACATGTACGAGCCCGGTCCAGCCGATCGCGGGCAGCCGGCGTACTTCTATCCGCGCGAGAATCATTCCCTCTTCCGCGTCAACGTCCCGAAGGACTGGGACACGAAGAAGGAAGTCGTGTGGACGCTGACCGCGCACGGCAAGACCAATCAGGCGCGCGCCACGCTGCTGGATATCTGGGAAATCGATCGCAAGGTGGAGGTCGCGAACACCGGCGCCCGGCGTGCAGGTGAGCAACGAGCTGCTCTTCAGGGATCAGCCGCCGACGATCGCCGTCGCGTCGGTGCCGAGTGCAACCGTATCAACGCCAGTCGAGCTGACCGCGACGGTCACCGACGACGGCGTGCCCGGTACGAGGAAGCCGCGACCGCAGCGGCAATCGGAGCCGACGCTCAAGGCGGAAGGACCGCCGTCGCCAGTGAACGTGCCGCTGCCGACACGTCCGCGTCCGCCGCAGAGTCTGTCGGTGATCTGGATGGTATGGCGCGGACCCGGCCCGGCGACGTTCGATCCTGAAGGCTACGTGAAGGTCACGGACGGGAAGGCTGCAGTCAAAGCCTCGTTCACCAAGCCCGGCACGTATATCCTCCGCGCGTACGCGCACGACAGCCTCCTGCGCACGCCCGCCGACGTCACGCTCGACGTACGACCGCAGTCGTAGCGACAAGTTTGTCCGCCGCGCCGGACCACACCGACAAAGATGTGGCCGGCGCAATGCGCCTGAGGCCCCTCCCTCATCCCCAAACGACATTAATGTCATGGCGATCGAACGTCGCGACGAAAACGTCTGATCGGTTCCTGCGGCATCGCGAAACACTCAGAAAATCGGCGAGTGACGATTGCCGGTGCAGTGGCGCATGCTTTGCTGATGCGCGCGTATGCGGACCGGCACCAACGCGATCGAAGCAACAAAGGCCTCGAGAGGCGGCGACGTGCTCACCATCCGCGACGAGTTGCCCGAGCTCATCGCGCGCGGGTACGACGCGCTGACCAAGCCCGAGAAAGACCTGCTGAAGTGGCTCGGCGTGTTCGCGCGCGTGCGAACGCCGGGCCGCTTCATGCTGCGCATCCGCATGCCGAACGGCTTCGCCACCAGCGAGCAGCTGCGGGCGATCGCGGAGCTGTCGCGCCGCCTCGGCAACGGCATCCTCGACATCACGACGCGCCAGCAGATCCAGCTGCGCGGCTTCGCGCTCGACGCGATTCCCGAAATCTGGGAGCGGCTTCGCGGCGTCGATCTGCGCAGTCTGCAGACCGGCATGGACAACGTGCGGAACATCAACGGCTGCCCGCTGGCCGGTCTCACGGATCGCGAGTTGCTGGACGCCTCGCCGATCGTGCACGAGCTCGATCGCCTCATCGTCGGCGCCGACGGCAATCCTGAATTCACGAATCTGCCGCGGAAGTTCAACGTCACCATCACCGGGTGCCTCCACAACTGTACGCATGCTGAATCGCAGGACGTGGCGCTCGTGCCGGCTCTCGCAGGCGAGCGTCGTGGGTTCAACGTGCTCGTCGGCGGCAAGATGGGATCGGGTGGCTTCACCATCGCGTCTCCATTGGACGTGTTCGTCAGTCGGCAGGAAGCCGCACTCGTCTGCGCCGAGTTGATTCGGATTTACCGCGACCACGGACCGCGCGACGCTCGCGGCCGCTGCCGGATGGCGTTCCTGATCGAAGAATGGGGCGTACCGCGTCTGCGCCAGGAATTGGTGGCCAGACTCGGCCGCGATCTGCCGTCTGCGGGCCGGGACGCGCGCTCCAAGTCGCACGCCGATCATGTCGGGTACACACCGCAGCGCGGTGCCGGACTGGTGGCCGTTGGCTTGTGCGTGCCGACGGGCCGCGTGAATCCGGATCAGCTGGATGCGCTCGCCAATCTCGCCGACACGTACGGCACCGGCCACATCCGGCTGACGACCGGCCAGAACGCGATACTCGTGAACGTCTCGGCCACTCGTGTCTCGGAACTTGCACGTGAACCGCTGCTCCACCAGTTTTCGCCTGCGCCGCCGCCGCTCATCCGCGGTCTGGTGACCTGCATCGGCACCGATTTCTGCAACCTTGCGCTCATCGACACGAAGGGACCGGCGCTGGCGCTCGCGAAGACACTCGAGGAACGGCTAGGTTCGTTCGCACAGCGGCTGACCATGCACTGGTCCGGATGTCCGGCCGGCTGTGGAAATCATCAGGCAGCAGACATCGGCTTTCGCGGAGTGCAGAAGACGGTCGATGGCAAGAGCGTCGATGCGGTCGCGATCTACATCGGTGGGCGCACGGGGCCCGACGCGGCCGAAGGACGGCAGATTATTGACGCCGTGCCATGCGACGAACTGCCAGACGTCGTGGCGGGACTCATGCTCGCGCGACAGGCGGCCGCCGCCGATTCCGGTAACGACACTGACGACGACGAAGAAGCGGCCTGAAGCCAGCACGTCGGTGCGAAGCCAGCACATTGGAGCGAAGCCCCGAGCACATTGGAGCGAAGCTCCGCGAGAGGAGGCGGGATGGACTTCGTGAATGCGAGTGAGGCCATGGCGGCGGCGCGTCAGGCCGCCGTGAACAAGGCCACGCTATCTGTCACCCAGATGCTGCTCCGCGGTGCGCTGGCGGGTGCGTTCCTCGGCTACGCCACGTCGCTGGCGCTGATCATCGTGTCGCAGGGCGTCGCGCCAATCGTCGCCGCCGTCTGCTTTCCGGTCGGCTTCGTGATGCTCGTGCTCTTGGGTCTCGAGCTCGCGACCGGTAACTTCGCGATCATGTCCTTCGGCGTGGCCGGAGGCGAAGTCGGCTGGCGCGATGCGGCTCGCAACTGGGGTTGGGTGTACGCCGGTAATCTGATCGGCAGTCTCGTGTACGCGGTTCTCTTCTACCTCGCGATCACCAACATGGGTACCGCGGCCGGCGGAGCGCTCGCCGATCAGGTGAGGAAAGTCGCGTAGGCCAAGACGCTCGGGTACGCGGCGTTCGGCGCTCGAGGCCTTGCGGCCGCTTTCATCAAGGGCGTGCTCTGTAACTGGATGGTCTCCCTCGGCGCTGTGCTCGCGTTCGCGTCGCGTTCGACGATCGGGAAGATCGCCGCGATGTGGCTGCCGATCGCGACGTTCTTCGCTCACGGATACGAGCATTCGATCGTCAACATGTTCGTCGTTCCGGCTGGAATGCTCCTCGGCGCACCCGTCTCCCTCGGCGGGTGGTGGTTCTGGAATCAGATTCCGGTGACCCTCGGCAACATCGTCGCGGGCGTCCTGCTGACCGGCTTCGCGTTGTCTGTGTCGTACCCGAAGCCGGCTGAAACACACGTCCGCGCGGCGTGACGTCTCCCGGCCGTGGACGCGTGTCGCTCGTCGGCGCCGGTCCAGGGGATCCCGAGCTGCTGACGATTCGAGCCGTGCGCCGGCTTCAGGACGCGGACCTCGTGCTCTACGACGCGCTCGTGAGCACCCCGATCCTGAAGCTGGCGCCGCGCGCGCGATGTTTCTGTGTCGGCAAGCGCGCCGGCCGTGCGGGGGTGCCGCAAACCGCGATTAACAGACTCATGTGTCGAAGCGCGAAGCGCGGCGAGCGCGTCGTTCGCTTGAAATGCGGCGATCCGTTCGTGCTCGGTCGAGGCGGCGAGGAGGCGCTCACGCTGGCGTCAGAGGGAATTGCCGTCGAGATCGTGCCGGGTATTTCGGCCGCGATTGCCGCGCCCGCGCTCGCAGGCATTCCGGTCACGCATCGAGGGGTGACCACAGGGTTCGTGGTGATCTCCGGCCATGCCGAGGACGCCTATCGAGCGGTCGTCGATTCGCTCGCGCCCGGCGCGCTTACGCTCGTCGTGTTGATGGGTCTGGCCGCGAGAGGCGCGATCGCGGGCGCGCTTCTGGATCGGGGGTGGCGCGGTCGCACTCCGGCGGCGGTGCTGCGAGGCGCTTCACGCCCGGATGCGACGACGTGGATAGGCACGCTGCGCGATCTCGCGACGATGCCTGTCGACGACTCCGACTCGGCCCCTGGAACGATCGTGATCGGCGACGTCGTCGATATCGGCGCCTCGCTCGGATGGAGAGCAAATGATGCCCGCTCAACGGTCGACGTGGGGCGCTCAATGGGCGGCCACGCGCACGACGCTCGGTAAATCTGCGATCGCGCTCGTCATAGCGCGGCGGGATCGATGATCGCGCGCGTCAAAGTCGGGGCGGCGGGTACGCATGTCGGTCAGGAAGTCGACGGTCAGGTGACGTACGTGCTTTCGCCGCAGCTCCGGATCGTCGGCGGCCTCGCTCACATTTTCCCGGGTGGGTTCCTCGAGACGGCGACGTCTGGCTCGCCGTTCACCTGTCCATTCGTCGGCGCGACGTACACGTTCGCAACCAGTTTCTAAATATCCGAATGAGGCGTTCCTGCCGCCGTCAGCGCCGTCGGGAGACGTGCGGTGCCGGCGACGCCGGGACTGTCGAGCCACGCCACGATCCGTTTCGCGGCCCGCCGTTCCGCCGTCACACGGCCGACGCCATCCGAGCAGACGAACTCGAGCCGCTCGTTGCCGAACGCCAGTCGCACCATGACGACGCGATGATCCGTCGTCGCTTCGCGCGTGGCGAAGACGTTGGTGATCTCCACCTGAAGGTCTGCGAGATCCGGCACCGGCGCCACCCGGATGCCCAGCGCGACCAGTTCGTCGCGCAACACGTGCAGCGCGTTCAGACGCCGCTCGGCCGAGGTGCCCGCACCTCCGGGACTGCCCTGGAGCGATTGCGGCGCTCGCACAAAAAGGTACACGGTGAAGCCGGTCATACGTCTCCGTCGCGCTGCGGCGCCTTCATGCGATGGACAGGGGCAAAGGCGATGCCGGGCGCGAACCGGCGGCAAACGGCCAAAATGCGCGGCCACACGCGATTGCTCGTGAAGAAATGACAGGAAGTGTCAGGCGCATCGTGACACGCGTTGTCAGCCGGCGCTTGCGCCGTTTCTGAACACTTTCTCCCCTATAATCCGTTTTCCGCATGCTTCTCGAAGTGTCACCTCGCGCTGGCGACCACGCGACTGCTGTCCACGAAGCTGTTCGGCGTTGGACCGGCCGACCCGCTGACCTTCGGCGGAGGGGCGATGTTGATCGCGTTCGTCGCGCCCGCCGCGGCGTTCCTTCCCGCGCGACGCGCGTCGCGAATCGATCCGATGGCTGCGCTGCGGTGCGAATGAACAGGAGAATCGAGTCATGTTGACGAACGCGCCAATCGTGCCCTACATCCCGGTCGCCAACGTCGCTCGCGCGCGCAGGTTCTATGAAGAGAAGGTTGGGCTGAAGCCAAAGCAGGAGTACGCCGGCGGCGTGATTTACGAGTGCGGCAGGGGATCGTGGGTGTTCATGTATCCATCACCGGGCGCGGGCACCTCGAAGGCGAGCACCGCGTTCTGGGCGGTCGACGACGTCGCGGCCGAAGTGGCGGAGCTCAAGGCGCGAGGCGTGATGTTCGAGGAGTACGACATGCCGGGGATCAAGACCGTCAACAGCATCGCGACCGGCGGCGGTGCGAAGACAGCGTGGTTCAAGGACACCGAGGGGAACATCATGGCGATCAGCCAGCGGCTCTGACAATTTACAATTTACAATCGACAATTCACAAAGGGCGGGCAGTCGCTGGTTGGTTGATCCTCACTTTGTCAATTGTCAATGTTGATTGATGGAGCCGCTGATCCGCGACATCTCCGACACGGCGCGCTGGGTCGCCGTCTACCGCGCGCGCGAGACGGAGCGGCCGGACGCCGCGTTCCGCGATCCGTTCGCGCGGCGGCTCGCGGGCGACCGCGGCGAGCAGATTGCCCGTGCGATACCGATGGCGGAAGACGCCGCGTGGTCGTTCATCGCGCGCACGCACTTGTTCGATCGGTTCATCCTGCGCGCCGTCGAGGGCGGCGCCGATCTCGTCGTGAACCTCGCGGCGGGACTCGACGCGCGCCCGTACCGCATGGCGCTTCCGCCGTCGCTGCGGTGGCTGGAAGTCGATCTGCCGGAGATCCTCGACTACAAGGAACAGGTGCTTGCCGGCGAGAAGCCCGTGTGCGAGCTCGAGCGCGTGCGCCTCGATCTGTCGAACGTCGATGCACGCCGCGGGCTGTTCGCGCGGCTCGGCCGGTCGGCGCGCCAGACGCTCGTCATCAGCGAAGGACTGCTCATTTACTTGATGCGGTCCGACGTGTGCGATCTCGGGCGCGATCTCGCGGAGCAGGCGACGTTCCGTCACTGGGTCGTCGACGTCGTCTCGCCGGGGCTGCTCGACATGCTGAAGCAGCGCATGGGCGATCTCGTCCGTCAGGCCGGCGCGCCGTACGTGTTCGGTCCGCCGGAGGGACCGCCGTTCTTCGAGCGGTGCGGCTGGAAGCCGATCGAGGTGCGATCGATGCTGAAGACCGCCGCGAAGCTGGGTCGGCTGCCGATGGTGCTTCGGATGATGGCGCTCCTTCCGGAATCCGCCGGCGCGCAGGGGTCCCGCCCGTGGGCGGCCGTCTGCCTGCTCTCCCGTTCGTAACGTCCGTCAATCGGAGGCCATGCACGCGTCGTACGCATCCTTCAGCGGTCATGCACGGCGGCGGCGCGGCGATTCGATCGCGGATCGCGCGGCGATTATCTCGCCGCCGCGGGAACGGCTGACGCTCCGCTCGCGGCGCGGCGCTGCGGTGGCATCATCCGTTCGAGGCGCGCGTACGTCGACAGCGTGGCCTGGCCGGACTGTTCCATCAGCGCCAGCGTCTCGCGGCGGTTGTTGCCGCGCGCCAGCTCGAGCAGGCGGTTGACGAACACGAACCACAGCGCGCGCTGATCGCGATCGGTGTCGGCGTGCCGCATGAAGTCGATGAAGTCGCGCAGGCCGCGCACGCGCACGGAGCTCGACGGCATCAGGTCGATCAGGTTCACGAACAGCGTCGCCTTCTGATAGAAGTAGTCGCGTTCGCTCGCTTCGCCGTGGCCCGTCCACTGATTGAGCTCGGTGATGAACCGATCGGCGTTGTTGCGCCACTCGTCGGTGCGCCGCACGCGCTCCGGCACCGGGTTCAGCCCGGTGCCGCGCAGCCCCATCCACATCTCGTACAGGCGCCGCGCGCTGAACGTCTGCCAGTACAAGTCGATGCGCGCGCCGCCGAGCAGCCGCGACGGCCGGATCGCATCCGCGTTGATCGGCGTCACTTCCGCAATCGGATCGGCGTGCAGCAGGCGCGCCGCGGCGTTGAACGCCGACGGAACGAAGCTCTCGGTCGCGCTGTCGGCGCAACGCGGGCCGTTCAGGTGCTCGAGCAGGTACGCCTTCAGCGCGTCCATGACGAACCAGCCCGGCACGTTCCGCTCGCGATCGGCGCCCTGCAGATCGGCGCTGCGCCCGACGATGTCGATGTCGGCGACCGAGAAGCCGCGCGGATCGCTCGTGCCCGCCTCGAGCAGATGACGGTACAGCGTTTCGAGGTACGTCGCCTCGATCGTACTGGGACGGAAGCGGATCAGCGCTCGTGCGACGGCCGGCATCTCGGTGGGCAGATGCGCGCGCCACAAGTACAGCTCGAGGAACCGCAGCGCGTCGCCCCGTTCGGACGGCGTGAACGTCGTCCGCGCCAGCGTGCTCAACGCGCCGTAGTACTCGTCGACGGCCGGCACGAACACGTCGCTGCACACGGCCGGGGCGAGGTTGAGATCGATCCACTCGAAGAGCTCTCGCGCGCGCAGCGGCGCGACGAAGGCCATCAGCTGGGCGGAACGCACCTGCAGCGGGACGCGCGCGATCTGCGTGTCGTACGCCTGCGTCAGCGCGCCCTGCCGGCTGTCGGGCGGCACGCGGACCGACGTGCGGCGATACGCCACCGGCGCCGCGTACGCGCGCAAGAATGCTTCCTCGAGCATCTCGCGCTTCCATGCGAGCTCCACCACACGTGTCGAGCCTGCGACTCGGATGAGGACATCGGCGTTGAATTCGGGAGGGAGACCTGCTGCGTCCTGGATCAGCGACTCGATGGCGGCGTCGCGGTGCGGCGGATCGTCCGACGCGCGCGGTGCCGCGAAGACTGACGCGCCTCGAACGCAGAACGTGCAGAGAACGCAGAAGAGGAAAACCTGATTCCGAAGTACTTTGACGACGCCAAGCACGTTAGCGCGAAGTCCCAAGCACATTGGAGCGAAGTCGCCAAGCATGCGTTAACGGCGTTCGACGACGTCCACGCGGCTGACGGCCAACGCCAGCGGCCGCGCATCGTCTCCGGATCCGACATCGCGCGGCGATACGGTCGCCGAAAACAGCAGCCGCAGCTCGTTGAACCCGATCCACCACGCGGATGAAGGCGCCGCGATACGAATCTCCTGCCATCCTGATGGAATCGTTGCCTCGCCGAGCAAGGCGCCATTCAGTATCGCCGTCATCCGCTGCGGCGGCTGATCGCGCTCGAACGGCGACTCGGCGGTGAGGACGATGTCCGCGGCGGTGGCCGAGCTGCGCGGCACGACGATGCGCGCTTCGTTGCCGACGGCCCACGCGAACTCGCGCGTGCCGTCATGCTCGGTTGCCGCGAAACCGGATCGCAGCGGCCGGTCGGCTGCGAACGCCCCCGCCGAGAGGTGCGGGAACGGCCGCGCGACGACGCGCAATGCGATCGGAACGATGGCGGCGACGATTGCCAGCGAGAGACCCCACGCGGCCAGCTCGACGCCGAGCGGCGCCGGATCGAGCGCGTCGGCGATCGCGGCAGAGATCAACAGCAGCAGCACGTCGTAGTAGAGGTAGTGCACCGGATAGAGCGTGGTCATGCTGAACGCGAACAGCGCCAGCGCCATCCACGGCAAGGCGCGCTGCCGGCGCGCGAGGGCAAACCATGCCGCCGCGTAGACGGCGAGCATCGCGATGGCCTGCACCGGCATGACGAGCGACTCGTGATGGTGCTCCAGCAGCCATTCGGTCAGTCCAATCGTTTCCTGGCCGGGCCGCGCCAGCACGGGCCAGACCGCCGCCTTCATCACGCGCGGATACGACAACACCATCGAATCCCAGACGCCGCGGGCATCCCACGCGACGAACGGCACGAGCATGACCGCGGCTGCGCCCGTCAACGCCATTAGGACTGCGGGCAGCCGCCGGCGGTCGGCCTGCCACACCCACATCAGAAAAACCGGCACGACCGCGACCATCGTCGGGCGCGCAGCGACGAGGACGCCGAGAAGACATCCGGCCGCAACGGGCCGCGATCTCGACGTCATCGCCGCGAACAGCGGGATGAGCGGCCAGTACGCCGGCGTGTGGCCGATGAGCGTGAATTGCTGCACGTCGAGGGCCAGGACGAGTGCAGCGCCGAGCGCGAGCCACGCGATGGCATCGGCAGCCCTGCGCCGCGAAGCGCTGACGACGGCCGCGAACGCGCACCACACCGGCACGAACAGCTCGCCGCCGATCGTGACGGTCCGGAAATCGAGGTGGAGCAGCTGCGGCACGACGAACGGTCCCCACAGCGCGGGGCCGTACGGCATCGCCATCTGCCATGTGGTGTCGTACGAGCGATAGATCGTGTACGGGCTGTGGCCGTTGAGGAATCGTCGCGTCGCCTCTCGGATCACGATCAGCATGTCCGCGCCGTACGGCTGCCACGCCATCAGCCGCGTCCAGCGATAGAGCGCGACGGCGATCATCGTCGCCGCGAGAGCGGCCGTCGCGATCGATGGAACCGAATTCCACGGCCGCGCGATCGCGAGGGGCCGCGCGGCGACAAGATGGGGCCACGAGACGACGATCGCCGAGACGAGACAGGTGAACAGGATGGTGACCATCGGATACGACGCAGGCACGCCGCGAGCGGTGAGCGAGAGCTCGGGCCAGGCGAACACGAGCACGCTTGCGGCGAGAGCCGCAGCCTGCCGTGCGCCTCGGCCCGGGATGGAAGCTCGCGTAAACTGTGTCGTCGCCTCGAATGCCGCTGACCGGACGTGACCCGACATCCCGCTGGCGAAGGTACACCATTCCCGCCGCGATCGCGCTCGCGTATGTGGCCGCCTGCCGCGTCATGCTGGCCCCGATCTGCAATTTCGGCCGGCTTGCGACCGCCAGCTACGGCGGCGACGCACGCGCGTTCATCTGGGTGCTCGCGTGGGACAACCACGCGGTGCTCGATCGCGTGCCGTCGCTGTTCAACGCGAACAAGCTCTATCCGCTGCCGAACGCGCTCGCGTACGGTGAGCACCTGTTCGGCATCTCGCTGTTCACGTTGCCCGTCTACGCGCTGACACGAAATCCCGTTCTCGCGTACAACGTCGTCTGGATCCTCGCCTACCTCGCGGCGGCAGCGGCGACGCACTGGGTGGCGTTTCGGTACACGCGCGATCATCTGGCGTCGCTCGTCGCGGGCATGGCGTTCGCGTTCTGTTTCTTCCGCATGCACCACGGCCACGGACACCTCAACCTGATCTGGTGCTTCTGGATTCCGCTGTCGTTCATCGCGATCGAACGCTGGCTGTCGCGACCGACGTGGACGCGGCTCGCCGTCTGGGTGGCCATCGTCGTGGTGCAGGCGCTCGCCGCGTGGTATCAGGCGGTGTTGATCACCGTCGCCGATCTGCTGTTCCTCGCGTGGCTCATCGCGATCGAGCGGCGGACGATTTCCGTCACGCGGTTCGCGGCTCAGGGCGCCGCCGGCGCCGCCGCTGCGTTCGCGCTCGTGTGGCCCTTCGCGCGCCATTACTTCATCCTGCACAGCGAGAGCCCGGCGTTCATCGCCGCGGCCGCGGCCGATCTCGCCGGCTGGCTCGTGCCGCCGGAAAA
>Ga0070699_100005125_pt1 | contig 11522 bp, 4 predicted proteins | sample KBSK1503metaG_FD_65473 | JGI IMG/M metagenome (GOLD analysis project Ga0070699, IMG submission 65473) | Corn, switchgrass and miscanthus rhizosphere microbial communities from Kellogg Biological Station, Michigan, USA - KBS K1-50-3 metaG | ecosystem: Host-associated > Plants > Roots >...
GTGATCCAGTCGAAGCCGTAATCGCCGAAGAACTTGTTCGAGCCTTCCGACATCAGGTAGATGTCGTCGCCGCCATGGCCGAAGGCGTTGTCCTGTCCAGGACCGCCGTCGATGACGTCGTCGCCTCCGGTTACGTTGAGGCCGGCGACCAAATCGAAGACGTTCGGGTCGTCGCCGAACATGCCGCCGTCGTGTCCGTCGCCGGCATCGATCCAGTCGTCGCCTTCTCCACCGACGATGGCCTCGGCTCGCTGACTGCCATCGACGACGAAGTCGTTGCCCGGGCCGGCGAAGTACTCGACGCCGTCATCGCCGCCGACCATGAAGTCGTTGCCGTCGCCGCCCAACAGGAGGTCGGCGCCGAAACCGGGCCCGCTCTGCATCGCATCGTTGCCGGGGCCGCCTTTGAGGACATCGTCGCCGTTGTCTCCGAAGAGGATGTCGTCGCCGTCGCCACCGAGCAGCGTGTCGTTGCCCTCGCCGCCGCTGAGTCGGTCGTTTCCTGCGTTCCCAAATATCGAGTCGTCACCGACATCCGACCGGAATCGGTCGTTAGCCGCAGTCCCGTCGAAGACGATGTTCTGGCCGCGGTGCAGCGGATCGAAGAAGAGCTTCGTCCCGTCGGCCAGTGTCAGGATCCGTGCGCTCTGTGGATCGAGCGGATCGAGAATCACAGGGGCCGTCCCAATCAACGTCGCGGCATTGATGATTTCGTCGGCCGTGTTGAAAATCACGTCCATGGAGGAGCCCATGTTCGTGTTGCGCCTGGCCAGTTCGGCGAGCGAGTTGCTCTCGAGCATCGAAACCAGGTTGAGGCCGTCCAGACGCTGCAGGTAGTAGAAACGGTCGCCGTTCTGCAGAAATTCCAACTGCGTCTCGAAGATGAAGTTGAAGGTCGTCCCGAGCAGACCGCCGAAGACGGACTGCTTCTCGGCCATCCCGCCCGGCCAGAAGTCAACGTTGTTGAGACCGCTCGTAGCGGCCGGGTCGAACAAGAACAGGTCATTGTTCGTAACCAGCGTCTGCGCTGCGGTCCGCTTGGCTGCGACCGTCGTGGCGCTCGTGATGCTTGGATGCGTGCCGTATGCGGCGATGAAGTTCGTCAGCGACTCGAAGTGCTTCAACCCGAGTCCGAACTCGAACCAGTTCGGGTAGGGGAGAAGGGCCGCGTCTTTGGTCGCCTCGAAGAGCTGCCGGCGCACTTCGTTCAGCGGCGGGATCCCTTCGCTGCGGCCGCGCGCGATGTTGATGGCCGGGAGATCGAGCGGCAGACCGACAAGCGTGTTGCGCACGGAAGCGGTGACGAACTCGTCGAGCTCGTTACCGATCTGTCGGGAGAGGCCGCGAATGATCGCTCCCGCTGCCTTGTCCGCAGTCAGGGGACCGGCCGGTCCGCCGTCGTTGTACTTCTGCGGCGCGAGGAACGCGTTCAACAATCGAATGTTGTTCAGCGACCCGTCGGTATTTATACGGCCGATCACCTCCGGCAGCATCGAGTGACCGAGACGGTATACCGTGTGCGCGAACTCGGCGCTGATCGCTGCGTTGATCGACGTGATGCCGCCCAGGAAGGGGTTGACCAACGGCTGAACCTTGCGCGCGAACTCCTCGAACACGAGGTGCTGGTACTGCATCTCGGTGACGAACCGCGCTGCCTGGAACAAACGCTCGCCGTAGTCCCAGCCGGATCCCGCGTGGACCGCTTTCCACGCCGCGATCTCGGCCGGCGTCAGCAGCGTGTTGATCCGCCGATCGATGTCGTCGCGGAGCCGGTTGTGCTCAGCGTGGAACAGCTGGTGCACCATCGTCAGCGAGATGTTCTCGTTGCCGCGGCCGTCGCCCGTGACCATGTGAATGTCGAGCAGGTCGCCGTCGTACGTGCCCGGCGGCTGACAGCTCGGGACGGTGCGGAAGTCGCAGATCACTCCGTCTCGAACTCCGACGAGACCCGGCGCCGGCACCGCGTTGTGCGCGATGTCGTTGAGGAACTGATGATTGGTGTGCAGCGCGTCGCTCGAGTTGACGCCGAGCCCGCCATTCGCCGTCGGGTCGCCTTCGCGGAGCGTGGGCGCGGCCGCGGGCCCGATCACCAGCTGCGCAAATCCGTTCGGACCCGGGATGAAGTGACCGTAGGGATCGGTCAGCACCAGCGGCACGTCGAAGATGTCCTGATCGACGAGCCTGATTCCGAGCTTCGTCGACGCCTGGGCCTTGACCTGCGCCCAATTGCCGATGTTGCAGATTTGATCGCCCGGAATACCGGTGCCGCGCGGCGCGCAGAACCCGCCGTCGAGCACCTTGCCGGTCTGAAACGGTCTCAGCTGCGCAGGCTGGCCGACCGGGGCCACGTTCCTCATTTCGTACTCTCGCAGGAACACCTGATGGGACGGGTGCGAGGTGTAGGTCTGGTTCTGATCGACCCACGGCGTCGTCTGATTGATGGAGTCGTGAATGTCGTCGGCCGTCCCGACGATGCCGTCCGGACCCGGCAGCAAGGTCGCCCGGGTCATGACCATGAAGTTGGGCCCGCCGGAAACGAACAGCGGGTCGTCCGCCTGCAGCGGCATCCTGACGTTACCGTTCCCTCCTTTGTTCACGAGGTCGAGGCCATGATCGAAGAACTGGCCAAAGAACGTGAACATCAGGTTGAACGGCGCCGACAGGCCGAAGTCTGGCGTGATGTTCGGGATGAACAGCGCGCCGGAATCCGGATCCGTGACCGAGGCGAGCGGATCCGGGTTGCCCGGCACGAGGTCCGGCGGCGAGCACACGAACCCGCCCGAGCCGCACGGGTTCAACGCCGCGGCGACGGCAGCCGGGTTGTTCCTCGACTGGTCGACGACCAGGTTGGAGATGATCCGCGGCTGCGAGTCGATCACGTCGCCGAACGTTTGCGTGTACGACGTCCCGCCCTCCGCGGTGCGGAAAACGGGCGTGGTCCGACGCGGGAAGACCCGATCCGACGCACCAAAGAACTGAGATGGCTCCCCCGCGATCACCTGACCGGGGACCAGGTTGTTGCACGACCCGTCGACGGTCCGCAGGCCGAGCGGGAGCTGCGGATTTGCGGTTCCGAACACGCTGACCTGGTTGGGTCCAGGCCCGAGGAGCGTTCCACAATGATCTGCCGCCGTCGTAGTGACCGCATGCTCCTGGGCGATTTGGATCGCGTGAAAGATGAACCGCAGGTCGTCGGCATTGATGACGAACCCCGCTCCGACCGGGGCCGTCGATTGCGCGTGGACCGTCGGCACGAACACCTGACCGCCGAGACTCGGCATCATCATCGCGATCGTCAAAGCGACCGCCCAACGTCTCGCCGACTGTGGCCGGCGACACGTCAAAAGTTTCGACCTACTCATGATCTCCTCCAAGCATGAATCTGCATTGCCGTTGCACAGACTTCTGAAACTGACCGAGATCGATTGCTGTCATCGACTCCTCTCTTGGCACACACCTCCAGCGACGCGGCGCCCGAAGGCGCGGCCGATTGGTCCGACTTCGTCCCCGCGAAGTCAGATCAGGTTGCGAATGAGTGATCGAGATGAACTGTTAGGGCGGAGCGCGAAGCGATTCGCCGCAGAATGCACAGCAGAACGAATGGCCGCCGTCGAGCGCGTGGAGAAGTCGTGCCTCGGATCGATGCGCCAGGCCGCCAGACTTCGTTAATTCGAGAGCGGGCCGTTCCTCATCGCTGACATCGGTTGAATCCGAGGGCAGCGGCGTCGGCGGACCGCGCAGCGCGTGCACGTCCATGTGAACCGCATGCGCGGTGACGAGATCGTTGCTGATGAAAAGAGTGTGCTGGAGGTCTGTTGGCCGGATGGTCTCGGCGGCGATGACGCCGTCTGGCGCGTCGTCGCCATCGTCATCGTCCGAATCCTGGGAAGAATCTGAGGGGATGCCCTGTGGCGGTCCGCGGAGCGCCCGGTTGTCGAAATCGGCCCCGTACGCGTGCACGAGGGCAGCGTGGGCCAGGAGCACACCGTTCAGGGCGACAGCGATGCGATGGGGCGCGGCCGCGATCACACCGTCCGGCGCGTCGTCGCCGTCGTCATCGGTCGAATCGGCGGAATCTTGGTCGTCCACGAAGCGCGCCGACCAGCGACCGGCTGGCACAGAGCTGTCGTCACGCGTGCAGTCGCTTGCAGATGCAAGGGCGAGAACGCTGCGCTCCGACGTCTCCGATTCGCTCAACGCGGGGCAGAACAGTAACGCGCTGCCTCCGGCGAGGATAGCCGACACGATCAGGACGTATTGGAACCTAGTCGTCCGCACTTGGGCCGTAGCCGTCAAGCGTCGCTCCCGTCAATCGGGTTACGAGTTCTTGAGGAATCGGCCGTGAGAGTACGGGACGTTCGAGTTCAACGGAATGGCCCGTTAGTGGTGTACTCCTTTCTGTTCAGAAAAACGCCGGCGAAGCCGGCGGAATTCAGACGATCAGCGACCTTTCGACGCTATCCGATTCCTCTTCACGGCGACGGGACATCTCCGCCCGATGATCCTGCGGAGACGCGCCTGCCGTCGGCGAGCGTGACGATGCGTGCGTTCGCGCGTTTCGATCCATCTTTCGACATGGCAGCCTCGATGGTCACCTCGTCGCCGACCTTCAGCGAGTTCAGTTTCCAGCCGTTCTGCGCGAGCACTCTGGGACTTGCCATCTCGACGTTCCAGTTCGTCACGCCGTTCGTGTCCTTCACATCGATGTAGCAGTGAGTATGCGGGTTGGTCCACTCGACCTTCGTCACGACGCCTCTGAGAACGACCGGCCTGGCCGCGTCGTACTCGGCGGAGAACGAGTGGTGGGCCACAACGGGCGTGGCCATCACCACGAGTCCGATTCCCGCGATCGCGGCGACGAGCTTGGGATTCATCGAACGACCACGACCATCACCGCGTTTCTGTCATCTTCTCGACGTGCACGTCAACGAGCCGCGCCGGCAGCTCTCCGTAGTTTTTCACCTCGAACATCTTGGTCTGCTTGTTGTACGTCACATCGTTCGCACCAGCCAGCTTGCCGACGCCTTTGCCGTCGGGCCCGATGCGAATGTCGAGGATGTTGAACTCTTGCAGTTCGGCGCGCGAGTAGATTGCCGGTTCGCCCAATCCGACGTGTTGATCGGCGATGAAGACGAGTTGGCGTCCCGCCTTGGTGACGCTTTCGCGCGCGAACACAAGATTCTTCGGCGTACGCGTGCGTACCCGCGTGCCGAGGGACTGGACACCGGGCAGCAGAACGACGCCCGCCCTTGCATGCAGCCTGTGCAGCACCGGAAGCAGCTCTTCCGCCCCCAGGCCGACGAACGTCTGCTGAAGGGCGTCGCGTTCGGCGTCGGTCGACCAGTGATCGACGAGGATGTCGATCGGTCCGACGTCTTTGCTGTCGGCCACGCTGACGGCGCGTGCGCTGAACCGCTGCAGTGGACCCTGGCGCAGCGCGGCGAACGGGTGTGGACCGATGAGAAGACAGATCGCGACGCCGAGCGCCGGCGCCAGAATCGGTCGAAGAGTCATCGCTTGCATGTTGATCACCTCTGATTCATCAACGGTTGCACGGGCCCGGCGTTGTCGCCGAGTCCGTGTTGCATCGCGAACAGCGCCAGCTCGAGCCGTGAGGCGACGCCGGTCTTGTCGAACACGTTCGTGAGATGGTGCTTCACGGTGTCTTCCGAGAGCGTGAGCCGCCTGGCGATCGCCCGGTTGCTCTCGCCGCGGCGAACCGCGGCGACGATGTCGAGCTCGCGCGACGTCAGGCCGAAGTGCGGCACCTGCGCCGCGGCGTCCCGTCCGCGCGCCGGATGCGGTGAACTGCCATTGTCGCCGGCGCCATTGCTCGACGCGGCGAGCCGTTCGCCGGCCGCGACCGTGCGAACACTCTCGATGAGCACGCGTGCCGACGTTTCCTTCAGCAGGATGCCGCAAGCGCCCAGTTGCAGCGCCTGCGCCATGTGTTTGTTGTCGATTCGCGCTGCGAGCACGATCGCGCGGCCGTATTCGCCGCCCGGCGCGAGCTGACGCAGCGACCTCAATGTCCGGATCAGCGGCCGCCCGGCGAAGCCGACGATCACCACGTCGGGCTTGACCGCCCGCGTCACCGTCAGTACCTCGTGCGGATCCGAAACGTCGCCGACGACGACGACGCCCGGTTCGCCTTCCAGCAGCTTGCGCAGTCCCTCGCGGATGATGAGGTGCTCGCTCGCCAGCAGCACGGCAATCGGAGGCGCGTCGTGTGTTTCCGCCGCGTCGTGTGTGACTCGCATGTGGGGATACTCCGGCGGGGCAGAGCACCCGTTGTGCTCTGCCCCGCGGAAACGCCGCTCTAACTACGGAATTGCCCTTCTGATTTCGATCAGCGCCAGGTTCCAACGATCCGGCATGACCGGGCCGTAGGTGTCGCTGATGGTGACGTTCGTCCCGGGTGCCGCCACCGTTGTCGTGGTGCGCTGCGTCCAGTACGTGTCGCCGACAAGCGGATTGAACTGATTGACGATAGTCTGACCGGCCGGCGCCGTCATGACGCGCGGCGCATCCCAGTCAGTCCCGACGCCAATCACGTACGAGTCGGCGCGTGTGGTGACCAATGTTGCCGATGGCGCACCGCTCGCAGCGCTCGCCGCCAGGCTGGCCGCTCCGACCAGGGACGGCGCCGCACCGGCGAACGACATCACGGTCAGTGAAGCTGCCACAGCATTATTCGTCGTCGCTGTGACCGTCATCGACCCATGAGCGAGCGGCGAGAACGCCCACCAGACCTCCGCCGTTCCGAGTTGAGCATTGGAACGCACGGCTCTGGTCCACGTCAGAGCGCCGTTGGTGTTCGTGACGCTGTTGACGATCGTGTTGGGCGCGCAGCACGGATCCGGTGCGTCCGTCGAAACAAACGCCACCAGCAGCGTGTTCGCCGCTTGCGCAGCCAACAACGGAGTCGTCGTGGTCGTCGTTTGCGCGCTCTTGTTCCGTGTGACCGTCCCTGTGATCGTCGCCGGTGCTCCGGTCGACACGACCAGATTCACCGCGCTGCCCGTCGGGGCGACAATTCCGCCCACCGGGCTCTGGCTGATGACGCTGCCCGCCAGGACATTCGCACTAGCAGCGAACGTGACGGTGCCCACCGTCAGGCCTGCGGCGGTGATCGTCTGAGTCGCGACCGCCTGTGGGAAGTTCAGCACGCTCGGGACGGTCGATCCGCCGGTTGCAACGGCGACGTCCACGGCGGTGCCCGGGTTCACCGCGGTTCCGACAGCAGGCGTCGTGGCGACGATCGTGCCCGCTTGAACCGTCGGGTTGACCACGATCGTGACCGCACCCAGAACAAGACCCGACTCACCGAGTCGAGGCACGGCGGCGTCCTGAGTCAGTCCGATGATGGGCGGTACCGTGGTACCGGTCGAGACGATGAGATCCACGGCGCTACCCGGCGGCAGCGTCGTGCCCGCCCGCGGCGTCGTGCCGGAGACGAGTCCAATCGGGATCGTGATGCTGCTCGCGGTCGTGGTCACACCAACCGTCAGGCTCACGGCGACGATCGCCGCGGACGCGGCGGCCGGCGTCAGGCCGATGACGCCCGGCACCGTGGCGAACGGCCTCGGTACGGGGATCGTCATGTCGGCGAACTGCAGCATCTCGATGTTCCGAAGCGTATCCGTGCCCGTCGACAAGTGCCCGCCCTGGAGCTTTGCCGGATTGTTGAAGACCGTCACGGTTCCGTTCGGGTTGAGGATGATGTCGTACTCGCCGCGCGTGTTGGCGAAGACCGCCGTATCGCAGTTGCGCGGCGCCGCCGTTCCGCAATCAGCCGCCGGAACGATCGGCGTCACGATGCTGCGCACGATGCTGATGTTGGTCGGATTCAGCCGCTGCGGATCCGCGAACACGTCGTCGACGAGAGCGACCGGGCTGTCGACCATCTTCACGGTGCCGTCGTTGAGCACCGCTCTGAGCTGAACGTTCAGCCACACGTCGCCGTCGATCAGGTCGTCGCCGCCCTTGCCCTCGAGCAGGTCGCTGCCGTCGCCGCCGAGCAGGATGTCGCCGCCCATGAACCCCACGCCCTTGACGCCGGGGACGGCCGGGGAGTTCAGGTCTCCGGCTGGGCCGAACGCGGCCATCAGCTGAGTCAGGCCCGCGATCTTTGCCGCGCCCGATCCACCTTTGAAGTTGACTTGCCCCGCAACACCCTTTGCCGGCACAGCGGCCGGTGGGGTTCCTGCAACCAACTCCATACCGATGACGAAACACTCCGCGACCTCGCCCGGCGGGTTGCACAGGCCCTTGTCCGATCCCGCAATGTGATCGTTCAGGTTCCACCCCGATGCGCCGTCGACGAAGCGATACCGATTCCGCAGGTCGTTGAAGTTGACCGGAGCCAGCGGTACTGCGAGGAGGCCGAGCTCGACGAACTCCGGCGCGGGCCAGCCTCGCAGGGTGATCCAGTCGAAGCCGTAATCGCCGAAGAACTTATTCGAGCCTTCGGACATCAGGAAGATGTCGTTCCCGCCTTCGCCCCAGTGGTTATCCTGTCCCGGACCACCACCTTCGACGTCGTCGCCGCCGATTGGACTCAGTCCGGCCAGCAGGTCGAACTGGTTCCCTTCGTCGCCGAACATGCCGCCGTCGTGACCGTCGCCGTCGTAGATCCAGTCGTCACCCTCGCCGGCGAACATGCCCTCGGCTCTCATCGCGCCGTCGACGATGATGTCGTCGCCCGGCCCGCCGAAGTACTCGTTGCCATCGTCGCCGCCGAGCATGAAGTCGTCGCCGTCGCCGCCGATGAGGAGGTCTCCGCCGAACCCGGGACCGCTGCTCAAGGCGTCGTTGCCCGGACCGCCTTTGAGCACGTCGTCTCCGTTGTTGCCGAAGAGGATGTCATCGCCGTCGCCGCCGGTCAGCGTGTCGTTGCCTTCGCCGCCATCGAGGCGATCGTTGCCGCCGTTGCCGAAGAGGCTGTCGTCGCCGACGTCGGCCCTGAATCGATCGTCGCCCGGCCCGCCGTCAAACGTGATGTTCTTGCCGGTGTGCAGCGGATCGAAGAAGACCTTCGTCCCGTCGGGCAGCACCAGGATTCGCGGGCTGTTCGGATCGAGCGGATCCAGGATTCCGGCCGGCGTGGCCGGATTGAAGTTGAAGTCCGCGGTTTGGAAGATCACGCTCATGCTGGCGCCCATGTCGGTGTTGCGCCGAATGAGCTCAGAGAAGGAGTTGCCTTCGAGCTGCTGCCGGAAGTTGAGACCGTCGGTGCGCTGCAGGTAGTAGAAGCGATCGCCGTTCTGCAGGTCCTCCAACTGATGCTCGAAGATGAAATTGAACGTCGTCCCGAGCAGGCCACCGAAGACGGACTGCTTCTCGGCCATGCCGCCGGGCCAGAAGTCGACGTTGTCGAGACCGCTCGTCGCGGCAGGCGCGAACATGAACGGGCCGCTCGCGTTAATCAGCGCCTGCGCGGCCGCGCGTTTGGCCACGGTCGTTGTCGCGGCCGTGATGCTCGGGTCCGTGCCGTACGCAGCGATGAAGTTCGTCAGCGACTCGAAGTGCCGCAGGGCGAGCCCGAACTCGAACCAGCTCCCGTACGGCTGCAGCGCCGCATCGTGGGTCGCCGTGAAGATCTGCTGGCGGATCTGGTTGAGCGGCGGGATTCCCTCGCTGCGGCCGCGCGCGATGTTGATCGCCGGCAGGTCGAGCGGGAGGCCGACGAGCGTGTTGCGCACCGACTCGGTGACGAACTCATCGAGCTCGTTGCCGATTTGCAGCGACATGCCGCGGGCGAGTGAACCGGCTGCCCTGTTGGCGGGCAGCGGTCCGGCGGGTCCGCCGTCGTTGTACTTCTGCGGTGCGAGGAATGCGTTGAGCAAACGAATGTTGTTCAGCGATCCGTCGGTGTTCGTGCGGCCGAGGACTTCCGGCAGCATCGAGTGGCCGAGGCGATACACCGTGTGCGCGAACTCGGCCGAGATCGCGCCGTTGATCGACGTGATGCCGCCCAGGAACGCATTGATCAGCGGCTGAATCGTCCGCGCGTACTCCTCGAACACGAGGTGCTGATACTGCATCTCGGTGCCGAAGCGCGCCGCCTGGAACAGGCGCTCGCCATAGCCCCAGCTCGAGGCCGGATCCGTCGCCTGCCACGCGGCGATTTCCGCCGGCGTCAGCAACGAGTGGATCTGGACATCGATGTAGTCGCGCAGCCGGTTGTGCTCCGCGTGAAATAGGTTGTGCACCATCGTCAGCGCGATGTTCTCGTTGCCGCGGCCGTCGCCGGTGACGAAGTGCGCGTCGAGCAGGTCGCCGTCGTACGTGCCAGCCGGCTGACAGCTCGGGACGGTGCGGAAGTCGCAGATCACTCCGTCTCGAACTCCGACGAGACCCGGCGCCGGCACCGCGTTGTGCGCGATGTCGTTGAGGAACTGGTGATTGGTGTGCAGCGCCGTGGCGGGGATGTTGACTCCGAGGCCACCGTTAGCCGCGGGATTGCCCTCGAGGAGCGTCGGCGTGGCCGCCGGCCCGATCACGAGCTGCGGGAATCCGTGCGGGCCGGGTTTGAAATGGCCGTACGGGTCGGTCAGAACTAGCGGCACGTCGAAGATATCCGTATCGACCAGATGGATCCCGAGCTTGGTCGACGCCTGCAGCTTGACCTCGCCCCAGTTTCCGATGTTGCAGATCTGATCACCGGGAATTCCGGTGCCGCGCGGCGCGCAGAAGCCGCCATCGAGCACCTTTCCGTCCGGAACCGGCTTGAGCGTGGCCGTGACGGGATCGAGGACCATCACGTACTGTCGCAGGAACACCTGATGCGCCGGATGCGACGTGTAGGTCTGGTTCTGATCGACCCACGGCGTCGTCTGGTTGACGCTCTCGTGGATGTCGTCGGCCGTCCCGAGGATGCCGTCGGGACCCGGCTGCAGCGTCGCCCGCGTCATGACCATGAAGTTGGTCGCGGCGCCAGCGTGGAACAGCGGATCGTCCGCCCTCAGCGGCATGATCACGTTGCCGTTGCCGCCCTTGTTCACGAGGTCCAGGCCGTGGTCGAAGAACTGGCCGAAGAACGTGAACATCAGGTTGAACGGCGCCGAGAGCCCGAAGTCGGGCGTGATGTTCGGGATGAACAACGCACCGGAATCAGGGTCGGTCACCGCCAAGAGGCTGATCGGCCTCGAGCACACGAAGCCGCCGGAACCGCACGGATTCAACGCGGCCGCAACGGCAGCCGGGTTGGCTGCGGTCTGATCGAGGATGATGTTGCTGGCCGCCCGCGGCTCGGAATCGATCACGTTTCCGAACGTTTGCGTGTACGACGTTCCGGCCTCGGCGGCGCGGAACAGCGGTGTCGTCTTGCGCGGGAAGAGCTGATCCGACGCGCCGAAGAGGTGCTGATCGGGGACCGGCACGAGGTTGTTGCACGACCCGTCGACAGTCCGCAGGCCGACCGGGAGCTGCGGATCACCTGCTACTGCTGACACACTGTTGACCTGGAGCGGCCCGGGCCCGATGAGCGTGTCACACGGGTGCGCTGCACTGACGGTGAT
>Ga0070699_100005126_pt1 | contig 11521 bp, 11 predicted proteins | sample KBSK1503metaG_FD_65473 | JGI IMG/M metagenome (GOLD analysis project Ga0070699, IMG submission 65473) | Corn, switchgrass and miscanthus rhizosphere microbial communities from Kellogg Biological Station, Michigan, USA - KBS K1-50-3 metaG | ecosystem: Host-associated > Plants > Roots >...
GAAAGGGACGCACCTTCCTGGTGGGCTTTGCCGCGGAGACCAATGACCTGCGGCGGAACGCGCAGGCCAAGTTGGCCGCCAAGGGCATCGACCTTCTGGTGGCCAACGACGTCAGCCGCAAGGGCATCGGCTTCGAGGCGGACGACAACCAGGTGGTGCTCCTCGATCGCTGGGGCGGCGAGATCGAGCTGCCGATGATGTCCAAGATCGCCGTCGCCGACGCCATCCTCGATCGCGTGCTCGCCCTTCGCGCCCGCGCGCTCGCCCCTCACCCCAGCCCGCGCTCCTGAGGGGAAGGGCCGGCGTTGGACGACCGGGAAGAGCTCGCCGATGCGCTGCGCGACCTTGCGGGCGCGCTTCGCCACCACCGCGACCTCGGCGTCGTCGAGGTTCCCCTGAGCGCCGCCGCCGCCGCGGCTCCGCCTCCGATCGACGCCGCGAAGGCGCTCGCCGCTCAGGAGGCCGCGCTGCAAGGTTGCACCCTCTGCAAGCTCTGCCGGAGCCGGACCAATATCGCCTTCGGCTCGGGCAATCCTCGCGCCGGGCTCCTGGTGGTGGGCGAGGGGCCGGGCGAGGAGGAAGACAAGCAGGGCAAGCCCTTCGTGGGCCGCGCCGGCCAGCTCCTCACCAAGATGCTCGAGTCGGTGGGCTTCGACCGAGAGCGCGACGCGTACATCGCCAATGTGGTGAAGTGCCGGCCGGAGCGGAATCGCAATCCGGAGCCGGATGAGGTGGCGGCCTGCAATCCCTTCCTCGTGGCGCAGCTCGACACCGTGCGACCGGGCGTGATCCTGGCGCTGGGCAACTTCGCCGCCCAGACGCTCCTCGGCACCCGGGAGGGGATCACCAAGCTGCGGGGCCGCGCCTACGAGTACCGGTCCAGCATCCTCGTGCCCACCTTCCACCCCGCGTTCCTGCTCCGAAATCCCGGCCCCGAGTACCGGCGCATGGCCTGGGACGACCTCAAGCTCGCGAAGCGCGAGTTCGACCGCCTGGCCGACCTCAAGCGCTAGCCGCTTGCTCGTCGCCGACCTCTTCTTCGATCTCCCGCTGCGGCACCCGCTGTCCTACACCGTGCCCGACGGGCTCCAGGTGGCGCCGGGCCAGCGCGTCACCGCCCCCGTGCAGGGGCGGGCCCGCGTGGGACTCGTGGTCACGCTCCGTGACGCGGACGCGTCCGGGCTCTCGGCCATCGCGTCCGCGCTCGAGCCCGTGCCGACGCTGTCGCCGGTGATGCTGGAGCTCGGCGTCTGGGCCGCGGCGGAAAGCCTCTCCGCCCCCGGCTCGACGCTCGCCGCGCTGCTGCCCCCCGCTCCGCGCCGTGGGAAGGCGGAGAGCCTGGCTCCGCCGCCGACGCCGGCGCGCGCCGCGCCGCCTGCGCCGCCCGAGCTGTGGACCGAGGTGGCGCGCGACCTCAGGCTCGGCGATCTGGCGGCGCGGGCGGAGGGGCCGGTGCTCTTGATCGCGCCTGATATCGAGTCCGCCGCCGCCTGGGCCGTGCGCCTCGACGCCGCGCGCCTCGACAGCGGCGCCCCCGATGCCACGCGCCGCGCGGCCTGGTTCGGCGCCGGGCGCGGCCGGCCGCGTGTGGTGGTGGGCACGCGCTCGGCCCTGCTCGTCCCCCTGCCGCCGCCCGCCACCCTGGCGCTGCTCGACGAGGCCGACAGCGCGCACAAGCCCCCGGGCGCCCCGCGACTACACTCGCGCGAGCTCCTCGTGGAGCGGGCCCGGCGCGAGGGCAGCCGGCTCATCCTCCTCGCGGGCGCGCCCGCCGTCGAGACCTGGTACCACGCCGAGTCAGGAACATTTCGATTCGACACCCCGGCGGCGGGGAAGGCGGCCGCGCCATCCGCCTGGCCAGAGGTCATTGCCGCCGACACGCGTGGCATTCTCCGCAACCATCCCCTCACCCTGCCCCTCACGCGAGCCATCGAGGACGCCGGGCGCCTCGGCCGTCGCGTGGCGCTGGTGGTCTCGCGCGGCGCCGCCGCGCTGGGCTGCGACGAGTGCGGCGAGGTCCTGCGCTGTCCCGATTGCGGCGTCCCGCTCGGGCTCGCGCGCGCCGGCCTGCCGCTCGCCTGCCGCATCTGCGGCCGCCACGAGCCGGCGCCGGGCGCCTGCCCCCGCTGCGGCGGCCACCGGCTCTCGCCCTTCGGCTGGAGCCCGGAGCGTGTGGAGGCGTCGGTGCGCAAGCGCTTCCCGAAGCTGACGGTGGCGCGCGCGGGCCCGCGCGCCGGAGGGGCGCAGGTGGTGATCGGCGGAGCCGGCGTGCTGCGCGGTCTGGCGCCCGGCAGCCTCAGCGCGGTGGGGTTCGTGGCGCTGGACGGGCTCCTGCGCATCCCCGACTTTCGGGCGGGCGAGCGCGCCTTCCAGTCCCTCTGGGCGGCGGCGGAGGCGGTGGGCGGCGGTGGGCGCGTGATCGTTCAGACGCTGCATCCCGAGCACTACGCGATCCAGGCCGTGCGCCAGCTCGAGCGGCGGCTGTTCTACGAGCCGGAGCTGCAGTTCCGCGCCGAGCTGGGCTATCCGCCCTATCGCCGGCTCTGCCTGCTCGACGTGCGGGGGAAGACGGAGGAGGGCGCTCGAGCGCTGATCGCGGAATGCACGGCGGCGCTGCGCGGCATTCCGGGCATCCGCGTCTACGCCCCCACTCCCCGGGGCACGCCGGCGGCGCGGCGGCCCTGGTGGCGCATCCTGGTCAAGGGCCCCGCCGACCTGCCGCGCCTTCTCGAGGAGCCCCTGCGCTCCCTCCTCGAGCGCCGCCGCCGCTCCCCCGGTGTGGTAAACATAGAGATAGATCCAATCTCCTTATGAAGGTCGTCCCTTGGGACGACCGTAGATCAAATCCCTTGGGACGACCGTAGATCAATAAAAGCCTATAAATTAAGGTGAAAGACCTAGGAGTGCGGAAGACATGGCTGTCCTGAGCGTCAGGCGCTACGGTGATCCCATCCTCCGGCAGAAGGCCCAGCCGGTGGAAGCCATCACGCCCGAGATCCGCAAGACCCTGACCGACATGCTCGAGACCATGTACTACCAGGTGGGTATCGGTCTCGCCGCTCCCCAGGTGGGAGTCGGCCTCCGCATCATCCTGGTCGACGACGGACCGCGCGGCCCGCGCGCGCTCCTCAATCCCGCCATCGTCGATCAGCGGGGCTCCGTGCGCGGGGAGGAAGGGTGCCTGTCGATTCCCGGCTTCTTCGGCGAGGTCGAGCGCAGCGAGTGGGTGCGGGTGGAGGCCATGGACGCCGAGGGGCGCCCGCTGAGCTTCGAGGCCAAGGGCCTGCAGTCCCGTGTGATCCAGCACGAGCTGGACCATCTCGACGGGGTGCTCTTCATCGACCGCTTGCCCCCGGTGACCCGGGACCGGATGAAGAAGAAGATCCAGAAGGACGGCCTGCCCGAGGACGCGCCGCACCACGCCTTCGCGCTCTAGCGGACGTGCGCCGTTGCGGGTCCTCTTCTACGGGACGCCGTCCTTCGCCTTGCCCACCCTCGAGGCGCTGCTCGGCGCTCACCACGTCGTCGCCGTCGTCACCCAGCCCGACAAGCCCGCCGGCCGCGGACAGCGTGTCGCCGCCCCGCCGGTCAAGGAGCGCGCGCTGGCGGCCGGAGTGCCCGTCCTGCAGCCTCCGCGTCTCCGGGACGCGGGCTGGCCTGAGCGGCTCCGGGAGCTCGGCGCCGAGATCGCGGTGGTGGTGGCCTTCGGCCAGATCCTGCCCAAGGCCGTGCTCGACGCGCCGGCGCGCGGCTCCATCAATGTCCACGCCTCGCTGCTGCCGCGCTATCGCGGCGCCGCTCCGATTGCCTGGGCGATCATCCGCGGGGAGACGGAGACCGGGATCACCACGTTCCAGATGGATCCGGGCATGGACACCGGCGCCATGCTCTTGCGGGAGAGCACGCGCATCCACCCCGGCGAGACGGCGGGCGAGCTGGCAGCGCGGCTCGCGCCGCTCGGCGCGGCGGTGATCCTTCGCACGCTGACGGAGCTGGACGCGCTCACCCCCACGCCCCAGGACCACCGACAGGCCACGCTGGCCCCGCGGCTCAAGAAGGAGGACGGCTGGCTGCGGCCCGGCGAATCGGCGAAGGCGCTCGTCGATCGCATCCGCGGGTGCAACCCATGGCCCGGCGCCGCGCTGGCCGCCGCCGCGAACCGCCTGTTGATCTGGCGAGCCGTCATGGTGCCGCACGCGACCACGGCCGCGCCCGGGACGCTCGTGAAGACGGGTCCCGGCGCCATGGCGGTGGCCACCGGCGAGGGCCTGCTCCTTCCGCTCGAGGTGCAGCCCGAGAACCGGAAGGCCATGCCCTGGGAAGATTTCCTTCGCGGCGCCCGGCTCGGGCCGGGTGATCGGCTGACCGAGATCGCCTCGTGAGCCCGGTGCTTCGCGCCGGACCCGTCGCGCAGGCGCGCTACGAAGCGCTGCGCATTCTCGTGCGGGTGGAAACCGACCGCGCCTTCGCCGACATCACGCTCGAGCACGCGCTGGACCGCGCGGCGCTGGAGGCGCGGGACGCGGCCCTCTGCACCGAGATCGTGTACGGGACACTGAGGTGGCAGCGCCATCTCGACTGGCGGCTCGCCGCTCATTTGCACCGGCCCATGGCGCGACTCGATCCGTGGGTGCGGGCGCTCCTGCGTCTCACCGCCTATCAGGTCCTCTTCCTCGACCGGGTGCCCCGCTGGGCCGCGGTGGACGAGGCGGTGAGCCTGGCCAAGCTCAAGTCGCGCACGCCGGGCCCCGCGGAGTTCGTCAATGCCGTGCTGCGGGCCCTGACCCGGTCGCCGGGGCCACCGCCGCTTCCCGCAGCATCGGTCGAAGCCGCCGGCGTCCGGTGGTCGTTTCCCGACTGGATCGCCGAGCGGTGGATCGCCCGGTATGGGCGAGCCGACGCGGAGGCGCTGATGGCGGCGCTCAACGAGCGCCCGCCGCTCACCCTTCGCGCCAACCGGCTCCGCATCACCCGCGAGGCGCTCGCGGTTCGCCTTCGCGAGGAGGACCTGGCCGAAAGCCGGCTCACCGCGCTGGCGCCCGATGGGCTCGTGCTCGAGAGGGGCGCGGTGTCGCGCCTGGCCGCCTTCACCGAGGGCTGGTGCACGGTGCAGGACGAAGCCTCCATGCTGGTGGCCCTGTTGCTGGACCCGCAGCCGGGCGACGTGGTGGCAGATGCCTGCGCCGCGCCCGGCACCAAGACCACCCAGCTCGCCGAGCTCATGGGGAATCGGGGCCGCATCGTCGCCATCGATGCCTCGGCCGGGCGCCTCAAGCTGCTCGACCGCGCCGCCGCGCGGCTGGGCGTCAGCATCGTGGAGAGCCATGCCGGTGGCGTCGCCGCGCTCGCGCCCCGGTGGAGCGGGCGCTGTGACCGGGTACTGGTGGACGCCCCCTGCTCCAACCTGGGTGTGCTCCGCCGGAACCCGGAGGTGAAGTGGCGTCGCACGGAGGATGATCTGCGCCGGCTCCAGCAGAAGCAGCGCACCATCCTCGGCGCCGCCGCCGCGATGGCCAAGCCGGGCGGCGTTCTGGTCTACGCCACCTGCTCGCCGGAGCCCGAGGAGAACGAGGACGTGGTGCTGCCGTTCCTCGCCGCGCATCCCGACTGGGTGATCGAGGCGCCGGCCGGCTTTCTGGTGCCGCCCGACGACGGGGGAATGATCCGGCTTTTCCCGCACCGGCACGGCACCGATGCCTTCACCGCGGTGCGCCTGCGCCGGCGGGGACGCGGATGAGCGAATCGGCGCGCGCGCCCCGGCGCTGGCTCGGCCCGCTCGGCTGGATGACCGGCGTGACCTCGGTGGGTCTGGGCGCGGCCGGCGTGGGCGCCGTGCTCTGCCTCTGGTACCCGGCGCTGCTGACCACGCCCGCCTTGCGCGAGGTCTACGACATGCGGCTGATCCGCGGCGTGATCAAGGCGGGTCTCATCGCCGCCTTCGTGCTCGGCGCGGCCAGTCTGCTCCTGAAGCGCCGCAAGGCGCTCGGCCTCGCCGGCATCGGGCTCGCCGCGCTGGCCACGCTCATGGGCGGTTCCGCGGTCGAGGTCGCCACGCCGGTGCGCCGGTCGGACTTCCTGGGCCTGGACTGGTTCCTCATCAACCTGCTCATCCTCGCCACCGTCTTCGTCCCACTCGAGTCGGTGTTCGCGCGGCTGCCCGCGCAGCGCGTCTTTCGCCGCGGCTGGACCACCGACCTCGCGCACTTCGCGGTGAGCCATCTCATGGTGCAGGCCAGCGTGCTGCTCACCCTCGCCCCCGCGGCGGTGTTCTTCCGCTGGGCGGTGAGCCCCGCCATCCAGAACACGGTGGCCGCCCAGCCGATCGCGCTGCAATTCGTGGAGATCCTGCTCATCGCCGATCTCACCCAGTACGGGATGCACCGGCTCTTCCACCGGGTGCCCTGGCTCTGGCGCTTCCATCAGGTGCACCACTCGAGCCGCGACATGGACTGGCTGGCCGCCTCGCGCTTGCATCTGGTCGACATCGCCGTCACCCGGGCGGTGGGCTTCGTCCCCGTCTACGTGCTGGGCTTCGCGCCGGGGCCGACCTATGCGTACCTCGTCTTCGTGTCCTTCCAGGCCATCCTCATCCACGCCAACGTGTCCTTCGCCTTCGGGCCATTCCGCTGGCTGCTGGCCACGCCCCAGTTCCATCACTGGCATCATGCCGCGGAGTCGGAGGCGGTGGACAAGAACTTCGCGGTGCACCTGCCCGTGATCGACTGGATGTTCGGGACCTTCTACTTGCCGGGGCGGCGCTGGCCCGCGCGCTACGGCCTCGAGGGCGATCCCGTGCCCGAGAGCTACGGGCGGCAGCTCGTTTATCCGTTCCTTCGCGGGGGCGGGCCATTCCTCCGAAGACGCTGAACTTCGCGCCATCGCGGCGCCGTGACCGACATCGGGAGCCCCAGGGCGCAGAGCCCCCGCTCGGCCGCCGGAAAGAAGCCGATCCGGTCGAGAACGGGGTTCAGCCAGCCGGTGGCCACGCAGTATGCCTCCGCCTGAGTCCGATGATGCCCCGCGTGATGCGCCGGACGGAGCACCAGGCCCGCGCGCTGAAGCCGCGACACCGTCCGCGGCGGCGCCGGCAGGTGGGCCCACTTGTGGAACTGGTTGGTGATCACCGCTCCCACCGCAAAGCTCAGGAGCGCGGCGTGCGCCGCCAGTGAGAGCGGCGCGCCCGTGGCCGCCGGCGCCAGGAAGGCCACCGCGCCGAGCAGCGGGGCGACGGCGAGGCAGCTATTGCCCGCGATCTCGGCCAGCCCGTGCCTCGTCATCGCCAGCGCGTCCCGATGGTGCTCGCGGAAGGGCTCGATCAGCATCCGCCCGATGAGGGGCGTGCTCTCCTCGAAGAACGTGTCGCAGAACCAGTGGACGATGCCGGAGAAGAAGTCGGCGGCGAGATAGCCGAGCGCCACGCCCACCACGACCCATCCCCAGCGGGACGACGTCGACTCCGTGGCGGCAAGACGGAGGGCGAGGATGATCCAGAGCGCGGAAGCCGCCGCCATGGCCACCCATTCGATCGGGGCCAGCCAGCCTGGTCGGGCGACCGTCACGGCTGCCGCGCCCGGATCGCCAGGGGTCGGGGACTTGGACATGGGGCAGATTCTACCCGGTCGCGGTGCTTTCGCGACAGGTCCCTCGAGGATCACCCCCCGCTCTTTCGACCGCTGTCCCCGCATGTGGCCGACATTGGGCGGCTTTCCATCGCCGAGGGGCCGGCTCGTCCCTTGGCATCGCCCATGCTCTGTCCCTCGGGGGCACGTATGTGGAGCACATCCCCGAATACCCGTAGCGAGGTGGCTGTTGAAACGAGCGAGAACTGCACTCCCGTCGGCACTCCCGGCCATCGCTCTCGCGATCGCAGTGATGACTATGCTGACTCATGGGCGCGCCGACGCGGATCCGGTGGCGGTGCGTTTCATCGAGGGCGTCACGCGGGGCTTTCTCACCGTCAGCGGAGTGGACGGCAAGTCCCTGGGCCAGGGTGACATCGCGCAGGTCGCGCATCCCGGTCATGTCGAGAGTCGCATGGTCCTCCGGCTGCACGACGGCTCGGTTCACGACGAGACCGTCACCTTTACCCAGAACAAGGTGTTCAAGCTGGGGCGCTTCAAGCTGATCCAGAAGGGTCCCTCGTTCCCGGAGCCCTCCGAGATCTCGCTCGACACCGCCAGCGGGGAGTATCTCGTCAAGGCCTTCCCCGGCGACCGCAGCCGCGAGAAGGTTCATCAGGGAAAGCTCGAGGTGCCGCCCGACACCTACAACGGCATGATCGTCACCGTGCTCAGGAACCTGCCGCGCGGAGCCGGGACGAGCGTCCACTACATCGCGTTCACTCCCAAGCCCTATCTCATCGAGCTCGACCTCCGCCCGCAGGGCGCGCAGAAGGTCCGCGTGGGAGAGGAGTCGCGGGGAGTGATCCGGTACGACCTCGTGGCGCGCATGGGATTCCTCCTTCGCCTCGGCGCCTCCATACTCGGCAAGACCCCGGGGCCGCAGCAGTGCTGGATCCTGGCGGACCCCGTGCCCGCCTTCGTGGGCTGCGAGGCAGCCCTGGCCAGCGTGGCCGGACCGCACTGGCGCATCGGCCTCGCCAGCCCTGCGCCCACGCCGAATGCGGCGGCCAAGCGGTGAGAGGGACATTCGCCAGCGGGCTCTTGCTCGCGGCACTGCTGACGCTCGCCCCCACATCGGGGCTGGAAGCGCAGTCCAGCTACCAGATGCTCGTGAACTTCGGCTCGGGCTGGAGGGAATCGGCCGGCTTCGACAATCTGGAAGCTTGCAAGCGCGACGCCGCGGCCTTTGCCAGAAAGTATGCGATCCAGGCGGGCTGCGCCGAGACCAGCGCGCTCGAGCGCTGGCGATGGAACGAGAACTACCAGCAGCGAGCGGCGCGATGCTCGGAGCAGTCGGAGGTGGGAATCGCCAAGAGGCCGACCACGTACTACACGATCTTTGGAACGGCGCGGGACTATTTCGCATTCGACACGTGCATGGCGCAGAATCGGCCGCCCTCCCGGTGATCGAGGCCTGACATGAAATCGACTCCATCAACCCGTATACGCGAGCGGGTCGCCCTCGGATTCACGCTCGTCGAGGATGTGGTCTACCTCTCGCTCGCCCTGCTCCTGGCGGCGGGGGCGATCGGACTGGTGGCCCACACCGCACGGATCTTCGGGCAGGTGCTCGCGGAGGGCACCCTGGCCACCGGCGCCATCGCCGTGCTCGACCGGGTGCTCCTCGTCCTGATGGTGGTGGAGCTGCTCTACACCGTGCAGGTGTCGTTCCGCGAGCACAAGATCGCGCCCGAGCCCTTTCTCCTCGTGGCCATGATCGCCAGCGTGCGGCGCATCATCGTGCTCAACGCCGAGATGGGGGAGACGGTCAAGCGCGGCGGCGAAGCCTTCCGGTCCGCCATGATCGAGACCGGCGTCCTCACCGCGGTGGTGCTGGCCATGGTGGGCGCGCTCGTCTTCCTCCGCAGGAACGCGCCCATCCGCGCCGAACGCGCGATGTAACCACGCGCATTTGCGCGGCGCCCGGCGTGTCGAGTATGGTGAGGGCGTGGCCCGCATCGCGCCGAGCATCCTGTCCGCCGACTTCGCCGCGCTCGGGGACGCCATCGCGCGCGTGGAGGCAGGCGGCGCGGACCTGCTCCACGTGGACGTGATGGACGGCCACTTCGTTCCCAATCTCACCCTGGGCCCGCCCGTCATCGAGGCCATCCGCAAGCGCGCTCGGATTCCCCTCGATGTTCACCTCATGATCGAGGAGCCCGAGCGCTGGGTGGAGACCTACGTTCGGGCCGGCGCGGACTGGGTCACCGTGCACCTCGAGGCCTGCACCCACCTGCAGCGGACGCTGGCCCAGATCCGGGAGGCGGGCGCCCGGGCCGGGGTGGCGCTCAATCCCGGCACCTCCCCGGAAGGCCTCCGGTACGTGCTCGACGACCTCGACCTGGTCCTGGTGATGTCGGTGAACCCCGGATTCGGCGGGCAGACCTTCATCGCCAGCGCGTATCAAAAGATCCGCGATATCAGAAGCTTGGTTGGCTCCAGGGCGACCGAGGTTTCCGTGGACGGAGGCGTCAAGCGGGACAATGCGGCGACCTTGGCCCAGGCCGGCGCGTCGGTGCTGGTGGCGGGCTCGGCCATCTTCGGGAGCCCGGACGCCGCCCAGGCCGTGAGGGACCTGAGGAGTGCTTCGGAAGTAGCGAAATAGGCTTGACTTTTCGGTTCCCTCCCCTTAGTCTTTAGTCTTTCCAGAAGCATGCTTCTGGGTCAGCCATGTTCGACAACCTCACGACTCGCCTCAACGGAATCTTCGACCGGCTACGTGGTTTTGGCCGGCTGACGGAGGAGAACGTCCAGGAGGCGCTCCGTGAAGTGCGGATCGCCCTCCTCGAGGCCGACGTCAACTTCAAGGTCGTCAAGACCTTCATCGAGCGGGTGCGCGAGAAGGCCATCGGGCAGGACGTTCTCAAGTCGTTGACGCCCGGGCAGCAGGTGGTGAAGGTCGTCCACGACGAGCTGGTCACCTTGCTGGGCGGCTCCGCGCATCGGCTGGCCATGGCGGCGCACCCCCCCACCGTCGTCATGCTGGTCGGGCTGCAGGGATCAGGCAAGACCACGACGGCGGCCAAGCTCGCGCGCATGTTCCAGAAGCAGGGCCAGCATCCGATCCTGGCCTCCGCCGACGTCTACCGTCCGGCCGCCATCGACCAGCTCAAGACCCTCGGCGCCGCGCTCGGCATTCCGGTCCTGGGCGACCCGGCAATGAAGCCGCTGGCCATCTGTGCGGCGGCGCGGGACGAGGCCGCGCAGCGCGGGCTGTCGCCGCTCATCCTGGACACCGCGGGGCGGCTGCACATCGACGAGGAGATGCTCGGCGAGCTCAAGGCGATCAAGCGCGAGGTCGCGCCTCATCACGTGCTGCTGGTCGTGGACGCCATGACCGGGCAGGACGCGGTGACGGTGGCCGACAAGTTCAATGCCGCGGTGGGCGTGGACGCCTTCGTCCTCACCAAGATGGACGGGGACGCGCGCGGCGGCGCCGCGCTGTCCGTCCGCGAGGTCACCGGCCGCCCCATCGCCTTCGTGGGCATGGGCGAGAAGACCGACGCCCTGGAGCCCTTCCACCCCGACCGGCTCGCCGCGCGCATCCTGGGCATGGGCGACGTGCTCTCCCTGGTCGAGAAGGCGCAGTCGGTGGTGGACCAGTCGCAGGCCGAGGAGCTGGCGCGCAAGATCCGCGAGGAGACCTTCTCGCTGGAAGACTTCGCCAAGCAGCTCAAGCAGCTCCGTTCCATGGGCCCGCTGGAGCAGATCATGGACATGGTGCCGGGCCTCCGGGGCGCCGGCATGCCGAAGGAAATGAAGGGCGAGGAGGGCGAGCTGGCCCGCTACGAGGCCATCATCGCCTCGATGACGCCGGCGGAGCGCGAGACGCCGGCGCTCATCAACGGGAGCCGGCGGCTCCGGATCGCGCGGGGCAGCGGCACCCAGGTCGCCGACGT
>Ga0070699_100005127_pt1 | contig 11521 bp, 9 predicted proteins | sample KBSK1503metaG_FD_65473 | JGI IMG/M metagenome (GOLD analysis project Ga0070699, IMG submission 65473) | Corn, switchgrass and miscanthus rhizosphere microbial communities from Kellogg Biological Station, Michigan, USA - KBS K1-50-3 metaG | ecosystem: Host-associated > Plants > Roots >...
GGAAAATTACCACTTCATTCATGAGGCTTTGCCTGAATTGGATTTGGAACGCATCGACACAAGCCTCAAGTTGTTCGACAAACTTTTGGCCGCTCCCATCCTGATCAGTTCCATGACTGGCGGCACAAGTGAAGCAGAGACTATTAATCTGCGCCTCGCCGAAGCCGCGCAAGAGATGAAAATCGCCATGGGAGTCGGTTCACAGCGCGCCGCGATTGAACACCCGGAACAAGCCAAAACATTTCAAGTGCGCCGCGTCGCACCGGATATATTGTTATTCGCAAATCTTGGAGCAGTGCAATTGAATTATGGCTATGGCATTGACCAATGCCGCCGGGCTGTGGACATGATCCAGGCTGACGCGCTAACCTTTCATTTTAACCCATTGCAGGAGGCAGTACAGGATGCAGGGGACACGAATTTTGCGGGGCTTGCAAAGAAGATCGAAGAAGTTTGCAAGAAGATCGAAGTGCCTGTCATTGCAAAAGAAGTGGGCTGGGGCATCTCAGAACGGACAGCAAAGTTATTGGCTGATTGCGGCATAGCAGCCATAGATGTTGCAGGCGCAGGCGGGACAAGCTGGTCACAAGTGGAAATGCACCGCGCACCCGACGAATTCACGCGCGAGCTCGCCGCGACCTTTGTTGGCTGGGGAATACCTACATCACAATCGATTCTCAATGTCAAGAAAGCCGCGCCCGACATTACGATCTTCGCCAGCGGCGGCATCAAAGACGGACTCGACATTGCCAAGTGCATCGCCCTGGGCGCAACCCTCGGCGGCATGGCAAGTCAATTCCTCAAAGCTGCAGCAATTTCAACAGAGAAAGTTGTTGAAATGATGAAGTTGACAAAGAGACAGATCGAAGTCACAATGTTCGCGGCGGGAGTTGAAGCGTTGGAAGGTTTGAAGGTTGGGAAGTTGGTTGAGTTAAAATCAGAAAAAGATTTTCATCAAATTCTTGAAACTGTTTTAGAAGAAAACAAAGAACTATACAGAAGACTTGCCAATTTATGATGGGAGAAACATGATTCACCTACTCAAAGAAAAAGCTGTTCCTGCACAAATTCACGAAATGCTTCAAGAATACGAGGATATGATCAAAATCGTCGTGGACATTCGAAAGCGTATCCTCTCAGGTGGTGGAGAAATGCATGCCGACTGTGAATCTATTTTATTGGATGACGGAAGTGAGCAGGATGATTTGTGGGGCGCAAACTGGTATCCGAACGAGCACCGTATCGAATTTGAGTCACTCATCAACATTCGCCCGCGATTGGGAAATCGAAACATTTTGATTCAAGATGAAAACCTTCGTAAGCAAGTTGAGTTAGTGACAAGAGAAATACTAGGAGGCGTGCAATGATAAACAAAGAAAAGCTTCGCGAACGTTTCTTGCGCGATCCACTCTCCCGTCGCCTGGGTGGACTTGCTGCCACCCTCGGTAGAATTTCATCCTCTGCGCGCAATTCGACTGATCCCATTCATGTTGCCAATTTATTGGATGAAGCCAAACATCTCATCGAATGGACTGCTGCAGAAGCCGAACCAGAAGCCGCCGCAGAACTTGTGCGAATGCAAACTCTCCTCACTATCTGGCAAAAAGTATGGAGGGAAGCCAGCCAAAATCCACACCAACGACTTTTGCTTTCTGTGCAGGCAAAAAATTGGTCTGATAAGGCAGTTGATTTTTCGGGATTGGTTTGATAGCAGACTTCACATGAACGCCAACTCTTCCATTTCAAAAACAACAGATTACCCTCTCCTGAAATGTTCGCAGCGGGCGCTAAAGTGTTGGAACATTTGAGGATGGGAAATTAGTTAATAGATCATAATAAATAATCGGGGCTATAATCAATAAGACTAACTAAGAGATATTTTTATGATACATGCTGACTACGTTAAGCTGATAAATATCACAAATATTGCTAAACCCGACTATCTATTAATTAATGTCGAAGGTGCCCTTGTAGGCTTTGATTTCATTCAAGAAACATTGAAGAAACAAGTGATATCAGTTATATCAGAAAAGCCAGAAGAACTCAAAATTGTGGTCAGGGTGGGCGATATTAATTTGCCTAATCGTCCTCGGGCAATGGAAATTAAACTAGACTATATTAATGAAATTGAATTCAATGCACTTATACAAGAACTACTTAAGAATCAAAATCGACTTTTCATGCTTGCATTCGCTGGGTTTAAGTTCATGGAGAAAGTTCCAGCTATTGTCGAAGATCTACAGAATTTAAGAATTTTTCAAATCACGTATTGTGGCCTAAAGACTATTCCTGCCTTCGTCTGCAAATTACCATTTCTCGAAATTCTCACCCTTCATGACAATGAACTTCAATCACTACCTATTGAAATTGGGGAAATGGCGAATTTATTAGAAATAAGCGCGGCGAGAAATAAGATCGCCGACATGCCAAAAGAAATCGGATATATATCAACGCTGAAAATACTGGATGTCTCCGGTAATCAAATTACTAATTTGCCAACCGAATTAGGGCAAATTCGACAGCTAAAATTCCTTGACCTTTCTCGCAATAAATTAACTGACTTGCCTTATGAGCTGATCAATTTAGAAAATCTCGAAAGTTTGGATTTGAGGAGTAATGTTCTCGGTATTCCACCTGAAATCCTTGAGAAAACAGGTGAACCAAAAACCATATTAAACTATTATTTTCAAATAAGCACATATGTCTTAAGGAGAGCTGAAGGAGAGGCGACGCATACAACAATCGATATATCTCCTGATGTTATTCACGTAAGTAGAACAGCCTCTTCATCTTTTGCAAAATCAATTAATGAAATTAAACTAATACTGGTAGGCCAAGGCTCCGTCGGTAAGACATCAATAGTCCAGCAAATTCTTCATGGAACATTCGATCAGAGTCAAAGGAAAACAGAGGGGATATCCATTAATGAGTGGAAGTTTGATATTAGTCAAGAGGCAGTAGCTAGGTTTCAGATACAGCCATTTTCGCGTGTCGATCCATCTAAATCGTTAACAATAACTCATGATTCCAAAATCAAGCTCAACATTTGGGACTTCGGCGGGCAGGAGATCATGCATGCCACGCACCAGTTCTTCCTCACCAAGCGCAGTCTATACCTGCTTGTACTGGATGCGCGCCTGACGCAGGAGGAAAACCGGGTCGAGTACTGGCTCAAGATCATCCAGTCCTTCGGCGGCGAGTCGCCGGTGCTGATCGTTGGCAACAAGACCGACCAGCACCCGCTCGACATTGACCGCACAGGCCTGCAGAAAAAATATCCAAATATCGTCGGCATTCTTGAAACCTCCGCCGCCACGGGCGCGGGAATTGAAGTACTCAAAGCCGAGATGGCGAGACGCGCCGAAATTCTGCCGCATGTCCGCGACCTGTTGCCTGGAACCTGGTTCATGGTCAAATCAAAACTGGAGGAACTCGGCAAGGATAAAAACTTCATCACGCAGGATGAATATCTCAGTTTGTGTGATGCGAACGACGTCTCCGACGAAACCAGCCAACACACGCTCATCGGCTTCCTGCATGATCTGGGTGTCGTTCTGCATTTTCAAGATGATCCGAGGCTTGAAGCCTTGGGAATTCTCAACCCGCAGTGGGTTACCAACGGTGTGTATAAAATTCTCAACTCGCACGAACTCTTTCAAAACCAAGGCAAACTCGCGTTACCCCTGCTAAACAATATTCTTAACCTGCCCGAATATCCCAGTAATAAACGCTTATTTATTGTGGACATGATGAAAAAGTTCGAGTTGTGTTACGACATCGAACCCGACAAATCCTTTCTCATCCCTGACCTGCTCCCCAAAGATGAAATTTATACTGGCGAATGGAATGATGCGCTTGCGTTTCAATATCACTATAACGTTTTGCCTTCGTCCATTATTACGCGCTTCATAGTCCGCATGAATGCCTTGATTCATAAAAACACCATCTGGCGTTCAGGTGTTGTTTTGAAATATGGTGATAACACTGCTCTGATAAAGTCAGATCTTGAAGAAAGAAAAATTTATGTTTTGGTGAGCGGAAAAGATGATACTCGCCGTGACCTGCTTGCCATGATTCGCGGCGAATTCGATGCCATTCACAGGACAATTGCAAAAATCGAAGTGACAGAAATGGTGCCACTGCCCAATGCACCCGAAGCTGCTCCTGTTGACTTAGCATTTCTGCAAAAATTAGCAAGCGAAGGTCGCGAGTCTTTGCCTGTGCAATCAGGAAATCAGATTATTGATTTGATTGTCAAGGAAGTACTGAGTCGAATTGAAACTGATGGCAGAAGAAATATCACGATCAACGTAGGTGGTGATGTTGGTGGCAATCTCATTGCAGGAGATGATAACGAAGCGAGTATAAACAAATCAAGGTCTGAAAAGAAACGAAAAAGATAAAAGGTGAAGCAGAGTAATAAAAACAGATGATGAAAATCTCACATCTCATATTCACCATTCTATTTCTCGCAGGATGTGTCCCCATGAACACACAGAAATCTTCACTGGCAGCAGGCTTTCGTTATTCCTCCTATGGTCCAGGCTACAACCCTGGCCCAGAATACTGGGCATCTGTCGGCGAACAGATGGCAGCGAAATTCGCGGAAGCTAAACCAGCAACTATTTGGATCGTTGGGATTTTGGATGGAGAAGGTACATATCTCAGCTTCGGTTGTGAGACGGATGATCCGAATATTCGCTGTGGCGTTGTGGATATCAATGAGCAGGTGCTCAACCTCTTCGATGAAAAAGGATTCGATGTGTGGCTGCAAGTGGAGCCAGGCAACGCCAGCGTAGACGAACTGATAGACATCGTCCTCAATCAATTCAAACATCATCCCAGCGTCGTCGGTTTTGGGGTTGATGTGGAGTGGTATAAGTCGACAGGCGGCCCAGAGGGGCAACCAGTTACCGACGAGGAGGCGAAGCGCTGGGTTGCGGCAGTCCGCAAACATAATCCTGAATATCAATTGTTCCTCAAACATTGGGATAAGGAATGGATGCCTCCCACCGAGCGTGATGGAATCTTCTTCGTGGATGACAGTCAACAATTTGAATCGTTCGACCAGATGGTCAATGAGTTTGCAGAATGGGGAAAGGCTTTTGAACCCGCCTCTGTTGGTTTCCAATATGGTTACCCAGCGGATAGGACCTGGTGGGAAAATTTGCAAGACCCGCCCAAAGACATTGGGCAAGCCCTGCTCGATAAAGTCCCAAACACGGAAGGCTTGTTCTGGGTGGATTTCACCGTTCTGGATGTCTTCCCGCCGAAATGAGGACCATCGCGGTTCAATATCTCGAATACGCGCCGCGGGGTGCTACGCCTGCAAAAGTCCGCCTGCGATTGCGTCAGGCATTCGAACTCCTGCCGATCTCCATTGTGATCCTCGGCTGGGATCTGCCCCCGCACCTTGAAGAAGCTGTTGCCAAAGAAACCACGCGTCACAATGCAACGCTTTATCGCTGGCATCCATTGCTTGCATCCGATGCGGGCTTTGCTCTTCCCGATGAATGGCGACCCATCAACTTGCGTGGCGAACCCGTCCCTGGCTTCAAAGGCTTGCCGGAATTCACTTTCATTTGTCCCAACCGCACCGATGTGCAGGAATGGATCGCCGAACGCATCGAAGTGGCGGCACAACGCGGCATTTATCAGGGACTCTTTTTCGATAGGATGCGCTTCCCTTCACCTGCTGAGAATCCAGAACGACATCTCGCCTGCTTCTGCAAATATTGCCAGCGGATCGCCTCCGATTCAGGTCTGGACCTTGAAGTTGTTCGCCACCAAATCGAGTCTTTTCTTACCGACGCGGATCGCGCCAAAGCTTTCACCCAAGCCTTATTCACACCAACAAATGATTCCGTGCTCGAATCCTTTTTCACGTTTCGCTTCGAAAGCATTACTCGCATCATTCAATATGCCGCCAAGCTTGCTCGCTCCCACGGACTCAGCGTCGGCCTGGATTGCTTCTCTCCCACTCTCACGCGCCTGGTCGGGCAGGATCTCTCCGCGTTGAACAAATCCTGTGACTGGATCAAACTCATGACCTATCCACGCGTGTTTGGGCCAGCAGGTCTTCCTTTTGAATTGCGCGCGCTGGCAAATTGGCTGACGACAAAATTCAAGGTCAACCAGGCGGAAGCAAAACAAATCGTGAATGAAGGGAGCGGCTTATCCCTCTCCGCGAACGGATTGGAATCTGAATCCATCGCGCACGAAATCCAGCGCGGACGAGATGCTGGGATCACGAATCTGCTTGCGGGGATCGCGCTGGTTGAAGTAGAAGGTATACACGCGCCGACACTCGAACAAATCCGATCAGATATAGCAGCATGCAAGGATGCAGACGGATTAGCGATTTCATGGGATCTATGGCACATCAAGCCAGAATATCTGAGCGCAATTCAGGAGATATGGGGAAAATAAAATTTGATATAACAAAGTGGGTGGCTATCTACAGGTATAATTTGCAAAATCCATTCCTCTGGTGATTCAATGAACCTTGACCCCATCCTCAAACGCATTCCCCAATTCGCATCAGCATCAAACCTTACGGTCACAGAATTAACGGGCGGCATCACCAACAAGAATTACAAGATTACTGTAGATGGCCAGGCCTACGTCCTGCGCATGGGCGGCAACGAGACGAAATATTTGGGCATTGACCGCAAAAATGAATACGAATGCAGTCTTTTGGCATCGCAGATCGGTATTGCTCCAGAGCCGACCGCATTCCTTGAGCCTGAAGGATATATCGTTGCGCGCTTTATTTCAGGCAAAGGCATTCCCGCTGAAGAAATCGGTACGGAAGAAAACATCAAACGTGTGCTGGAGTCGATGAAAGCCTATCATGCGCTGGAGTATTTTCCTGGTTCGTTCTCTCCATTCCGAGTGGCGGAAGAATATGCAAAGACCGCAAGTAGTTTCAATGTAAAGTTACCTGAAAAGATGGAATGGTATTTGGAAAAATCCAGTGAAATTGAAAAAGCTATGTATGGGCGTGAACCGCTCCAACGGCGTCCCTGCCATAACGATCTGCTCAACCTCAACTTCATTGACGACGGCAAGCGCATCCGCATTTTGGATTGGGAATACGCAGGCATGGGCGATATCTTTTTTGATCTCGGTAACTTTGCGGTTCAGCATGAGTTCAATGATGAACAGGATGAAATTCTGTTGAGAGCATATTTCGGCCACCCCACCGACTCCCATCGTGCGCACCTCAAGCTCATGAAGATCATGTCAGATCTGCGCGAGGCGATGTGGGGAATGGTTCAGGTTGGCGTCTCGAAATTGGACTTTGATTATGTGGGCTATGCCCAAAAGTATTTTGAGCGCTATGAGGCCAGCACCAGTGGAGCCGAATATCAAAATTGGCTTGGTGCTGTATAACCAAAAAATTCCCATAGGAAAAAACAAATGTCCCCTGTTGTCTTTGTTATGCTGGACGGCGTCCGCCCGGACGCTTTGAGTATTGCTGAATGCAATACTTTGAATTCTGTGCGCGAGCGCGGTTCTAGTACACTCCAGGCAACCAGCGTCATCCCCTCGATCACATTGCCCTGCCATATGTCAATTTTTCACAGCGTTCCACCAGCTCGGCATGGCATCACTTCGAACACATTCACTCCCATGGCACGTCCCTTGCCTGGGCTGATTGAGTTAGCACGCGCTGCTGAGAAACGCGTCGCGTTCTTTTACAACTGGGAACAATTGCGCGATCTTGCCCGCCCGGGCAACATCCACTATTCATATTTTAGAGATAGCTATCATGACCCCAATGGAGATGATGAAACCATTGCTGAAGCCACGCGTTTCATCCAACGCGAGCACCCCGACTTCGCCTTTGTCTACATCGGCACAGTAGATACAGCAGGTCACGTTAACGGATGGATGTCGAAGGAATATCTAAATCAACTCAATCATGTTGATAAACTACTGGATGGACTATTCTCATCTCTACCTCCTGACTACACTCTCATTGTTCATAGCGACCATGGCGGGCATGACCGTCATCACGGCATAGACTCCCCTGAAGATATGACCATTCCCTGGATAGCAGCCGGACCAAACATCCGAAAAGGCTATACTATTCAATCTCCTGTCAGTCTGCTGGATACGGCTCCAACCATAGCAAAGCTATTGGGAATACAGCCGCATCGCGAATGGGAAGGCCGATGTGTTGATGAAATTTTTGAGAGTGTAAAGTGAATAAACGTGAGGTGTGAAGCGAACTAGCGTGAGGCGAATCTTATACATAATTTATTAACTTTCCATAGGAGGAAGAAATGACAACAGCAAAATCTCATCGGGATTTACGTGTATATCAGCTTGCATTCGAGTCCGCGACGCAAATTCATGAAATTACAAAGTCGTTTCCGTCCGAAGAGAAATACAGCCTCACCGACCAAATCAGAAGATCGTCTCGTTCAGTATGTGCGAATATCGCTGAGGCTTGGCGCAGAAGGAAGTATCCAAAGAACTTCGTCAGCAAATTAACTGACTCGGATACAGAAGCGACCGAAACCATCGTCCGGCTAGATTTTGCATTACACTTCAAGTACATCACTCCCGCGCTCCACAAAAAACTTGAAGACCACTACGATCACATCAATAGCCAACTCACCATCATGATGTCGCAACCCCAGAAATGGACGCCTCTGAGCAACGGTTAATCGCTCCACGCCTCACGCAATATCGCATCACGCAAAAACGGAGACAACACATGGATTTCCCAAACAACGCACAGGCAGTCATCATCGGAGGCGGAGTCGGCGGAGCAAGCATTGCCTATCACCTCACTCAAATGGGATGGAAGGATGTTATTGTCATTGAACGGCATGAACTCACCAGTGGCTCCACTTTTCATTCGGCGGGATTGGTGGGTCAGTTGCGAACGTCATCAAGCCTCACCAAGATGATGCGTTACAGCACGGATTTATATCGCAGCCTCAAGGAAATCACTGGCGTTGACCCGGGCTGGGATGAAGTTGGCAGTTTGCGCATCGCTTCATCAGATGCACGTCTCGAAGAACTCAAGCGCGTGGTTGGATATTCCAAAGCCTTCGGGATGCCTCTCGAAATTATTTCACCAAAAGAGTGTCTGGATCTATTTCCGCTGATGTCGCTGGAGGATGTGAAAGGCGGCGTCTACCTCCCCACCGATGGGCAGATCGACCCAACAGGATTAACGAACGCGCTCGCGGCGGGCGCCAAAAGTCGCGGCGCAAAGTTTATGCTGAATACGCGCGTTACTGGAATCACTGTCAGCAACAATGAAGTCAAAGAGGTGCAAACAGATAAAGGCGTGATAAGAACCGAGGTTGTCATCAACGCGGCAGGCCTGTGGGGCAACGACATCGCCAATATGGTCGGCATCACACTTCCCATCATTCCGATGGCGCATCTTTATCTCGTTACGAAACCTGTCAAAGATCAGCCGCAGACAATGCCGACAATGCGCGATCCCGATAATCTGGTTTATTTTCGCGGCACTGGCAGCGGAATGGTCGCAGGTGGTTACGAAAGGCAACCAGATCCATGGGGGCTCAATGGTGTACCACAGGACTGGAATTTCAAATTGCTTGAACCAGATTGGGAACGTTTCACGCCCTTGATGGAAAATATCATCAAGCGCGTTCCCGCCATGGAAAGTGTGGAGATCGTTCAGCTCTTAAATGGGCCCGAAGGCTTCACACCAGACTCTGAATATTTGTTGGGTCCAACAGCGGTGCGCGGATTTTGGGTTGCATGTGCGTTTTGCGCGCATGGCATCGCGGGCGCGGGAGGTATCGGCAAGGCAATGGCTGAGTGGATCATTGATGGTCACCCTGAATGGGATATGTTCAAGCTCGACGTGCGGCGCTTCGGCAATCAATATGGAAGCCAGCCCTACACACTTGCGCGCACCATTGAAACCTATGCAAAATATTACGACATTCACATGCCTTTTGAGGAACGCGAGTCTGCGCGGCCTCTCAGGACCTCTCCGGCGTATCATCGCTTGCAAGATCTGGGTGCCATCTTCGGCGAGAAAGGCGGATGGGAGCGACCGAACTGGTTCAGGCCGAATGAACAGGATTCAAGAGCCGCTTCAATCCCGGGCATCTCAGGCTGGGCGCGTGACAACTGGTCTTCTGCCATCGCTGCTGAGGTGCGCGCCACACGGGAAGCCGCAGGTTTGTTCGATGAGACGTCATTTTCCAAGATCGAAGTACTTGGTCCTGGCGCACTTGATTTCCTTCAAAAGTTATGTGCCAACGATATTGATAAGCCTGTTGGTTCAGTGATCTACACTCAGATGCTTAATGCACGGGGCGGCATCGAATGTGACTTCACAGTTTCGCGTCTCGCGAAAGACCGCTTCATGATCGTCACCGGCACAGCCTTCGGCACACACGATATGACTCATCTACGAAGATATATGCCATTGGATGGAACCGTTTATGTCAACGATATTACTTCGGCCCGGACGTCATTTGGTTTATGGGGTCCACGCGCACGAGATATTTTGCAACAGGTAACGCGCGACGATGTATCCAATTCAGCGTTCCCGTATATGACATCGAAGCAGATCACGATCGGTAATGTTCCGGTATTAGCTTTACGTGTCACGTATGTCGGTGAACTTGGCTGGGAGTTTTACGCGCCGTCGGAATACGGTGAGCAACTTTGGGATACTCTGTGGGAGGCAGGCAAACCCTTCGGGATGTTAGCGGCAGGATACAAAGCCATTGAGTCGCTGCGGCTCGAGAAAGGGTATCGCTACTGGAGTGCAGATATTACTCCCGATTACACCCCATATGAAGCCGGATTGGGATTCGCAGTTGCATTAAATAAGAATACAGATTTTATGGGAAAGGCCGCGCTGCAAAAACAGAAGGCAGATGGCCCCAAGCAAAAATTATCCTGCATCATTTTGGATGACTCCAATACGATTGTTTTTGGGAGTGAACCGATTCGCCATGAAGGAAAGGTTGTCGGTTGGGTCACATCGGGCGGATATGGATATTCGATCAATAAGAGTATCGCTTACACATATCTTCCAATTGAGCTGGCGAAGGCGGGGACGCGCGTCAGTGTAGAATGTTTCGGCGTTGAGATTCAGGCGGAAGTTCAGAAAGAACCGTTGTTTGATCCCAAAGGAGAAAAGATAAAGGCATGACGTCTAGCATCAAAGCCATCATCTTCGACTACGGAAACGTCCTGCTGGATTGGAACCCGAGAAATATTTATCGTCGTTACTTCCCAAATGACTCTGAAGCGATGGAACGATTCCTGCAGGAAGTTAATTTCATGGAATGGAACGCACACCAGGATAAGGGCCGCTCTTTCACAGAAGGCGTTGATATTCTTTCCGAGCAGTTTCCGCAATACGTTGACCTGATCCGCGCATATCATGAGCATTGGGTGGATTCAATTGGCGAGGCGTTTACTGGCACTGTGGAGATATTGAAACAGCTTAAGCAGGCTGGATACTCTCTTTATGGTTTTAGCAATTGGTCGGCAGAAACATTCC
>Ga0070699_100005128_pt1 | contig 11520 bp, 13 predicted proteins | sample KBSK1503metaG_FD_65473 | JGI IMG/M metagenome (GOLD analysis project Ga0070699, IMG submission 65473) | Corn, switchgrass and miscanthus rhizosphere microbial communities from Kellogg Biological Station, Michigan, USA - KBS K1-50-3 metaG | ecosystem: Host-associated > Plants > Roots >...
CAAAGGCGAGTCGTGAAGAACCTCTGGAAGCGCTACGCCGAGCGTATCGATGCTCTCAGCGTGCGCGAGCGCGTTCTTATTTTCTCCGCGGCGATGGTCGTCGTTCTCGCGCTGGTTTACAGCCTGCTTATTGACCCGCAGACGAGGGCGCAGGCGCGGCTCTCCGCAGCGGTGGGCCAGAAGCAGGGCGAGATGAAGGCCCTCGAAGCGCAACTCACGCGCATCGCGACGAGCCGCGCCGCCGATCCCGACAAGCCGTTGCGCGAGCGCCTGGCCGACGTGCGGGGCGAGCTCGACGACGTCGAGCGCCAGATCGCGGCGGAGGAGCGCAAATTCACTGCTCCCGAGCAGATGAAGACGGTGATCGAGGAAATGCTTGCCCGCAATCGCGCGGTTCAGCTCGTCGCGTTGAAAACGCTTGCGCGGACGACGATCGCCGAAGCGCGCGCGCAGAACGCAAGCGCCGAGCCGGCACGAGCGCCGGCGAAGCCGGAGGCCAAGTCGCCCTCGGCGGGTGAGCGCCTCATCTATCGCCATGGCATCGAGGTCACGGTATCGGGCAAATACCTCGATTTGCTTCGCTACCTCGACGACCTCGAGCACCTGCCGACGCAGCTCTATTGGAGCGCGCTCGAGCTGGACGCGAGCCGTTATCCCACGCATACCATGAAGCTCGTCGTCTATACCCTAAGCCTGGACCCGGCATGGCTGAACGTCTGACGGGGCCGGTGACGGTCCTTGCCGCACTGCTCGTTGCCTGCGCGTGCGCGCGCGCGCAAGGCGGACTGGTGGATCCGACGCGGCCGCCCATCGTGTCGTCTACTGAGGCTGCGGAATCGTCGGCCGCAAATGCCGGCTCTCGGCTGCAGAGCATTCTCATTTCCGGGAGCCGCAGGCTCGCCGTCATTGACGGCGTGACGGTGCCGCTCGGCGGCAAAGTCGACGGTGCCACCGTCGTCGCCATTGCCGAGACGGAGGTCAAGCTGCGGCGTGGGGAAGAGGTGGAGACGCTGAAGCTCTACCCGAATGTCGAGCGTGCCGCGGTGCCGGCCGCTCCCAATAACAACAACAAGGAGGGCCGCTGATGAGACGACTTTTCGTTCTCCCCGCGCTGCTCGTCGCGGCGTGCGCGGCTCCGCCGGTGCCTAGCGCCATTGACCAACCCATCCAAGAGGTGTTCGGAAGTGCGCAAAAGCAAAAGGCGCCGGCCGCACCGCCGCTCGAGCAGCAGCTCTTGCCTCCTTTGCGCATGGAAATGCCGAAGCTGGGCGGCGAGCCGATCGATCAGCGCTTCGATCTCTCGGTCTCAAACGCGCCTGCCGCACAGGTGTTCAATTCGCTCGTCGCCGGCACGCGGTATTCGATGCTCGTGCCGCCCAACCTCACCGGTAATATCAGCGTGAACCTGAAGGACGTCACGCTGCGCGAAGCACTCGATGCCATTCGCGAGGTGTACGGCTACGAGTACAAGATCGACGGCACGCGCATCTTCATCCAGTCGCCCGGGCTCCAGGCGCGCGTCTTCCAGGTCAATTACCTCGCCGCGCAACGCCGCGGCTTGAGCCAGCTCCGCGTGACGTCCAATACGCTCGTCGGCCGGACCGGGAGCGGCAACCTGGGACTGGCCGGCGGGGCCGGAATAGCGGGCACGAGCGGCATCACCGGCGCCGGCGGCGCAGGCGGCCAGGGCGCCGGGCAGGTGGGCGGCGCGTTGAGCCCCGACAGCACGCGGGTCACCACGAACCAGGAGGCGGTGTTCTGGTCGGATCTCTGCGAGGCATTGGTAGCAATCACTTTCCCGCCGAGCCGCGCGTCGGCGGCCGACATCGGACAGCCGCCGATTGGCGGCGTCGGCGCCCTGGGCAGCGCCCAGGCGCCTGAGGATCGCCAGCGCGCGATCTGCAATCGTCGCCACGCCGAAAGCGACCGCTCGGTCGTCGTCTCACCACAATCCGGGATCATCGTCGTGCGCGCCACGGCGGCAGAACTGCGCGCCGTCGATGAATACCTGCGCGCCACCCGGCTCGCAGTCGAGCGCCAGGTCATGCTCGAAGCCAAGATCATCGAGGTGACGCTCGACGATCAATTCCAGTCGGGCATCAACTGGGCGGCATTCGGCGGCCGTGTGGCGATAGGCCAGATTACGCGCCCCCAGGCTGCGCCACGCACGGTCTTCGAATCCAGCAGCACGCAATTGCAGACGCAGGGAACGGGCGTCGTCGCCGGCTTGCGCTCGGCCGCCGAGGCGCAATTACTCACCGGACCCGCGGGCGCCGTCGTTGGCCTGGCCGCGGCGACCAACAGCTTTGCCGCGCTCGTCACCTTCCTCGAGACGCAGGGCAACGTGCAGGTCTTGTCGAGCCCGAGGGTGGCGACCATCAACAATCAGAAGGCGGTGCTCAAGGTCGGCCAGGACGAGCTCTTCGTCTCGAATGTGACGGTTACGCCGCCGACGATCGGGACGGTCGCGACGCCGGCCACGGTGTCTCCGGAGTTCTCACCGTATTTCTCGGGCATCGTCCTCGACGTCACGCCGCAGATCGACGACCGCGGCATGATCACGCTGCATATCCATCCGACGATCAACGACATCATCCAGGTCCAGCGCACGCTCGATCTCGGCTCGGCGGGGAGCTTCAACATTCCGACTGCGCGCAACACGATCCGCGAGACCGATACGATCGTGCGGGTTGCCGACGGCAACATCGTCGCCATCGGCGGGCTCATGCGCACCGAGTTGAACGACGTGCGTGGCGGCATCCCCGGCGCACCGGATTCCGGCCCGGCGAGCGTTCTCCTGAGAAGCACCAACCGCGTGCGGGAGAAGAAAGAGCTCGTCATCCTGCTCAAGCCGAGCATCCTCGAGTCCGATCGCGACTGGGGCGATGGCATGCGCGAGGCGCACGAAAGGATCGAGGCGCTCGGTCGCGAGATGGGCGCGCGCGACGGCCGATGAATTACCTCTCGCATTTCGGGTTGCGCGAGGCGCCGTTCGGCATTACGCCGGATACGAGCTATTTCTTCCGTTGCCGGGGTAGCCAGGAAGCGCTCAATACATTGCTCGTCGCGCTCGGCAACGGCGACGGCTTCGTCAAGGTTACCGGCGAAGTCGGCGCCGGCAAGACGCTGCTCTGTCGCAAGCTGCTCGCCACCCTCGATGAGAGCTGGATGACGGGCTACATTCCCAATCCGAGCTTCGAACCGAGGAGCCTGATGCTCGCGCTCGCCGAAGAACTCGAGGTGCCCGTCGATCCGGGCGTCGAGCAGCATCGGCTGCTGCGCGCCATCACACGGCAGTTGCTCGACTTCGCGCGCGCGCATAAGCGGGTCGTCCTCTGCATCGACGAAAGCCAGTCCATGCCGCTTGAAACGCTCGAGACCTTGCGGCTGCTGACCAACCTCGAGACGGAAAAGCGCAAGCTCCTGCAGGTCGTGCTCTTCGGCCAGCCGGAGCTCGATCACCGGCTGCGGTCCGAATCCATCCGCCAGCTTCGCCAGCGCATCGTGTTCGAGCACCGGCTGCAAGGCTTGGCGGAAGACGAAGTTGGCGCCTATGTCGCGCATCGCCTCGCTGTCGCCGGGTACAAGGACGGGTCGCTTCTTGCCAATGGCTCGCGACGTGCCCTGCATTTCGCGAGCCGCGGCTTGCCGCGTCTCATCAACATTCTGATGCACAAGGCCCTGTTCCTCGCCTATGGCGAGGGCGCACCGAGCGTCGCGCGCAAACACATGCGCGGCGCGATCGCCGACACGCCAGCGGCGTCGCGGCCGCGACTTTGGTGGTGGCCGGTGCCGAGAAGCGCATGAGCCTCATCAACCGCATGTTGCGCGAGCTCGACCGCCGCCAGGCGAGCGCAAAGGCGCACACCCCGGCATCGACGCAAGTACGCGCGGTGTCGCGCGCCGAGAAGCGGCACGAATGGTTCTGGCGCATTGTCGCCGTCCTCGTCCTCGCCTCGGCGGCATGGGTCGCCTGGGTGGCGTATCAGCTGAAGCCGCACGCGCCGATCGCTACCGAGCTGGCGATGAATGCGGCTCAAGCCGCGAAGCGGCGGCCGATAGAAAACATTTCGCAAGCGCCGGCGCCCGCAAAGCCGGCACCGCCGCCGGCAGTGCCGGCCGCTCAGCCCGAAGCGCGCCCGCCGGTGGAGATTCTCAAGCTCGCGCAGCTCATCGAGACACCGATTCCCGCGCTGGCGGCGCCAAGCACGAAGCCGCGCGCGGCGAATCCCGCCATCGCACCAGTGGCGCTACCCGCATCCATGGCGGTGAGCAGGCGCGATCGCCCGCGTTCCGTCGAGGCCGACGCCGAAGACCTCTTTCGCGAGGGCGTCGCCATGCTCAACCAGGGACGGGTGAGCGATGCGCAGCAGGCATTTGCCGCGGCGCTTGAGCGCCAGGCAGGCCACGAGGCCGCGCGACAGGCGCTGGTGTCGATCCTGATCGATCGCGCGCAGCTGAACGAGGCGCGCCAGCGCCTGCAAGAGGGCTTGGCACTCAATCCCGCGCAGATACAGTTTGCGACTGTCCTCGCGCGGATCCTCGTCGAGCAACGCGACTATGCCGGTGCGGCTGACGTCCTGGTGGCGCGGCGAGAAGCAGGGCGCACCGACGGCGACTATCAATTGCTGCTGGGTGCCGTGCTGCAGCGCTTAGGGCGTCACGTCGAAGCTGCCGAGGCCTTCCGTAACGCGATAGAGCTCAAGAATCAGCCTGGCGCCGCTTGGGTGGCGCTCGGTGTATCGCTCGAAGCAACCGGCAGAAAACAAGAGGCGATCCAGGCTTATCGCCGTTCGCTGCTTGCGAGCGCGCTCAGCCAAGACACGCGCAGCTATGCCGAAACGCGCATCAGAGCCCTGCGTTGAGCCGAGCGCTCCTTAGGCTGCGGGACTGATCTTCTCCAGCCGGTAGCCGTAGTTGTAGATCGGCACGACGCGATAGCCGGATTCGGGGCGCAGGTCCAGCTTCTTGCGCACCTGGCTCACGTGGGTATCGACCGTACGCGTGGCCAGATCACCGGTTCGGCCCCATACCGTCTCCTGCAAATGGCCGCGCGACATGAGCCTGCCCATGTTGCGGAAAAGCGTTACGGAGAGCTCGAACTCCTTGGGGGTGAGTTCGATCTTCGTACCCTCCTTGCGGATCTCGCTGCGCTGGATGTCGATCTCGAAGGGCGGGAAGGACAGCAGCTTCTTCTCTTCGCTGGGGTATGCACGCCGCAGCAAGGCGTGCACGCGGGCCAGCAGCTCCTGCCGCCGAACCGGCTTCACCATGTAGTCGTCCGCGCCATGCTCGAGCGCGAAGACGATGTCCTGCTCGGAGTCGCGCACGGTGACGAAGAGCACGGGAACCGTCTTGGAAACGTTCGCTCGAAGCCATTTCAGCACTTCGGCGCCCGAGACATCGGGAACCTGCCAGTCCAGGATGAAAAGGTCGAAGCTCTCACGTCCGGCCATCTTCATGGCCTCGCGGCCGGCGAGCCAGCCGTGGACGTCATGACCGTCATCAGTGATCCAGCGCTTGAGCAGCGCCAACTGGTCGGGATCGTCTTCTAGAATCGCGATGCGCACGGACCAACCCTCCCTTGACTGGATCAATCATACCTATGAAAAGACCGCTGCGCCTTGCAGTACTTGGCGGAGGGACGATTGCCCGGCTGGTCTTGCAGAACGTGAAAGGCGGCGCGCTCCCCGGCACGGAGATCGTCGCACTCGCTGGCCGCAGCGCCGGGTCGAAGGGCGCAGCCCTGGCGCGCGAGTTCGGCATACCCCACGTCGTCGGCCGCGAAGCTTTGCTCGCGCATCGTCCTGCTGTGGTGCTGGAAGCCGCCTCGCACGATGCCGTGCGGGATCACCTTGTCGCGCTCCTGGAGAAGAGCGTGAGCGTGGTCGTGCTTTCGGCCGGCGCTCTCGCCGATGACGCCCTAAAGGTTGCTGCGGAGCGCGCCGCGGCGGCCTCCGGAGCGCTGCTCTACGTCCCCTCTGGAGGCATTGGCGGCCTCGACGCGCTCAAGGCGGCGTGTGCCGCTGGCGTTGACGAGGTCTCGATCCAGGTGGCGAAACCGCCCGTCGCATGGAAGGCAATCCCTTACGTCGAGCGCCAGAGCATCGACCTGGATCGGCTGGAGCGGGCGCACACGCTGTTCGAAGGGCCTGCACGCGAGGGCGTTCCGCACTTTCCGCAGAACGTCAACATCGCGGCCGTGCTTGCCCTGGCGGGCGTGGGCCTCGACCGCACGCGGCTTGTGGTCGTCGCCGACCCGGCTCTCAAGCTGAATACCCACACCATCCGGGTGTCGGGACCGACGGGGAGATTTACGGTCGTGCTGGAAAACGTGCCGTCGCCGGACAACCCGAAGACCTCGTGGCTTGCTTGCTACAGCGCCATTGCCGCGCTGAGGCTCCTGCAGTCCGGCGTGCGCTATGGGACTTGAGCGCGTTTTTGTTTGACCAAGCCGCGGAAAACTCAATATAATTTCCGGTTCCGCCGGAGGGGTGCCCGAGCGGCTAAAGGGGGCAGACTGTAAATCTGTTGGCCTTGCGCCTACGTTGGTTCGAATCCAACCCCCTCCACCAGTTTCGGGCGCCCCGGCGGGGCGAGAGCACGCGGGTGAATCGAGTGAATTCGGGCGGGTGTAGCTCAATGGTAGAGCAGAAGCCTTCCAAGCTTATGACGAGGGTTCGATTCCCTTCACCCGCTCCAGCCACCGGACGCACGAGGGAGCCGAAAGCCCGTTATTCGCCCATGTAGCTCAGTGGTAGAGCACTCCCTTGGTAAGGGAGAGGTCACGCGTTCAATCCGCGTCATGGGCACCAGGTATCCGTACATACGAGAGAGCACGATCTAGATGGCAAAAGCCAAATTCGAGCGCACCAAGCCCCACGTGAACGTGGGCACGATTGGTCACGTCGATCATGGGAAGACGACGCTGACGGCGGCGATGACGCACATTCTGGCGAAGAAGTACGGTGGCGAGGCGAAGAACTACGACCAGATTGATGCGGCGCCGGAGGAGAAGGCGCGCGGCATCACGATCAACACGGCGCATGTGGAGTACCAGACGGAGAAGCGCCACTACGCGCATGTGGATTGCCCGGGGCATGCGGACTACATCAAGAACATGATCACCGGGGCGGCGCAGATGGACGGGGCGATTCTCGTGGTGTCGGCGGCCGATGGGCCGATGCCGCAGACGCGCGAACATATTCTTCTCGCGCGCCAGGTGGGGGTGCCTTACATCGTCGTGTATCTGAACAAGGCCGACATGGTCGATGACAAGGAGCTGCTTGAGCTGGTCGAGGTGGAGGTACGGGAGCTTCTCTCCAAGTACGACTTCCCGGGAGATAAGACCCCGATCGTGATCGGCAGCGCGCTCAAAGCCCTGGAAGGTGAGGACAGCGACCTGGGCACCAAATCGATCATGAAGCTTGCCGAGGCGCTCGACTCCTACATCCCGACGCCCAAGCGCGAGGTGGACAAGCCCTTTCTCATGCCGGTGGAGGATGTGTTCTCCATCTCGGGACGTGGCACGGTGGTCACGGGGCGCGTGGAACGAGGCGTGATCCATGTTGGCGATGAGATCGAGATCGTGGGCATCCGGCCCACGCAAAAGACGGTGTGCACGGGCGTGGAGATGTTCAGGAAGCTCCTCGATGAGGGGCAGGCGGGCGACAACGTCGGCATCCTGCTCAGAGGCACCAAGCGAGAAGAGGTCGAGCGCGGGCAGGTGCTCGCCAAGCCCGGCTCGATCACCCCGCACAAGAAGTTCGAGTGCGAGGTGTACGTGCTCTCGAAGGAAGAGGGCGGGCGGCACACGCCGTTTTTCAACAACTACCGGCCGCAGTTTTACTTCCGCACGACCGATGTGACCGGGGCGGTGGAGCTGCCGAAGGGCACCGAGATGGTGATGCCGGGAGATAACGTGAAGATGGTGGTGACGCTGATCACGCCGATCGCGATGGAGCAGGGCCTGCGCTTTGCCATCCGCGAGGGCGGCAAGACCGTGGGCGCCGGCGTCGTCGCGAAGATCATCGAGTAACGCGGACAGGGGCATAGCTCAATTGGCAGAGCGTCGGTCTCCAAAACCGAAGGTTGGGGGTTCGAGGCCCTCTGCCCCTGCCAGAACTAGTACGCGGACACGATGATCGACAAGCTGAAACTCGCGATAGGCGTGGCATTGGTGGCGGCCGGCATCTGGGGCTACTACTGGCTCGGCGAAGGCTCGGCGCTGGTGCTGCGTGTGCTCGCCGTGGTGGCCGGCTTCCTCGCCGGGGCGGCGGTCGCGTGGTTCAGCGAGCCGGGCCGGCAGTTCGGGGTCTTTGCGGGCGAGGCCATCACCGAGGTGAAGAAGGTGGTGTGGCCGACACGCAAGGAAACGATGCAGACGACGGCCGCGGTGTTCGCGTTCGTCGTCGTGATGGCAGTTTTTCTTTGGATTAGCGACAAGACACTCGAATGGGTTCTCTACGACTTGATTCTCGGCTGGAAGAAAACATGAGCAAGCGCTGGTACGTCGTCCACGCCTACTCGGGTTTTGAAAAATCGGTGCAGCGCGCGCTCGAAGACCGCATCAATCGCGCCGGCATGAACGACAAGTTCGGCAAGATCCTCGTGCCGGTCGAGGAAGTGGTCGAAATGAAAGGCGGACAAAAGCACATGTCCGAGCGCAAGTTCTTTCCAGGGTATGTCCTCGTCGAGATGGAGATGAACGACGACACCTGGCACCTCGTGAAGAACACGAACAAGGTGACCGGCTTCGTCGGCGGCACGGCCACCAAGCCAGCTCCGATTCCCGAGAAGGAAGTCGAAGCGATCATGCAGCAGATGCGCGAGGGCGTGGAGAAGCCCAAGCCCAAGGTGCTCTTCGAAGCGGGCGAGATGGTGCGTGTGAAGGATGGTCCGTTTACGGATTTCCAGGGCACGGTGGAAGACGTGAACTACGAGAAGAGCCGGCTGCGCGTGGCGGTCACCATTTTCGGCCGCTCCACACCCGTGGAATTGGAATTCGGGCAGGTAGAGAAGGCGTAGTTAACCGGGGAGCTCCCGATCGAGTCGGGGGCGCTTGCACCCACAGGAGGTTGTGAATGGCAAAGAAGATCGTCGGCCTGATCAAGCTTCAGGTCCCCGCTGGAAAAGCCAACCCGTCGCCGCCGATCGGTCCGGCGCTGGGCCAGCGCGGCTTGAACATCATGGAGTTCTGCAAGGCCTTCAACGCGCAGACCCAGAAAGTGGAGCCCGGTCTGCCGCTGCCCGTGGTGATCACGGCGTACGCCGACAAGAGCTTCTCGTTCATCATCAAGACCCCGCCGACGACGGTGCTGATCAAGAAGGCGGCCGGCATCGAATCGGGCAGCCCGCGCCCGCACACCGACAAGGTGGGCAAGATCACGCGCAAGCAGGTCGAGGAGATCGCCAAGCAGAAGCTGCCGGATCTCAACGCCGCGGATCTCGAAGCGGCCATGCGCATCGTCGCCGGCAGCGCGCGCTCGATGGGCGTGATCGTGGAGGGCATGTAATGCCGCACATCTCCAAGCGCAGGAAAGCGTTCATCAGCAAGGTGGACCCGAAGAAGACCTATGCGGCCGGCGAGGCGCTCAAGCTGGTGAAGGAGACCGCCACGGCCAAGTTCGACGAAGCGATCGACGTCGCCGTGAACCTCGGCATCGACGCTAAGAAGGGTGATCAGACGGTTCGCGGCTCGGTCGTGCTGCCGGCCGGCACCGGCAAGAAAGTGCGCGTCGCCGTCTTCGCGCCGGGCGACAAAGCGCAGGCGGCCAAGGCCGCGGGTGCGGATATCGTCGGCATGGAAGACCTCGCCGAGCAGGTGAAGGCGGGCAAGCTCGACTTCGACGTGGTCATCGCCGCGCCGGAGGCGATGCGCGTCGTGGGCCAGCTCGGCCAGATCCTCGGCCCGCGCGGCCTGATGCCGAACCCGAAGGTCGGCACCGTGACGCCGGACGTCGCCGGTGCAGTCAAGAACGCCAAGGCGGGTCAGGTGCAGTTTCGCGCCGACAAGACCGGCGTCGTGCAATGCACGATCGGCCGCGCCTCGTTCACACCCGAGCAGCTGCGCGAGAACCTGGCGGCGCTGGTCGATGCCCTGAACAAGGCGAAGCCCGCTGCGACGAAAGGAATTTTTCTGAAGAAGCTCTCGGTGTCGAGCACGATGGGCGTCGGCGTCAAGGTCGATCCCTCGTCGCTCTCGGCATCGCAATGACTTTGGGCCGTCGCTCGAGAGAGCGTCAGCTGTCAAAGACCGCAGGGGTCCGTAAGGACATAAACGGCTCATCGCCCTGCGCAGACGGCGTACCCGGAGACGGAATGCACCGCAGGATGCAATGCGGGTTCCTGATTCAAGGTCGCCGGTTTCGCAACGTAGCAAAGGAGGTAGACCTTGGGTCTTAATCTGGAGCAGAAGCAGGCCATGGTCGCGGAAGTCGCGGCCAAGCTCGCGGCCGCGCAGGCGATCATCGTCGCGGAGTATCGCGGCCTGGACGTCGGGCGCGTCACGCAGCTTCGCGCCAAGGCGAGGAAGTCGGGTCTTTACCTGCGCGTGCTGAAGAACACGCTCGCGCGCAGGGCCGTAAAGGGCACGCCGTTCGAGAAGCTGTCCGACAAGATGGTCGGTCCGCTGATGTACGGCATTGCCGCCGATCCCGTCGCCGGCGCGAAGGTGCTCGCCGAGTTCGCCAAGGACAACGAGCTCTTCGTGATCCGCGGCGGCGCGATGCCGAACAGCGTGATGTCCGACAAGGACGTCAAGGCGCTCGCGCTGCTGCCGAGTCGCGACGAACTGCTGGCGAAGCTCCTCGGCACCATGCAGGCGCCGGTAGCGAAGCTCGTTCGCACCATGAACGAGGTGCCCGCGCGCTTTGCCCGCACGCTCGCCGCCTATCGCGATTCGAAGGAAAAGGCCGCTGCCTAATCAGGAACCTATTTAGAGGAAACGAAAATGGAACGTACTCAGATTCTGGAAGAGATCAGCAAGATGACCGTCCTCGAGCTTTCGCAGCTCATCAAGGACATGGAAGAGAAGTTCGGCGTCTCGGCCGCGGCCGCAGTCGCGGTCGCTGGCCCGGCCGGCGGCGGCGCGGCGGCCGCTGCGCCGGCAGAGGAGAAGACGGAGTTCACCGTGATGTTGACCGCCGTTGGCGACAACAAGGTCAACGTCATCAAGGCCGTCCGCGAAGTGACGAGCCTTGGCCTCAAGGAGGCGAAAGACCTCGTCGATGGCGCGCCGAAGCCGGTGAAGGAAGGCATCTCCAAGGCCGATGCGGATGCGATCGCGAAGAAGCTGACCGACGCCGGAGGAAAGGCGGAAATCAAGTAAGGAACTTCGGAACCCCGGAGGGGTCCTAGCACCCCCCGGGGGAACCGAAGAGCAGAGCAAAGACCTTGTGCGCGCGAGGTTTTTCCTCTGTTCTTCAGCGTTGGGCGACCAGGAGCCTCGATGACCTATTCCTTGACCGAGCGTAAACGCATCCGCAAGAGCTTCGCGAAACGGGCGATCGTGCAGAAAGT
>Ga0070699_100005130_pt1 | contig 11519 bp, 11 predicted proteins | sample KBSK1503metaG_FD_65473 | JGI IMG/M metagenome (GOLD analysis project Ga0070699, IMG submission 65473) | Corn, switchgrass and miscanthus rhizosphere microbial communities from Kellogg Biological Station, Michigan, USA - KBS K1-50-3 metaG | ecosystem: Host-associated > Plants > Roots >...
GCCGCAGCCTCGAAAGAGAGGAGATTGCGGGTTGACGTCTGAAAGAAGTTCATGACCGCTACATCCTCAAAGGATGGTGAATTCGAAACATCGACAACGACCTGGGCACCCTTAAGTACCTCGGCTAATCCTTCGCCGGTAAGTGTGTTGACGCCCGTATTAGGCGCCGCAGCCACTGCCTCATGTCCGCTGGCTTTGAGTTTTGTGATGAGCTTTGATCCGATAAGACCGGTGCCCCCGATAACGACGATCTTCATGTATTTTCTCCTTCTTTTCGCGGCCGAGGCCGTCGCAACCGCCAGTTATTGTTTCGGTACTCGCTAAGACTGAACAGCCTTCTCGTTTGTGACGTTAATTTTTTGTTAACTGATTTTTCGTATCAAATTTCGGACTGATCTCGGATCTGAAAATCATCTGTCACAAATCGACCGGCGCGCAGTCCTTATCTCACAAGACAACGCAACCATGCATCCTGGACGATGTCCTCGGCCTCAGCTGCGCTTCCGAGCATGCGATATGCGAGGCCAAACAAGTGAGGCCTGACACTCTCAAATACTGAGACTCCATCGTCACTTGCCATCATCTGCACTTCCAGCATGGCCCAGTTTGACACGTAGCCTTGAACGCGACAATCCCAGCCGGAATTAAAACTGCAATCAGCGACACAATGAACCATGCATGGCATGACCGGACCCGATCTGCAACGAGAGCGAATGCGTCGCGATCGCTCAACCCGGATCGACTTCAGAACGGCACAGAGAGATAATGCGTTTCGTCCACGTTTGACGGTGAGCTAAGTCGAAAAGCTATTTACGAACGGTAGAGGAGGGAACTATGAGCACAATCACAACGAAGGACGGAACGCAGATCTATTACAAAGACTGGGGCGAAGGACAGCCTCTATTCTTTCACCATGGTTGGCCCTTGTCCGCCGACGACTGGGACGGCCAGATGATGTTCTTTCTTGACAAGGGATTTCGCGTCATCGCTCATGATCGGCGTGGACATGGACGCTCAACTCAAACCGACACCGGCAACGAGATGGATACCTACGCGGCCGATGTTAACGAGTTGGTTGAAAAGCTCGACCTGCACGACGCCATTCACATTGGTCATTCGACTGGCGGTGGAGAAGTTGCGCGCTATGTGGCTCGATATGGCAAAGGACGAGTCGCTAAAGCGGTGCTAGTCAGTGCTGTTCCACCAATCATGGTCAAGTCCGACAAGAATCCAGGCGGCACTCCACTCGACATTTTCGATCAGATTCGCGAGAGCACAGCCAAAAACCGCCCTCAGTATTACCAGGATTTTACGCTTGCCTTTTATGGTTACAACCGGCCGGGCGCCGACATCAAGCAAGGAGTCAGAGATAACTGGTGGCGGCAGGGCATGATGGGCGGGATCAAAGCCCAGTATGATTGCATCAAGGCATTCTCGGAAACCGACTTTACTGAGGATCTCAAGCAGATCGAGGTGCCGACACTGGTGATGCACGGCGAGGACGATCAGATCGTGCCCTTCGCGAATGCCGGGCCTCTTTCCGCCAAGCTGCTCAAAAATGCCATGACAAAGTTTTATCCCGGTTTTCCACATGGCATGCCGACCACGCACGCAGATCAAATCAATGCCGACCTGCTTGCGTTTATTAAGGGCGAGCAGGCAGCAACAGCCTGATTGTTTTGTTCAGGTAGATCTCAGCACTTGGTTAGGAGACTGATGAAAACTTCCATACGTGCTCCATTCAGCGGCGCGGTAATTCTCTTCATTTGTTTGATGACGGCTGCAACCGGCCGGGCGCAGACATCGATTCAGGACCGCTTCGCGTCTGCCGGTGACGTCAAACTTCACTATTTGATTGCGGGAAAAGGCGAGCCGGTGATTCTATTGCACGGTTACGCGCAGAACAGTCACATGTGGCGGCCGTTGATGGTTGAGTTAGCGAAGACTCGGTTGGTCATCGCGCCTGATCTGCGCGGTTTTGGGCAGTCATCCAAACCAAATGGGGCTACGACAAGAAGTCCATGGCCCAAGACATTCACGGTCTGGCTTCGTCACTCGGGTTCAAACAAGCAAGTGTCGTCGGTCACGATATCGGATTGATGGTTGCGTATGCGTACGCGGCGCAATATCCGACTGAGGTTGATCGGATTATTTTGATGGACGCGTTTCTACCAGGTGTCGGCGATTGGACCACTGTCTGGCTGTTGAGAGACTTGTGGCATTTCCATTTTTACGGTGTCACACCGCTGAAGTTGGTATCTGGTCGTGAAACAATCTATTTCGAGCATTTCTGGAATGACTTCGCAGCTAACCCAGCACACTCCATTCCCGAAGCTGACCGCCGATTCTACGCGAGAGCTTACGCGCAACCAGGGGCAATGCGCGCCGGCTTCGAAGTGTTTCGCGCGTTCGAACAGGACGCCAAGGACTTCGCGGAGTTTGCGCAAAATAAACTAACCATACCGATGTTAGTGCTGACCGGCGAGAAGGCGTCTGGAAACTTCTTAATTGAGCAGGCACGTCTGGTAGATTCAAACGTAGAGGGAGTTGTGATCAAAGGCTCCGGTCACTGGCTAATGGAGGAAGCCTCACAACAGGTTATTCCGCAGCTTGTCGCCTTCATCAATAAATTGTAGTAACAAAGAAGCGGATGATGGTTCTTACACGCCCACGTGAAGAATCTCGCCCGCCTGAAATCACTTACTTATCAAGCGGCTGCGTGTTGCTGGTCAATACGCGTGCCATCTTAAAAAAAGACGTCGGTATAATCGAAGTAAGCAAAGAAGAGCAACGCTCCCGCTCCTTTGGCGGTGATTGGAATGGAAGAGCCAACATTTTTAGTTCAGGAATTGTTGTATTGGTGACGCTACGCAGCGGTTACAATGAAGCTAAATTACGTTGAGTCGTAAGGCGAGTGTTCGTCTTTTTCACTGGGTTGACTGACGGCGGCGGGTGATTGACTTATTTCTCTTTCGCTTTTTGGGACGATTGGTGAGAGCGCCTCTCGCTAGCTCGTTGAAAACTACGACGAGGGCAACAACCGCTAGTGCGGCGAAGGCAAATCCCTGCCAGCCAAACGGCGCATCGCCATGTAGCATCGCCATCATGATTACACCCCGGCTTTCCCGCTGCTCAGTCGAAGTACGTCTGCTCGTCAGGAATGAATACATTGACCCGCCAACAGTAGATTCGGGCCTGGACCTTCAGTAGAACCGCAACGTATAGGTGACTCTCAATCCCCGTCCCATCTCTGGAGCGAACTCTTTAATAAAGGAGAGATGGTTGCGATACAGAGTGTCGCCGACGTTGAAAAAGTTGAATGAGAAGATGTGAGCAGCGTGCTGTCGTGCGATCAAATATGATCCAGAAACGTTAAAGACCGCGTAGCCAGCCGTTGCGGTTTCAGTTGGGAAAATCCGGTCCTGGTGATCAGCCATAACAACTTCGGGATTTACCAGCAGTCCCTTGAATCTCAACTCGAGACCGACACGCCCACGCAGTGGCGGAATACGTGGTAGCGGTGTGTCGCTCTCGGTAAGTTTCGCATTCACATAGTCGAGGCCGAGGTTGAGCCAGATTGCGGGATGGAGCGCGGCATCAAACCGTGCCTCGGTTCCGGCATACCGAGTGGTTCCCTGAACGTATTCCGCAACGGTTAGCCCGTCTTCGATTTCGCCTGTTGGCGCCAGGAAGATGAAATCTTTGATGTGGTAATAAAAACCGTTGGCTTCAAAACGCACTCGCTTGGATGAGTGACGAAGGCCGAAATCAAATCCGTCGCCGAGTTCTCGGTTAAGATTTGGATCACCGATCTCAAACGCCAGATTACCCGGGTGTGGACCATTGTTGTAGAGCTCTTCAAGCGCCGGAGCACGATAGGAATGCGAGTAGTTGGCGACAAGAGCGCCGCCCTCCCAGGTCGGAACTCGAATACCGACTGCACCTGAAAATCCCGTAAAGCTTCGGTCTGGCAGAATACCTCGTTGTTCCGTTTCCTCGGGATTGTAGCGGTTGTTCTCCAGGCGCCCGCCAAACTGAAGCGCCAGATGCTCAAAGTCCAACGTCTCAAGACCGAAGACAGCAATCGCGTTCCCCTTGGTAGGTGGCGCAAGTGCCTCCTCGCCTGTCGCTGCGAAATCGCGATGTAGTCCCCAGAAACCAAAGCGGCCGGATAGCCGACCCTTCTTCTGTTGATCAAAGACACCCTGGTAGAGAAAGGTCTTGTTCGTGAATGCTGTATTGACTTCGTTGGTGAACGAGTTGATTTCACCGTGAGTATAGTGATTGTATTGCGCCGTGAAGGTTCCGGCTTCTATGAACGAGTGGGTGTCTCGAAAGCCTCCTTTGAATTCGAAACTGTTGCGCTTAGGATTCAAGAATACTACTTCGGGATCTTCCTCAGCGGGGTCGAAGGGAATCCCATAGCGACGTTTGTCAAAGTGGTAATTGAAACTAAAGAACCCCTTTGTCGGGTAATATCCGAAGCCGGCTGCCGCACTGTTCTCTCGTGAGAAGGAATTCTGTACGTGGCCTATCGGTGTGTTGTAGTCGCCGGAACCCTGGCCTCCGCCACTGCCCCAAATCAACCATTTGTCGGTCCCATATTCGAAGCCTCCACTGCCACCGCCCTGAGGTCCATTAGTGCTGCCGATGCCAGTGACATAGCCATTGAAACCTTTATGAGCGGAGTCATGTCCGGAAATCGTATTTACGACACCGCCGATCGCGCTGCTGCCGTAGAGTAACGTCGCTGGACCTTTGACAATCTCAACCTTTTCAATGGTCAAGACGTCTACCGGCTCGGCGTGATCGCCCGACTCAAAACCAAGTCCGCCAATGCGATTGCCATCCTGTAAAACGAGCACGCGATCGCCGTCAAAACCTCGAATGACAGGTCGCGCGGTTCCAGGGCCAAAGCTTCTCTTCGCTACTCCGAGTTCGCCGTCGAGTGCTTCGCCGAGTGAGACAGGGCTCTTTTTCGCCAAATCAACTGAACCTATGACTTCAACCGACTGAATCGAACTGCTCACGGCTTGCTCTGTTCCGGTAGCAGTAATAGTCACCTGCTCGCTCACGCCTGACAGTTCGATTTGGAAGTCGAGCGTCGTCTCGCCACCTCCGGACAGATCTACACTACGCACCAGATCGGGAACTCGATCCAGGTGGGCGACAACATCGTAGCGGCCCGGTGGCACATTCTCGAATTGGTACTTACCGTTCTCATCGGTATCAACAGTGCGTTTCAACTGTAAGATCGTAACCAGCACGTTATGGATCGGCTTGCCACTGTCGCTCAGCGTTACTGTGCCGCGTAGTGTTGCATTGGATTGGGCCAATACTGGAACAGAAAAGATTGAGAAGAGTGCTAACAAAAGAACCAATCGTGACGGAGACAAGCAAGCCTGTCCTTCAATCAAATGAGCCATTTGACTCTTACCTCTCTGAAATGGTCTGGCTGTAGGAATCGTAATGACCCCTGAAACGGTGGGATATTAGGTCCCGGAATGGGCCACAACACTCAAAACTTAATGAACTGACCGAATGGGCCGATGAATGGTCGGAATGGACTGGTAGCCAGATCCGGGCAATGCGCCGTGATACGATTCAGGTCAACACGGCTGACATTCATCTAAAGTCGAACTGCGTCTTATGAACTTATTGACGGTTAAAAACTTGAGTGTACAGATCGAGGATCAGGTTATCCTCGAGAATCTTCAGTTCGAATTGAAGCCCGGTGAAACGCTGAGCATTCTAGGCCCGAACGGAGCCGGCAAGACCGTTCTCCTCAAGGCCCTACTCAATCTCATTCCGTACTCCGGCGAGGTCTGCTGGTCTTCCAATGTGCGGATCGGCTACGTGCCGCAAAAAATTGACGCCGATCGCCATCTACCGCTGACCTACAAAGACCTCTTCATTTCCAAATCTCGCATCCTGAAAGTCACTGCTGAGATTGATGCAATCTCTCAGCGGGTTGGACTGACGCGGAAGATGTTGGCAACGCCCGTTGGTCATCTTTCAGGAGGCCAGTTTCAACGGGGTCTGATTGGATTTGCGCTCATTGGCAACCCGAATGTCCTCTTGCTCGATGAACCAACTGCCAGCATCGATGAATCTGGTGAAGAGCACATCTACGAACTTATCCATCGTTTGCAGGATCAATACAAACTGGCAGTGATCACAGTCTCCCATGATCTGAGCTTTGTATATCGTTATGCCACAAAGGTCTTGTGTTTGAACAGGCAAAGCGTTTGTATGGGCGCGCCACGCGAAGCGCTTACTCCCGAGATTCTCGAACAACTCTATGGGCCATCGCACGGTTACTACCAGCACGATCATGGCGAGATGAGCCGGGTCCAACAGACATGACATCTGCCGCGTCATATTCGATCGTTCTCGCGCTGCTCACGGCACTTGCCGCCGGCCTGGTCGGCAGTTTCGCTTTAATGAAGCGAATGAGTTTGGCCGGCGACGTTATCTCTCACATTGCGCTGCCGGGTCTTGGCCTCGCATTGCTCCTGGGTTTCAATCCTCTGTTAGGCGCTGCCGCTACGCTGTTTCTTGGGACCTTGCTCATCTGGGGCTTGCAAAACCGTGGCACACTTACAACCGACGTGGCTATCGGCGTAATCTTTACAGCAGCACTGGCAATCGGTACGTTGGTAACTCCCAGTGAAGACTTGATTGAAGCGCTATTCGGCGGGTTTCAGAGCCTGACACTCTCATCTTTTTCGCTCGGAGTGTTGGCGGTGCTGGGCATTGTGGCGTTCGTCTACTTCTTTCGTCATAAGCTCATACTGACGCTGTTTTCGCCCGAGCTCGCAGCCGCAACCGGCATCAATGTGTCGCGTTTCAATCTTTACTATCTTCTGGTTTTTAGTTTAACGGTCCTTCTCGGACTCAGGTTTTTGGGCGCACTTCTAGTGGGCGCGCTCATCATCATACCGGCAGCGACAGGTCGACAGTTGACACACACGCTTACGAAGTTCCTGATTGCCTCTTCGGCAGTGAGCGTTCTATCGGTAGCGATTGGTCTCGCCATTAGCCATTATTACTCGCAACTAAAGGTCGGTCCGGTTAGTCTCAATCTCTCCCTTGGTCCGGCAATTATTTCGGTTGCCACAGTGTTTTTTCTCCTTAGTTTATTGCGCAGGAAAACCTGAGATTACGTTGGGCCATGGACTAACACCTGCTAACACGAGTCTGAACTATTAGGGCTTTTCGCCTGGCTTGGGTTTGCTGGGCTGATCAGTTTGGCTCGACGGATCAGATGGATTTCGTTTCAACTTTGGCGGCTCACTCGGCTTCGAGTCGGGTGGCTTCTGCTCAGTTCCTTCAGGCTGCGTTGATCCATCTGGCGTGGGTTGTCTCCTTTTCAAAGTCGGTCGACCGGGCGCACCATCCTCGGAGCCTTGAATCTCGCCAGTCATCGATGCCTTCGCGTTTGACAAACCCAACAGCCGCGCCTTGATGCGGTTGAATTCAGAGGTGTTGATGACATACTCTTCGCGCTCTGGAAAGCGTGCCGCTAGAGCTAATGACGCTGCCCGTCGATCGGCAGGTGCCGGATGGTCTGCAAAGATCTTAGCGATCGTTCCCGGCTTCTTCTTGTTTTTGGCTTCAAGCTTTTCGAACATCGTTGCCAGAGCCGTGGGATCGTAGCCGGCCGCGTAGAGATACTCTGTGCCTAACTTGTCAGCCTCCGATTCAGCGCTGCGACTAAATTTCATGAAGCCTGCCATCATTCCAAAGCCCGCTGTATTTTGGAGCACCATTCCCGGAATGCCGCCAAGCAGGATGATCCCCGCGAGTGTGCCGTACTGCATTAGGTTAGCTTTGGTCTGGTTCTCAACTCCGTGTCGTGCAATAACGTGGCTGATCTCGTGGGCCATTACACCTGCAAGTTCCGCCTCATTGCCGGCCGCGAGTATCAATCCTTTGTTTACGTAGAAGAACCCGCCAGGCAGTGCGAAAGCATTAACTTCATCCGAATCAATCACCTTAACGGTAAAAGGAATTTTCGCGTCTGAGTGCAACACGAGATTCTGGGCCACGCGATTTACATACTCTGTGATGACCGGGTCGTCTACAAACTTCGCCTGGCGATCGACTTCCCCAGCGAGTTGGCGTCCTAGCGCGACTTCCTTCTCCACGGACATACTCATGCTCGAGATCAGTCCGCTGTTGAGCTTGCGCTTACCAATCATTGCCGGATCTTCGTCAACAGCGAGCGGTTTTAGGTTCTGCTTACTCGGTGCAGCCTCGCCGGCTGTTGCAACTTTCTTTGGCTGTTGAGCTGATGCCGATGCATTGTCCGGCGTCTGTCCCAGCGCGGTGGTTAAGCTGCCGCCTGCGAAGAGAGTGGAGACGAGAAGGAGAGAAACAATCGAATGATATGTGCGCGTTGACATGATCAAAGTCCGAAAGGTCAGCCAACAAATCTGGGAGACTCCTCAGATCTTAGTGTCAGGAGGGAACGTGACGGCTATCGTTTTTTAACGGAACGATGAAAACAGACGGTGAGTTGCTTTTTACTCTGGGCGAGCAGCGGCGATCCTGAATGCACAAAATCACAATCCCTTGAGTGCCATGCGCCGGTGAGCTCTTTTTTCTGCTTCGGTCAAGCCCGACTTGTTTTCGTAAACAGCATTTTCCCAGTCTCCATACATCGGATTGGGAACGACGATAAAGCGCGTTCCGAAGGCTGCGCGTTCGCGGTCAACCTGAACGAGGCGCTCAGCGATTGACTTGCCGGCAAAGTCGTCTGAAAAGTCGTTGAGGTTGTCTCCTACAAGCAAAAGAATTCGATACCGCGCAGCCACCTTCTCACGGCGCGACTCCTTGCTTGCGGTCGCGCCATCTTCACGCACCAGCACGGTCTCATCGTTCACACTTGGAAAACCAAGCTTTTGAAGATTGGCAATCGTCCCGGCCTTCTCCGCTTGCCGCCGATTCGTAATGTAGAAAACTTTCACGCCCCTTCGTGCTGCATAGGTAAGGAAATCGACTGCCCCGGGAACGGCACCCGCTTCAGCGCGCTGGCACCAGGCGCGCCAGGCTTGTGGGTCATAGGGTAATCCTCGCAACACCAACTCTGCCTGAAAACGACTGTTGTCCAGGACCGTCTCATCTGCGTCAACGATGACTGCGGGACGCTGAAGATCGCGGCGAATATCGTTTCGCTTTCGCGTCTCGTGACTCGCGAGATTCTGATCGAGACGGAGCCGCGCCAGCGCAAAGGTCTGGTAAGCAATCGCTCGATACTCCGCGGACGATTGCGTCCACAGAATGGCGCCAGTCTGGTATTCGTTATCGACGGCAATTTCCCGGCTAGGGGAAGGAGTTTGGGCCGTTGAGAAGACTTGGGCCAACACCAGAAGAGCGACGCAAAATAAAGGTCGGGCTAATGTGGTTCGTGTGTTCTTCATTTATTCCTCCGTCATACAGATTTGGCCTCGCTCTGTTCGGAAGGGCTGCTCATTTCAACTGGAGACATCGCCCATCCGTTGCCTAATTTCAACCATTCATTGGAAACAAATGTCTTCACTGCTTCTTCCGGCATTAGCATCGGCTGGTTAAGAACCACGCTTGAATTGCATAGGAGACTAATGAGTCTTACATTGTCGCCGAGGAATTCCTAAGCACTTATGAACGCGATCAATGTCGCCAGCTTAATAAACCCTCTTGGCTACACGATGGGTATAGCCCTTTATGCGATGTTGCTCGCCTTAGTTTTGAGACATCCGATTCAGGCGGGAGGCCCACCAAACTCCAGCCTAACAGGGGCCTACGGGAGATTACCGGTAAACGGCTTGATGCTCGCCACGGCCATATTGGGGATGCTCTGGAATGCCGGCGCATTAGCTACCTATGGCTTGAGGGGATTCCGTTTATCTGGGACTGAGGTTTATCCGCTGCTATCCGCAGTATCCTTTACCGCACTCGGATTCCTGCCGGCGGTTGTGGTCCAATCGGTGCTGCTCGGTAGACTGAGCCAAACCGAAACCCAAATCTCGCGAGCGGTCTCAGTCGCTGCCTATAGCCTTAGCACAGTTGCTGGAACGCTTCATTTCTATACGGCAATTACGGCGGGCGCAAGTCCGTCTCTCTGGGCTCTCCGGCTCTTGACGTTTGGTTACGTTGCACTACTGGTGGCGCTTTTTCTTGCAACCCGGCGCCAGGAAGGGTGGAAAAAGGCGGCCTGGGCCACGGCGCTTGCTGTCTTTGCTGTTTCAGCTCTTCACCTTAGTCATCATCGCGGTGGTGCGGATGCCTGGTACACGGAACTCCTGGGCCACCACGCTTCTTTGCCGCTTGCGTTGGCCATTCTTTATGAGGACTATCGCTTCGCCTTTGCTGACATTTTCCTAAAACGCGCTCTCGCCTTGTTGGCGCTCGTTGCTTTGACATTAGGACTTTATATCGGAGTGGTTGTTCCTTTGATGGCTGGGCCGAGCGCAACAGACTCACGCGTCGTTAGTGTGCTGCTCAGTTTGTGGATCATAACTGCCATTTTGTACCCATGGGTGCAGCGCGCGGCCGTCAGTTTTGTGGATCGCGTCATGCTTAGACGGGCCGACTACGTAAAACTGCGCGCTGATGTGGCCCAGCTTTTGGCGCAATATGAAACTTCAGAGGAGACTCTCGACGCAGTTTGTCACGTCCTTGGGCCAGCTCTATCAGCTCAGCAAATCAGTTGGGTGGAGATTAGTCAGACTGAAGCGAAAGGCTCCTCAACAATTGCGGACTGCGAAGTTCACGATAGCTCCCAGTTGGGCGCCTTTCTCTTTGTACCTACCTCCGAACCGCCTTATTACAAATTTAGTATTGGAACTCTCGCAGGCGGCCGTCGACTACTCTCCGATGATATTGCCATGCTCGACTCAGTGGCCATGATGGTCGCAAGACGTATAGACGCCCTCCGAGTGACGCACGAACGCTGCGAACAGAGCCTGCGCGAACAGGAGATCAACAAACTGGCGACTGAGGCGCAACTGCGGGCGTTGCGCGCCCAGGTCAATCCGCATTTCCTCTTCAATGCACTGACAACTATCGGTTACCTGGTACAGACGGCACCGGTCCGCGCGCTTGAGACGCTGATGAAACTTACGAGTCTACTTCGAGCGGTGTTACGAACAGACGGCGAGTTCGTCACGTTGGAACAAGAACTGGAACTCATTGTTTCGTATCTGGATATCGAGCGTGCCCGCTTTGAGGAACGGTTGCGTACGACGATCGATGTTCCGAAAGAGCTACTTTCACTGCGAGTGCCTTCTCTCATGGTGCAACCACTCGTTGAAAACGCGATTAAGCACGGTATTACTCCGGCACGTTTCGGCGGTGAGGTTTCCATCCGCGCGCGGCTGGAACACTCATCCATTGAACTAAGCAAGGGCGATGAAGTGCTCAGCGTCATCGTCAGCGACACCGGTCTAGGCGCCAGTGAAATGGAGTGGGCACGTGGCCGGCGCAGTGGTGTCGGTCTGTCGAATATAGAAGAGCGTCTTCGTTCTTACGGCGGG
>Ga0070699_100005133_pt1 | contig 11517 bp, 11 predicted proteins | sample KBSK1503metaG_FD_65473 | JGI IMG/M metagenome (GOLD analysis project Ga0070699, IMG submission 65473) | Corn, switchgrass and miscanthus rhizosphere microbial communities from Kellogg Biological Station, Michigan, USA - KBS K1-50-3 metaG | ecosystem: Host-associated > Plants > Roots >...
TCGCGCCGCTTTTGCGGCGGATTCCTGCGAATACGGAACAATCGCATGGCAAATCAGACAAGGGATGCGTCGTTTCGCTCTGTCATCGACCGGTTCACGCGCGAGCTGACCGCCGCCATCTCGCGCCAGGTGGAAGAGCAGGTGTCCGCGGCCCTCTCCCGCATCCAGGTGGGTGGCGGTGCGCGCGTCCATCTCGACGGCAGGCGCTCCGGGAGGCTGTGTCCGGTCCCCGGCTGCGGAGAGCCGGGCGCAGGCCCGCGCAACCGCTGGTTCTGCAAGGACCACGCGGGCAAACTCTCCGCGGCGGAGCAGAAGAGCATCCTCGAGCGCAATCGCAGGCTCGCGGCGGAAGGCAAGCTTCCCACGGCGATCCCTGCGCAGCGGATCGTCCGCCTTCCGGCGAAGTCGCCGCGGCCGCGGCGTGCGCTGGACATGAGTTGCCGCGTCGAAGGATGCTTGAACCGCTCGCGCGGCCCGCGGGTCGGGTTCATCTGCGATCAGCACCGCGCGGAGCTGAGCGCGGACGAGCAGCGGGCGGCACGCGAGCGCTGGAACGCGCGGCAGAGGGGCGCTACGGCGGCGCCCGCGCCCGAGCAGCCGAAGGCGCTGCCGGCGGCGGTTCCGCCCATCGTGCGCAAGGCGGAATCCGCGGAAGCGTAACCACACGCGCGCGGACGGCGTAGGATCGCCGCGGAGGTCTCGCATGCGCTCGTCCGAGGTGACGCCCAGATCGTTGTACTTTCGCCGCCGTGAGTTCCTCAAGCTCGGCGCGGGCAGCGCGCTCGCTCTTTCGCTTCCCGCGTTCGCCAGGGCGAAGATCGAGCACGGGCCCAAGCTCGCCGGCGTCACGCCCAACCCGAGCTACGCTCTGGCGGAGGAGAAGAGGAACTCCTTCGAGGATATCACCACCTACAACAACTTCTACGAGCTGGGCACCGACAAGTCGGACCCGAGCGACAACGCGAGCAAACTGCAGACGCGTCCCTGGACGGTGAGCGTGGAAGGCGAAGTGGGCAAGCCGCGCAAGTGGGACATCGAGGAGATCCTCAAGTCCTTCCCCATCGAGGAGCGCGTCTACCGCCTGCGCTGTGTCGAGGCGTGGTCGATGGTGATTCCCTGGGACGGATTTCCGCTCGCGGACTTCCTCAAGAAGCACGATCCCACCAGCCGGGCGAAGTACGTCGCCTTCGAGAGCGCTGTCCAGCCGCAGATGCCCGGCGTGAAGGGATACGCGGGGATTCCCTTTCCGTACCTCGAAGGCTTGCGCATCGACGAGGCGATGCATCCGCTCACGCTGCTGGTCGTGGGGCTCTACGGCGAGACGCTGCCCAACCCGGATGGCGCGCCCATCCGGTTGATCGTGCCTTGGAAGTATGGCTTCAAGTCGGCGAAGAGCATCGTCAAGATCAAGCTGCAGGAAACCCAGCCGCCCACCACCTGGAACCAGTACGGCGGTGGCGTCGAGTACGGCTTCTACGCCAACGTCAACCCGGACGTGGATCATCCGCGCTGGAGCCAGGCGAGGGAGCGTCGCATCGGTGAGCTGTTGCGGCGCAAGACGCTCATGTTCAACGGCTACTCCGAGGTGGCCTCGCTCTACGCCGGGCTCGATCTGAGGAAGTTCTATTGAAGAAGGCGCTGGTCCCGGCCGCCTTCGCCGCCTGCTGCGTGCCTCTGATCTGGCTCGCTGTCGAGGCGGCGACGTCGGGCCTGGGCGCGAACCCGGTCGAAGAGATTCTCGACTATCTCGGATACACGGCGTTCGTGCTGCTGGCGCTCACGCTTGCCTGCACGCCCCTGCAGACCATCTCCGGCTGGAACTGGCCGATCCGCATCCGCAAGCTGCTCGGCGACTTCTGCTTCTTCTATGCTTGCCTGCACATGCTCACCTACCTCGTCGTCGACCAGGGACTCGACTTCAAGGCGGTCGCGAGCGACGTCCTCAAGCACAAGTTCGTCTTCCTCGGGATGGCGACCTGGCTCTTGTTGCTGCCGCTCGCCGTCACCTCGACACGGGGGTGGCAGCGCCGGCTGGGCTTCCGGCGGTGGAAGCGTCTCCACCGCCTCGTCTACCTGGCGGGCGGACTGGCGACCTTCCACTTCCTGCTCCGGTTCAAGACCCCACGGGTGGAAACCATCGCCTGGATGGGCGTCATCTGCGTGCTCCTCCTCGTCCGGGCGGTCACCGCCGTGCGCAGGCGCGCGGGAATGGTACAGTCACCCTGAGATGTCGCCGGCAGCGAACATCCTCATCGTCGACGACGACGCGAACCTGCGTCAGAACATCCACTTCATCCTCGACAAAGGAGGGATGAACTCGGCGATGGCCTCCTCGGGCGAGGAGGCGTTGCAGCGGATGCGCACCACCGCCTTCGATCTGGTGCTGCTCGACGTGCAGATGCCGGGGATGGGCGGCCTGGAAGCGCTGCGGATCATGCGGGAGCGGCATCCCGACGTCGGCGTGATCATGTGCTCGGTGCTGAAGGACATCGCCGTCGCGGTGGAGGCGATGCACACCGGTGCCCTCGATTACGTCACCAAGGACTTCTCCCCGCCCGAGTTGATCGCGCGCGTGCGCAAGACGCTGGCGCAGCTGAGGGCGGGGCGCGAGCTCGAGCGGCTGCACGACGTCGAGGCGACGCACGTGGGCCGCCCGATGGTCCTGGGCAGCTCCTCGAGGATGCGCGCGGTCGTCCAGGTGGCCGAGAAGATCGCTCCCAAGCCCGTGACCGTGCTGATCACCGGAGAGAGCGGCACCGGAAAGGAAGTCCTGGCGCGGTACATCCACGCCCGCAGCGATCGGAAGACCGCACCCTTCGTGGCCGTCAATCTTCCGGCCATCCCGGCGAACCTGGTGGAGAGCGAGCTGTTCGGCCACGAGCGGGGAGCGTTCACCGGCGCGGACCGGCAGAAGCTCGGCAAGTTCGAGCTGGCGAACGGGGGCACCCTGTTCCTCGACGAGATCGGCGACCTGGCGCTCGACCTGCAGAGCAAGATCCTCCGTGCGCTGCAGGAGCACGAGATCGAGCGCGTGGGCGGCGAGAAGCCCATCCATCTCGATCTGCGCGTGATCTGCGCGACCAACCGCGATCTCGCCAAGCGGGTGCAGGAAGGCAAGTTCCGCGAGGACCTCTTCTGGCGGCTCAAGGTGGTGCCGATCGAGCTGCCGCCGCTGCGGGAACGGCGGGAGGACATCCGCGACCTGGCGCAGCACTTCCTCGCGCGCACCGCGGCGGAGCACGGCCGCGGACCGCAGACTCTATCGGAGGGGGCCCTGCAGCTGCTCGAGCGCTATGCCTGGCCCGGCAACATCCGCGAGCTCGAGAACATCATGGCGCGGATGGCGGTGGTCTGCGACTCCGAGCTCATCGAGGAGCCGGATCTCCCTTTTGACTTCGCGCTCTCAGCCAGCGCGGAGCCCGAGGCCGACTCGGGACAGAGCCTGGACGCGGCGCTCCTCGCCTTCGAGAAGAGCTTCTTGCGCAAGGCGCTGAAGCGCAACCAGTGGAACCGCAAGCGCACCGCCGAGCAGCTGCAGATCGGATACTCGACGCTGAAAGCGAAGCTGAAGTCCTACGGCATCGTCGCGGGCGCCGACGGCGACGAGGACTGACTATCGCTCACCGGCAGCGACAGGGTGAACGTGCTGCCCTCGCCGGGCTTGCTCTTCACCGACACCGTGCCTCCATGCGCCAGGGCGATGCGGCGGACGTTGGGAAGGCCCACGCCCACGTGCACGCCGGTGCGCTTGGTCGAGGAGAACGACTCGAACAGGGTCGCGATCCGATCCGGTTCGACCCCCTGGCCCCGGTCCTCGACCGCGAGCACAGCCGCGCCGTTGCCGCGCTCGATCCGCAGGCGCACCGCGGAGCCGGGTTTCGAGGCCTCGATGGCGTTGCGGGTGAGGTTGAGCGCGGCGCGTTCCAGCAGGTAGCGATCGCCGCGCACCCAGAGCTCGGACGGTGCCGGCTGCACCTCGACGGTCACCTTCGCCTCGTTCGCATATCCCTGGGCACCCAGGCGCACGCTCTCCGCGAACGCATTCAGCTCGATGGGGAGGAAATCCGCAGCTTTCGCTTCCCGCGTCAGATCCGAGAAGTCAGTCACGAAGCGGCGCAGCGTCGCCACCTCCGCGGCGAGCGATTCGCGGATGCGAGGCAGGTAGTCCACGTCGTTCATCGCGGCGAGCTGCTCGATCTGCTGCAGGATGGTGAGCCGGTGGCCGAGGTCGTGCGTGACGCCCGCGGCGATGCGTCCGGCGGTCTTGAAGCGCTCCTCCAACTCGAGGGCCGTGAGCAGCCGCCGGGCAAAGGCTGAGCCTACCGCGATCGAGATGAGCAGCGTGAGAGCTGCGCCGAGCGAAAGGAACCCAAGGGCCGTGCGGGCCCCGCGCAGCGCCTCCTCGACGGGCTGCTCCACGGCGATGCTCCAACCGGGCTCAGGGAGCGACGCCCAGCCGGCGAGCACGTCGCGGCCTTCGCCATTGCGCAGTCGTGCCGGAGCGGGCTTGCCGGTCGCCAGCGCGGTGGCGATAGCTGACTCGGCGACCGGTTCGCCGCTGAGAACCGCGGCGCGCATTGTCCCTGAACCGGCCGCGACCAGCCGGCCGAAACGATCGAAGGCGAGGGCAAATCCCTGTTCGCCGACGCGGATGCGCTGGACCTGGCGCTGCAATTCGAGAAGATCGAGCGTGGCGCACACGGCGCGCCCTGGCCTGCCCGCGGGCACGCAGACGTCCATGGCGGGGGATAGCTCCGCGATGTAAGTGTCGGACGCAACCTCGACGCCGCGGAAAGCGGCCTCTACCCGATCCGGCTTCAGCATCGCAGGGAAATCCCGTGTGGGCGTTTCCGCGGTGATGAGCCGCAGACGGCCGAGGCTCGGCGCGTCGAGCGATACGTCGCGGAGTCGTTGCGGCGCGTCCACCACTCCGCCGGCCGCTGTGGCGATCGCGCGCAGCATTTCGCGCTGCTGGGCGATGTACGCTGCAACGCGCGCCGCGGCCTGTCCGGCGATGGCCTGAAGTGCTTCTTGCGATCCTTGCTCGCCGCGCTGGCGGAGGATCTGAAGGCCAAAGATGGCCAGCAGCAGCAGGGGAAGGACGCCGCTGGCGGCGACCAGCGCGGCGAGGAGCAGTGCGATGCGGCGGCGGGTCACTCCGTGACCTCCCAATCGGCGAGCGTCTCCAGGACTTCGTAGGGACCGAGCATCGGGTTCTTGATGTGGACGTCGACCACCGCGAGATGATCGCGGGTGCACACCAGTGCTGCCGGTGGATCGTCGCGAAGAGCGACTTCGGCGGCACTCCAGTCGCCGGCGTCAATGGCGCGATCGACCGCTGAATTCGAATACCGGACGAAGTTATTGGCGGAACCGGAGTGCCAGATCAACGCCATGGCGCTCGGCGGCCATTTCAGCGGCCGGGCCGTGACCAGATCGAAATCGCCGCTCTTCATTCGCGAGACCGTCTCCTGCGGCGGCAAATGAGACAGTTGACCGCCGCGATCGCCGAGAACGCGGCGAGCAGCGAGCCCCAGCCGCTCGAACGGCCCCCAGCTCAGGATACGCAGAGGCGGTCCAGGTGGCAGACTGACTTCGCCGCCGGCGTTGGCGCGACTCTCCGCGCACTCGCCCTCTCCGTAGGCCAGGTCGCGCACACGCTGCGAGGCGAGGACCTCCGCAAGCTGCACTCTTTCCGTTCGGGGCAACTGCGTGTTGAAGAGAATCGCGTCGGTGCTCCGGCCGGTGCCGTGGATCACCTGTAGCGACGGGACACCTCGGAAGAAGTCCAACCACCTCGATTCCAGATCGACGACAAAGTTGGCATCACCCTTGAGCGTATGGGCGAACGCGTCTCGAGAACTCGCGTATGCGACGAGTCGCACGTCATTGATTGCGCCCGCGCGAGGGATACGCCGGGTCAACCGTATCTCGGTTTCCGTCTGCGCAGCAACCGCGAAGGGTCCACTTCCAAGGAGCTTGCCTTGGGCTTCTCGAAACACGCGAACTGCCGCCAGCAATGCGTCAGTAGGCAGCCCGCGTTGACGCGATTCGATGACCAACCCGCCGTCGGAATGAACCACGCCAAGGCCGCTGTTCTTCAGCGACCGAGCGACATCCTCCTCCGAAACCGGCGCACCGTCGCTGAAAGTTGCATCTTGCCGCAACTCGACACGGATGCGATCGCCTGGCAGACGGTCGAAGCGCCCGGCGAGGATGGGCTTCAATTGCCCCGCCGCATCAAAGGTGACTAGCGTCTCGTACACCCAAGGCTGGGCGATGGATGCGAGCGCCGATTCTGTACTGGTGGGGGCCAAGTCACCCAATGGCCCCCACATCGCGATCCTGAGTACGAACGGTTCTCGTGCCGGCCGCTGCGCGCAGCCAATGACGACAGTGAGCAGCAATACCCAACGCACGCTGCCTGCACAATTCGCAGCGTTCGCAGGCCGGAGTCAACCAGGTAACGCGTCCGCGCTACGCGACGGGCGGGCTGGTCACGACGAACATGCAGACATTCGGCACGCGGGTCGACTTCCTCTTCGATCGATTGATCTTCATCGTCTTCTCCAGTTTTGTTCAGGCTGCTTCTGTCCACTCCGGGACGGGAAACTCCGCGAGGTAGCGGTGGACGACGCTCTCGTGGAAGCTCTTCTCGAACATTTCCTTCTTGCAAGCCACCTCGTCACGGCGGCCCGTCTTGAGGAACTTGCCGCCCAAGCAGCCGCCGACGCAGACCGGCAGGTACGGGCAGTCGCCGCACTTCTCCCAGGGGCGCAATTCGACCAGCGGCGCGATCTTCTCGGGCGCTGAGGAAGCGACCTGCGCGACCTCCAGCCCGGGCAGCCCGGCGACAGCGGGGCACTTGTACACGCGGCCTTCCGGATCGATGGTGTAGTTGTTCTTCCAGTGCAGCTCACAGGGGCCGAGCAGGCCTTCCAACGACATTCCCCCGTACTCCGGCGGCGTCATCTTCCGGCGCTCGATGGACTTGTTCAGCTGCACGAGCGTCTGCGTCTCCTGCTTCTCGCTGCAGCCGGTGCAGGTGCCTTTGCTGCGCTGCTGCGTGTCGACCATCGGCCGGAACTGCACGCCGGCGAGAAGCGGCGCCACTCCGGTCTGCTCGAACCGATCGAGCAAACCCTCGAACGACGCCGCCTGGTCCGGGAAGAAGTGCCCGCCGACGAATACCTTGCAGCCGGCGCGGGCGAGCGCGACCACGTTGTCGAAGATGACGTCGAAGGTGCCGCGGCCGTCGCGGTACACGCGCATCCGGTCGTGCGTCTCTTTGTCGCCGTCCAAGGTGATCTTGAATCCACCGGGCCCGAACGACTCCATCTTCTTCGCGAACTCGACGTCGAGCTGGATTCCATTGGTGGTCATGTGCCAGCGGAACTTGCCACCGCGCGCCCGCATCGAGGCGGAAAGCACCTCCGCCGTTCGCAGGCAATAGTCTTTGCGCGTCGTCGGTTCGCCGCCGAAATAATGGACGTACAACGTGTGAAGCCCCCGCTCGTCGACCTGCCGGAGCATCCACTCCAGCGTCGCGTCCTCGGTGGGCGAGGACATCTTGTTGAAGCTGGGGTGTTCCTTCTGGAAGCAGTAGTTGCAGGCGAGGTTGCACTGCAGCGTCGGCATCAGCGTCACGTACATCGTTCCAGGAACGCCTTCGCTCGCCTTGTGCAGATGCGCCGCGACGCGCGCGTCGTCTTGTGCGCGCCCTTGGACGAGAAACCCGTCCTCGAGCAGCATGCCTTGGGTCTCGCGCTCCTCGGCGTTTGCAGCGTCTTCTCCGTCCGACCAGCGGGCGACGGCACGCAGCGTCAGATCGTCGATCCCGACATACCGATCTTCGAGAACGCTGTAGAGGACGTGCTCTCCGGGCCGGACGTTCTCGTACGCGACGACGAATCGAGAGAGTTGCATTTGCCACGTTGCGCACGCAACGGCGGTGCCAGATCGATCGCGCGCCTTCACTCAGAGGGAGTGAGCCAGAGTTTCGGCCGTTAGCCAGATTTCAGGCTGGCGATCGAGGCTCGGAACCGGGCCACGATTGGTGCGGCGCCACGCGCGAGCGATCTCTCCGCGGCGCCCGGGCGCGTCTCGAACACCTTATATAGGGACGCGCGCATCGCACCGGCCAGCGCGTGGGCCCTTCCGGCCAGTTCCCGGGCCACCGTGCTGGCGCGCGGCTTGCTGGGAGTCCGAAATCGTGACTAAACAAAAGATCATCGCGGTGCGCCACCTGCGTGCAGGAGGGCGCTTGATCCCGGTCCACTTCTCCCGCAACGCCGGAGGCTCGGTTGCGGGACGGGCGGTGCTGGGCGCCCAGGACACCCCCATTCTCGATGGCCCGGATCCCGAGGCGGTGCTCGCGGTCCTCCGCGACGTCATCGATGGGCTCTTGCTGGCGCGACGACCCGCCCTGGCGAGCCGCGGGTAGAGCGCCTCTCCCGATCGGCTTTCTAGACCTTTCGCAGGCGGCGCGCCGCGAAGACTCCGAGGACGCCGGCGGCGCATAGCGCAATCACGAGAGGGATCCAGACCAGGGATCCATGCAGCGTCTCGCCATGCTCGATCGCCTCGACTCCGGGCAGCAGGGACCCCGCCCAGGAGTAGAGAAGCGTTCCCGGCGCCATCCCGATCGTCGTGCCGATGGCGAGATGGCGCAGCCGCATCGGCGTCAGCCCCAGCACGGCGTTGCTCGGGGTGTAAGGCAGGATCGGCGAGAGCCGTACCAGCACGACCGTGAGAGTTCCGGCGTCGGCGGCGAGGTTCGCGAGCGCGCGCACCTTCGGACGTTCGAGCAGCGCTTGCGCGGCAGCCGCTCCACCCAGCGCGCGAGCGATGCTGAACGAGGTCGCCGCGCTCGCGACCACCGCGGCAAGGGAAATGATCGCCCCCCCAGGTCCGTACAGCCACCCGCACGCGACGATCAGCGGGATGACCGGGAAGAGCAACAGGGTCAAGAGATAGATCGACGCGAAGGTGGCGAGAACGCCTGGCCACCCCAGAGCGTGAACGAGCTTTGCGCCGGCGACGATCCACCGCTGCAGTGGAAGACTGCTGGCAAGAGCATAGAGCGCGAAGAGGATCGCCAGCGCCGTGAGGACGCGCGCGGCCTTCCGCAGGGGCATTACGGCTTCTTGAACAGCGGGTCGTCGGCGAGCTGGGCGTGCGTTTCGGCCCGCGCCTCGGCCTGGAGCGCCTCCCACTCGCGACGCTCGGCCTCGTCCAGCCGATCGAGCGCGAAATCGAGCCGCGCGCGCGCCTTGACCGCCCGCACCTTCGCCTCGTCGGCTTCCGCCTTGCCCTGGACGAGCAGGTCGGCCGCCTCGAGCGGAGAGAGTCCGCCGCTGCGCGCTCGCTCCTGCTTCTCCTCGGCCGCCTTCAGCGCCGCTTCGGCTCCCGCGAGCTCCTGCCGCGATTCGTCGGCGAGGCGCCGGGCCGCTGTCCTCAGCCCCGCGACTCCCGCCTGTTTCGTCCGCGCGTCCTGCTGTGCTCGCGCCTGCGCCTCGAGGTGCTGCATCTTCAGGATCAGCTCGTCGGCTTCGTCAGGCATGCCCGGAGCATACACCTGCCAATCCCGGTCGCCGTTCGAGATGTGGTCTAGACTCCGGGGATGCTCTGGATCGCCGGCGGCCAGCTCGCGGACCCCACCCCGCGGCCAGGGGCTCTTTGCGTCGACGGCGAAACGATCGCCGCCAAGGCTCCGGCGGCTCCGCCCGGCGCCAGCGCCATCGATGCGCGCGGGCTGATCCTGGTTCCCGCGCTGATCGACGCTCACGTGCACCTCTGCGTCGCAGGCGATCCCGCGATCGTCTCGCGCGAGCAGACGCGGGGCGGTCTCGCCGCGGTGCTCGATCTGGGCGCCCCGGAGCGGATGCTCCCGCTCCGGCATCCGCCGCTCTCGATCCACTTCTCCGGACCGCTGCTCACCGCGCCCGGCGGATACCCGACGCGTTCGTGGGGCACGAACGGCGAAGGCCTGGAGCTGGCGACGGCGGGGGAGGCGCGTGCCGCCGTGCGCAGGCTCGGGCAGAAGGGCGCCAGGTTCGTGAAGCTCGCATTCGACCCGAGGTTTGCGCTGCTCGCGGCGCAGGTCGCGAGCGCCGCGGCCGACGAGGCCCATCGGCTGGGCCTGCTCGTCGCGGCGCATGCGCTCGACGCCGGATCGGTCCGCCAGGCGCTGGACGCGGGCGCCGACGTGTTGGCGCACACGCCCCGCGACCCACTCCCTGCCGATCTCCTCGCGCGCATGAAGGGAAGATGGGTGATCTCGACCCTGCGCGCCTTCTCCGTTCCCACAGAGCGGCTGCGCGCCCTCCACGCCGCGGGAGCGCTGGTCGCGTACGGTACAGACCTCGGCAACGAGAACACCGCACCCGGCATCGATGCCGGCGAGCTGCAGATGCTGGCATCCGCCGGCGTGGACCCGCTCGCCGCCGCCACCTCGTCGGCGGCGGCCCTGCTCGGATTGCACCGGCTCGGGCGCCTCGACGTGAGCGCATGCGCGAGCCTGCTCGCGGTGCGCTCGCTGGCGCCCGACGACCTGGCCGATCCCGAATGGGTGATGATCGACGGTAGGATGGCGGCATGAAGCTCTCGCTGCACGTCGTGCCGCCGCCGCGCGACGCTCCGCCAACGCCGGCTTCGAGCGTGCGCCTGTCGGAGCCGATGCTGCGGTTCCAGTGCAACCAGAAGGGCTGCTGCTGCAGCGGCTGGGACATCCCCTTCCGGCTGGAGGACTTCCTCAGGCTCCACGAGCATCTGGCGGACGGCGAGCGTGCCGCTCTCACGCACGGAATCCAGCTCGTCCTCGAGAAGGGTGAGCGCGAGGGCGAACAGATCCTCCACTCGATGAAGCTCGGTGGGGTGGGGGAGGACCGCGCCTGCCGCTTTCTTTCGCCCGGCGGAGCTTGCAGCGTGCATTCGCGCTACGGCCTGGACGCGCTGCCCGATCTGTGCGTCGACTTCCCCGCGTTCGGCTACCGCCAGGGCGGCCGCGTCGAGCTCTGGTTCGATCCAGTGTGCCCCGAGGTGATCGAGCGGCTCGACGAATCGATTGCGCCGCTGCGAATCCACGAGCAGGCTGGCGCCTTCGGTGATCCCGGATTCGACCTGCGGGTGTCGCACACCTCGGACGAGCTGGGCGGCAGGATCGGCGATCGCGCGGTGCAGGCGGCGGCGCTCGACCGCATCCGCGCTCTCAGCCTCGAGGCGTTCTCGATGCCGGAGCGCCCGGTCTGGCGCACGCTGGCGGCTCTCGCGCACGCCTACCGGCGTCTTCGCACCGGCAACGAGGCGTCGTTCGAAGTCGTCGAGCCCGAGGATCCGCAGCCATTCCTGCGCTTTCTGGGCGACAGCATCGGCGCGCATGGTCCGGACCTGCTCGCTGCGTCCGCCGGGCGGTACCGGCGCTTCATCCATGCGATCGATCCGGGACCCCTGCTCGCGGGAGACCGGCTCCCGACGGCGCTTCGCGAATGGCAGCCGGCGCTCGCAAGATGGGTGGCG
>Ga0070699_100005134_pt1 | contig 11517 bp, 10 predicted proteins | sample KBSK1503metaG_FD_65473 | JGI IMG/M metagenome (GOLD analysis project Ga0070699, IMG submission 65473) | Corn, switchgrass and miscanthus rhizosphere microbial communities from Kellogg Biological Station, Michigan, USA - KBS K1-50-3 metaG | ecosystem: Host-associated > Plants > Roots >...
GTCGCAGCGGAGACGACGCACTACCCTGCGGGTGATGGCCCACTCCCACTCCGCCGCCGGACGGCACGCCGGCAGCCTCGCCGCCGCGATCGGGATCGGCTTCGTCGTCCTTGCGGCGGAGCTTGTCGCGGGCTACGTGGCGAACTCGCTGGCGCTCCTGGCCGACGCCGGCCATGTCTTCGCCGACGTCTCGGGGATGGCGCTGTCGCTCCTCGCGATCCGGGTGGCGGCTCGGCCACCGACGGGCGCGCGGTCGTTCGGGCTCTACCGCCTCGAGATGCTCGTCGCCGCGCTCAACGCCGTGCTGCTCCTGCTGATCGCGATCGTGATCGTGGTCGAGGCCGTCCGGCGGTTCGTCGAGCCACCCGACGTCCAGCCGGCGATCGTGGCTGTCGTCGCGGCCGGCGCGCTGATCGCGAACACCTTCGCCCTCCGTCTCCTCGCACCTGGCCAGGGCGAGAGCCTGACGATGCGCGGCGCCTACCTCGAGATCGCCGGCGACCTGCTGGGATCGGTCGCGGTCCTCGTGGCCGGGCTCGTCATCCTCGTCAGCGGCTGGCAGCCGGCCGACGCTGTCGCCTCACTGGTCGTCGCGATCCTGATCGTCCCTCGGACCGTCGTCCTCCTCCGAGACAGCGTCGACGTCCTGCTCGAGGCGACCCCGAAGGGCGTCGAGCTCGGCGACGTCGAGCGGCACATCCGGGAGGCGCCGGGCGTGATCGACGTCCATGACCTCCACGCCTGGACGATCACGAGCGGGATGAACGTCGTGTCTGCTCATGTCGTGCTCGGGGAGGACGCGAAACCGGGCGACATCCTCGACCACCTCGCGACCTGCCTGTCGGCCGACTTCGACATCAACCACTCGACGTTCCAGCTCGAGACCCCGGAGCACGTCCTCTGGGAAGCCCGCGCCGAACAGGCGCAACACTAGGGACCCGGCAGTGAACGAATCGGCGCGCCACGCCGCGACTTCGACCTTGGAGCGGATCCTCGCCGAGCCCACGCCGGCCGACCTCTGGGACCTCCAGAAGACCCTCCTGGTCATCGGTGGCGAGGCAGCCGTTCGGGCGCGAGCGGTTGCCCGCGAGTTCCACGCCTGCCTCCGAGCCCTCGAGAGCAAGTCGTCCTCGCGAAGGGCCAGCCGGCTGGGCGCGGTGCTCGGCAGCGCGGCCGTCGGCAGCGTGAGCCTGCCCGACCTGCTGCGGAGCCAGGACGTCGCCCTGGAGGAGCTGCTCCAGAGCTCGCTTCCGGCCGTCCTCGAGATCGGGAGCGCGATCAGCTCGGCTCAGGCCTGGGAGGTCGAGGCGCAGCTGATCTACGACGAGTTCACCTGGTTCCTGTACCAGGAGCTGTGGGACGTGTCGGCGTCGGCAGTTCCCGAGCTATCCGCCGACGAACGAACGGCCCGGATCGACCAGGTGCTCGATCCGCTGCTGGACTCGGCCGTCCCGGATGCCGACCGAGCGGCACTACTGGTCGACGTCTTCCGGGCGATCCTCGCGGCGCGGGTCTTGCCGCTGCTCGGCTAGGCCGGCAGGTCGCGCTCCGGCGGGCCGACGTAGCGGACGTCGGGGCGGATCAGCCGGTTGTTCGCCGCCTGCTCAAGGATGTGAGCCGTCCAGCCGGCGTGACGGGCGAGCGAGAACGTCGCCGGGAACAGGTCGGGCGTGAGGCCGACACCCTGGAGCACCGGCGCCGCGTAGAACTCGACGTTCGTCTTGAGCGCCCGCTCCGGGTGTCGCTCGGCGAGGAGCCGGAGCGCCATGTCCTCGACCTGGATCGCGAGCTGGAGCCACTCCGGCTTGTGCTCCATGCCCTCGGCGACCTTCCGGAGCGCGGCCGCCCGCGGGTCGTAGGCACGGTAGACGCGGTGACCGAAGCCCATCAGGCGCTCGCCGCGGTCGAGCGCCCCGCGCAGCCAGGCCTCGGCGCCTTCCACGGAGCCCATCTTCGAGAGCTGGTCGACGACCTCCGACGGGGCGCCGCCGTGGAGGGGCCCCTTCATCGTCCCGATCGCGCCGCAGACGGCCGAGGCGATGTCGGAGTTCGTCGCGGTGATGACCCTCGCGGTGAAGGTCGAGGCGTTGAAGCTGTGCTCGGCGCCGACGATGAAGTACGCATCGAGGGCGCGGGCATCGCCCGCGTCGGGCGGCTCGCCCTTGAGCTGGTGGAGGAATCCGGCGACGAGGTCCAGCGACGGATCGGGGTCGACCGGGTCCTTGCCCTGCCGGATCCGGGCGAACGCGGCGAGGGCCGACGGCGAGAAGGCCGTGATCGCCCGGGCTTGCTCGACGGTCGGCGGGTAGGCGACGCCTTCGGTCGCGCCCCACGACGAGACGGCCGTGCGAAGGGCGTCCATCGGTTTGGCGGTCCTGGGCAGCGCCCTGAGCGCGGCGAGGACCGGCTCGGGGACTGGGGCGGTCGACAGGCGGGCGCGCGGATCCCAGTCGCCGGTCCAGAGGAGGTTCGCGACCGCGGAGTACGTGCCGTGCTCGACGAGGTCGCCGATCCGGTAGCCGCGGTAGGTCAGCCGACCGTTGGCGCCATCGACCTTGGACAGGGCGGTCTCGCCGGCGATCACGCCCTCGAGGCCGGGCGAGTACGGGCGATCGTCCGGGGCGTCCGCGGCCGGTTGGGCGGCGGCCGGGGAGTTCGTCATGTGCCGATGGTAGTGCGGGCGAATGGTCGACGCCGCGAGCGACTTGGGCGTCCCGTCATAGGTCGCGGCGGGAGAACGACCAGACAGCGAGGCCGAGGACGAGGGCGATCCAGACCGCCGACCAGGCCATGAGCGCTGTTGGTGGCGGCGCGGTCGCGTAGAACGGGTTTGCGTTTGCCGCCGCGCCGACCCGTTGGCCGGCGACCAGTCCGATCAGCGACGGCTCGAGGCCGTAGACGGTGCCCCGCCAGAGCACATCCGTCGGGAGCAGCCAGCGTGTCGCCTCTGCCGCGCCGACGAGGGGCCCGGCCCCCAAGAACGCGCCGATCCCGGCGAAGACGCCGGCCATCCAGGCCAGCCCGAACAGGACGACGCAGATCGCGCCGGACGCGATTGCCGGGAGACGCGTGCTGAGGGCGATGGCCAGCGTCAGGAGGACGATCGCCTGCGCGGCGAGGTAGCCGACCGCGAGGAACGGGTACGGCGGCGCCGAACCGCTCACCGCGTCCACGGCGGCGATCTCGAGCAGCCCCGACGCGGCCGCGTAGGCCACGACCAGGCCGGCCAGGCCGAGCCAGCGCCCGAGGACGAGCTCCGCCCGGCGGATCGGCCGAGCGAGCATCGCCGCGGCGACGCCGGACTCGAGGTCAGCGGCGATCGCGGGCGCGCCGAGGACCGCGGCCGTCATCGCGAGCACGAAGCTGAACATGAACGCGACCAGGATCAGGACCTGCGATACGCCGACCTGGACCTGGAGGTCGTTCGTGCCATTCGCGCGGGCCAGCGAGACGAGCCGCTCGACGCCGAGCGCCGTGAGCGCGACGCTGACCAGGGTCAGGCCGATCAGGACGAGGACGATCCGGCGGCGGATCGCCTCGGCGATCGTCAAGCGGGCGATCGTCAGGATCGTCACGAATGGCTCCGCCGGATCAGCTCGAGATAGCGATCCTCCAGCCTGCGTCGTCCGCCATCGACGGCGTGGACGCGGCCGCCGCGGCGGACGACGAACGCCACGACGTCGGGTTGGCGATCGGGTGGGACGCCGGCGATCGACAGCCAGCCGTCGGCAGCCGTCGTGACCGGTCCGAACTCGGCCAGCTCGGCCTGCGCCTCAGGCGGGAGCTCGGTGACCCGGAGGCGCACGACGTCGCCGCCCAGCAGCTCGTCGAGCGTTCCGCTGGCGAGGACGCGGCCACCGTCCACGATCGCGATCCGGTCGCAGACGCGCTCGACCTCGGTCAGGAGATGCGAGTTCAGGAAGACCGTCGCGCCACGGTCGCGAACGGCGGCGACGATGGCCCGGACGTCGGCCCGGCCAGACGGGTCGAGGGCGGAGGTCGGCTCGTCGAGGACGATCAGCCGTGGAGCGCCGAGCAGGGCGACGGCGAGCCCGAGCCGCTGCTGCATCCCCTTCGAGAAGGTCCCGACCGCGTCATCCGCCCGGTCGGCTAGGCCGACCTCCCCGAGCCCGCGGTCGATCTCGGTCCCCGACGGTGCACTCGAGCTTCCGATGAGGCGGGCGTGCAGCTCCAGGACCTCACGGGCCTTCAGCCACGGCTGGTAGCGGAAGAGCTCGGGCAGATAGCCGATCTCCCGTCTGGTGATCCGGTCGCCGATCGGCGCACCGAGGACGGCGGCCCGGCCGCCGGTCGGACGGGTCAGCCCGAGGAGCATCTTCACGACGGTCGTCTTGCCGGCGCCGTTCGGGCCGAGGAAGCCGAAGACCTCGCCCGCGCCGACTCGCATCGACAGGTCGGCGACGGCCTGGACCCGACCGTACCGCTTTGCCAGTCCGTCGGTCGAGATGATCGCCATGGGGTCGGCCGGCGCGCCGGCCGCGAGGGAGGTCGTCTGCGGCCCGGTCAGCGCCGATCGTTCGAGCTGATCGCCTCGAGGATCACCCGGACGATGATCCCGCCGAGGACGGCGACCACCGTCGCCGCGACCAGTCCCTGGCCTGCCGTGAAGCCGAGCTGCTGCGCGACCCAGCCGCCGACGATCGCGCCGAGGATACCGACGACGATGTTCGGGAGGCAGCCACGCGCGGTGCGGCCGCCGACGACGGCACCGGACAGCGCGCCGCCGAGGAACCCGACGATCAGCCAGCCGAAGAATCCCAGATCGAAGTTCATGTCGCGGAGTCTGCCACGTCAGGGCCGTCCAGGAAGTCATCGATCGCGGCTACGAACTCCTTCGCGTGGGTGTGATGGGCGGCGTGGCGCGCGCCGGCGATCGTGACGACCCGCCCGTTCCGCAGCCGCGCGTCGAGGGCGCGCGTCGCCTCGGCGAACGGCTCCGGGCTGTCTCCGCCGAGGATCTGGAGCACGGGCTGGCGGACATCGCCGAGGGCCGCGAGCGAGGCGGCGTCGCTCGTTTCCGCCTGCAGCTCCCGAATCGTCGTGTGGACGGCCGCCGCGCGGCGGGGCCAGATCGGGTCCGCACGGTAGGCGTTCAGCTCAGCCTCGGGCATCCCGACGATCTCCCGCATGAACGTGGCCAGCGCCTCGTTGCGGTCGCCCGCGGCGACGAGCGTCTCGATCCGACGGAGCGCGCCAGCATCGGCGTCCTGGTAGCCGCGGCCCCAGGGCACCGGCGGCGCGCCCTCGTACACGACGAGCCGGCGAAGGTTGGCCGTCCGCGGCGCGGCCCCGAGGGCGATCCGCCCACCGTAGGAATGACCGACAACATCGACTGGCGTGCGGTCGATCGCGGCGATGGCGTCGACGACGGCGACGAGGTCGTCGAACTCGCGGTCGATCTCGTACGGCTCGCCGAGATGGCCGTCGCCCGACTCGCCGCGCCCCCGGCGGTCGATCGGGTAGAGCGTGTGGCTTCGTGCGAGGAGCGGTCCGGAAGTCCGCCACGTCGTGTGGTCGGCCGTGGCGCCGTGGACGAGGACCAGCGGCGGGCCGTGGCCCGTCGGGAAGATGGCGATGGGTGCGCCTCCCTGAGCACGGGCGCCGAACTCGCGGTCGGGCTCGGCCGGCCAGGCCGCGGTGTCGCTGAGCGTCAATCCCCGCCCGGCGCGGTGATCACAACCGGCTCGCGGCCGCCCGATCCAGGATCCACGTCGCCCCCGGCCGGCGCGCCAGCTGGGCGGGCAGCCGTCGCGGGTCGACCGGTCCCTGGAGCACGTCCCGCAGCACGTCGGCCTTGCCGTCGCCGTGCGAGACGACCAGGATGTCGCGCGCCGCTGGCACAAGCGCCGGGTTCAGCGTCACCCGGGCGACGTGCGGCTCGACGTGGGTCGGCGCAGGGATCCCGAGCACCCACGCGTCCTCGTCGAAGGCCTCGGAACCCGGGAAGACCGACAGGATGTGGCCGTCGGGCCCGACGCCGAGCAGGATCAGGTCGAACTCCGGCACTCCGTCGTCGTTCTCCTCGGGCCCGTCCGCCCGCAGCTCCTCGACGTAGCGCGCCGCGGCCCAATGCGTGTCGCGACCCTCGCCGATCGCCGAGCCGACCGGGATCGGGTGGACGTTGTCGGCCCGGATCGGGACGCCCGGCGAGCGGCCACGGATGACGTCTTCGCCGGACTCGCCGGTCCCGGACTGCCCGCTGTAGGCGCCGGAGTCCAGCAGGAGGTCGAGCGCGATCTTCGCGTTCGACAGCGGATGGTCGATCGGGACGAAGCGCTCGTCGGTCCACCACAGCTGGACCTTCCGCCAGTCCAGCTCGTCGCGGAGCGGCGCCGTCGCGAGGTGCTGGTAGATCGCGCCGGGGGCCGAGCCACCGGTCGTGACCCAGTGCGCCTCGCCGCGGTCGTCGATCGCGACGTCGAGGACCTCGACGATCCGCTCCGCGGCCGCCAGTGAGCACGCCTCGGCGTCGGCGAGGGTGACGACGGTCGGCTCGGTCATTCGGCCGTTCCGCTCATTCGACCGTCCCGTTCATTCGGCCGTCCCGCCGGCCAGCTCCGCCGCGAGGGCAAGGGTCCCGACCGCGACCGGATCGCGCCCGCCCGCCTCGATCGCCTCGGCCAGCAGGTCCAGCTCCGTTCGGCGCGGTGCGTTGAACCCGCGCTCCAGCGCATGGACGCCGTCCTGCCAGACCCGGACGTGGACCGCCTCCTGCTCGGCGGTGACGTCGGCACGGAGCTCCGAGCCGCGCCAGTCCGCCAGCAGCTCCACCCGGAGCGTCGTCCCGGGCGGCATCTCGGACATCACCGGCCGGACCACGACCGAGACGTCGGTCCGATCGAGGCGGAGGGTCGCGCCGAGGCCGGCCCCCGCGTTGGCGAGTGCAGACGGCTTGCCGGTCGGCCGTCGTGGCCCACCGGCCGTGACGGCGCCGAGCGGCTTGACCACGTGCATGCCGAGCCGCGACCCGATCCACGCGGCGTGGTACAGCGGCTTGACGATGTTCGCCGACTCCGCCCCGAACTCGTCGCGGACGCCGTAGGTGACGGCGATCCGGCGGATATGGCGGAGGTACGGCAGGAAGTCGGGGATGTCGAAGATCGCGGCGATCGCCTCGCGCCAACGGGACTGGCGGACCATGGCGAAGTCGAAGACCGCGATCGGGTAGCGCTGCGCGGCTGCGGCCATCCGGCGCAGCTGGGTGAGGCCGGTGCCGTGCCAGGTCGAGCCGTCCACGACAAGTCGATCAGCGGTCGCCAGGAGGTCATTCGCCTGCGGTGTTCCGAAGGGCGGTTCATCCGGCCACCAGATCGTGACCGGCAGGTCGTGGATCAGCAGGGGAGCGATGACCGCATCGAGGTGGCGGCCGGACTCGCCGCCACACGTGAGGTGGATCGTCTCGGCGCAGGTCTCGGGCGAGTCGGCGCGCGGCATGATGCAGTGCGCGACGATGTGGGCGTCGAGCCACGACGGACCGTCCGGGTCGGCCGGCTGGACGATGGTCGTCCGCGACGGGTGGCGGCCGGTCAGCTTCTGGATGATCGCGGCGCAGCGCTCCCCGACCTCCGGCCGACGGGCGATCACCACGAGGTTCATCACGCTCGTCCGAGCGCCGACGTGGCGCTCGTCGTTCACGCCGTCGTTGTTCAGATCGATCCCGAGGTTGGTCTGAGCCCAGATGCGGCCGAGCTCCTGCTCGACCTCCTCGATGCTGTGGGCGCGCGACCGCCAGCGCAGGACGGGCTCGTTCGGCCGAGCCGGCGCCGCCGGGGCGACGGGACCAGCGCCTAGATCCGTCGCCATCGCCGACCCTCCCGGGCGAGGAGCTCGTCGGCTCGCTCCGGGCCCCAGGTCCCGGCTTCGTAGTTCGGGAAGTCCGGCTCGGGCTCGTCCATCCACTCGTCGATGATCGGCGTGACCCGCGCCCAGGCGCCTTCGACCTCGTCCGCGCGGGTGAAGAGCGAGGCATCGCCGAGCAGGGCGTCGAGGATCAGCGTCTCGTACGCATCCGGTGAATCGACGGTAAACGCCGAGCCGTAGGTGAAGTCCATCGTCACCGACCGGACGTCGATCCCCAGGCCGGGGACCTTCGCCCCGAACCGGAGCATGATCCCCTCGTCCGGCTGGATCCGGATGGCGAGCAGGTTCGGATCAGGCTCGGTCGAGGAGTCGCGGAAGAGCCGGTGCGGCACCTCCTTGAACTGGATCGCGATCTCCGACGCGCGCTTCGGCAGCCGCTTCCCGGTCCGGAGATAGAACGGGACCCCGGACCAGCGCCAGTCGTCGACCTCGAACCGGGCGGCGACGAACGTCTCGGTCTCCGACTCCGGGTCGACGTCGGGCTCCTGGCGGTAGCCCTTGACCGGCTTCGCCGCCACCCAGCCCGGGCCGTACTGACCGCGGACGACGTCCGACCGGATCATCTCCGGCGACAGCTCGCCGATGGCCCGGATGACCTTGACCTTCTCGTCGCGCAGCGCGTCGGCATCGAACGTCGCCGGCGGCTCCATCGCCACCAGGCTCATCAGCTGGAGGAGGTGGTTCTGGAGGAAGTCCCGGCTCGCGCCGGTCTCCTCGTAGAAGTTGCCGCGGTTCTCGACACCGATCGACTCGGCGACCGTGATCTGGATATGGTCGATGTGGCGACGGTTCCAGATCGGCTCGAAGATCCCGTTGCCGAACCGGAAGACCAGGAGGTTCCGCACGGTCTCCTTGCCCAGGTAATGGTCGATCCGATAGACCTGCGACTCCCGGAAGACCTTGCCGACCTCGCGGTTGAGCTTGATCGCCGAGATCAGGTCGTGGCCGAACGGCTTCTCGATGACGATCCGGCGCCAGCCGCCGTCGTGGTGCTCGTGATCGAGGCCGACGCGGCCGAGCTGCCCGACGATCTCGGCGAAGGCCGACGGCTGGGTCGCCAAGTAGTAGAGGTGGTTGCCGCGGCCACCGCCGTGGACGCCCTGCTCCTTGTCGATGGCGTCGAGAGTCGTGACGAGGTTGTCGAACGCCGACGGGTCATCGAAGTCACATCGCTGGTAGCGGATTCGCGACGAGAACGACCGCCAGGCGGCCTCGTCGAGCGGCAGGACGCGCGAGTATTTCTCGGCGGATTCGCGGAAGTCCTTCCGGAGCGACTCGTCGTCGTACGGCCGGCGACCGATCGCCAGGACGACGAACTCGTGCGGCAGGAGGTTCGTCCGCCACAGCTGATAGAGCGCTGGGATGACCTTGCGATGGGCGAGGTCCCCGGTCGACCCGAACAGGACGAGCGTGTTGGGGTCGGGGATGCGCTCGAGGCGAAGGCCTTCGCGGAGCGGGTTGTCGTCGGCCTTCGGACTCGCCTTGCGCTTGCCCAGCCGGGCGATCCGGATGTCCTTCATCGTCCGCGGTGCGTCCTTGGGCCGCGGCGCGGGGTGCGGCGTCTTATCCGGCGCGATCTCCGGCGCGATGGACGGCGAGTCGGGATGGCCCGACGTGCGTCGCCGCTTCGGAACCGCGGTCTCGGTCACGAGTGCCTCGATCTCGGGCCCGTCCGCGCGCGGGTAGCGACCAGCCTCATTCGGTCTTCACCGCGTGACCGCCGAACTCGTTGCGGAGCGCCGCCAGCACCTTCGCCCCATACGAGTCGGCCTGCCGCGAACGGAACCGGGTCAGCAGCGACAGGGTGATCACCGGCGCCGGGACGTCGTGGTCGATCGCCTCCTGGACCGTCCAGCGCCCCTCGCCGGAATCCTCGACGTAGCCCTGGAGATGGGCGAGGTCCTGGCCGTTCGCCCGGAACGCCCGGCCCGCCAGCTCCAGCAGCCATGACCGGACGACCGAGCCTTGCATCCATAGCTCGGAGATCGCCGCGAGGTCCAGCTGGTACGACGAGGCGTGCATGATCTCGAAGCCCTCGGCGTAGGCCTGCATCAGGCCGTACTCGATGCCGTTATGGACCATCTTCACGTAGTGGCCGGCGCCCGGGCCACCGACGTGGAGGTAGCCCCCCTTCGGGGCGAGCGACGTGAAGATCGGCTCGAGCGGCTTCACCGCCGCCTCGTCGCCGCCGACCATCAGGCAGTAGCCGACCTGGAGGCCCCAGATCCCGCCGGACGTGCCGGCGTCGACGTAGTTGACGTTCTTGCCGGCCAGCTCACCGTGACGGCGCTGGTCGTCGTGGAAGTTCGTGTTCCCGCCGTCGATGATCGTGTCGCCCGGCTCGAGGTGCTCCATCAGCTCGGCGATCTGGGCCTCGGTGGCGTCGCCGGCGGGGACCATGATCCAGACGGCCCGCGGCTTGTCGAGCTTCGAGACCAGCTCCTCGATCGAGAACGACGCGATCGCGCCCTCGCCCTCGATCTCCTTGGTCTTCTCCGGCGTCCGGTTGTAAGCGACGACCTCGTGGCCGTCGCGGATCAACCGGCGCACCATGTTGGCGCCCATCCGCCCGAGACCGACGAACCCGATCCGCATTGCCGTGCGCCTCCCTGTCGATGCTCGGGCCGGCCGGGCCGGCGCCATTGGTGGGCGTCAGCTCCTGGCGAGCGCCTCGCGAAGGGTGCCCTCGAGCGCGTTGAGCCCCCGCTCCGGGTCGGCGATGTGGACCCGGAGGATCGGCAGGTCGTGGGCCTCGATCGCGGCGAAGTCGCCCTCGGCCTGCGCGTCGATCAACCGGCCGAACGTGTACGGCCAGCCCGGGATCGGCCGGTCGACGGGATGGTCCGAGGTCAGCTGAAGGAACCAGCCGCTTGGCGTGCCGCCCTTGTGGAGCTGGCCGGTCGAGTGGAGGAAGCGCGGTCCGTAGCCCGTGGTCGTGGCGCAGCGCGTTGAGTCGCGGAGCAACGCCCGGATCCGGTCCAGGGCCTTCGTCGCCGCCTCCGACGGGGCGATGAACGCCTGGAGGGCGAGGTACGCGTTGGGCTTGCGCCTGGCGAGGTGGCGGGCGAGCTCCCCGACGATCGTCCCGTCGCCGCCTGTCAGGCGGAGCGGCGCGTCGCCGTGGAAGGTGAGCCCGGCCGCGTCGTCGACGGCGATGGGCTGTGGATGGTCGGTCTGGCGGCGCCCGGCCCCCGCTCCCGCGAGCACCTTGCGGGTCAGCTCCTTGGCCTCCTCGACGTTCGGCTGGTCGAACGCGTCGATGCCGAGGACCGCGCCGGCGATCGCGGTGGCGACCTCCCAGCGGATGCACTCGGCACCAAGGTCGATCGGGTCGGCGAGCTCGATCCGGACGACCGGATGGCCGGCCGCCGCGGCGGCGTCGGCGAACGCGTCGCCGGTCGTCCAGCCGACGCTGTTCGCCAGGGTCAGGCGGACGAACACGCGGTCGTCGCCATAGGCACCGATGTCGCCGACGGGCTCGCGGTCGATCGGGACGATGCCGGTGCCGTGCTTGCCGGTGCTTTCCGCGATCAGCTGCTCCACCCAGGAGCCGAAGCTGGCGATCGCGGGATCGGCGACGAACGTCAGCTTGTCGCGGCCGTTCTTCGCGAGGGTGCCGATCGCGAGACCGAGCGA